>Ga0126377_10001299_pt1 | contig 16302 bp, 14 predicted proteins | sample PanSoiMetPlot_22_FD_92647 | JGI IMG/M metagenome (GOLD analysis project Ga0126377, IMG submission 92647) | Tropical forest soil microbial communities from Panama - MetaG Plot_22 | ecosystem: Environmental > Terrestrial > Soil > Tropical forest > Bulk soil | place: Panama | collected 2016-02-17
GCGAGCGCCAGGCCGATGACGGCGAACATGGCGATCGGCTCGATGACTTCGACGATGTAACCGGCGACGGTTCGCTCCCATTGCACGCGGTGAAGCGCATCGGCGACCGGACGCGGAGCCAGTATCGGCGCGCTGTGCATGCCGCCGTCGGCGCTGGGCGCGGATCTAGGAAGTGTGAAGGCGCGTACAGCGAGCACCCCGTGCGTGCCCGCCGCATTGGCGGGAAGCGCGAACCTGAGCGGCCGCGTGCCAACGACGCGTTGGTGCGGGCCGAGCCTGCCCGACCCACCGAGTAATTGGCCGTTCCAATAAATCTCATATGCATCCTCGACAAGGGTCGGGCCGAGGATGTCCCAAGATGCGGGGCCGGCAGGCACCGTCACGTCGCGCGCGTACCAGGCGTAGCCGTGATAGCCGGGATGTCCGTGCGCCGCCCATCCGGCGACGTAGTCTGGCAACCCCACGTCGCCGTCATGGCTGCCCGGCGCGGCGGTCATATCGATCGTCTCCCAGCCGTTATCGTGTGTATTGGGGTCTGCCCAGTGTGGGTCATCGCCGGTACGGAATCGCCAGGCGCCATCGAGCAGAGTCGCCGCGGCGCGCAGCGTCGGCGGATCAGGGCGGCCGCCGCGCGCCAGGTCAACGATCACGATCGCGAATGTCATCAGCGTCGTGATGACGATGCCGACGATCAGTTTGCGTTGTGTCGCATCGATCGATGTTGGCGCCGCAGATATCGATTCGGGCATCACGCAATAATACGCGATTGCGTAGCCAGCTATTACCTCAGACTGCCGTTCAGGTTTTGAATGGCTTCGGTCAGCGAACGTGCGATTGGTCTCTCTGTGACGCGATAGGCTAGAAGCCGACGCCCGCACCGGCCCACAACATCGTGATGTTCCTGCTCGGCGTTCGGTACTGGTGAGCAGTGAGCTCCAGCGAGAGTTGTACACGCGACACGCTGTGCTCCGCGCCAAGACCGATCGCATAGCCTGCGCCGAGCGTCGTTCCCACGCTCGCGTGGTCCTGAAACGGAGGATTGTCCGGGCACGAGATGATGGAGCCGCCTACGACGCACAGCGTGGTCGGGCCCTCCAACTCGTGCGCGCGCACGTGCTCCGCATACAGGCCAATTTGCGATAGAGCGTACGCCCTCACGCGGAAGAGCCTGAACCCGCGCTCGCCGCCAAGAGCCACACTACCTGCATTCAGCTGCTCCGATCGACCGAAACAGTACACCGAGTTGACAAGTCTGCACTGGAAAGGACTCCCATCCGTTGACCCGTTCATCGCGAACGCGACAGCGGACCAGCGCACGCCGTAGCTGGTGGTCGTGATCGGGACGGTGGCCGTCAGGTGAAATCCGGAGCCGTCGTTTCCTGAAGCGTTGATCAGACTCGGGCCCGCGGTGAGACGGAGGCGCACCGGCGTCTGGGCCGCTGCCATGGGCGAAAGAATGACGAACATCAGAACCGTCAGGACCTTGTGCATGTGACCCATCCCTCACAGTCGGGGTTCGTAGGCCGCCTTCGGAGTGGCACCAGAGTCAAGCTTTAGCGTTCGCTAATGTGGCCGGCGCGTGATCTCGGCTTGGGATCTATATGATTTCAACCGCATTGTCACACTCCCGATGGGCAGACTCGCTTGCAGTTGGATGATCGCACGCGTCGAATCGGTTGCGATCCAGACAAGACCGCGCCCGTCGGCAAACATCGTGGAAGTCTTGATTTGCGGCCGAACGACAACGGCTCCCCAATGCCGGCCCGCCGCCTCTAGGGAATCCTCGCGAACGGCCGCGAGGACGACTGGATTCGTCGCCGGCTTGAAATGCCGCGGCACATTGATCGGATTCGCGGATTCGAGCCGCGTTTGGCGCGCTAGGAAGAGGAAGCCGAGATCGTCCATCGGAGCGGCGACGGATGGTTGTTCAGGTTGGTCGCCGTCTACGAAGGTCTGTCGTTCGGGGAAAATCTCGTATTGCTTGCTCCGAAGCTTTCCTTTGTGCCACTGCCGTTGAGTGAATTGAAAACTGGCAAGGGTGCTTGTATCGCTCCAACTCTCCAGCGTGTCATGCAGGGTGTAGCGATAGAGCAGGAGGTTTACGCGCGCCGATACCGTGAGCCGAAAATGGAAGGCTGTGTGCCCACGAATGGTGTCGACTCCCAACACACCTAGCGTGGCCTCACCGACGTGCAGTCGGCCATAGCGAACATCGTAGATCGCTAATTCGCCCGGCAGAAAAGCGCGGTGCTCGGAAACAGGCGGAGCGACAACGGGTGTATCCGGAGGCGTACTTCCAGATACGGCGAGCAGCGCATACGCGACACACGTCAGGCGACGAAGCATTCGCTACCTGGGCCTTGATCGAGGTGGTCCGGCTAACGTGGTACTCTGCCGCAGGCCTCAGCGCCGCACGCAGTGATGAGCGCAGCCAGTTATTACTCCGCGGACGGAGGGATGTTGCCGATTGCCCTATCGCAAATTGAACGGCGGCCCATCTCCGTCGATACGCATCGCGATCCCGAGAAAACGCGCAGTTCCTCGCTTCTCGTCGAGAAACCCGAACTGTAGTCCGAGTTGGGAAGGTGGAATGATTGTCGGTAGCTCCAGTACCGAGCTGTCGGGTTGGGTGTAGCGCACGATGACCGTGTCGCCCGGCTGGGCTTGCAGCACTCCATCGTGCGCCACAACCGACCGAAAATCGAGAGGTAGTCCTCCGCGCGTTCCAAACCTCCGGGGAGCAGGAAACGCGGCGACGGCACTCCTTTCGGCGCTCTTCACGCCGGGCTGCGATCTGAGTTGCAGCACTGCCCCATCGACCTTCGCGGGGTCGAATACATACGCGCTGGCAATTTCGCCTCCAAAAGACACCCGATAGGTGCGCGCCGGCACCGTTCAGCACGGAAAAAAGTTCGCCAACCTTGCGCCCCGATTGCATGACGAGCCCCACTTCATGGCACGCCACAAACGCCGCGTCGCAGATGATCGGCGAGAGGTCGAAGGTCTCGTTGTCGCCTCGTGAGGTCGTCACGGCGATGCGGAGGCGTTCGGAGGGTCCGAGGACGCGTGTCGTATCGTCTGGAATTCCTACCACGACGAGCAAGCCCGAGTCGCGAAGGACAGCCAAGTCCGAGATGCTCAACTCCGCCAGCGTCACGGATGGATGAGTGATCGGCTGGGTCGAGGAGTCACACGTCGTCGTCGCCAGCATGCAGAGACCAATCAGCACCGCCCGCTGCCACGACACAGGCATCGCAATCAGTTCCCGGCAACTAGGAAGTGCGGCCCGTTTGAGCACGATTATGGACCTCAGTTCCACGATTCGCCCGTCTGTCGTGCGCGCCGAACGAATTGCGTCGCCTACAGAACGATCCGTATTGCGACGGACTCGCTCTTTATGAAGCCGACGTCCGAAAGGACCTGCCCACGAAGCGTGTACGTACCAGGGCCCAGCATACTTGGCGGCGACGTAATTATCCCGCCGGACTGCGCATCGCCTGTCCACTGACCCACAAACGTGAAAGACTCGCCCGGGGCCAAGTCCCGTGTCATCAACGAAAGCGCGCAAAAGTGTTCTGCCGGGCCGACGACCGCGCCATCCTGGGTCATGACCACGAACAACGGCGTACATGGGCTGGAGTTTATCCGTACGGTCTTATCGCCCGCGTTTCGAGCGACAACGGTTACAACGACGGGTTCGCCCGCTCTGATCTCCGATGTAGAGAGAGTTGTGGTAACGCTGAGATTGGGCAGTGACATCGGACTGGCGCACGCCGAAACCAACATGAGCATCACAAGACGCATTCGCACAATCGACTCCTTGCTTGGGCCCTTTGCACACAACCTACCTACCGCCGAATTAGTCACTAATTCGAATCGCAGGCTCGGTCTATGATCGTGCCTTTGCGGCGGCAATTCAGCACGTGGTTCATTGGCTGAACTCTCCGCAGTAGTGACGAAAGTCACAGGCTGCGCCGCATCGATGCCTGCGTAGCAAACGCATATTGCCGAATGCGCATCGAGTCGCGGGTTGGGTATGCATTCGGACCTCGAAGGTCGTCAGGATCGGCGCGTGTTACGACATGCTAATACCAGAATCCTATGCGCGGCGGCGAGCAGTGACGCCAGCGACGCTTCAACGATGAATGGGAGTCCTCAGCCAACGCCCTGACCGCAACCGGTGCAGTCGTCGACCCCGATTGCCGGACATGCTTGAGCTTTTCGCCCAGTCCGTTCCACATCGGATTTTCCTGATGACTGAAATGGCGACGTCGCACCATGCGTGGCCGGAAGATTGCGCCCCGAGCCGCGTCCGATCGAAGTATTTGCGCGAGCACAAGCGCAAATACGGCGGTAGCACAGCCCGGATGCGAGGAGGCACGCGATGGACCAGTCGACTCACGAGGCCGACACAAGCAGCAAATTCTCATGGTTACTCGTTTACACGAAGGCGCACGCGGAGGCGTGGACTGACATCAACCTGCGAAGGCAAGGATTCGAGACGTTGATTCCCCGCGTCGCCGCCCGTGGCGGATTCCGGCCGCTGTTTCCGCGATACGTGTTCGTGGGCGCTGAGCAGAACGCGCCCACGCAGCCGGTGCGCAGTACGCTGGGCGTGTTGTACGTGGTGCACAATGGTGAACGCCCTGCTGCCGTGCCGATGCAGGTGATCGACGAGATCCGCGGCCGCATGAATGAGAATGGCGTTGTGCACCTGGAGAAAACGGCAGCGCGGGACGAGCTGTTCGCGCAGCGCGAACGCGATCGAATCCGCGCGTTGATCAAGCTGACCGCAGCGGGATTCCGGGTGCGGTCGGCGTAGAGCCGATGCCAATTGTCTCACACAATCGCAGGACCGCGCTAATCACCGGCGTGACCGGGCAGGACGGTTCGTATCTCGCCGAGCTGCTGCTCGCGAAGGGCTATGCCGTGCACGGCATCGTGCGCCGCGCTTCGACGTTCACCACCGAGCGCGTCGAGCACCTGTATCGGGATCCGCACGAACGCGACGTCGCATTCACGCTCCACTATGGTGACGTGGCGGACGCGTCGGGGCTGCGGCGCATCATCGAACTGGTCGAGCCAGACGAGGTGTACAATCTCGCATCGCAGTCGCACGTCCGCGTGTCGTTCGACCAGCCGGAGTACACCGCGGACGTCGCCGGCGTCGGCGCGCTACGGCTGCTCGAGGCCGTCCGCGATTACATGCAGCGCACCGGCCGGCAGGTCCGCGTGTATCAGGCTGGCTCGTCCGAGATGTTCGGCGCCGCAGCGCCGCCGCAGAGTGAGGCTACGCCGTTCCATCCGCGGAGTCCGTATGGGGTCAGCAAGCTCGCAGCGCACTGGTTCGCCGTAAACTATCGCGAGTCGTACGGGATGTTCATCTGCAACGGGATCCTGTTCAACCACGAGTCGCCGCGCCGTGGCGAGACGTTCGTGACGCGGAAGATCACGCGCGCGGTGGGTCGGATCAAAGTCGGCCTCCAGCACACGCTGTACCTCGGCAATCTCGACGCGAAACGCGACTGGGGCTTCGCGGGCGACTACGTCGAAGGGATGTGGAAGATGCTGCAGGAGGATGCGCCGGACGATTACGTGATCGCGACGAACGAAACGCACAGCGTACGCGAGTTCGTCGAAGCGGCGTTCGGTCGCGTGGATCTCGATTGGCGTGATCACGTCGCGATCGATCCGCGGTATTACCGGCCGGCGGAAGTCGACTATCTGCTCGGCGACGCGAGCAAAGCGCGGCGACACCTCGGCTGGGCGCCGAGCGTCTCGTTCGCGAACCTCGTCGAGATGATGGTCGATCATGATCTCGTACAGGCCGATCGAGAGTCGCGCATGCGCGAAGTGGGGCAGCGGCTCGACGGGGCGGGCGATCCACATGCAGTCAGGTAGCAAGATCTACGTTGCGGGACATCGCGGTCTCGTCGGCTCGGCGCTCGTGCGGCGGCCGTGGCCGACGGATACACGAATATCGTGTGCCGAACGCATGAGGAGCTGGACCTCGAGGACCAGCGGCCGGTGTTCGACTTTTTTTGCGACGGAACGGCCGGAGTAAGTGTTCTTGGCGCCGGCGAAGGTGCGCGGCATCTGAACCGATGTCGCCGCGACGAAATGGCGTCACGTGCATCGACTAGCAAATACAAATGGTCCGGCATGACAACAACCACCATCTATGACTACCATCACCGATGCGAAGAGTCCTCGAGTTGTTGTTCAGCCACCGTTCTCTCGCGGTGATGCGCTGGGATCTCCACTTCATTCGCTTGCGCTTCCGCAACTGGATCGGGAGACAGCGCGGCAGGACCGCAATGTTCTTGGCGAAACGTGATCGGCCAATCCTGCTCAACCTCGGCGCGGGACCACGCGGCCTCATCGATGGGCATTGGGTGAACGTCGACGGCTTTCATGCACCCAACATCCACTTCCTGGTCGATCTTCAACGCGGGCTCCCGTTCCCCGATGGGAGTTTCGATGGCGTGTTCAGCGAGCACGTGCTGGAGCACTTCACAAAGCAGGACGGATTGCTCTTGGCGATCGAGGTCGCGCGGGTGCTGCGCCCGGGAGGCGTCTTTCGGGTCGTCGTGCCCGACGGCGAGTTTGTCCTGCGGAGCTACGTCGATGACCCCGAGGAGCTGGTCCGTTACCGCGGCTCGAGTGGTCCCGATATTTCGGTGAGCATGCGTATGGGTGGAACCGCCATGGACATGGTCAACTCGTTCTTCCGCCAGCGTTACGAGCATCAGTTCATATACGACTGGCTCACCATGAAGCGGCTGCTCGAGCACGCGGGCTTCCAAGACGTTCTGCGCTGCGCCTTTCGGCAGTCTGGGGCCACGTTGGGGCTTGAGATAGACGACGTGAAATACGAGCGAGAGAGCCTCTACGTGGAAGCTCGAAAGCCGCCGCTTGCAGCGGCGCTGACGGACGCGTGGGCTGCCGATCATCAGGCTATGCTTGAGAGAGTGCGTGGTTGAGCGTGTCCTCATCTCGACCAGGGTTGAGACACGCCGGCACGACGGCGCGTTCCTTCGGAAGAAGCTCATCGTGATCGTGGCGGCGCACGAGTTGGACGACGGTGCTCGCCTTTCCGATCGCGCCGACGTGACACACACGTGAGTCAAGCGCAACGCCGTGGGAGAAATGGCGCAACGGCACTCGAGGCAACCTGGTCTCGCCGTGTGTATCACCGCGCCCTGCGCCGGTTGTGCGCGACGAGCATGCGCCCCTACGTCACGGCCTACCCCCGAATGTCCGCCTCATGCGAGGTGAGAATTCCAGTGCTCGGCGGCGTCGGCGTCGACAACACGGCGTGGAGCGAGCCGTGGCTGTTCCCGATACTCGCCCACCTGCTCACGGTGAAAGAGGGCGTGATGATCGACGTCGGGGTCAACCTCGGACAAACCCTGATCAAATTGCTGGCGCTGGACGGAAACCGGCGGTATGTCGGGTTCGAGCCCAACCCACTCTGCGTCCATTACGCGAACGCGGTGGCCGTCGCGAACGCGGCGCGACAGGTCACCATCGTGCCGTGCGGTCTCTCCGATCGATTCGGCGTCGTCCGGCTCTTTTCTCGAGGGCCGATGGATTCCGCCGCGAGTGTCATCGAAGGCTTCCGCGATTCGAGCGAGTATAGCGATTCCTCGCTCGTCTGCATCGCCCGTGGCGACGACGTCTTGTCGACGATCGAGCCGGGCCCCGTCGCGATCATCAAAGTCGACGTCGAAGGCGGAGAGCTGGAGGTTCTCGCCGGCCTCACCCGGACGATCGCCCAACATCGACCATTCATTGTGTGCGAAGTGCTGCCCGTGTATGACGAGGCAAGCTCGATCGGTGCGATAAGGAGAGCGCGTACGGACGCGCTCCTGAATCAGCTCGCCACGCTCGATTACGACATTTATCGGATGTTGCACGACGCGAGGCTGACTTGGTTGACGACGATCCCTACCCACGCCGATCTCGAGTTGTCCGACTATCTCTTTGCGCCGCGAGAGTCCGCACGCGCGGTGGATGCGTTGCTGGACTCGCCATGACCCTTCGACACGTGATCACATGACGTTCGAAGCACAGTTCTATGAAACGGACGGCCTCTGGAACCCGGATGTCGCGTCGTTCGATGACGACGACTTCCGCAGAGTGGCACGAATGGCCCAACTCGTTTCCCCGTCCGCGCGAACGCTCATCGACGTAGGATGTGGGAACGGAATCTTCTGTAATTACCTCGCTGCCCAGCGCCCGGACCTCGACATCATCGGTGTGGACCGCAGTGCAACCGCGCTGCGTTACGTGAAGGTACCTCACCAGCAGGCGAGCATCGACGCGCTCCCATTCCCGGACGAGGCGTTCGACGTCGTGACGAGTTTTGAAGTGCTCGAGCATCTGCCGGTACCGGTGTACAATGCCGCCCTGCGCGAACTGACTCGAGTTGCGAAGCACGCGATCATCGTCAGCGTGCCCTGGAATCAACAACTTGGCCGTCGGCAGACGTCGTGTCTTGCCTGTCGGACATCCTTTGACCCGTTCCTACACGTGCGCTCGTTCGACGCGGCGGCAGTGCAGGGTTTGCTGCACGGATTTGGGTGGCGCTGCTGTCATTCCGAGCGTTTCGGGGTCGAGCGATGGTACTGGGGCGTCGATCATTATGCCGCGTTCATTCGTCGTGGCCAGCCGCCAATCATGCGCGCGCCTGTGTGTCCGGTATGCGGATGGAGGAATACCGGCTTCCGGCAAGGCGAAGCAATCCTACCGCCGAAGTCGCGCGGCCATCGAATGGCCGGGCGAGTGACGGCGTTGCCGAAGCGAGCGCTCCGAGCCGTCTGGCCCGTCGTAACACAGCCGCGGTGGATTTGCGGCGTCTATGGCCCGGAATAACGCTTCACGCAACTCGTATTGGAGAACGCACATGTCTCTTCTCGCCGATGGCCCGCGGTCTCTCGGGACCGTGTCGCGTGACTGGCTCAGGGCAGGGGCCAATCGACTTCGTCGGCTCGCCGAACCGGATCTTGCCAGCTTCGATGTGATCGGTCACTGGGATCGGCACTACGCAGCAGGGGGAACGTCCGGCGACGGCAACTATGGCCGTTTGGGGGAGTTCAAGGTCGGAGTCCTCAGCGACTTCGTGGCTCGAAACGCGATCACCTCATGCATCGAGTTTGGCTGCGGTGACGGACGCATACTGGGCTTGGTCTCGTGGCCCCGCTACATCGGACTTGACGTGTCCGTCGTTGCTGTGACGAGCTGCATCAATCGCTACGCCAACGATCCGACCAAGAGTTTTTTTCTGTATCATCCGGGCTGCTTCGTCGACCGGGGTGGTGTACTTCAGGCGGACGTCGCGGTCTCGCTCGATGTCGTCTACCACGTGACGGACGACCGGCTATACGACTTGTATATGAAGGATCTCTGCAGTGCAGCCCGGCGATTCGTGGTGTTGTACTCCACAGACTATGACCTCATCGCTGTGCCACGCTTCCGGCATCGCAAGGTGACGACATGGATGGCGAGCCACGCAGCTGGATTTCACCTCATGCGTCGGGTGCCAGGCCCGTTCCCGGGGAATGGACCGGGGAAATCCGACGCCGAGTTCCTGTTCTACGAGCGGTCGGAGGCAGTTGCCGGATGTCCCTAGCGTCCGGTTCCAGGAGCTCACGGATAGTTACGTTCTCGCGATGCTGACGCTCGTCCGCCAGCTGGCGAGCCTCCTGACCACCACGGAGCGTCGACGCATCGTCGTGTTACTGGCGATGATGTGTGTCGGCGCTGCTCTGGAGGTGCTTGGCGTCGGCGCCGTCCCGGCATTTCTCCTGGTGCTCAACGACCCCACCAGGGTCGGCAAAATCGGGATTCTGCGTGCCGTCGGCGTTCACGTCGAGGGCGTGCCACCTGTGACGCTCGCGCTGGTATGCGCCGCTGTGCTCCTCTTGTTGTTTGTCGTGAAGAACGCGTACCTGGCAGTGCAGGCCTTCGCGCAGACCGCGTTCATTCGCGATCTGCAGGTCCGCTTGGCCTATCGAATGTTGGACGGGTATCTCAGCAGTCCATACGAAGCGCACCTGCAACGCAACTCCGCTGACGCTCAAGGGAATGCAAACAGTGAGGCGCTCGACGTCGTCAGCAATTTCGTCGTGCCAGTGATGACCCTGACGATGAACGGTTTGGTGGCCTTGGCCATCATGGCCCTGCTCTTGTCGGCCGCACCGATCACGGCATTGTCCGCGTTCGCATTCGTCGGTGCGGTCGCGCTGGCGATCGTTCACGGGACGCGTAGTCGGCTGTCTCGGCACGGCGCGCGAATGCAACAGTGCTGGCTCGACATGGTTCGCGTCGTCAACGAAGGCCTTGGCAGCCTGAAGGTCGCAAAGCTGCTTGGGCGAGAGCGGTATTTCCTCGCGCAGTTCTCGGACGCCTTACGTGGGTACTGCGAAGCGGTACAATATCGTCAGGTGACGATGGAAGTGCCGCGCATGGTGCTCGAGACCGCGGCTGCGACGGGCTTTCTCGTGGCCGCCGCCGTGCTGCTGTTGGAGCGGCATGGCATCGCGTTCATCGTACCAACGCTGTCATTACTGGGAATCGCCGTCGTCCGGCTCGTCCCCTGCTTCAACGTTCTCAACGCGTCCGTGGCCAACCTCCGCTATGGCCGATTCTCGCTGGAGGTCGTCGTTCGAGAAACGCAGCACTCAGCCGCCTACGTCAAGGCGAGCCGCCCGGAGGCGCAGGAGCTCACCTTCGAGCGCTGTATCGAGCTCGATGACGTTTGGTATCGGTACCCGAATTCAGCGACTCACGCTGTCGCCGGCGTGAGCGCGAGAATCGACAAGGGCAGCATCGTTGCCTTCGTCGGGCACACTGGATCGGGCAAGTCGACCATCGTCGACGTCATGCTGGGCCTTCTTCAACCGACTACCGGACGGGTGTTGGTCGACGGCGTGGACATTCACACATCGATGCGCGGTTGGCAGCGTCGTATCGGGTATGTGCCGCAGGACATTTACCTCACCGATGATTCCTTGCTTGCCAACATCGCCCTCGGCGTCCCTCGCGATGAGATCGACGAAGTCGCCGCGTGGCGTGCACTCGAGGCGGCTGAACTAGCGGACTTCGTTCACGCGCTGCCGTACCGCATCGAGACGAACATGGGCGAACGAGGCATTCGAATGTCCGGAGGACAGCGTCAGCGCATCGGGATTGCGAGAGCCTTGTATTCCAACCCGGATGTGCTGGTGTTGGACGAGGCCACGTCGGCGCTAGACGTTCAGACGGAAACAAAGGTGATGCAAGCCCTTCACGGGCAACGCGGTAGCCGGACCGTCATCATGGTTACGCATCGCACGAGCCCACTACGCACATGCGACAAGCTGTTCTTGATGCACGGCGACAAACTCGAGGTGTTCGCGAGCTACGATGACTTCGCTCACGCAACCGCCGGTAGGCACGACAACGAACATGCACGTGTACGAGCGCGTGGCGTCGCCGACGCCACGCTCTAGCGTAGCGAAGCCAACGTCTCGTTTGCTTTCCTGACTTGGCCAGCATGGTTTGATGCATCCCGACGTCTGCCGCCGTCGCCCGCGTGCTGCGGACCATCAGCACCGCGTGATCCTGGCCCTCGCCTTGCTCAGCACGCTGCCGTTCGCACTGTTCGCGTACAACTCCGGGTTCGGATACGACGCGCTCGAATACCTGATCATCGGCCGCTCGCTGCACGACGGCTATTCGCTCTACGACATCGTGCCGTCGAAATCGCCCGGCATTTACCTCTTCGTCGACGCGCTGATCGGCCTCGGAATCGACTTCGGGCACGTGCAGCTCGCTGCCACGATCTCGACGATCTACGCGGCGACGATCCTCTGCACGTTCCTCGCAGTGAAGCCACACGCCGGAACGCGCGCGGCGGTGCTCGCGAGCGTGCTGACCGGCATGTGCGCGTGGTTCATGGAGATAAATTTTCTGCAGCCCACCGGCTTCGTCTACCTGTTCGGGCTCGGCGGATACGTCCAGTGTTTGCGCGCACTCGAGCCAGGTGGCCGCGCGCGGAACTGGTTCTGGTGCGGCTTCTGGATCGCGATCGCGATCCAGTTCAAGAGCGTGGCGGCGTTCTACGGGGTGGGCGCGCTCGGAGCGCTCTTGCTGTGGTCGGAGCGCAACCGGTTGCCATCGATGGTAGCGCTCGCGAGTGGTGCTCTCGTGCCGACGATCGCCATCGCGCTCTACTTCGCCGCAACCGGTCGCGGCGCGGACTACCTGCAATGGACGTTCTTCTTCCCGCTGTTCGAATACCCAGCGAACACGGCCTTCCTCGCCAAGCTGTACACCAAGTTGCTGTTCTTCTTCGTGCTGTTCGTTGCAAGCACCCTCGGATCGCTGCTGCCGGCCGCGCGGCGTGAGCTCTGGCGCTCGAATCCAATACGCGTCGCATGGCTATTCGGTGCGCTGAGTCTGTTCGCCCTGCTCAAGACCCAGGCGAGCCACTATTTCTACCCGGCAGCTACTTTCTTGAGCATCGCTACGGCGAGCGGGCTGTCCTTGGTGCTGAAGCGCTCGAGCGAGGGTCGGAGATGGCAGCTATTCGTCAGCGGCGCCGTGGGAGTCAGCCTTTTCGCCGCGTCGACGGCGCTGTATCGACCGGATGCGGTGGCACGCCTCGTCCAGCTGCGCGACTTCGGAGAGGAGGTCGCGCTGCGGGATTACGTCGTGCGGCACGTCGCACCTTCCGAGCGATTGATCGCGCTGCAGGCGAGCACGACCGTGTACTGGCTCGCACATCGCTATCCGAACCTTCCCTTGATCGGGATGGACGTGCAGTCCACGCGTTACCTCGAACTACATCCTGGGCTTCTGGCGGAAGCAATCCGCGACGCGCGTGTGGACTGTGTCGAACTCACGCCTGGAAACCTTGGACTCCAGGACGTTCGAATGCTCGATTCGCCCGCGGCTCGCGCACAGATTGAAACGTTGCAGCGCGAGGTCGAACGCGACTTCGTGAAGCGGGCGGACTCACCGGCGGGCTTCACGTTCTGGTGTCGCAGGTGAGCGAGCGGGGCCTCTCGGACGAGGTCTCCGAGGAGCTCGGGCGATCATGATCAACGTGCTCTTCATCGCGATCGAGTTCGCACCCATCAACACGACCGGGGCCTTCCGGTCGTTGGCGTTCTCCAAATACCTGCGACAGTACGACATCAACCCCGTGGTAGTGACTCTCCCCGAAGAGCAAGGTGTGCTTGCATTCGGCGCAAAGGTCGATCCGCATCTCCAGCGCGAGATGCCACCCAATCTCGATCTCGTGCGCGTGCCCTGTGAGGATGGCACGCGCTATTATCGGACCCGGCTACGTCAGTTCCTTACCGTCTACTTTAGCGTCGAAGACAGCCTCGGGGGTCGCTGGCGCGCGCAACTCGACGCGAGGCTGCCGGATATCGTCGATCGCTACCATCCCGACGCGGTTTACGTCTCGATGCCGCCATTCAGCGCCGGACGTGTGGCGGTCGACGTCGCAAACCGGTACGGCCTCCCGTTGGTCGTCGACATGCGAGACGGATGGTCGCAATGGCGCATTGGGGCGTTCGGCTCATGGTTGCACTATTGGCTCACGGTGCGTCGCGAACGCCGGATTTTCGCGCGAGCCGAGCGCGTGTTCGCGACAACGGCCCAGCTCGCGGATCGGTTTGCACAGACGCACCCACGGTTGCCCGCCGACAAGTTCCACGTGATCACGAACGGTTTTGACTTCGAGCTGACCCTACCGGAAGTCCTGACCACGGCGCCGGTGTCGAATGACCGTCCCTTCGTGATCGGGTACGTCGGCAGCTTCTACTATACGCCCGAGGCTCGCGCGTCCCACTTCACGCCGTGGTGGCGGAAGCGACTGCATCGGAAGCTCCAGTATTCGCCCGTGAAGGAAGATTGGCTGTACCGGAGCCCGTTCTTTTTCTTCCGGGCCTTGCGTCGGCTGCTCGACCGGCGCCCTGATCTGCGCGGACGGGTGCAGTTTAGAGTTCTTGGCAGTAATCCTCCATGGCTCGACGAGATGGCGCAGGCGCTGGGCGTCCGCGAGTGCTGCGACTTTCAGGGACGCGGCGGTGTTGCCGACGTGCTTCGGTTTCAGAGTGAAGTCGACGCGCTGCTCTGCACGGCCGCCAAAGTGCCGGGTGGCGAAGATTGGGCCCTCGCATCGAAGACCTTCGATTACTTACGGGCCGGCAAGCCGCTGCTTGGCTTTACCCCCCGTGGTGCGCAGCGGGATTTCCTGGAGCGATCGGGTTTCGCGGTATTGGTTGACCCGGATGATGCTGACGCCGGCCCGGACGCTATCGAGCGCCTCGTTGCTGGCGGTCACGAATTCCGGCCGAACCATGAATTCCTACAGCGCTACCACCGTCGCGTTACGACGGAGCAGCTCGCGCGCGAATTAACGAGTGCGGCGAAGAATGCGCGGCGGGATTCATTCAAGACTTTCGCGATAGCCCACTAACGCACGCACGCCGATGTGTGGAATCGCAGCAATCTTCGCGTACGACGCGCGCGCGAACCACGTCGACCGCGAGCAGCTCCTGCGCACGTGCGACCGCATGGGGTGCCGCGGCCCTGATGGGGAGGGGGTCTGGTTCGATCCGGACAGGCGCATCGCGCTCGGCCATCGCCGGCTCGCCATCATCGATTTGTCCGCGCGCGCGGCGCAGCCGATGGCGAGTGCCGATGAGCAAACGGTAATCTCATTCAACGGCGAGATCTACAACTACCGCGCGTTGCGCCGCGAGCTGGAGTCTGCCGGTCACCGGTTCGTCTCTGACTCGGACACCGAGGTGTTGCTCCATCTATATGAAGAACATGGTGAGGCGATGGTGCACAGGCTTCGCGGCATGTACGCCTTCGCTCTCTGGGATGGCAGACGTGGCGGGTTGCTCCTGGCGCGCGACGCCTTCGGCATCAAGCCACTGTACTACGCGAATGACGGGCGAACGCTTCGCGTAGCAAGTGAAGTGAAGGCGTTGCTCTGTGGTAGCCGCGCCGACGTCGATACGCGTCTGGAGCCGGCCGGTCACGTTGGGTTCTTCCTATGGGGCAGCGTTCCCGAGCCGTACACGTTGTACCGTGGGATTCGCGCGCTGCCCGCCGGATCCGCGCTCTGGGTCCCCCAAGGCGGTTCGGTGACCGTTCGTTCACACACCGATCTGCGACAGGTGCTTGTGGACGCGGAGCGTCAAGCTGACGAGGTCAGTGACGAGGAGCGGACGAGGCGCCTGGGCAGCGCGATTCGTGACTCCATCGAACACCATTTGGTGGCCGATGTGGAATGTGGCGTCTTCCTCTCGGCGGGCGTTGACTCGAGTACGATCGCTGCGCTCGTGGCAGAGCGAACGACTCGGGTGCGGACCGTGACCCTCGGATTTCGCGAATACCAGGGAACAGGCGCGGACGAGACAACGATCGCGGCGGATGTGGCGGCGCGCTACGGAACCGAGCATCGCACGGTATGGATCACGCGCGCGGATTTCGAGCGAGAGCTCGACCGGCTCCTCGATCGAATGGATCAGCCGACGACGGACGGAGTGAACACGTATTTCGTGAGTCAAGCGGCCGCGAACCTCGGGCTCAAGGTCGCGCTGTCTGGACTTGGCGGAGACGAGGTGTTGGCCGGCTATCCCAGTTTCCGGCAGATCCCACGCGTCGTTTCGATTCTGAGTAGCGTGGCGGGACTCTCGTCGCTCGGACGCAGCTTTCGCATCGCGACAGCGCCCGTGCTGGCGTACTTCACTTCTCCGAAATACGCAGGCGTGCTCGAATATGGAAACGACTACGGCAGCGCCTATCTGCTGCGCCGCAGCATGTTCGCTCCGTGGGAACTGCCTCGGGTCCTCGACGCCGACATCGTTCGGGCAGGATGGAGAGAGCTGTCGGTTCGCCAAGCGCTGAGTGCCACCGTCAGCGGCATCGCGTCAAGCCGGCTGAAGGTCACTGCACTGGAAGCGATGTGGTACATGCGGAACCAGCTTCTGCGCGACACCGATTGGACGAGCATGTCCCACGGCGTGGAGGTGCGGGTGCCATTGGTCGATCTGACGCTATGGAAAACTGTGGCGGAATTGGCGGCGCGGAATCCGGCGTCCGACAAGGCGCTGTTGGCGCGGACGCCGCTGAGCGCTCCGCCGGCCACAGTCGTCAAACGGCCAAAGACAGGCTTCGCCGTCCCGGTGCAACGTTGGTGCGATCAACGGGCCAAACACGCCGACGGTCCCCACGGGTACCGAGGGCTTCAGGGTTGGGCGCGACAGGTCTACTCGACGCACGTGCCGGCGA
>Ga0126377_10001300_pt1 | contig 16301 bp, 18 predicted proteins | sample PanSoiMetPlot_22_FD_92647 | JGI IMG/M metagenome (GOLD analysis project Ga0126377, IMG submission 92647) | Tropical forest soil microbial communities from Panama - MetaG Plot_22 | ecosystem: Environmental > Terrestrial > Soil > Tropical forest > Bulk soil | place: Panama | collected 2016-02-17
TCAGGATGATGTTGTCCTTCAGCTCGAACCCGTCCATCTCGACGAGGAGCTGGTTCAGGGTCTGCTCGCGCTCGTCGTGCCCGCCGCCGAGGCCGGCGCCGCGATGGCGGCCGACCGCGTCGATCTCGTCCATGAAGACGATGCACGGCGCAGCCTGCTTGGCCTGCTCGAAGAGGTCGCGCACGCGGGAGGCGCCGACGCCGACGAACATCTCGACGAAGTCGGAGCCGGAGATCGAGAAGAACGGCACGCCCGCCTCGCCTGCGACCGCGCGAGCGAGCAGCGTCTTACCGGTGCCGGGAGGCCCGTAGAGGAGCACGCCCTTCGGGATGCGTGCGCCCAGCGCCTGGAACTTCTTTGGGTTCTCGAGAAACTCCTTGATCTCCTGGAGCTCCTCGACCGCCTCGTCGACGCCGGCCACGTCCTTGAAGCCGATCTTCGGCGAGTCCGGCGCCATGCGCTTGGCGCGGCTCTTGCCGAAGCTCATCACCTTCGAGCCGCCGCCCTGGACCTGGTTCATCAGGAAGATCCAGAAGCCGAACAGGAGCACGAACGGGAGCAGCGAGGTGAGGAACGAGACCCACGACCAGTTGCCCGTGCCCTTCGAGTCGAAGTTCACGTCGTGGTTCTCCATGGCGGTCTGGATCTGCGGCACCGCCTGGTCGGCCGGGTAGTGGACCGAGCCCTTGTTGCCGTTCGTCCGGACGTAGCTGATCGACCGCTTGCTGGGGTTGAACTCCGCGCTCTTGATCTTGTCGGCCTGGACCGCCTGGATGAACTGCGAGTAGGTGGTCTTCTCCGAGCTCTTCGAATGTGGGATCAGCGTCTGGCTCGCCAGGTAGACGAGCAGCACGATCACGAACAGGGGAAAGAGAGCTGAGCGGAAGAAACGGTTCACGGTGCCTCTATCGGCACAGGGTACCAGCGAGCATGACCCTCACTTCTCGCCCCAATCGGACTATTTACAACCCTGCCGGGATCAACTCGTCGCTGAGAACGGCGACGTAGGGAAGGTTGCGGTAGCGCTCGGCGAAATCGAGCCCGTAGCCGACCACGAACCGGTTGGGGATCTCGAAGCCGACGTATCGCACCGGAACGTCGATCTCGCGCCGCGCCGGCTTCGTCAGCAGGGCGCAGACCTCGAGCGTGGCGGGCTCGCGCGACTCGAGGTTCCGCATCAGGTACGAGAGGGTCAGACCCGAGTCGATGATGTCCTCCACCACGAGCACGTGGCGGCCCTCCATGTTGATGTCGAGGTCCTTGAGGATCCGGACGACGCCCGAGGAGTCGGTCGAGTCGCCGTAGCTCGAGATCGCCATGAAGTCGACCTCGCACGGCACGGTCAGGTGGCGCATCAGGTCGGCCATGAAGAAGACGGCGCCTTTGAGGACGCCGATCAGGAGCAGGTCGCGGCCCTGGTAGTCGGCCGAGACCTCCGCGCCGAGCTCGGCGACGCGGGCGGCGAGTGTCTCCTCGTCGATGAGGATCTCGCCGACGGCGCGCTCGAGCTCGGTCTGACTCACTCGGCGTCCCTCCTCGCGCGGACGCCGGGCGCGTCGACGAGACCCGGGACGGCGACGACCTCACGCCCGCGCACGACGAGAGGCCATGCCTCGCGCTCCGATCGCGGGATCTTGGCGTCCACGAACACGTCCTGCACCTTCTTTCGACGGCCTGCCAGCCGGTCGCCCGGCCGCCAGCTTCGTACCTTAAGGCCTGCGAGCTCGGATTCGATAGTCCACGAGCCCCACCGGACTGCGCCGTCGAGGGCGACCGGGCTGTGCTCGAGCCAGATGCGGTCGTACTCGCGGACGGCGGTCAGGCCCTGGCCGAGGTCGATCCGCTTCGAGCCGGCCCGCGCGGCCAGCAGCTCGTCGAGCTTCGAGGGCCGCTCGTCGACCAGCCGGAGGAGGTTCTGCTCCGCCCCAGGATGGAGCCGCCGGAGGAGCGGCATGATCTCGCCCCGGATCAGGCCGCGCGTGGTGTCGGGGTTCGAGCTGTCGCTCCGGAACGGCAGGCCCTCGGCGCGGCAGTAGGCCTCGGTCTCGTCGCGCCAGATCGAGAGGAGCGGCCGGACGACGCCGTCCTCGCGGCGCGGCTTGATCGCCTTCGCGGTGCCGCTCGAGACGAGCCGGTAGAGCACGGTCTCCGCCTGGTCGGAAGCAGTGTGGCCGGTGGCACGCAGCCGGTCGGCGGCGAACGAGTACCGCAGCGCGCGCAGCGCGTCCTCGGTAGGACGCTCAGGGACCGGTGCGTCCACGACCTCGGCGTCGAAGGCCTCGCGGCAGAACCGGGCGTCCTCGTCGGACTCGGCACCGCGGAGCCCGTGGTTCACGTGCAGCGCCGACACCTCGTAGCCAAGCGTGCCGAGCAAATGCCAGAGGCAGGTCGAGTCGGCGCCGCCGGAGACGAGCGCCGTCACCTCCCGGCCGGCGGGGATCAGCTCGTGGCGCCGGATGTGCCACTCGACGCGCGCGCGCAGCTCGGCGGGGCCGGCCGCTCGCTGCGGATCGGGGCGGGGCATCGCGGGAAGTCTTGCAGCCCGGGGCGCGCGTCACACCCCCGGCACGAAATCGGCACACGGCGTGCGCTTTCGCTCGTTACGCTCGCCTCGGGGAGGAGGCTGGGCGAACCGTTTTCAGAGGAGCGGCCGCACGTCGCAGCCGCGGGCCAGCAGCGGGCGCTCCGCCTTGGCCAGCACGCCGTGCGCGAAGTTCGCCAGCCCGTAGGCGCGGTACATGTGCGGCCCGGCGTCGCCGTGGTGCTCCTGGGCGTGCACGGCCTTCGCGTACTCGGTGAGCATCCCGACCAGAAGGCCGCGCGTCTGCATCAGCGCCGGGTCGGTCGGCCCCATGCCGTGCACGATCTTCGCCGCGGAGCGGGCCTGGCCGACGAGGTCGTCGCCGTCCACGTCGCCGCTCTCGTACTGGTCGTCCCACAGCCCGAGCGCGGTCATGTTCACGCGCGCGGCCTCGATGAACTGCCGGTCGGCCGCCGAGCACGTGTGCCCGGTCGGCGCAGGCCGCGCCCGCCCGCTCGTCACGAGCGCAAGGGCAAGCGTGATCGCCGCAAGCAGCCCAGCCGCAGAAAGGCCGATTCGCCGCACGTCCAGGGTCTCGGCAGCCCTATGACGCCGAAAAACCCTCGTTTCGGGGTATTTATGGCTAGAAAATCAGGCTGCGGTAGGAGATCGTGTGCTGCATCCCGATCGCCTCGTAGACGCGGATCGCAGGCGCGTTCTCGGCCCGCACGAAGAGGCAGACGCTCGGCACGCGCCCGAGCAGCAGCCGGCAGAGGTCGCGCATCCCGCGCTGGGCGTACCGCCGTCCCCGCACCCGCGGATCGACCCAGACCTGCTGGAGCTGCACCGCGGACGGCGTCCAGGCCGACGCCTCGGCCTTGAAGAGGATCGTCCCGTCCTCGACCCACACCCACGAGCGGCCGTCCTCGATCTGCATGCGGGTGCGCCAGCGGAAGCTCTCGGGGTCGCGCGCGAGCGGATCGATGCCGAGCTCCTCGCGGTGGGCCTCCGCGCAGGCCGGGACGAGGAGCTCGAAGTCGTCCTGCGTGGCGGGGCGGAGGTGCGTCCCCCCGGCCTCGGGCGCCATGTCGATCACGTAGACCGGCTGGCCCGGCCGATCCTCGCGCGGCCTCGGCAGCGATCCCTCGGCCACGGCCCAGAAGTCGGTGACTGCGTGCTCCTCCCCGATCACGAGCCGCGCTCGCCCGGCCCCCGCGACCTCGGCGAACGCGCCGCACCCGCGGCCCGAGGGGACGAGGTTCGTCCCCACGTGGCAGAGCGCGACGAGCGGGCCGTCCTGCTCGAGCCCGGTGAAGCGGCCGAGGCCCCGCCGGGCGACGTCCTCGAGGAACACGCGCTCGATCGGATCCTGCGCGCAGAACGCGAGGATCTCCTCGAGCCTCGGCTCCTTCAACCCGGCCATTCGCGGAAGAGACTTTAGGCTTTCCTCCGTGCCGATCCACGTTCGCGCCGAACCGGGTGACTACGCCGGGGCCTGCCTGCTGCCGGGCGACCCGCTGCGGGCGAAGTACATCGCCGAGACCTACCTCGACGGAGCGGTGCAGCGAAATGCAGAGCGCGGCATGCTGGGGTACACCGGCGAGTTCGAGGGGAAGCCGGTCTCGGTGCAGGCGACCGGCATGGGCTGCCCGTCGGCCGCGATCGTCATGGAGGAGCTCGTCCAGCTCGGCGTGAAGCGCTTCCTGCGCGTCGGAACGTGCGGCGGGCTCCAGACCGACCTGAAGCTCGGCGACCTGATCGTCGCGGTGTCCGCCGTGCCCGCCGACGGGACCGCGCGCCACTACGTCGGCGGCGAGCCGCACACGCCGACGGCCGACTGGGAGCTCGTGCACGCCTCCGTGCACGCGGCGAAGGAGCTCGACCAGCCGGTCCGGGTCGGCGCGATCGCCTCCAGCGACACGTTCTACGACCCCGACCCGCAACGCCACCACCGCTGGTCGGAGCGAGGCGTGCTCGGAGTCGAGATGGAGGCTGCGGTGCTGTTCACGATCGGCGCCCTGCGCGGCGTCCAGGCCGGCTGCCTGCTGACCGTCAGCGACATCGTCATCGGCGAGGAGTTCACCCGCATCTCGGACGACGAGCTGCGCGCCGCCGTCGACCGGATGACGCGCGTGGCGCTCGCCACCGTCACGAGCAGCCATTAAGACCGTCTTCCTCGTCAACCCGGCGTCCGAGAACGGCTCGACCGGCCGCCGCTGGCCGGAGCTCGCCCACCAGGCCGCCGCGCTCGGTCTACGCGGTGACGCGTTGCTCTCGGAGGCGCCCGACCAGCTGGGCGGTCTCGCGCGCCAGGCCGCCGACGACGGCGCCGACCTCCTGGTGGTCGTCGGCGGCGACGGGACGGTGAACGAGGTCGTCAACGGCATCGCCGGCCGCGAGGGCGTCGAGCTCGCGGTGGTCCCGCGCGGCACCGGCTGGGACTTCGTGCGCACCTACCGGATACCACGGAAGCTGGAGGATGCCGTCGCTGTCGCGCTCGACGGACGGACGCGCGCGATCGACCTAGGCCGCGCGCGCTACCGGAACTGGGACGGGCACGACGCCGAGTCCGTGTTCGCCAACATCGCGAGCGCCGGCATGAGCGGTGCGATCGCCAAGCGCGCCAACGAGACCTCCAAGGCGCTCGGCGGCAAGATCTCGTACGCGTGGGCGATCCTCGCGGTCTTCTCGCGCTGGCGGAACGACGAGATCCGGGTCGCCGTCGACGGCGAGCGGCGGACCGGGCGGATGCACGACGTCATCGTCGCCAACGGCCGCTACCTCGCCGGTGGGATGAACATCTGCCCCGAGGCCGAGCCGGACGACGGCGTCTTCGACGTGCTGTTGATCGGCGACCTGACCAAGCGCGACCTGATGCTGACGCTCCCGAAGACGTACCGCGGCACGCACCTACCCCACCCCAAGGCGGAGGTGCTGCGAGGGTCGCACGTGGAGATCGACGCCGACGAGCCGCTGCCGGTCCAGCTCGACGGCGAGCAGCCCGGCACGACGCCGGTGACGTTCGAGGTCGTCCCGCAGGCGCTGCGCCTGCGCGTCCCCGCCTAGCTCTTCGGCTTCGCGCCGGACGGCTTCTTCGTAGTCGTGCTCTTTTTCGCGCCGGTCGAGCGCGGCTTCGCCGCCGTCGTGGAGATGCCGACCTTCTTCTCGAGCGCGGTCACGCGCTTCTCGAGCTCGTCGAGCCCGCGCATCTTCTTCTGCATGTCGTCGACGCGCGCCTTGAGCTGGTTCGCGCTCTCGAGGAGCTTCTGCGACCCCGGGAAGTCGCTGATCCGCCCGATCACGTCCTCGCCGCGGTCGGCGAGCTTGCTGAAGATGTCCTGTCCTCGCTGCTGGGCCATGGCTTTCCTTTCGTCGCTCCTGGGAGTAATACCCGACGAGGGTGCGACTCAGGCCCGGACCAGCACCGGCGTCCCGGCGGGCGTCGCGGCAAAGAGGCGCCGCAGCACCGTGTTGGGGACGCGGACGCAGCCGTTCGAGACCGCGTGCCCGATCGACCAGGGCTCGTTCGTCCCGTGGATCGCGACCGGGCCGCCCTGTGCCCAGCCGGTGAGGACGTTCGAGAAGGCCGAGATGCCGATCGCGCCGGGGCCGAAGGGCCCGGAGTCGTCGCCGGGGATCAGGAGCTGGTTGACGTAGAAGTGGCCCGTCGGCGTCGGCGTGGACGCCGAGCCGACCGCCACGGTGGTCGTCAACACCCGGCGGCCGCCGCGGAAGAAGGTGAGCCGCCTCGCTGAGACGTCGACGACGATCCTCGTCCGCACCCGGCCCACGTCGACCGCGCGGGCCGGCACGAAGCCGGTGACGCCGTTGGGCCGCATCGGAAGCTGGACGCGGTACCACGCCGGCCTGCAGCTGCGCGCCCGCACGGTCGCCAGCACGCGGAAGACCGTCGGGAAGCCGTTCTGGTTCAGCCGCCCGAAGCGCGCGAACGGCCGGCCGGCCGGCTGCCGATAGGCCGTGGCTCGGCGGCGGACGACGGCCGCGACCGCCGACCTTCCGGACGCGACCCGGACGATCGACCCCGCGCGGCAGTGGACGCGGACCGGCACGGAAGGCCGCTGCGCCTGCGTCGGGGCCTTCGCCACCTCGTGCGGGGAGGTGCCGCACCCCGCGAGGAGGGCGGCGAGCGGAAGCGAACAGAGGACGCGGAGCCGCCGGTGCCGCATTCCTTCGAGCTTAGTCGCCCGCCCGAACGCCCGACTCCAGATCGACACAACTTCCTCACCCTTCTGAGCGTCGTAGTTTCCGATGGCACGGCTACGCTCAGACGGAGAACGATGAGTCAACTCTTCACGTATCGCAGGCGCCCGCATCGACACAACGGCGTGCGGACGTACGTGCTGCTCCAGCGGTTCGGCGTCCCGTACGAAGTCGAGCGGACCGTCTGCTCGGAGTGCCGGCGGGTGCTCGACGAGCGCCCGCTCAAGCGCGCCGCGGCGTAACGCCGCGCAGCGCCTCCACCACGGCGGGGAGCACCTCGCCCGCACTGTCGTCGAGCCGCAGCGCAGCCCGTGCGTCGAGCGCGGTCGGCCCGCGGTTGACGATCGCGACCTCGCCGCCGGCGGCAAGCGTCTCGTGTGGCAACCCGGCGACCGGGTGCACCTCGAGGCTGGAGCCCACGACGAGCAGAAGCCGCGCTCTCCGGGCGAGCTCGTAGGCGCGCTCAATCTCCGCAGCCGGGAGGAGCTCGCCGAAGAAGACGACGTCCGGCTTGAGGATCCAGCCGCAGCCCGGGCAGGCCGGGGCGTCCGCCTCCGCCAGGAGCTCCCGCATACGCTGCAGCGGGTACGTCGACCCGCAGCCGGGACACGTCGCCGTCCTGATCGACCCGTGCACCTCCACGACGGTGCGACTGCCGCCGCGCTCGTGGAGGAGGTCGATGTTCTGCGTGACGACGGCCTCGAGCCACCCGAGCTGCTCGAGCTCGGCGAGCGCGACGTGCGCCGGGTTCGGCTCGGCCCCTGTCAGCGTTTCGACGCGCGGCTTGTAGAAGCTCCAGACCCTGACCGGGTCGCGCCTGAATGCGTCGATCGATCCGTACTCGAGCGGGTCGAAGCGCGCCCAGAGCCCGGTCGGCGAGCGGAAGTCCGGGATGCCGCTCTCGGTCGACACTCCTGCTCCGGTCAGCGCGACGCAGGGCTGGCGGTCGCGGATCAGGCCGGCGAGTGCGCGCACGGACACGACGCCCGATCGTAGAGAGTTCACGCGTGGGCTTCCGCTTCGCGACCGAGGTGCGCGTGCGCTTCGCCGAGACCGACGCGCAGGGCGTCGCGCACAACGCGATCTACCTCGTCTGGTTCGAGGTCGCGCGGATCGACTACCTCGCGAGGTTCCGCGGCGGGTACTCCGAGCTCCGCGCGGAGGGGATCGAGGCAACGACAGCCGAGTCGCACGTGCGCTACCTCGCTCCGGCCCGCTTCGACGACCGGTTGACGATCCACGCCCGCTGCGTCGACGTCCGCGGAGCGCGCTTCCGGTTCGAGTACTCCGTCGAGCGCAACGGCGAGGTGCTCGCGGACGGCTGGACGCGCCACGCCTGCATAGACGGCAGGACCTACCGGCCCACGCGGGTGCCGGCCTGGCTCGTCGAGGCGATCGCTAGCGCTGAGGAGTGACGCCGGTCGGCCCGGTGGGGCCGCTGGGTCCGGAGGGCCCGCTCGGGCCCGAGGGACCGCTCGGCCCGGCCTTGATCTTCGGCTTCGTCCCGATGCGGACGATGCGCTCCTCGCCGCGGTACGACGAGTACCACGTGTTGTCGTAGAGCAGCGCGCCGGAGGCCGTGTAGACGCGGCGGCGGACGCTCGTCGAGCGTGACGGCTCCCCGCTCTCGTCGACAACGGTCACGCCCTTGTAGAGGTTCGGGTCGGGGACGCGCGTCGTCGGCGGGGGGCCGGTGTCGACGAGGGGACGCGTGTCGGTCACGACGCGGCGGTGGATCGGCGCGCCGTAGAGGTCGACCACCAGCGACGAGGAGCCGACGAACGTGCGCAGGAGCAGCCAGTGCGGCGTGTCGTTCACGAAGCGCAGGTCGACGTCCGGGTAGTTCACGGTCGCGTCGCGCCCTTGCGGGTAGTGGCTGATGTAGAGCGCGTGGTTCGTCCGCGCGGTGATCTTGAGCCCGGCCTCGTAGGCGGCGTTGAAGACGGTGGTCGAGACCTGGCACACGCCGCCGCCCAGCCCGTTCGTCAGCTCACCGTTGATGATCACGGGCGCCTCGAGGAAGCCCTTGTCGGCCGTGCGCGCGCCGGTCGCGCTGTTGAACGAGAACGTCGAGCGGGGCGCGATCAGCGTGCGGTCGATCAGCCGCGCCACGAGCTGGACGTTGTGGATCCGGTTCGGGTCGCCGCCATAGATCGTCTCGTAGCGGCTGACGCGAGTCGTGATGCCCATCGCCTTCGCCTCGGCGGTCGAGCGCGCGGCCGGCTGGGACGTGACCACGACCCGGGCGTTCCGCACGCCAGGCGAGAGCGCGGCCGCCAGGATGCTCCGCTCCGTCGGGCGGATCGCGATGGTGCGGCCAGGCTTGGCCGGGACGACGGCTACGCGGCCGCTCTCGAACACGCTGAAGGAGGCGTTCTGGGGTGCGTGGCCGATCCCGCGGCCGAGGCGCTTGAAGTACCGCGTCGCGCCCGGGCCGCCGACGGCCAGCCTGCTCGCGCCGTCACTCGGCAGCTTCAGGATCGAGGCGAGCTGGCGCTGCGGCAGCCACCACGAGGCGGCGCCGAGCGTCATCCGGACCGGGTGCGCGAGGGCGGTCCGCACCTGGGCGACCGCCGGCGCGAGATCGGCTGAGGTCACGGTCGGCGGATCGACGCGAACCGGCAGCGAGGCCTGCCGCGGGCTGCCCGCGGCGAGGGTGTCGACGATCACATCCCCGGCCGCCTCGCGGTCGAGGACGCTCCCGGTCCGGCCCCCGACCACGACCGGCTGCAGCTTCCGGAGCACGATCGCCGCGTCGCGGTGCGGGTGGTCGACCGCACGGCTCATGCGACCGAGCTCGTAGGCGAGCGCGCCTCGCCAGACGGTCGTCGGCGGCGTCACGTCGGCGCCGAAGAACCTGACACCGACCCTGCGCAGTCCCCTGATCGGCGCGAAGCCGTCGGCCTGGTCGAACGCCTGGCTCACGGCGGCGTCCCAGTCGACCTGAACGCCGAGGTTCGCCGCGCGCAGGTGCCAGGTGCGCCCGGCCGCGGTGAAGGCAATCGGTGTACGCGCGAGCGCGCGCGCGTGGGCCTGGAGCTTGGCCTTGGCCTGGTCGGCGGTGAGGCCGCCGACGTCGACCCCGCCGACCTGCACGCCCTTGGCGATCCGGTCCGGCGACCCGGCGAAGGCGAATCCGAGGACTGCTGCGCCAACCACGGCGACGGCTGCGAGCGCTACCGCACGCTGGACGAACAGCCTGCGGGTACGGACGCGCCGGCGACTGCGGACCCGGACCGTGCCCGACCCTGCCTCCACGCGCAAGGCACCAGTGTAGCGTCGCTGGCCGTCGGCTCAACCACACCCACACGGCGGTCGCGGCTAGAACGTGAAGAGCTCGATTCCCCCGCTGACCTCGAGTGTGATTCCGGTCACATACGAGGCCAGATCGGAACACAGAAACGCGATCGCATTCGCCACGTCCTGCGGCTCGCCCGCCCGCCGGAGCGCCGTGCGGCGCACCATCCGCTCGTTCATCTCGGGGCTCCCGAAGTTGAACGCCTCGGTCCCGATGATCCCGGGCACGATCGCGTTCGCGGTGATGCCGTGCCGCGCACCCTCGAGGGCGAGCGACTTCGTCAGCCCGATGACCCCGGCCTTAGTGGTCGCGTAGCTCGCCTGGCCGAACCCGCCGAGCGTCCCGGCCACGGACGCCATGGTCACGATCCGGCCCCACCCCAGATCCACCATCCCCGGCCACACGGCCTGGACGCAGTTGAAGACCCCGGTCAGATTCACGTCGAGGTCGCGGGCCCAGAGCTCGGGCGACTGCTCCTCGATGCGCGCCACGTGGTCGAGCATCGCGGCGTTGGCAACGAGGATGTCGACCGCGCCGAGCTCCTCGATCGCCCGGGCCACGGTGGCCTCGACCTCGCCGCGTTCGGTCACGTCACAGCGCAGCGCGAGCGCCCTCCGCCCGAGGCCACGGATCTCCTCCGCCGTCTGCTCCGTGTAGACGAGCCCCTGCGCACGGGCGGCCTGGGCAAGCGCTCCATAGCGCTCGACGTCGCCCGAGGCGTCCGACTCGAGCTGGATGTCGGCGAGCACGACGTCCGCGCCGGCCCGCGCGAGGGTCAGCGCGTCGACGCGGCCGAGCCCGCGCGACCCTCCGGTGACGAGCGCGACCCGCCCCGAGAGGTCGATCTCCAGCGCCATGTGCCGGAGCCTAGTCCCGTTCGCGCGGCAGGTAGATCTCTCTGGCGATCACGAGGCGCTGGATCTGGGAGGTGCCCTCGTAGATCTGGAAGAGCTTCGCGTCGCGCATCAGCTTCTCGACCGGGAACTCCTTGATGTACCCGTAGCCGCCGAAGACCTGCACCGCGTCGGTGGTCACCTTCATCGCCGTGTCGGCGGCGAAGCGCTTCGCGTACGACGACTGGAGGGTGGCCGACTTGCCCTGGTCGATCAGCCACGCGGCCTGCCAGACCAGCAGCCGCGCCGCCTCGATCTCGGCGGCCATGTCGGCGACCATGAAGTTGACGCCCTGGTTCATCGCGATGGGCTGGCCGAACTGGACGCGCTCGCGCGAGTACTCGACCGCGTGCTCGAAGGCCGCGCGGGCCACGCCGACGGCGCCGGCGGCCGTGCCCGGCCTCGTCCGGTCGAGCGTCTTCATCGCGAGCTTGAAGCCCTCGCCCTCGTCGCCGAGCCGGTTCGCGGCCGGCACCGCCACGTCCTGGAAGGCGACCGCGGAGGTGTCGGTGGCGCGCTGGCCCATCTTGTCGAGGTGCTTCTCGATCGTCACGCCCTCGGTCGAGGTCGGGACGATGAACGCGGTCAGGCCGCGGTGCCCGGCCGCCTTGTCGGTCGAGGCGAACACGATCACCCAGGAGGCCTGGCCCGCGTTGGTGATGAACATCTTCGAGCCGTTGAGGACGTAGTCGTCGCCCTTCCGGGCCGCGGTCGTCTGGATCCCCGAGACGTCCGAGCCCGCGCCCGGCTCGGTGAGCGCGAACGAGCAGAGGATCGGCTCCTCGAGGAGCGGCGGCAGCCACTCGCGCTGCTGCTCCTGCGTGCCTGCGAGGAGGAGCGGAAGCGCGCCGAGGATGTTGCCGACGATCGACGTCGCGATCCCGGAGCAGCCCCAGCAGAGCTCCTCCCCGATCAGCGCGCCCGCCATCGAGCCGAGCCCCGCGCCGCCGAGCTCCTCGGGGACGTGCGGGTTCATCAGCCCGACCTCGTGCGCCTTGGCGATCACCTCGGCCGGGTGCTTCTGGAGCTCGTCGTGCTCGGCCGCGACGGGCCGGATCTCCTTCTCGGCGAACTCGTGCGCGAGGTCGCGGAGGGCCCGCTGCTCCTCGGTCAGCGCAAACGAGATTCCGGTGTCGATCGCCTCGGTGGACGCCATCTCACTCCGTTGACTGGCGGTTCAATCAGAGAGTAGCGGCGCCGTCGCCGAAGCGGAACCCGACCTGCGAGGGCGACGGCTCGATCGGGCTCGGAGACAACCCCTCGCGGGGCTCCGGGTCGTTGTAGGCGCCCGGCGCGACGTCGTTCGGGGCGTCCGCATGAAAGAGCGAGGCCAGGTACTGGATCTGGCCACGCCCGGGCCCGAGCTCGAACATCCCGCCGCCGTAGAGGCCGATTCCCCGCTCGTCGCAGTAGTCGTAGAAGTTGCAGAGCTCCCGGAGAAAGCCGAAGCGCGACGGCTTGGAGTTGAGCGTGCGCGGCGGGAACGGGAGCCCCTCGACGTCCGCGACCGAGTGGATCGGAGCATCCCAGGTGATGCGGTCGCGATGGGCCAGGAGGATCGGCTCGGTGTCGTCGGTTACGCCCGGATCCTCGATGAAGGCCTCCGGGAAGCCCTCGGCCACCCGTCGGTAGAGGTCCGCGTCGGGCGGCTGGTCGTCCTCGGAACGGTAGTAGGCCTTCAGGTCGGCCGTCACCACGGCGCCCGTGTCGGCGAGCTCGCGGATGAGCTCGTCCGTCCAGTCGCCCGACGGGTCGAGCTTGAACCGCACCGTCTGGTCGATCTCCAGCCAGCGGCGCGGGACCCTGCTCGTCGGCGGCTCTCCGAGGCCCGGCGAGACGACGAACGAGACCGGGAGCGGCTCGCGGTCGACCGCCGCCGCCAGCGTCGTCCCTCCCTGCCGCAGCGCAAGGTCGAGGGCGGCGCTCTCGTACGCCCAGCGGCGGTGGGGCTCCGGGATCTCGAGCGCGTCGGAGAACGACTCCAGCGTCCACGAGCCCGCGAGCGGGAGCACCGGGCCGGCGGCCTGCTCGCGGTCGTGGGCCTCCGCGTACCAGGTCACATCCTCCCCCACGCCCTCCTCGCCGCGTCCGTGGAGGTGCACGACGGTGGTCACCCGCGTGAAGCCACGGGTGACCGGCTTCTCCAGCCGCTCGAGCTCGTAGGAGCCGACCTCGAGAGGGAGAGCGGCGAAGCGCTTCCATAGACTCTCGGCCATGGACTTCGACCTTACCGACGAACAGCGACTGATTCAGGAGACCGTGCGGTCCTTCGTGGACGAGCGGGTGCTCCCGAACGCGATCGAGAACGACATCGAGCACCGCCTCGACATGGGGGTCATCGAGGGAATGGCCGAGCTCGGGCTGCTCGGAATCGTGATCCCGGAGGAGTACGGCGGCGCCGGCCTCGACTTCGTGGCCGAGGCGCTCGCCTGCGAGGAGATCGAGCGCGGCGAGGCGGCGTTCCGCACGCTGATCTCCGTCCACGTCGGCCTCAACTCGCTGTCGCTGCTCCGCTACGCGAGCGAGGAGCAGAAGGAGAAGTACCTCGCGCCGCAGGCAACCGGCGAGAAGCTCGCGTGCTTCGGATTGACGGAGCCGGGCGCCGGCTCCGACGTCGCGTCGATGCGGACGACCGCGCGGCGCGAGGGCGACACGTTCGTCCTGAACGGCCAGAAGAACTGGATCTCCTACGCGACCGTCGCCGACCACCAGCTCGTGTTCGCCAAGACCGACCCGGAGGCGAAGCACAAGGGCATCTCCGCGTTCGTCGTCGAGCGCGACTGGCCGGGGGTGTCGACCCGCGAGACGGAGCACAAGCTCGGCGTCTGGGCCGGATCGACCGGCGAGCTCTTCTTCGAGAACGTCGAGGTGCCGGAGGAGAACCTCGTCGGCGAGGAGGGCCAGGGCTTCGAGATCGCGATGTACGGGCTCGACCAGGGCCGCTTCACCGTCGCGGCCGGCGCATGCGGCGTCGTGCGGGCCTGCCTCGAGCGGTCGGTCGAATACGCGCGCGAGCGGGAGACGTTCGGCCAGCCGATCGGCAAGTACCAGTTCGTCCAGGACATGATCGCGGAGATGGTGCTCGGCTACGAGACGTCGAAGCTCCTCGTCATGCAGGCCGCGTGGCTGAAGAACCAGGGGCAGCGCAACACACGCGAGACCTCACTGGCGAAGTGGCACGCGACCGAGTCTGCCTTCCGCGCGGCCCATCTGGCGATCCAGGTGCACGGCGCGTACGGCTACTCGGCGGAGTACGGGATCGAGCGGTACTTCCGCAATGCACGCGCGCCGATCATCTACGAGGGCACTACGCAGATCCACAAGCTGCTGCAGGCCGAGCACGCGCTCGGCTACCGGAACCTGAACGGCCGCGACGGCGACATCTCGCCCCTGGCCGCTTGGGGCCCGGCCCTCGCGCAGGCGCGCTAGGCGGCCGCCGACCACCGCCAGTCCCGCGGGTCGACGCACAGGCCTGCGCGCACGGGGTTCGAGAGCACGTAGACGACGGCCGCCTGAAGGTGGGCTTCGTCTCGGAGCACGAAGGACGAGAAGCGCTCCTCGAAGAGGTGGCCCCGGCGACCGTGGCGCTTGTTGAAGCGACGTGCGTAGTCGCCGTTCAAGCGACGCATCCCGTCGGAGAGGTGCGCCCTGGTCGCCTCGACGACGAGGTGGTAGTGCGTCCCCATCAGGCAGTGCGCATGGCAGCGCCAGGCGAACCGCTCGGCGGTCGCGCACAGCAGCTGAAGGAAGTCGATGCGGTCGAGGTCGTCGGTGAAGAGCCTCGACCCGAAGCCGGCCCGCGCAGTCGCATGGAAGATCCCGTCGTCGAGCCGGCTCCGCGGAAGTCGTGGCATTCCCCGACCGTACCGCCGAGCAGCCGGCATGTCCCCCGCCGCCCGCAATTCGTCACGCTTTCTCCGCAACCCAGTGACAGTCACAGTGACTGTCACTGGGGAGCGCGGGCTACGCGCCTCTCGGCACGCTCACCTCGGGCCTCGTCTTGGGCTCGACCTCCATCAGGCGCACCAGGAGCGGGATCGCGGCGAGGATCGGGATGCCGCAGATCGGCCACAGGATCTGGTAGCCGTGGGTCGCGCCCAGGTAGGGCCGCGCGAGGTCGATCGCGAGCCCGGCCACAGGCGCGCCGATCAACAGTCCGATGCCCTTCGTCGTCGTCGCGAGCCCGGACGCCGCGCCGCGGTGCTGCTCCGGGACGATCTTGTAGAGCAGCCCCCATGCGAGCGTCATCACTGTCCCGCCGGCGATCGCGACGGCGCCGATGAAACCCAGGTACCACGAGTGCCACTGGGTGGCCAGACCGCCCACGAGGAAGCCGGAGCCGTAGACGAACGAGGCGAAGAAGATCACACGCGCGAGGCCGAACCGGTCGCCGAGCCGGCCGGCGAAGATCGCCGCGACCACGTAGCCCGCCGCAACCGCGGCCAGGATCTCGCCCGAAACGGTCTTCGACTCGTCCAGCCCGTCGATGACGTAGAGGATGACGAAGCTCCGAGCGGCCGCGAATGTCCCCTCCCACGCCGAGTTGGCGATCAGGAAGCGCCGGACGTCGCCGTCGTCCCAGAAGAGGTGCCAGCTACGCCTGATGTAGGCGAGGAAGCCCTCGAAGACGCGGCCGTGGCCTCCGTCCTCGCGCACCAGCAGGATCGTCGCACCGCACGCGAGCGTGGTCACGAACGCCGCGATCAGGAACGGCGCCGGCTCCCAGACCTTCAGCAGGAAGTTGCCGCCGACGAGCGCGATCCCGAGCGCGATCCCGCGCAGGATGTGCTGCACGCCCTGCGCGCGCCCATACGCCGCGGGCGGCAGGACGTCCGGGTACAGCCCGCGATAGGGCGGCTCGTAGAGGTAGTACGCGAAGTAGAAGGCCAGCACCAGCAGCACGGCCGTCCACAGGTTCGGCATGAACGGGATCAGCAGCAGGCAGAACGCCATCGGACCGAGCCCGACGAGCATGAACGGGCGCCTCCGGCCGAGCGGCGTGTGGAACGAGTCGCTCCAGGGCCCGACGATCGGCGAGAGCGTGAGCGCGAAGAACCCCTCCGCGCCGATCGCGAGGCCGATCAGCGAGCCCTGCTCCGTGAACGTGCTCAGGAACGGCGGCAGCGCGACCGAGATGGTCGTGATCGAGAACGCGAGCCCGAACGCGCCGAGGCCGAGCGTCCAGAACTGGCCGCGCCGGACTTGGGGCGCTCGCACCAGCGCCTGTGAAGACGATGTCGTCGACACTAGGCGGTCGCCGTCGCGCGGTCGGGGGCGAGTCCTGCGGTCACGAGCTCGACCAGCGTTCGCTCGGCGAGCTCGACGTCCTCCTCGGAGTCCGGCAGCCGCCCGAGCACCCAGCCCGTCA
>Ga0126377_10001301_pt1 | contig 16295 bp, 11 predicted proteins | sample PanSoiMetPlot_22_FD_92647 | JGI IMG/M metagenome (GOLD analysis project Ga0126377, IMG submission 92647) | Tropical forest soil microbial communities from Panama - MetaG Plot_22 | ecosystem: Environmental > Terrestrial > Soil > Tropical forest > Bulk soil | place: Panama | collected 2016-02-17
CGCCCGGCCGATGCCATCGAGGACCAGTTCCCGATCGGTGACCGCGGCCAGCGGCACGAACACGGTACCCGCGGCATACCGGTCACGCAGCCGCTCGCCGACGGCCACCGCGAGCCGGGTCTTGCCGACCCCGCCCGGCCCGGTCAGCGTTACCAGCCGCACCAGGGGCTCGCCGATCAGCCCGGCGACCTCGTCGATCTCCCGCTCCCGGCCCACCAGCGACGTCATGCTCACCGGCAGCGGCCGCAGGCCGCGCGCGCCGGCCCGCGAAGGCGGCGCCGGGGCCCCGGCCTGTCCGCTTGCGGCGGCGAACCGCTCGCTGAGCAGCGCCGCCAGGTCGTCGCGCACCAGTCGGCCCAGCTCGGCCGGCGTCTGGAAGTGGCGATAGGAGACCGAGGCCTCTTCCCTGATCCGGGCCAGCAGGCCCGCCAGCCGGGGCTCACGGTCGGGCGCCGGCCCCTTGACATACAGCAGCCGCGGCAGGCCCGACGACAGCTGGAACTCCTCCTCCAGGCCCGACACCGCCATCCCCGGCGCGGCCTTTCCGTATTGCTGCCAGTACAGCCCGATGAACACATCGCTTTGCGCCAGGTACGCCCGGTATACATCCCGCGGCGGATGCGGCCGCGCCCCCGCCTCGAACATCACCGGCGTCAACCGCAGCGCCGAGATCGCGCGCGAGACCGCCCGCCGCTCGGCGGCCAGCTCACCCATCGTCGAGCTCACGAACACCCGCAACCGCCGGTCAGGTGTTCGGATCACCGGCCCATCCGCAGGCCCCTCATTCACTGGCAGCCCCTGGCAAGCCCCACCGCGCAAGTCTGCAGCCAGCCAGCCCCACCAGCAACCCCATGCGGCCCATCAACGCCATGCCGGGTGCATCATGACGCATCTGGGGCGCGAATCGCTGCGGTTCCGCCGACGAGTTCATGCCCGCCTTTGGCCATCTCCCCACCGGCCATTTTCTGGGCACCACGGGAGGTCGCGATCGACGCCTTCCACCGCATGGTTCACGCCGTGGCGACGGGCATGGCCTTGGAGTTGCTCAGCAACGCTCCTGGCGCGCGCACCAGTATCAGCGGGCGCAACAAGGCGAGCTGAGGTCGCTGCCGTCTCCAGGTGATTTCGTCGTTGCTGCGCGCAAGGCCTATGTCCGTCGCGCGTCTCCCCGGCTACAACTGCTCAGCCGATATATGAATGACGTTTCGAAAGTCTCTGTTGTACCCGGGCTCGGCGGCTGCGTGTACGCACTGATTGACGTACAGTGCCGGGCATGAACGCAGGCACCATTTTCCGGGCGCGCTGTTCGTGATCTGACCGAGCGGACTCTCAGAGAGAAGGCATAACGATGTACGACAGACTGCTGGCCGCCGTTGACCAATCGGAGGTCTCCCCTCGGGTGATCGCAGCGGCCAAGGAGCTGGCCTCCATGTCCCAGGGACAGGTCTGGGTGCTGCACCTGAGGGAGCGGGAGTTCGGCCGGCTGGGGCTGACACCGATCGAGTCGGACGAGGAGGCACGGGAGCCGGTCAGGGCTGGGGTCGATGCGCTGACCCAGGCGGGAATTGATGCCCATGGGGAGGTACGCGAGACCATATTCGGGCATGCGGCGCGTGAGATCGTCAAAGATGCCCAGGAACACGACGCCAGCCTCATCATCATGGGCTCCAGGGGCAGGGGCGACCTTACTGGGGCAATACTCGGCAGCACCGCGCACAAAGTGATCCACCTGACTGACCGGCCGGTCATGGTGGTCCGCTGAAGCGGCGAGGGAATATGCACCGGATAGACGGTGAACGCCTCGAGCGGCCCGCCACCGCCAAGACGGACACCTTCCTCGGTGGGCGGTACCGCTCGGATCCGGCCTCTGCAGACATCAGACGGTCAATTGCTAGTCAAGGCTTGGCAAATACCGGACTACCCCAGCATCTCTCCGCCTTTGTGCTGCTGGCAACAGGCCAGGCATGCAGAGAACGGCCGGCCGCGTCGCCCAGCTCTAGCGGCCCGGGGGTCGCTCAGTGCCAGGGACTTTGCTCGCCCGCCTTCGGCGGCGGGGTGAGCCCAGCCTGGTAGGCGAGCACGACGGCCTGGACCCGGTCGCGGAGGCCGAGCTTCTGGAGGATGTGGGTGACGTGTGTCTTGACGGTCGTCTCGCTGATGTAGAGCTGTTGTCCGATCTCTGCGTTGGACAGGCCCTCGGCGATGAGCCGAAGGATGTCGTGCTCTCGTGCGGTGAGTTCGTCCAGCTCTTTCGGAGGCGCGGGGCGAGGGATGCGGGTGAATTGTTTGATGACGCGCTTGGTGATCGCGGGTGAGAGGAGCGCGTCTCCGGCGGCGACCGTGCGCACGGCGCCGATCAGCTGTTCGGGAGGGTCGTCTTTGAGTACGAACCCGCTCGCGCCGGCGCGAAGTGCTTCGTAGACATATTCGTCAAGGCCGAAGGTTGTGAGGATCAGGATCCGGGCGGCGTCGTTGGCGGCGATTATCCGCCGCGTCGCCTCGAGCCCGTCGAGTTCGGGCATCCGGATGTCCATCAGGATTACGGTCGGGTCAAACCGCGCGGCTTTGCCCACCGCCTCGAGCCCGTCTCTCGCCTCGGCTACCACTTCGATGTCCTGTTCGTCGGAGAGCAGCATCCGAAAGCCGGCGCGGACCATCGACTGGTCGTCGGCTATGAGGACACGAATCTTCACGAGCCGTACTCGGTCAGCGGGAGGCGCGCGGTGAGGGTGAAGCCGCCGCCATTGGTGGTCGCGGTGGTCATCTCGCCGCCGTAGAGCTTGACGCGCTCGTGAATCCCGATGAGCCCGTGACCACGGCCGTCGCTTGTCGCGGCGCCGTGGCCGTTGTCGCTCACCTCGATCCGTAGCTGGTCTGCGGCATACCTGAGCGCGACCTCGGCTTGGGTCGCCTGGGCGTGCTTGAGCGCGTTGGTGAGTCCTTCCTGGACTATCCTGTAGGCGGAGATGTCGATTCCGCGGGGTAGCTCACGGGGATCACCGTCGGCGTGCAAGCGCACGGGGAGTCCGGCGCGCCCGACGTCTTGCAGCAGCGCGTCAAGACGGTCGAGCCCCGGCTGGGGTCCGAGCTCGGCGCGTTCTCCGTCTTCGCGCATCGCATCCAGCAGGTGACGCATCTCCGCCAATGCGGCGCGCCCCGCCTGCTCGACGCCCTTCAGAGCTTCGCGATCTTCGGACAGCGCGGCTGGGAGCTTGTGCCTGACGGCTCCGACCTGGAGCACCATCACGCTGACGGCGTGGGCGACGATGTCGTGCAGCTCACGCGCGATCCGGGTCCGCTCCTCGGCCACCGCGATCCGCGCGGCCGCATCCCGCTCCCGCTCGGCCTGAGTCGCACGTAGCTCCGCCGCCTCGGCTTGCACGGCACGTTCGCGCACGGCAAATCCGGCGGCCCAGCTGATCGCGAACTCAACCGGGACGAAGACAAGCTCGCTGGCCGGGTGTCCGGGAATGTTGTAGACGATCGCCGTCGCGCCGGCGACGACGACCGCCAGGCCCAACGCCGCCCGGCGGGCGCCGCGGAGGTTCCCGAGCAGGAACGCGTCCGCCATCCCGATGGGGAACAGAGCGTTGGCGTACGGAATCAGCAGCGGGTCGACGAAGGAAATCCCGCCCGCCAGCAACCAGTACACCGCCGGACCCGCGAACGGAAAGCGCCGGCGCGCGAAGACCGGGAGCACCAGGATCGCGATCGCCGGAACGCAGAACCAGAGCGTCGTTCGCGGGGCTCCGGGCGAGCCGCGCCCGAGCACCACTTCAAGAATTGCCACGATCGCCAGGGCCGCGACCAACACGTCAAACCAGTACTGGCGTGCGAGATCTCGGACTTGCCTCACGGGTTGAACGTACCCCCACCCCCTCACTCGCCGCCTCCTACCTGGGTAGGAGCACCGATCGTCGGCCAGTAGGAGCCGGAATCCAGCCTTCCGACGATGTGGGGACCGGCGGCCGGGCCGTACGTTCGCTTCATGGTCAACTCGACTCTTCTCACACCCAAGGCGTCCGGCTCGGCTCCGGCGGTCGCTTTGCGTGACGTCCGCAAGGTCTATGGCCGGGGCGAAGGAGCGGTCGTCGCCCTCGACGGCGTCAGCGCCGCGCTCTCCCCCGGGTCGTTCACCGCGATCATGGGGCCATCGGGCTCGGGCAAGAGCACATTCTTGAACGTGGCGGCGGGGCTGGACCGCCCCACCTCCGGAAGCGTTGCGCTCGGCACCACCGACCTGGCGCACCTTAGCGAGCGGCGGTTGACGATCCTGCGGCGTGAGCGGATCGGGTTCGTATTCCAGGCCTTCAACCTGCTGCCAACGCTCACCGTCGCCCAGAACATCGCGCTGCCGCTGCGCCTGGACGGTCGCCGGCCGCGACGCTCGGCCGTGCGTGAGATCGCCGCGCGGGTTGGGCTGGACAAGCGCCTGCGCGACCGCCCCTCGCAGCTCTCCGGCGGCCAGCAGCAGCGGGTCGCGATCGCCCGGGCACTCATCACCAGGCCCGAGGTGGTGTTCGCGGACGAGCCAACCGGGGCGCTGGACACCCATACCGGACGCGAGGTGCTCGCCCTGCTCCGCGAGGCCGCCGACGAGGACGGGCACACGGTGGTGATGGTCACCCACGATCCGGTGGCGGCGGCGTACGCCGACCGCGTCATGCTGCTCGCCGATGGGCGGGGCGCCGGGACGCTCGACGCCCCCCGCGCCGACGAAGTCGCAGAGCGCCTCGCGCATCTGGGGGCCTAGCGATGTTGCGTCTCGCCGTTCTCAGCGCTCGCGGCCGTCTCGGCACGTTCACCGGCGCGTTGGTCGCGCTCTTCGCCGCGGCCGTGCTCTCGATGGCCTGGGGCATGCAGCTCGAGTCCATTCTGCGCACGCATCCGCCTGTCGAGCGCTACGCCGGCACTACGGCGGTCGTGACCGGGCAGCAGAGGGCCGGCACCGACCACGATGCCCCGCTCGGCGAGCGCGCGCGGGTGAGCTCTGCGCTCACCGCGCGGCTGGCGGCCGTACCCGGAGTCCGGGCGGCCATCGGCGATGTGTCGGTGCCCGCCCGGCTCGGCGACAGGGCCGCTGTCGCCCACGGCTGGAGCAGCGCCGCGCTGACCCCGTATGTGCTGAGCGCCGGACGCCCGCCCGCCCGCCCCGGCGAGGTTGTCACCGGCTATCCCGCTGCGCTCGGTGAGCGACTGCCCCTGGCGGCCACCGAGCCTGCGCGGACGGTCACGGTGGTCGGCGTTGCTCGGCCGCGCCACCCCGTCTCCCAGCAGACGGCGATCTTCCTGACCGACGCCGAGGCAACCCGGCTGGCCGGTCATCCGGGCCGCGTCGACGCGATCGGCGTGCTCGCCGCTCCCGGCTTCGACGTCTCGCGCCTGCGCGCGGCCGCCGGCGGCGCAGAGGTGCTGAGCGGCGGCGCGCGGGGAGCGGCCGATTACCCCGAACTCGAGCGAACCCGCACCATATTGATCCCGGTCACGGCAGCGTTCGGCGGGCTGGCGATGTTCATCGCGATATTCGTCGTGGCCAGCACGCTGGGCCTGTCGATCCAGCAGCGCGAGCGCGAGATCGCGCTGATGCGGGCGGTCGCCGCGACGCCCGGTCAGATCCGGCGCATGATCGCGTGGGAGGCGGCGATCGTCGCCTTGGTCGGCTCGGCGGCCGGGATCTGGCCCGGGATCGTCCTGGGCCGGGCGCTCGAACACTCGCTGGTCAGCCACGGCATCGCGCCGGCGAACCTCAACCTCCACTACGACTGGCTGCCCGCCGCCGCGGCCGTCGTCGGCGCAGTCGCCACCGCCCTCCTCGCGGTACTGGCCGCCGGGCGGCGCGCCGCCCGCGTGCCGCCGACGCTCGCGCTTACCGAAGCCGCGGCCGAGCCACGGCTGCTGGGACCCGGGCGCGTCATCGGCGGGCTGCTCGCGCTCGCCAGCGCGATCCCGCTGTTCACGGTCTCGACCACAACAACCACCCCGCAGACAGCCGCGGCGACATCAGAGATGAGCGCGATCTTTCTCGTGGTGGCGGCCGCCTTCCTCGGTCCGATCGTGGCGTACGCGGTCGCCCGGCTGCTGGCGCCAGCGCTCGCGGCGCTCTCGCCCGTCGGCGGGTTCCTCGCCTCCGCGAACCTCGGTGCCGCCACCCGACGCTTTTCCTCGGCCAGCACTCCGCTGGTGCTCACCATCGCCCTGACCTGCACCCTTTTCTTCAGCACCACCACCATCGACCACGCCACCACCCAGCAACGGCGCGCGGGGCTGACGGGCCAGCTCGCCATCACCAGCGCCGGGCCAGGTCTTCCGGCCGCCGCGCTGGCCGACACGCGCGCCATGCCCGGAGTCCGTTCGGCGGTCGCGCTGACGTCCACCACGCTCGGCCCAAGCCTCGGCGTCCCCGATGACACCCTCCCCGCCCAGATCCTCACCGGAGGGCAGGGCGGCGGCCTGAACGCCGGCGTGATCGGAGGATCTCTGAGCGCCCTGCACGGCAACGCGATCGCCCTCGGGCGCCACCGCGCCGACGCCGCGCACGCCCGCATCGGCGACCGCGTGGCGATCATGCTGGGCGACGGCACTCGCACCCACGCCACCGTCGTGGCGATCTACACCCGCGAGCTGGCCTTCGGCGACGCCCTGCTCGCCCCCGAGCTCGCCGCCGGTCACCAAACCACCCCGCTGCTCAGCACGATCCTCATCCGGACCGGCCAGCCAGCGGCCGTGGCCAGGCGCCTGCAGGCGCTGGATCAGCGGTACCCGGGACTCCACGTGAGCGACAGCGCCTCGCTCGTCACCGCGACCGACGCCGACAACGAGCTGAACCACTGGTTCGGGCCGTTCTTCGTCGCGATGATCTTCGCTTTCACATCGATCGCCGTCCTCAACACGCTGATCATGGTCGCGCTGAGGCGCCGCCGCGAGCTAGCGCTCCTGCGGCTCGTCGGCGCCACCACGCGCCAGGTCCGGTCGATGGCGCGCTGGGAGGCCATCCTGATCATCACCATAGGCCTGAGCATCGGCCTGGCGATCGCGGCCACAGCGCTGCTGCCACTCAGCCGCGCGTTCACCGGCGGCCTCCAGCCATACGCGCCCGCCGGCTGGTTCGCAGCGATCCTCGGCGTCTCGGCGCTCCTGGCCCTGGTGGCCCTATCAGTACCAACGCGGCGGGCGCTGCGCACACCGCCGGTCGAGGCGATCGGGATCCGAGAGTAGATCAGGACGGCGCCCGGCGCGTTACCAGTTCGTTTGAGCGCGGCGACTGCGGTTCGCCCGGCGATAGCCAGAGCGAATGCGTTACCGGCCGGTTAGCCCTTGCCGGCTCTTGGCAATACGTGTTACGGCTGGATTACCCGGTGCCCGGCGGACGCACTGCGCCGTGCCGGAACAGGCCGCTACCGGGGGATGCGCGAGCGGATTTCGCGGACCAGGGGGGAACATGAAACGACAACTGGCAGGGGCACTGCTGGCCGTTTCGGCCATGGTGTCGCTTGGCGCGCTGGCGGTGGCGCCGACGGCCGGGGCCAGCGCCACCAGCACCGAGTCCGGGCCGGCGGCTCATAGCACCGGCGGCAGCGCCCGGGGAACGTCGGCGGGCGGCGGGCCCAGGACATGGCATGTCCTAATCGGGGGCCACGCCGGCGGCCAGGCGATTCAGGGCGAAGGCTACTACCCGCACGTCATCACCATCGACGCCGGGGACACGGTGGTCTGGACGCTGAACACAAAGGAAATTCACGCCGTGGCTTTCGCGGGAACCTGTGAGGATATCTCGTGCCTTCCGCCGAGCTGTTTTACCATCAACATCGATGTCAGCCCGTGCGGGCCACACAACTACGATGGTGTCAGCGCCTTTGACAGTTCCGGCAGAATGGTTCCCCGAGGCTACAACTGGGACAACTCTGTCCCGCACGGCGGTACGGCCTTCTCGCTTACCTTCACCAAACCCGGTGCGAACGTCTACTTCGACCTGAGCTACGCCGGCATGAGGGGCGTGGTGGTGGTAAACCCAGCGGGGACCCCGTACCCCTTCACACAGGCGCAGTATTCTGCGCAAGCACGAGAGCAGCTGGCCGCCGACCTCGCGGCCGGGGCCCGGGCCAGGCGCGGCTCCCAGCCGGCCACCACCGATCGCGGCGGCACCCATGCCCATCGCGTCGCCGTCGGCGCGAGCTCCCCGGAAAAAGCGAAGGTTGCCCTCGCCACGGCAGGAAGCTCGGCGGCGCAGGGGCGTGCGCTCCTCACCGAGCCGGGCGCTGGAGCCTCGCCGAACCCGGCCATCACGGTCCGCATCAGGCTCTCTCACCTGGCACCGGGCAGCGTTCACGCGGTCCAGATTCTCCCCGGCGTCTGCGGCGCGCCAGCCCCGACCACTGGCCTGATCTTCAGCCAGCTGTTCGCACCCCCGGCATTCACGCTGAACAGCGTCACCGCCAGGCCAAACGGGAAAGCCACGAGCACGACAGTTCTCACCGCGCCGCCCAACTTCAACGGCCCCGGGCAGCTTCGGATCCCCAGCTCTGGCTGGTTCATCAACGTGGCCGGAGGCCCAACCCCAGACAATGGCACCACTTCCACCGCCTGCGGCAATATTGTCTTCCACGCCGCATCCGTCATGAGATATTTCCCGCAGAATCTCCACGTCCACGTGGGTGACACCGTCGTCTGGGCCAACGCCACCAGCGAGGTCCACGGGGTCACCTTCCTCGCCGGACAGCCGCTGCCGCCGATCCCCGGCTGGTATGACAGCAGCCCAACCGGCAACGGAGTACCCTACGACGGCTCCAGCTTCTTCAACTCCGGCCCGCTCTACGCCGCCGACGCCGGCCGTAACCACAGCCTCACCCTGAGTTTCACCAAGGCAGGCACCTTCCCCTACATCGACGTCGGCGACTTTGTCCTGGGAATGCGGGGAAGCGTGACTGTGGCGCCGTAGCGTCACCTTCGGCACCGCCGGGGTTCCGATCCGGCAACGGGCCGGCAATCGGGAGTCGCTGAGGCGGCCGCGGTGTGAGAGCTGTCGCCGCGGCCACGCCCGCCGGCAGACACCGCCTACCAGACCTAGCTGGGGCGGATGTTGTGGTGGAGATGAAGGAAGTTGCCGGGGCGATCACGGGCCCGCTGGCATCGACAGCCGGGCCACGTCGACCGGGCAACTGTGGCCGCCCGCCTCGCAACCTTCCTGGTCGCATTGCCGGCAGGTCCGCCACGGGGAACTGCCGGAGTGGATGAGGGTGGTCAGCATCCGGTCGATCAGGTCGGCGGCGGCCCACTGGTCCTGCTCGCTGAGGCCCGTGGTGAGCGGCCCGAGCAGCTGGTGCCGGCTGGCTAGCGCATGCTGTGCCTCCGCCGCGCCCACGGGCGTGAGCCGCAGCGCGTTGGTACGCCGGTCCGGACCAGGGGCCCGCAGCAGCAGGCCCCGGCCGACGAGCCGGTCCACCAGGCGGGTGGTGCCCGGCTGGGACAGGCCCAGCCGGCGCTGGAGATCGTCTTGGCTCAGCCCGTCCAACGTCCCGGCCAAGATCACGGCCGCGTGCTCGGCCGGGCTGAACCCGCGGGCCTGCGCGTCCTCGGCCAGCAGGTCGCTCACCGCAACGGCGAACGCGCCCAGCACGTTGCGCAGGTGCCGGGACGCGCTGCCCTGGTCACCCCCGCCCGCGCGGGACGGCGATGAACCCATGGTCTGCTCCGTTACTGTCGGTGTAAAAGCCCGACAGGACCAGCTCGCTGTTGGTCGCCGTGATCACGGTGCCCAACGGAGCGGCGCCCTGCGGGTCGGCGACCGTCACGAACCGGCCACCGGACAACGCGTATCCGAGTTCGTTGCCCTGGCGGTCGACGAAGGCCCCGACCGTGACACCCCGGGCAAACCCGTCCGCGATGGTGCCTCCCGAGGCGCTCTGCTCTGCCGCCGGGTCGTTGACGGAGGTGAACTGACCATCCCGGTCGACGAACCCGAATTCCTGGCCGCTGGCGGCGACGTAGCCACCGCAGATCACCCCCGCGTCGTTGACAGAGAACACGAACGTACCCTGGCCCGCCGCCCTGCCCGCACCCGGGGCGTCGATGGCCGTGAACCGGCCGGCCGGGCTCTGCGCGTAGCCGTGAGCCACACCGTCGGCGCCGACGAAGAAACCCACGATCTGGCCGGCATCGGTGATGCCGGCCGGGAAGGTGCCCTGGCCCGCCCCGGCCCCCGCGCCCGGCGGCGACGGCAGCGCCCGGATCGTCCCGGCGCTGGTGCGCTCAAAGCCATGGAAGGCCCCCGCCGCATCGGTGTAGACGCCTGTCACGTCGCCCGCGTTGTCGATGGCGAACGCCTGCGTCACCCCGGTGGTGCCCGGAAAGTCGAACCGGACCAGCCGCCCATGCCCGTCGATGAAGCCGTGCTGCCCCGAGCCGTCGGTGAACGAGCCCTCGAACACGCCGGCATTGTTGATCCCATTGACCTGCGTCCCGGCCGAGCCGGGCACGTCGAACGGCTCGAACCGGAAGCTCAGCTGATCGGGGCCAGCCGCCGCCGCCATCGGCGCCGCCAGCAGTGCCACGCCAACCGCGACAGCACCAACAACCAACGTCCGCATCACTTGCCTCCGTGAAGTCGGCCCGGTCTCCGGGACCGGGAGCTTGTGCCCGGGCAGCTCCCTCACCATGCACGCCACCGCCCGGCACAGCGACCGTATACATGCGCCGCGCATGTGTGATTGACCATATACATGCGTCGCGCATGTGTCAACGGGCCGGAACTCATGGACGGGCCGCCTTATGCATGCCCCGGCCGGGGTCGGGATGGTCGCCTAGTGCGTACGGGAACGAATATTCTGTGGCGCCTGCCGCCGGTGCGCCTGCGGGGCCACTTCTTTTGGCGTCGCTAAGTAGTGGCCGGGTAGCGGGCGCCGGTGGTGTTGAGGCGCAGGCTATACAGCGAGCTGGTGGCGGTGATGAACAGGTCGTTGCGTTTGGGGCCGCCGAAGGTGAGGTTGGAGACCACCTCCGGAAGGTGCAGCTTGCCGAGCAGGGTGCCGTCCGGGTGGAAGCAGTGGACCCCATCGTGGGCGGCGGCCCAGACCCGGCCGGTGTCGTCGAGCCGGACGCCGTCGAAGGATCCCGCGTCGCAGGTGGCGAATACCCCCCCACCGGACAGCACGCCGTCGCCGGCCACGTCGAAGAGCCGGATGTGCTTCTTGCGAGTGTCGACGATGTAGAGCTGGCGTTCGTCGGCAGAGAAGGCGAGCCCGTTGGGGCGCAGGAATCCATCGGCGGCGATGTGGACTTCGCCGGTCTCCGGCGTGACGCGGTAGACGTGGCAGGCACCGATCTCGCTGGGTGCCCGGTGCCCCTCGTAGTCGCTATCGATGCCGTAGCTGGGATCGGTGAACCAGACCGAGCCGTCGGACCGCTCCACGACGTCGTTCGGGCTGTTGAGGCGCTTGCCGTCATAGTGGCTGGCCAGCACGGTGATCGAGCCATCGGGCTTGGTGCGGGTAACCTGCCGATTCCCCTGCTCGCAGCTGATCAGGCATCCTTGCCGGTCCACGGTGTGACCGTTGGCGTACCCGGCCGGCGCCCGGAATTCCCCGACCATGCCAGTGAGCTCGTCGAACCGCAGGATGCGGTCGTTGGGGATGTCGCTGAAGACGAGATAGCGGCCGGCCGGGAAGTAGGCCGGACCCTCGGCCCACCGGCAGCCGGTGAACAGTCGCTGCGTCCAGGCGTCGCCGTCGCATTGCCGGAACCGCTCGTCCAGCACCTCCAGCTCGGTCCTGATTCTGTCTGACACTGCTGCTCCTATATGAGATGTGATTCTTTAGAATCCTAATATCATCAAATCTAGTATGGTCAAGCTAGAAATGCGTGAACGTGGTTCGTATCGTGGAGAGGCAGGATGGATCAGGTCGACCGGGCGCTGCTGGCCCAGCTTCAAGCCGACGCGACCCAGGCTTACGCGGCCCTGGGCCAGGCGGTTGGGTTGTCCGCCGGCGCCGCTCATGAACGCGTGCGCAAGCTACGCGAACGCGGCGTGATCCGGCGCACCACGATCGACGTTGATCCCCACGCCCTGGGCCGTGACGTGCTGGCCTACGCCATGATCGAGTCGGCCACCTGGGTGGGAGACGCCTCCACCCGAGAGGCCCTCGCGGCGATTCCGGAGATCGAGGAAGCGCACATCATCGCCGGCCCGGCCGCGCTGCTTGTCAAGATGAGGACCAGCTCTACCGAAGTGCTACAGGACATCTTGCGCCGCATCTTCAACATCAGCGGCGTCACCAGCACGCACACCATCGTCGTCCTTGAAACCGCCTTCGAGCGCCCGATCAGCCCCCGCCCCGGTGGCTGGACCTGACCCCGCTGGGCCGGCAGCGGCACGTGACCGGGTTCCCGTACCACGACACCCACGGCGAGCAACCGTGATCATGGCGCCGCGGGGCCTGACCGGCCGTGGGCAGGACTCCCGCAAGCAGCCACCAGCATTGTGCGGCTGACTGCGCTGGCGTTTCGCCACCACCGGTGACAGCTTCAACTATCGCGCGGTCACGCGATACCGCCTTTGGTCGTACGGTGGCGATCATCGGTGGAGGCGCCAGATCAGGGTGATCGTGCGGCCAGGTGGGGGAGCATGGTCCTCCCTTCGCCGACAACAGCTGCTGGCTCGGCGGTATCACTGTCGGCGGCGCCGAACATATGAGGCGGCTGGCGGTATCTCGGCGCGGCGTAAGCGCCTCTGCACGGGCAGGGGACATCTATCGGGGTGCTGCCTCAGGCGACGACAGCCAGAAACCCACATCGATAGTCCCCGGGGGAGGTCTGTCCGATGGAAGTCCACGGCGAAAAAGGCGCGGCGGTGACCGCGGGAGGCGCGGTGAGCGGGCCGCCTGGTGGTGCCGGAGACGGTCTGCCGGATTCGGAGCTCCGGCTGGCGGTCGCGTTCACCGGCGGGGTCAGCCTGGCCGTGTGGATGGGCGGCATGGCCCGGGAGATGAACCTTCTGCTGGCGGCGAGCAGAGCCAAGCATGGCGAGCAGGTCAAGCCACCCGCTTCTGCGGAAAGCCAGCGGGTGCGGGATGGTTATCAGCGTCTGCTGCGCCTCCTGCACATGGACTGCACCCTGGACATCTTGTCCGGCACTAGCGCGGGCGGTGTGAACGCGGCCATTCTCGGGCTCGCGAACGTTCAGCGTTTCGACCTCGGCGGGCTGCGAGACCTGTGGTTCACGCACGGTTCCCTGGAACAACTGGTGCGTGACCCGTCCGATAAGTCAGGCCAACAGCCCGCCTCAGTGCTCGACGGCGACAAGGGCCTCCTCGCTGGTCTCCGGAAGGGATTTCAGGACCTCTGCAAGGAGGGGTTTCCGCCTACGCCCGGGGATCCGACGGAGGTGTTCATCACCACCACGCTGCTCAGCGGGGAGGCCTGCTGGCTCACCGACGAGTACGGCACGCTGATCCACGACGTCGACCACCATGGGCTGTTCCGCTTTACCAGCGACCAGCTTGCCGACAGCGTCCCCGCGCTCGCGTTCGCCGCGCGGTGCAGCGCCTCGTTCCCGGCGGCCTTCGAGCCGGCCCTCATTCCGATCGGAAAGCCGGATGGAAACGACCATCCGGACATGGCGCCGTTCGCCACCAACGTCAGCACAACGCAGTTCGCTGCCGACGGAGGGCTGCTCGCCAACCGGCCGATCGGGCCCGCTGTGCAGGCCGTCTTCGACCGTCCCGCCGATCACGATGTCCGGCGAGTGCTCGCCTACGTGGTCCCGACCGTGGCCGGGCCACCCGTCGCAGAACCAGCGGCGGGCGATGCGGCACTCCCGGGCACACTCGCCCTGGCGCCAGCCCTGCTTACCGACCTGAAGGCCATGATGTCGCAGAGCATCTCCACTGAACTCGCCGCCATCACAGCACATAACGAGCAGGTTCGCGCGCGCCGGGACGCCAGGCAGGAACTGGCCCGGCTGGGGGGATCGATCGAACAGCTCACGCAGGTGCTGTACCAGACCTACCGCGACAGGCGCGCCGACCACATCGCCCGGGCTGCGGTCGCGCCGAGGCACCCGCGACTCGATGCGGCCACGCTGGCAAGCGACGGCCGGCCGCACGGCTTCGGCGACGCCGACGTAGTGACCGCGGCCGCTCATCAGGCGGTCCTGGACAAACTGCCCCCGCTGCCTCCGCGCGATGAGGCCGGCATGATGGCGGCCGGCCGGGAGGCACTCGACGACGCGAAGGCCACCGTCGTCTTGCTGCTGAACGCGGCGTACCCGATGGTGAGCTCGGCGGAGGAGCGGCAGCGCCTGGGCGAACTCAAGAAGCAGGCCTGTGACGCGATGCCGCGCCGCGCCGCCCCCCGGGCGAGCGCCGCAGTTGTCCCGTCGCCGGCGCAGGATGCTGCGGCCGCCGCCGTTGCCGCTGCCGCCGGCGCGCAGGCTCTGCTGGGCGCCGACATGGAGGTCAGTCCCGGGCACGACCGGCCATGGCGGGAGCTTGGCGGGGTTGTCCGCGACCTCCACGACCTGCTGCGCCCCGGCGACGGCCAGAACGGTTTCGTGCGAGACCTGTTGTCCTATCTGACCGCTGGCGGCGGCGAGTCTTCGGCGGACATGGTTGCCATCCGGCTGTTCCACCTGCACATCACGCGGTACGTCCTCCAGCCCGACTGCCTGGTCGCCGACCAGAAACTCGAGCTCATCCAGATGAGCGCCGATACCCGGACCATCCTGGACAAGCGGACGCTGGCCTGTCAGAAGCTCACCGGCCTTCAACTGCACCACTTCGGAGCGTTCTACAAGTGCTCGTGGCGGGCGAACGACTGGATGTGGGGCCGGCTCGACGGCGCGGGCTGGCTCGTCCACATGCTGTTGGACCCTAGGCGGCTCCACATGCTGGCCAAGCAGGACCCCGACTACCCACGCCGCCTGAAAAACGAGCTCCGCGACATCGCGGGTGAGGATCCGCCGCCGGGCGTATGGGACTCCTTCGTGCCGCAGGGCGGGTCGGAGGCCGTGCCAGCCGAGCTGGCGTTCCTCACGGACGGCTCCGCGCCCGCGCTGACCAGCCTCCCGACGACGGCGATATGGGTTGCCGGAGGCCTGCAGCGCCACATCGCGGCGGAGGAACTCGTCCACGTTGCCGAGAAGGCAGGCGAGGACGCGAAGAATGGCTACAACAAGGGAGCGGCACAGGCGTTCATTTCCACCTACCGGAACATGGTCTCCTCCGGCGGCTACGATCCCCGGCCCGCCGTCCCCGCCGACCGCGCCGGGGGCCTGCTCCAGGCGTGTAACGTCTCGGCTGAGCGGCTCGAGCAGGAGGTGGGAACGGCCAAGCTCACGCAAACCATGACGAAAGCGGCGGCCGTCACCGTCATGACAGTGGACCAGGGCAGGGCCGCGCGAAGTTCCCTGCGCCCCCTGCTCTCGGGCACGCGCACCGCCACCATGCTCGCTTACCGCGCGGCCGGGGTGGGCCCGGTGGCACGCTTCCCGGTGCTGGCTGGACTGGCTGTGGTGGCCGCCGGGGCACTCGCCAGCACGAGCACGCTCAACGTGGTCAGCACGATAGGGCTGGGCGTGGTGCTCGCCGGAATGGTGCTCGTCGCGGCCGGCGCGGCCCGGAGGATCGGCCTGGTGGTGGCGACGATCGCGCTAGTTGCGGGCGCCGCGCTCGCCGCGGGCGGCGTCATCCCCGGGGTCCGTGAGCGCCTGTTCCCCTGGCTGAAGGACGACGCCGTGCCGTTCCTCGCCAAGCATCCGGTCTTCTGGGCGATCGTGGTGGTGTTCCTGCTACTTCCCCCGGTGTTCACGCTCGCGGGGTTCCTTAAGCCGGTCCTGCACCGGGCCCGCCGGCGCATCACGCCCAGCAAGGCCGCGCAGCCGCTTCCCAAGGCGCGGACGCGGCCGACCCGATTCAGCATGATCTTCCGCCGGAAACTCGGCGACGCCCCGTCAGCCGACTAGCGCCGGCGCTCTGGACCTCATCGGCCGGCCCGGGTGGCGTCAGCTGGGTGCGTGTATCGCCTGACGTCCTCCCACCTTGGAGGGGACGGCGGGTCCCTCGAGCCGAGTGAGCGGATTCCCGCTGGCGTGGGATGTTCGGCCGCAGCGGACGCTGGAGCGTTGGGCTAGCCCGATTGAAGGGAGGCCCGATGAAGCGAACGATCGCGCTGATCTTGATCAGCATCTGCCTGACTGGCGCCGCCGCGTGCAGCTCGGCCGGCGCGAGCGGCTCGCATGGCGGCTCGCAGGCGAGCGGGACCGGGCAGGGCATGACAGTGTTGCGGCAGCTGGCGCACTGCATCCG
>Ga0126377_10001303_pt1 | contig 16284 bp, 11 predicted proteins | sample PanSoiMetPlot_22_FD_92647 | JGI IMG/M metagenome (GOLD analysis project Ga0126377, IMG submission 92647) | Tropical forest soil microbial communities from Panama - MetaG Plot_22 | ecosystem: Environmental > Terrestrial > Soil > Tropical forest > Bulk soil | place: Panama | collected 2016-02-17
TGGAATGTGGCCTTGCCTGCACTCGGGATGCCCGCATTTACAGATCGGGCCAGAGGTGGGATCGCTGCTCGCGGCCGCGCAGTAACTGCCACAATACCCGGCGCCGGCCTGCGCGGGACAGGAGCAGAATTTATGCGCGCATTTCTCAGTTATGCTTTGCGGTGTAACTTCCGGCATGTCCCCTGAAAAAAGTTTAGGCAGGCATCAACCCATCCCGACAAAGGTCAATGCCTGCCCCGTTCTTCCCTGTATAACAGGAAAGAATTCTCAGCGCGTCGCCGCCGCCGACCGGATCGTTTCAGCGTTCTCAATCCAGCCGGCGTCAGCCGTTGTTAACGGCGCGACTCTGATCGAAATTCCTTTAGCCCCTCCCTCGCCTTCACCACCAACTAAGGAATTCCGGATCGAAACAGAGCGTCTACACGAGAAGCGTGCGAAAACCGCCGCGACCAACGGTTCGGCGACAGCCATGTGCATACAACAGTTTCTTTTCAATCGTTGCAATCGCAATTGCCCCAAGCAACATCGGCGCCAGGCCACAATCCGCTAGAACACATAAAATATCGCATCGCTTTATTGCGCACTAAGGCGCCTCAACGGATGTATCAGTACAGCCGTTGTCTCCGATACGAACATATAACAATCGGGAAAGCCGGAAACTCGTATCTAGCACGCCAGTTGCTGGTTGGACATCGTCTGCAAGTTAGCTCATTGAGACGGTTGTATTCATTTTGCCTTGCTGGGATGAAATGGATATAGGCATTGCTTGCCACTGTTTGGTTAACATCGTGGGGCAGCCTCGTCGAGCGAGGTTGCCCTTATTTTTCAGTCGAGCCTGGCGCGCCGAGAAACGCGCCGCTTTCCCTGATTCTGATTACTTGAAGTATTCATTCTTCGGAGCGCTGCTGGCCGTCGCCATCTTCCTGCCGCAAGGTTGCGCCTGGACGCGTTCGGGCCAGCCCGGGCAGGCTTCTCAGAACAGCGCCGTCGAAGCCGGAATCAAGCCGGTCAAGGTTACAACGGCCGGGGCCGTTACGAGGCGGGGTTCGCTCTCAATCAACGCCACCGGCAGTTTCATCGCCGACGAGGTTTCGGACATCGCGCCCGGAAACGAGGGGCGCATCGTCGCCACCTCGGTAAGCGTCGGCGATTTCGTCAGAAAGGGGGCGGTGATTGCGCGACTGGACGACCGCGACGCGAAGTTGCGTTTAGAACAGGCGACCGCTTCCGAACGACAGGCCGAAGCGGCGCTCAAGCAGGCGAGAGAAAGCCTGACGCCGGGTAAAAGCGATCAGGGGCCGGCCGGCGCCGAGGCCGCGATGGAGGAGGCGCGCGCGAAAACGGCACTGGCCCGTAATGCGCTCAGCGACACGATCGTCAGAGCGCCGTTCGACGGGCACATCAGCGAACGTCCCGCGGCCCTCGGCGAACACGCCACCCCCTCGACCAGGATCGCCACCCTCCAGCGCATCAATCCGATCAAGCTCAGATTGCAATTGCCCGAGGCTGACGCCGCTCTCGCGCGGGTCGGAACGAAGGTGGCCGCCATGGTAGCGGCCTACCCGGGGCGCCAATTCGAAGGGCGTGTGATCGCCATCAACCCGGCGCTCGATCCGGCTTCGCGGACCGTCTCGATCGAAGCCAGGATTGACAACCCCGAAATCCTGCTTCGTCCGGGAATGTTCGCCACTGCTCAACTACTTCCGCCGGGCGGAGAGGAAGCAGTCTTTATTCCGAGCCAGGCCGTCATCAACGACCCCGTGACCAACTCGTCGCGCGTGTATGTTCTCGAAGGCGACATTGCGCGCGTACGCGTCATTGAGACGCGCGTACGCGTCATTGAGATCGGAACACGCTCCGGTTCGACGGAAGACGGAATGGTTCGAATCACGTCCGGCTTGTCCGGCGCCGAAACAGTAATCACAAATAACCTCGACCAGCTCTTCGACGGCGCAAAAGTCATACTTCCATAACGAGCCATAACAAACGGGAAAATGCGGGAGAGGAAAATTATTTTCTCGGCGATATCTCTTCTTGTGGGTTGTATTTCACCCCAGAAATTACAGGCTAAAAGATGCTTTCGCAATTAAAAAGTAGGCATTCTGGGAATGGCGCTTGCAATATTCAGCGCCGACCGCCTGGAAAGAGAGATTCCATGGCCTGATCTTTAAAATTCGTCCTGACTTTCAAAAAATCCCGATAGGGTTAGGAAGGGTCCGGGATCAGGCGCATGGTAATCCACCCAACGCGCTGCGCGCCGGAAATTGCGGAGGAAGAGCAGCGCGACCATGTCGCAAAGAACTCTATGAGTTCGATAACCCGGAGGAGATACACCCGATGTATGAAAAAACAACGAAATGTCTTTGCACTGGTCATTGACGATGATCATGACCAGGCTGAATTGATCAAAGAGGTTCTCGCGCCCGAAGGGTATTATGTGCTAACGGCGGATAATGCTGAGGAAGGCTTGAACCTATCGGAGCATTATCATCCCTTTGTAATCATCACCGATTTCGGCATGCCTGATATGGACGGCGCCGAATTGGTCGAGCGTCTGAGGACAAACGGAACGTCGGACATACCGGTTGTTCTTGTCACAGCTTACCCTCCCGAATATGTTGAACAGAGGCTGGACTTCAACTACCTTCCCGATATGATAATTCCCAAGCCTGTGGATTTTGACCTGCTGGTGAAAGCCGTGCGCGATTTTTATCAAAACGGTTGGCGCCCCGATCTTCCCTTGCAGAACCAGCCGCACGATTGTTTGGCGGGCGCTTCCCTGACTTAGTTCGCTTGCGTCGCCCGGCATTAAAGTTGTTTGCCGAAGTGGGCGGAGCTATGGGTGGGCTTGCCGAAATATGCCTGCGCCGGCCCGCCTTCGCCGTGACGCTGATACTGGCGCTGGCGATGGTAGGGGTACTTTCTTACTTCTCGCTTGGCGTTGACCTCTATCCTCGCGGTGATTTCCCGGCCGTCACAATCACAGTGGCCAACAGCGGCGCCTCGCCGGAGGAGGTAGAGGCGGAGATCACCGATAAGGTCGAAAGCGCCGTCAGTTCGATCAGCGGCGTTGAAGAATTGCGTTCGACCTCGGCCGAGGGAGTCTCGCAGGTCTTCATCACGTTTTCTTCCGAAAAGAATCCGGACGCGGCGGCGAACGAAACGCGCGAGAGGGTCGAATTCATTCGCGCCGAGCTGCCCTACACGGCCGGCCTGCCAGTCATTGCCAGACACGACACCCGGGCTCCCCCTGCCCTGCGACTGGTCGTTACGGGGCCTCAAAACTTGCGCGAACTGACCGCCGCCGCCGACCGGCTGATCCGCAAGCCGTTGGAGGGGGTAAGCGGCGTGGGCCAGGTTCAAATGATCGGCGGCGTCCGGCGCGAAATTCAAATCCGTATCGATCCGAACCGCCTGCGCGCATACAATCTGAGCGCCGGCGAGGTTGCCGCCGCCGTTCGCTCCCAAAACCTCACGCTACCCGGCGGTCTGACCAGCGGAGGCCCGCGCGAGTTGAGCGTTCGCGCGCCCGGCAAAATCAGCGATCCGGAGCAATTCAACGACATCGTCGTCGCCACGCGCGAGGGCTTTCCCGTAAAAGTGCGCGACATCGGCCAGGCCGTGGACGATTCGGAAGAGATGCGCGAGGCCTCGCTCCTCAACGGGCGGCCCGCGGTCTCGCTGTTCGTCTCAAAGCAATCTGGCCGGAACACGGTGGCGGTCGCCGACGCGGTCAAGGCGCAGTTGGCGGAGATCAGACAGACTCTGCCGCCCGGATTCCACGTCAAGATCATCGGGGATCAATCCGCCGTCATCCGCGCCTCAATCGCCTCACTCCGGGAGCGTCTAATTGTGGGCGGATTGCTCGCGGCGCTGGTCGTCTATCTATTCCTGAGAAGCTTCCGCTCGATGATCATCGCAGCGCTGCCGATTGTGATCTCGATCATCTCGACCTTCTCCCTGATGGCGGCGATGAATTACACGCTCAACCGGGTCACCGTGCTGGCGTTGGCGCTGGTGGCCGGCCTCGTCATTGGCGACGCGATCGTGATCCTGGAAAACATCCACCGCCACATCGAAGTTAACGGCATGCCGCCGATCAACGCGACGATCGCCGCCACGCGCGAGATCGGGGCCGTGGCGATAACGACTACGATCGCGCTCCTGGCCATCTTCCTGCCACTCGGCTTCATAGGCTCCGGCCCAGGGCAATTACTGTCTTCATTCGGATTGACCGCCTCGTTCGCCATCGTGGTCTCGCTGCTCGTCTCCTTCACGCTGTCACCTGTGTTGTCGGCGCGATTGATGGGGAATAGGGAGTGGGGAATGGGAAGTGGGGAGTCGGAAATGGGGAATCATGAATCGGGAGTCGCGAATCGGGAGGAGTCAGTAAATAGACGCCATTCCCCTCTCCCCACTTCCCATTCCCCACTCCCCGCCATTGATCGCGCCTATACGCGGGCGCTCGAATGGTCACTGGCGCATCGCCGCAGCGTCGCCGCGCTTAGCGTTCTGACGATCGCCGGCGCCATTCCGCTCTTTATGGCCATCGGAAAAAACCTCCTGCCCGAAGACGACCAGGCGCAGTTCGAGATTGAGTTTCGCGCGCCAGGGCGCGGTTCGACGCCGGCGACTTCGATGCCGGCGACAATGACTGTGCTGGGCCGCGTCGCCGACGAAGCGCGTCGTCTGCCCGGCGTGACGGATACGTTGGCGACGGCGCCTGGCGGGACGGAGCCTGCCGCCGACGGCTCGATCTACGTCCGGCTTGCCGCCATCGAAGACCGCGATCTGGCGCAAATGGACTTGATGGGGCGTGCGCGCGATCTCCTGGCCCGTTTTCCTAATGAACTGCGAACGAGCGTCGGACAGGTCGCCCCAGCCTTAGCCGGCGCGCGCGAGGGATATGACGCGCAATATGTAATCAGGGGGCCGGACCTGAATAAACTCACGGGATATTCGGAAGAACTGCTCAAACGACTGAAAGCCATTCCGTTCGTCGTGGACGCCGACACTTCGGTGGCCAGGCGTCACGAAATGCGGGCGGTGATCGATCGGCGGCGCGCCGCCGATCTTGGCGCGAGTGTCAGTGACATTGCGCAGGCGCTGAATATTCTGGGCGCCGGGCAGCGCGTCTCGTCCTTTAGCTTTGGCGTCGCCGGCGGCCCGGGAGCGGGCGACGGCGTTGAGGAATGCGATGTGATAGCGCGCGCAACGGAACGGTTCAGGGCTGACAAGGAAGACCTTCGGACAATGACCGTCCCTTCAGCCAACGGCGGGGTGATCAATCTCGATCAGGTCGTGAGAATCGTGGAAAGCGCAGGCCCATCTTCAATCGACCGCCTGAACCGCCAGCGTTATGTCACGCTCTCGGCTAACGTCGAATCAGGCGGCTCGCAATCGGAGGTGACCTCCAGATTTGACAAGATCGCCAGAGGGATGAAGCTCGCGCCGGGCTACACTGTGGAAAGGGACGGAAAGTCGAAGGAGTTGGGCCGAACTGGATACTATTTCGCGCTGGCCATCGCGCTGTCTGTTATCTTTCTGAGCCTGGTTCTGGCGGCGCATTTCAACTCGTTTATTCAGCCGGCGGCGATACTTCTGACGTTGCCGATTGTAGTCCCCTTCGGTTTGTTGTCGCTGCTGGGCTCCGGACAGACGATCAACATCTTTTCGGGACTTTGGCTGCCGCCGCTCTTCGGCCTTGTCATTAGGAATGCCATTCTCCAGTTGGACGGCGTCAAGCGGCTGCGCGCGGCGGGGGCGCCGCGAAATGACGCCATCATACAGGCCAGCCGCGCCCGATTGCGCCCGTTTCTCATGACAATCATGGCGATGGGGGGGGTCCTGGCGCTGTTTATGATCCCAATCGGCGCCGTAACTATGAGCGCTCGTACGATCAGCGTGCTCGTAGCGGTCGGGCTATCGCTGTGCCTGACACTGACGCCTTTCGCATGTCTGGGGTTTTATTCGTTGTTTGAAGACTTCGTCGAATCACCGGCATGGCGCCGCGCCAGCGAGGGATATAACCGGATCAAAACGGGGTTGCGCCAGCGTCTGGGCGGATACGGGATTACAAACAGGTTCAGATCACGCCGCCGAGGGACTTAAAGTCGCGGGTGGTCCAAATCATGGGCTTATTCCCGGCCTCGTTTTCGATACGCCTCATCAATCCGCCGTTCAGTCTCAGCTATCTGATTCATTTCAGCCTCGATTTCATATTCCTGCTCTTGAGCTCCGGGGATGAAATCGCGATCGCGCGCGTTGGCCCGCGATTTCGACTGTGTGTACCAGAGTTTGTAAACGTCGTGAATGATATCTTCTCCCTGGCGCTCCCGCCCCGCTATTTTGTAATGATCTGGGTTGACATTGTTCTTCTTGCTCATAACAACTCCTCGTTTGGAGTTCCGCCTTCAGGCGGTTGGGCTCGATTGTCCGCGCCAACCGCCTGAAGGCGGAACTCCAAACGTTGTTACAGACGATACCGGAGGTTCGCGGCCACTCCGCCGTGCTCGGCCAGTCTCGCGGCGTCTTCGATGAACGTGACGCCCGCATCGGTCTGGCAGGCGCGGGCCACCAGTTCATCGGCGATCGCGGCGCTGCGCGCCTCGCTATTTCCCGCCATACTTCCTGGAATCTCCGGGACAAGCTCCGCGTCTTTCCCGATCAGATCGTCGCGCACGTCCCGCTCCGACGCGCTGAGAAGCATCTCGTCAACCTGTCCCAGCGTCAGCGCGATCAGCGTGTTGCGCGCGCCGGTCACGGCGAAGCCGGCGCCCAGGCGCCGGTCCAATAACTTCTCGACTTTCTCTGCGTCTCTTCTGGCGTCATGAGCGCGCACCGCCTCGAAGCTCGCCTTCATAACATCGTGTTCGGGCGTAGCTATGTCCAGGCGGAGAACGTCAATCACCATCTTCTCCATACGACGTGGGAGATGCTCGCGCAAAAGGGGGATGATCACTTCATCTCCCGCGAGCACGATGCGCTCGATATTCTCCTCACGCGCCACGCGGTCAAGCTCTTCGACCACCTCTTTCGCATGATGCAGATGGTAGTTGTCAATATGCCGCTGATAACGAGCCTGCGACCATCCGCCGATCATCGTGCGGTGGACTTTGGGGTTAACGACGTCGCGATGTTCGAGCTCCTCGCCCACGCCGAAGACGTAAAGATGCGCGGTGTTGGTGTCGGCGACCAGCGCGATGTAAGGCGGATAATGGTCAATAAACCGCGCCAGCGAATAGACGTGCGGTTGATAGGAAGTGAAGAGGTGATTCTCCTCGATCGGCGCGTCGAACTGAGCGGCCTCAAAGAAATCGCCTTCGGCCGAACAGGCGAAGATCGCCGCCCCGTTGGAGGAAGGGCGCAGTTCGTCGCGCAGATATTCGTTGATACGCTCCGCGTCGCGCTCGAAGCTCTTGCGCTCGGGCGTGTTCATAGTCCAGTTCTTCGCCCGCGCCTTCAATTCGCGCCGCACGAACGCGTCAAAATTGTCGCGCCCGTTCTGATCGGCTTTTGTGTTTAAGTAAAGACTGACGACGGGAAAAGGAGTGGGTTCAAATGCGATCAACCGGTCAAGTAGATTGTTCGGGGCCATATGTTATTAATCATTCCTTCCATTCCAATATAAATAGTGATGATGTGGAAGTTTGCAATTGCCGAGCCAATTTAAAGCCCGAACCCTGTGTCCATCATAAATCTGCCGGCGTCTTTAACGAATCTGTCCTGATCTTCGAGATACGGATCAAAGTTTTCGATTTCGAAATATTTCCTCTTGATACGCCCCGTGTCCAAGAGATTTATAAATTCGAGGTTTGTTATCTCAAGTCCCTCAGCAATCATGCCGTCTTCGCCGCTGCCCGACCCGGTCGAAGCTCGACCTTGATCCATCCCGGCTGGCGTTCGTCGAAAGCCCTGTATGCGTCAATCGCGCTGACGAGTGGTTCGCGCTGGGTCAGAACCTGCAGAGGATCGATCTCGCCGCTGAGGATTTTGTTGATCAGGTCGGGAATGTATTTGCGGTGATTGCAATTGCCCATCTGAAGCGTGAGGTTCTTGTTCATCGCCTGGCCGATGGGAAAATGGCGCGCCTTTTCGGGATAAACGCCGATGATCGCCAGTGTGCCGGCTTTGGCCAGAGCCTCTACGGCCCAGATCAGTGCCTGCGACGGCGCTTCGCCCGGAATCCAGTTGTGACCGTCGGGATGCGTTTCAGGCGCGATCTCTTTCAATTCCTGATTGAATCGCTCGCTGTTTTCACGCGCCTTCCTCGCGGCGGGGCCGTGATGAGCGGTGACGGCGTCAACGCCGACCGCGTCGATTGCGCGATCGACTCCGATGCCGCCGGTCATACGGAGAATCGCTTCGACAGGGTCTTCATGATTGAAATCGATCACCTCTGCGCCTAGAGCGCGAGCCATCTGCAGCCGAGATAGTTCGGTGTCGACGGCGTAGATTCGCCCCGCGCCCATCAGCTTCGCGCTGGCTACGCAGAATATTCCCACTGGGCCGCAGCCGAAAACCGCGACCGTGTCTCCGCTTTTGATCTCCGCCAATTTTGCGCCGAAATAGGCCGTCGGGAAGATGTCCGAAAGCATGATCGCCTGCTCATCGCTCACCTCTTCCGGCAACTTGACCAGCCCCACGCCCGCGAAGGGGATGCGCGCATATTCGGCCTGCAACCCGTCGAACGGACCCGATGACTCCGGGCCACCGAAGAAGGCCGTGCCCGCGCGCGCGCCGTTCGGATTGGCGACGTCGCATTGCGAGTAATAACTTGAGCGGCAATAGACGCAGTAACCGCAGGCGATCGTCGAAGGAATCACGACCCTGTCGCCCACATTCAGATTGCGCACATCCTTTCCAACATCTTCTACAATTCCTACGCCTTCGTGTCGCAGAATCGTTCTCGATTTCATCGGCCCCAGGACGCCACGAACCATATGAAGGTCAGTTCCGCATATCGCGCTGGCTGTAAGTCTGACGATGGCGTCGGTCGGCTCTTTGATTTGCGGCTCCGGCATGTCATCTAAGCGGATGTCGCCAACGCCATGAAATACAATTGCTTTCATCGCCGTTCTCCTTTTGCTGTTCAAATAATCTCGTTTGTGAAGGGAGCAAACCCGGCGCCTGACCAGGAAATTCGTTCCATAGACAGAAAAATAACAGTATCAATTTCAAACAAAGTTTTTTCGCGTTTGATTGATTAATAAACAAAAGATCGCCTAATCTAATGTTGTCGAAGGTTATTTATTTCGCTGCAAACAATTAAATAACCTTGGCAGGACCGTAGAATAGCGCGCTATAAATACAGGTTTAGCCTTCACTCGGATTTGCGGATTGCAACTTGCATGTCGAATTAACGAAAATAATGAACTCAACTGATACAAGTTGGCTCTGAATCGTACGAGCAAAAAGGCTCCTTGAAGTTGGTTGCGTTTGTTGGATGAGAGATGCAATGCGGATGAGTGATCTGACGACGGAAGTGGAATTGGAAAGGCACAGGTATTGCGCTACGGGCATACATCTCACGTCTAAATTGCGGAAGTTGAATAGTTATTTTAACTGGAAACGACATTTGAACTGAGATCACCGAAACTTAAACCATAATTCAAACCAATCGCCAGGTATCTGGGAGGAGTTAAGTATGAGAATCACTAGAGCAATGAATCTGCTGTTCATCGTGATCATAGCGCTGGCCGTGACCATCTCGGTAGCGGCGCAAAGCAATGATCGCCAGGCAACGCAGCCTGCGGACAACACAGCGACGCAGGCCGCGCAAACAAGTCAAAGCGCAGGACAGGGGACGCGCTTCGCGACCGGTAGAAAGACGAAGGTCAACGGCGTTATCGTTGCCCGCGAGGCCGATAAGCTGACTATCCGCGATATCGCCGGAGTGGATATTGTCGTGAACGTAACGGGTTCGACAAAAATAACCGAGAAAAAGGGAAATCCGTTCCGCGGCGCCAAGAACTATCCTGTCACCTCTTTGACTCGCGGGCTTGACCTCGAGGTCGAGGGACGCGGTAGCGACTCCGGCGCGCTCGTCGCCGACAAGATCCGATTCACCGACAACGCCTTCATGGTGGCCCGTTCGATCGAAACTCGCGCCGATCCGCTCGAAAAGCGTGCGACCGTCACCGAAGGACGCGTGGATGGGGCTGAGACTCGGATCACAGCGGCCGAGCAAAACGCTCAGCGGCTGTCAGGCCAGCTCGAAGAACTGTCCGCCGTCGCCAACACGGCGCGTGGCGGAGCCAAAGCCGCCCAGGAGACAGCTGACACGGCGCTCGCCGCCGCCAAGGCTGTCGCCGTCGACGTTCAGGCTACCAACGACCGCATCTCTCAAATTGACAACTACGAAGAGCGTAAAAAAATCACTGTGAACTTCAAGGTCAACAGCGCCGTTCTTTCGGACGACGCCAAAGCTATCCTTGATGAGATCGCCCAGCAGGCCAAGGTCGAGAAGGGCTACCTCATTCAGGTGACCGGATTCGCGTCAGCCGACGGCTCCGAGGCGAAAAATCGCGCGCTCAGCGAGCGCCGCGCCGAAGCCGTCAGGCGTTATCTGGCCGAGAACCACGACATCCCGCTCCACCGGATGATCAACCCGTTCGGCTATGGCGAGCTTAAGCCAGTGGCCGAAAACGACACGCGCGAAGGCCGTAAAGAGAACCGCCGCGTTGAAGTGGCGATCCTCGTCAACAAGGGATTGACCTCTGGGGGCAGCGGCTCGCAGAGCAGCCGGAATTAGTTCTGTGACAATCCGCCACACTGCCGAAGTGAGGCGCTGATTGAAACTGAATTGAAACGATTCAAAATAAAAGGCGTGAAAGCAAGCTCCGATAAAGAGCTAGCTTTCACGCCTTTTTTCTTTCCCGCTACGCGCCGCTGCTGACTCCCGGTCAGGTCAGGCGCAGTCGCTGTTTGTTAGAAGTCTCAGTGACAGCTTGAGTTCATTACTGGAACCTCGCGGCCGCGCGCGGTCACGCGCTCGACTCCGGTAATCTTTCCGTCAACCACCAGCAGCGCGTGATCGAAGTTGTTAACCGTTGGGCAGACGTGACGCGGAACCAGATAGAGATAATCGCCGACCGCCGGGAGACTGACGCCATCTGGCGCGTCAATCGGCAGATGCTCCTCGCTCGGTCTTTGGGGTTGCAGATCAGGATGTCCGAGCACGGCGCAGGTCGGGACGCCGGCGTCGGCTGAGACGGCCTTGTGTCCGGCGTCGCAGGTGACGCGATTCGGCGCCGGGTGGCTGATCACGGATGAAACCACGACAGCCGCCGGCCGGTAGCCGTAATCAGCGGGCAATTGACCGGCGCTCGTGAAATCGCCGTAAACGACAGTGCCCGGCGAAGCGCGATGGACGAACGGCGCGTCGTCGAAAGGTTTGTACGACAGCGTGCAGGGGAAAGCGGGAGTGCCGGCCGTGATCACTTCTTCAACCACAACGCCCGCGACGTTCAACGCCTCAACGATGCCCATCAGTTGATCGTAACCCTGGTGAGCCATCACCTCCCGCGTCGCCAGGTCTTCGTATTTGCTCATATGGCCGTCGTAATAATGTAATCCGCGAAAGATCAGCCCCGCTTTTTCGATCTCGCTCGCGAGCTCCACGACTTCGGCGACGCGATCCTGTTCAAGCCCCGTTCGATCCATCCCGCCGTTAAGGTCAATGAACAAACCGAGGTCGCTTCCTACCCAGGACCGCGCTTGACCGGCGTTTTCGACCAGAACCGAAATGCGTTTGTCCGGCGCCGCCCCGGCCAGTTCACGCACGCGTCGCGCGTTCGCGCCGACCATCGGAAAAGCGACCAGAATGTCCGTGGCCGCGGACTCGGCCGCGGTCTGCCATTCGAGTGTCGTTGCTCTTTTGACGTTCGTGACGCCGCGCAGGGTGAGGCGACGCATGACGAATTCTAGCTTCGACGTTTTCACATGCGGACGCCAGCGGTTCGCATCTCCGCCGAGCGCGCGCAAGGTCGCTTCGACATTCGCATCAACGATCTCGGGATAGATCGCCAGCGCGGGCGTCATCACCGATTCGACTCCGGTGATGCGGTAAGGATCATCGGAAAAAATCTTTGAGAAGGCATGTTGGGTTGCGGTCATTTTTCTCCTTCGAAGACCCTGGGTACGCGCCGCTTCCAGCGCGCGGGATTCGATCACTCGTGTATTGGATGGAACCCGGTACGGTGGAGGCTACGCATCACGTCCAACGTCCGAGGCTTAATCCAATACCCGAGTGATCGAATCCCGCGCGCTGGAAGCGGCGCGTACCCAGGGCGGTTTTCAATTGATCAACTTCGGCTCGTTTCCTTCTTCAAGCTCAAACGACGGCTCTTCTTCGTCCACGCTCCAAATCTCCAGCAACGCTCGCGGGACTTCGGTGATGAAGCGCGAAGGGCGGTGCAAGACGGTTTGCCGCGCGCGGTCAGTTTCGATCAGCGGATAACATACGTAAAGCTCGTCTTTGGCCCGCGTCAGCGCGACGTAAAACAGCCGCCGCTCCTCCTCTTCGCCTTCCGCGTCGCGCAGGCTTCGCGCGGACGGGAAGCGCCCGTCGGCGGCCGAGATCAGAAAGACCACGCGCCATTCCAGCCCCTTCGCCTGATGGATCGATGAAAGCGTCATGCGTTCGTCCTCGTCGCCGCCCATCACGACGTCTTCGCCGGTCGTCGCCGCGGGCGGCGCGAACCTTTCAGTGTTGATCAACGCGAGCTCGCTCAGGAAGGCGTCGGCAGTTTCAAAGCGTTCGGCGAATCTGGCCAGCTGCCGCAAATCCTCCTCGCGCGCTTCGGCGTTTTCGTAGTTGGCTTGCAGGTATTCGACGTAACCCCGCTCCAGAACGAGCTCAATCTGTTTGGCGGGATTGTTGATCGTTTCAGGCGCGATCAGGTCTTTAACCAGTTCGGTGAATTCGCGCCATCCCGCCGCCGCGTTTTTCGGCAGGTTTGCGGCGAATTCGTCGGCGCGAACGAGAGAGAGCGGCTCCGTAGCGTAAGCCAGCCGCTCCCACATTCGAGAGGCGGTCGCATTGCCGATCTTAGGAATCAGCTTCAGGACCCGCTTCCATGCCAGTTCGTCTCGCGGATTGACAATCAATCGCAGGTAAGCCGAAACGTCCTTGATATGAGCCTGCTCGAAGAAACGGACGCCGGAGCGCACTTCGTATGGAATGCCGCGCCGAGTCAACTCCAACTGCAATTCCAGGGCGTGAAAATGCGAACGGTAGAGCGCCGCGACCTCGCCGAGCGGCGCGCCGTTATCGCGCAATTCCAGAACGCGCGCGGCGATAAAAGCCGCCTGCTGCCCGGCGTCCCGGGCGGGAATCAACGCCGGTTGAAAGTCGCGGCTAGGCCTCACGGCTTGAAGGTTCTTCGGAAACTGTTTGCGGTTGTTGGCGACCGAAGCGTTCGCGAGCATCAATATCTCGGGCGTAGAACGATAGTTGGTTTCGAGCCTGAAGACCTGCGCGTCGGGGTAGCGGTCCTTGAACTGATAGATGTTCGCGAAGTTCGCCCCCCTCCACCCGAAAATTGATTGGGCGTCATCCCCGACGACCATCAGGTTGCGATGCTTTTCGGCCACCAGATCGACGATCTCGGCCTGCAGGGTGTTCGTGTCCTGATACTCATCGACGAGGAGGTACTGGAATTGATCCTGATAGACCGCGGCGATGTCGGGCTTCTCCGCCATAAGCCGCTTCCAGTTGACGAGCAGGTCGTCGTAATCCATGGCGTTGCGTTCCAGTTTGCGCGCCTGATAGAGCTGGTCAACGCGCTTGATCTGCTGAGTGAGCGGCTCGAAGTGCGGGTATTTCGACACGATGATCTGTTCGAGGGGAGTGTCGGTGTTCGTGGCGAAGCTGAACATGTCGGCCAAAACCTCGCCTTTCGGAAACCTCCGCGCGCGCGTGTCAATCGCGGCCTCATCGACACAGGCGTCAATCATCTCTTTCGCGTCTTCCGAATCGAGGATCGAATAATTATTCTCGTAGCCCAGGCTGACGGCGTGGCGGCGAAGGATGCGGTTGGCGATCGAATGAAAGGTCCCGCCCCAGACACGGCGAACGTCCTGACCGAGCAGCGACTCGACGCGACCGAGCATTTCACGCGACGCGCGGTTGGTGAAAGTAACGAGCATTACCCGGCCGGGCGCGACGCCGGCCTCGATCAACCGCGCGACGCGGTACGTCACCACGCGCGTCTTACCCGAACCCGCCCCGGCGATGACCAGAACCGGCCCCGCGCCCGCGCCGACTACCAGCCGCTGCTCTTCGTTTAAAGCCTCGCGGTAGTTGATGAGCGACGCGCGAGGCGTGTCGGATTTTATGATGAACTTTTTCGCCATTGGCGCCTGGGGAGTGGGGAGCGGTCATTGGTCATTGGTCATTCGTCATTCGTCATTCGTCATTTATTTACGTGCAACAAAAACCGAATTACCGATGACCGATGACCAATGACGAATGACCAATGACCAATGACCAATGACCAATGACCACTCCCTACTCCCCACTCCCCCGATCCCGAAGTTTGATGATAGCCGTATGCTTGATGTGAGCGACGGGGCGGTCATTTTCGCCGAACAATCCCAGATCAACAACGATCAATTCGTGACCGCGACGTTCGTAAAGATCGATTACGCGCCCGCGCAGCGCAAGTCGTTCGCCGTCATTCGCCAGCGCGTAATGCCGCGCCTCGCTCGCGGTGTGAATCCATGGGCCGAGCGCGATGTTGCGCATCAGAATCTCATTGGCCTGCGCGATCAAGAAAGCCGGATGGCAAACCGATTCGTAAATGGGCGCCGTTTCGACGACATTGTCGAGAAACCTCGGCAATTCGCCTTTCAAATCAAGATTGAATTGCAGCGATCCGAGCGTATCGCCGACGGAAAAGCTCGCGATCGTCGCGGGACGTAAATGGCATTCGCGAAACTGATACCCGGTCGGATCGAGCTCGGGGAATGAATCCGGCAGACGCGCCGAACCGATTGCGCAAACCTCATCCGGATTGAGCAGCTCCAACCCCAATTCTATTGGGTCGTTGTTCACGACGATCGCGCGCGCCCGAACCTTTTCGCCGTCGTAGACAGGCTTGATGAATTTCGCCGACATCGCGCCGCGTTCCAGCCATTCTCGCCCCAGGGCGTCAATGACCGGTCGCGTCAGATACGCGTACAGCCCGACACCGGGCACGAGCGCGCCCGCGAAACCGTACCGGGCCGCGCCCTCATCGCTGTGAATCCTGTTGGCGTGATCCTCGCCATAATTCTTGGCAATCACTTCGTAACAGGGCAGTTCGTGTTCAACCTCAAATCGCATCACTTCTTCTCCCCCTCTCCTTGTCTCCCTGTCTCCCCCTCTTTCTTCTCCGGCGCATAGAACAAAGCCATCTGCCCGCCTGTGTGCCAGAACAACACGTTGTCGTTTTCTGTCAGCTCGCCTTTGCGAACCCGGTCGATCAGCGCGGCCATCGCCTTCGCGGTATAGACCGGATCGAGTATCACGCCTTCCGTTCGCGCCAGCAATTCAATCGCTTCACTCCCGGGCGCTGAAGGGACGCCGTAACCGGCGCCGACATATTGATCCAATACCCTGACCTCCTCGTCCAACCGCGCGCCGAGCGCCTCTCCGACGCCGCGAATGATCTTGCCGACCTCTGAGCCGATCGCGCCAGCCGGATCGTCCGGACTGACGCCGATGACTTTTAGCTCCCGCCAATCGAAGAGCTGGAGGCCGGCGACAATCCCGGCCTGAGTCCCGCCGGAGGAGCTTGAATGAAAGATGTAATCAACGCGCGCGTTCATCGCTTCGAGCTGCGCCTTCGCCTCGCGAATCGCGCGGACATAACCCATCGCGCCGATCGGAATCGAAGCGCCGATCGGAATCACCGCGACCTTTTTCCCCTCGCCCCGCAACTTTTCGGCGGCGGATTCGACCGCCCTCGCCCGCTCCTCACGGTCGCTGACGCGGATGATCTCGGCGCCGAACAATTCGTCGAGCGCGAGGCTCGCCGGATTCAAACCTTCATGCGTCACAGCCGCCGAATTCAGGACCAGAACGCAGCGCAATCCTAGCCTCGCGCACATCGCGGCGGTCACGCGCGCGTGGTTCGATTTCACGCCGCCGCTGGTGACCACCACCTCGGCGCCGTCGGCCACGGCATTCGCCATCGCGTATTCCAGCTTGCGGACCTTGTTGCCGCCGAATCCGACACCCGTGAAGTCGTCGCGCTTGATGAAGACGCGCGGAGCTCCCCGGCCCAGAGCCCGGCGGAA
>Ga0126377_10001304_pt1 | contig 16282 bp, 13 predicted proteins | sample PanSoiMetPlot_22_FD_92647 | JGI IMG/M metagenome (GOLD analysis project Ga0126377, IMG submission 92647) | Tropical forest soil microbial communities from Panama - MetaG Plot_22 | ecosystem: Environmental > Terrestrial > Soil > Tropical forest > Bulk soil | place: Panama | collected 2016-02-17
TAGCGCCGGCACATAGGTCACCTTCTGTCATTGTCCTGGCTCGAGGACAGTCAGCGGCGTCTCATCGGCTAAGATGCGGGCAATCCGCGGTAGCTCAGGGGGCTCCCAATGCGGTCCTTCTTTGGCGAACTCCGTCGCCGCAACGTCTTCCGTGCGGCCATTCTTTACATCGGCGCCGTCTGGGCACTCACACAAGGCATCGCGCAATTGACGCCGGTCGTCGACGCGCCGGATTGGGGTACACGGTGGTTCGTGATCGCAACCGTCGTCGGCTTCCCGTTCTGGACTGCGTTTGCTTGGTTCTACGAGTTCACCCCCGAAGGGCTGAAGCGCGAAAGCGAGGTCGAGCGGCTCGAGTCGATCACGCACCACACGGGCCGCAAGCTCGACTTCGCGATCATCGGCGTGCTGGCGATTGCCGTCGTGCTGCTGGTAACCGACCGTTTCGTACTGCATCACGGCGTCAATGAGGAAGCGGCGATTCCGATCGCGGAGCACTCGATCGCAGTGCTGCCATTCGTGAACATGAGCAGCGACAAGGACCAGGACTATTTCTCCGACGGCATCTCCGAGGAACTCCTGAACCTGCTCGCGAAGATCCCGCAGCTGCAGGTGACGGCGCGGACCTCGTCGTTCTCGTTCAAGGGCAAGGAGATCGCTGTCCCTGAAATCGCGCGCACGCTGCACGTAGCGAATGTGCTCGAAGGCTCGGTGCGCAAGGTGGGAAATTCGGTGCGGATCACGGCGCAGTTGATCAAGGCCAGCACGGACACGTACTTTTGGTCGCAGACGTACGACCGCAAGTTCGACGACATCTTCGCGATCCAGGACGAGATCGCGGCGGACGTGGTCAAGCAGCTCAAGGTCACGCTGCTCGGCGAAGGGCCCAAGGCGCGCACGACCGATCCCGAGGCCTACGCGTTCTATCTCCAGGCCGTCCAGCTCGGACGGCTGCGCACGGCCGAGGCTTATGACCAGTCCGACGCGCTGTACCAGAAAGTGCTGGCGATCGACCCGCGCTATGCCCCCGCGTGGGTCGGGCTGTCCAGCAATTTCGCGAACCGGGTGAACCTTGGGCTGCTGTCCGCCGCGGAGGGGAATGCCAAGGCCCGCGAAGCGGCCATGAGGGCGCTCTCGATCGACGAAAGCTACGGCCAGGCGCACGCGCGGCTCGGCTTGATCGCGATGTACGGCGACAACGACCTCGCCGCCGCGGCGCAGCACTTCGAGCGCGCGCTGGCATTGGATCCAGCGGATCTGGGCGTGCTCAACAACAGCGCGTTGCTACTCGAATCCCTCGGCCGCCTCGACGACGCGCTGGCGCTCGCAGAGGTCCTCGTCCACCGGGATCCGGTGAACGTGTCGGTGCTTTTCAACCTCGGCCTCTACCAGCGCTACGCCGGCCGGCTCGACGCAGCGATCGCGACGTACCGCACTGTGCTGAGCCTTGTCCCGGGCCGAGGCAACGCGCACGCCCAACTCGGGAGTGCCCTGCTGCTGAGAGGCGATGCCAAAGGCGCGCTAGCGGAGATCGAGCAGGAAACGAGCGAAAGCTGGAAGATGTTCGGCCTGCCGATGGTGTATCACGCGCTCGGGCGCAAGGCCGACTCCGACGCCGCGCTCGCCGCGCTGATCAGGAAGTACGAGAAGGACGCGCCCTACAACATCGCCTACGTTTACGCCTACCGCGGCGAGGCGGACAAGGCGTTCGAGTGGCTGGACAAGGCGATCGCGTACGACGATTCCGGCCTCGCCGACGTCGTGTCGGAGAACCTTTTCAACAAGCTCCGCGCCGACCCGCGCTGGCTGCCGTTCCTGCGCAAGATCGGCAAAGGACCGGAGCAGCTGGCGAGGATCGAGTTCAAGGTGATGCTGCCACAGGATGCGGTTGCGCAAGCCGCCGACGCGCAGACGACTCACTGATTCGTGCGCCCGGGACTTGGATTTCCGGGCCTTGTGCCCGTTGACTCCACGTGCACGCGCAGCGTGACCTTGCCGGCGCCTCTGGTCTCCTAATCGAACCCGTTCGCGAAGATCCCATCGGCAAGATCGAACTCGACCGCACCGATGTCGGGCCCGGCGCCGAGAATGCGTGGATATCCCTGGCCGCGCTGGTCCTCCTCTGCACCCGACACGTTGTTGCCGAAGTCGATGACCGGGCTGCCGAAGTTCGGCATGTGCGTGGCCGTGGTCCCGCCGTTCGCACTGAGCGCTCGCAGCGAAGGGTCGGTGAGCAGGATGGTGCCGGGCGGTAGCAGGATGTCGGTCAGGTAGACGAGATTGTTGGCGCCGACGACGCTGGCGCCCTCGTGGCCGCCGATGTCATCGGGCAGGAAGTCGGGACTGGTGAAGTTCCGCACCATGTTGCCGGCGATGATCGTATTCTGGAGAACGAGCGTATTCGCGCTACGCATGCGGACGCCCGCGCCGTACTTGTTATCGGTGCGGTTGTCGTCATACGTGTTGAACGCGATCGTCGAATCCATGATGACCATGTTTGCGTTCATCGAATGCACGCCGCCGGCTCCCGAATTGACGCCGCAATAGCTGCCGGAATTGCCGCTCACCGTGCTGCTATAGATGCCGGCGGGGCCGGTTGCGTTGCCCGCATTGACGAAGTAGACGCCGGCGCCTCGGCAGGCGGAGTTGCCGGAAATCGTCGAGTGCGAAATGTAGGCATCGCCCGTCAGATACAGGCCGCCGCCGCCCTGAACGTAGCCCGTCGTGCGCTGGGTATTTTCGGTGATCGTGCTGTACTTGATGCGTGCGTATCCTCCGGCCGTCCCGCGAGTCGAGCCGACCTGAATGCCGCCGCCGGTGGTGGTCGCGGTGTTTCCCGAAACGATGCTATAGAGGACCAGCAGATCGCCGGGGGTATAGATGCCGCCACCCCGCGAGTCATATGCGCTGCCCGCCGTATAGGCAGTGCTTCCGGTAACGATGCTTCCATTGAGGAAGACGCCATTTTCTCCATAGATCGCGCCGCCACGAGCGGCCACGCTGCTGTCGTTCGAGCCGACCTTGCAGTACTTCGCCCACGCATGGTCGAGCGTGACGTCGCCGGTTGAAAATACGCAACCGCCGGCCGCGGCGCCGTTGTCGCCCTCGTTGAGATATTTGCGCCCATGAGCCATCGAGACGTCGGCAATGGCCAGCTCGCCGAAGCCGAGGTGCCAGAACACGCGATCGTTGTAGCCGCCGTCGATCGTGAGTGCGAGTGCGCCTGGTCCCTGGATGGTCAGGCGATCGGCGGGGACCACGATCGCGCCGCTCGTCAGCGTGATCGTGCTGCAGTCCAGCGCGGTCAGGTCGATCGTATCGCCGCTCACCGCGCTATTGACCGCATCGCGCAGGCTGCCCGCTCCGCTGTCGTCGCAATTGCTGACCGGAATCGCAGTGATCGGAACGTCCGCGGGCCTGTGTGCGGCGAGCCGCTCGAGCTGCTTCCTGAAGACAACCTTGTCGACGGGAGACAGCCAGCGTGGGATCGCCGCGTCGAGATCGGTGCCGTGTAGCGCATCGCCGTGAGGACTCGCAACAGCGCTGCCGAACGCCAGCGCGAGACCGAAGGCAAGAGGACTGAGACGCGCGGGACTGCGCAAGTACGAACGAGTATCCATGGATTCCCTCCGCGGGGTCATGGTCGCCGCTCGCGCTGGCGCTTACGCGCGGGTTCGGCGCGAGCGTTCGAGAAGGCAGCGAGTCCCATCCGCCTTTGCTGCGAAGAACGCCGCTCGGTGCCCCGTTGAGACATCGAACGGCAAAAGCCGACCGCGGCACCGCGAGCCAGTTCGCAGCCCTCCTTTTCCGCCACAAGCTCCGCCTTTCGGTATCGCTGAGCCCGCTAGAAGCGTACGCTGACCGAGTCGCCATTCTCGGGCGACGTCCTTAGGGGGGACTTCCATGAAACGCAGCAGCTTGTTGCTGGCCGCGCTGGCCGGTGCATCGTGCTTCTCCGTATCCGCGCAGAATCCCAACTACACCGAAGGGGCGGTGAGCGAGGTTACCGCCATCCAGGTCACGAGCGGACACATGGACGAGTACATGACGTATGTCCGAACGGAATGGAAGCCCGAGCAGGAAGCGCTGAAGAAGGCGGGCATCATCGTCGACTACTCGGTCTATTCGACGACGCCACGCACGCCGAACGATCCCGACCTGTATCTCCTGGTCACCTACGCCAACATGGCGGCGCTCGACAATCTGGAAGAACGGGCCGATCCCGTGACCGAGAAAGTGACCGGCAACCGCGCGAAGGCACAGAAAGGCGTTTCCGATCGCAATGCGTATCGCAAGATTCTCGGTACGGAGACGATTCGGGAGTTGAAGATCAAGTGATCGATTGCCGGCCAGGCCTTCGGGCCTGGTCGGCATCCTCGCGCAAGGCGCCCGTGGTCGAATTGTGAGGCGTCAACACGATTCGGCAGACGACTCCTCTTACGATCTCCGACCGGACGAACGGGAGATCGTGGATGGGCCTTCACGAACTGGACGCGTTCTCGGCGCCTCTCGATCGCGAATTTCGCGCTTGGGCGCCTGCGGTGATCGGCTGGGTGCTAGCGACGTCGATGCCGCTCGTCGCGTCAGCGCAATCGTGCGACCTCGCCCAACCCGCGTTCTGTGAAACCTTCGAGAGCGGGCCCGCACCCGCGTGGGATCGGGGAAGAGGCAATGAGCTCAGCCGGACGCGCTTCAGCGAGACGCGCTACGCGCCCTCGCTCTCGACCGGCGACGGTGAAACCTTCTGGGCCTGGGAGGGTGAGTTCGGGCTCATCCCCGAGGAGCCACCACCGTGTCGACCCGACGTGGTCGGCTTCCTGCTCCCATCGCGCGACACGCTCGTGTGCGATCCGGTTCCGCAAATCTCGAGCCGCTACCTCATGACGGTCGTGGGATCCCAGAACTACGGCAGCAACGCGTACCGCATCCGCCAGCCGTTCGACTTCGCCGATCGCATGGGAACGATCGTGTTCGACACGGACCTCGCGTCGAATTTCCTGCTCGGCTATTCGAGCGTCGTGATCAGCGAGGACCCGTCGCCCGCGCCGAGCTGGGACATCAACGGACGAGGCCCGAACCCGCGCAACGGCGTGTCGGTCGTATTCCTCGGGAGTCCCGTCGAGGTTCATGACGTGCGCGACTACATCGAGACGACGCCGGCGGGAACGTCCGAAGAGGTGCCGCGCCAGCGAGGGCATCTGTGTCGAGTGGAGCTGCGCCTGTCGCAGCAGCGCCTCGAGATCCTGACGTCCGAGCCGTCGGCCGACGGCGTCACGTTCTCGCCGGTGGCGAGCCGCCGCGTCGTCGACTTCGACACGCCGCTGCCGTTTTCACGCGGCTATGTATCGCTGATCGCGCACAACCACGCGACCTGGAAGTACGCGATGACATTCGGTGGCCTTCCACGCCCGTTGAGATCGTGGAACACGTACTGGGACAACATCGGCTTCGATGGCCCGGTGCTCGCCGCGACGCGCGAGTACGAAGTGCCCGATGCCAACGTCCCGTCGACGGAAATCACGGTGGACGAGTTTCCGCCGGGCGTCTTCAACACGATCGAGCATCCGGGGCTCAGTCTCGGCTATGTGATTCCGAACGGCGACGGCGCGATGAGCGATCCGCTCGTGTTTGCCGGCGTGTCGCTGCGGCACGCGATGCGCGCCCGGCTCGTGTTCAACGGCTACTACCAGGGCTACGACGTCGATGGCATTCGCCTCGGGACCGGACGCCTGCGTTACCAGCTCAACGACCACGCGGTGCATCAGCGGGCGTTCACGGCCGGCGAAGTCGCGATGCTGGATGAGCCGGGACAGACGGGCGGCTACAACCACGCGATCGATGTGCCGGTGTCCGAACTGGTCGATGGCGACAACAGCGTGCGGTTCGGGACGCTCAACATCTCCTCGGGCTATCCCAACGCCGTGACGAACCTCGACCTGCTGATCGATACGGACCCCGCTTTCATCTTCGACGACGGATTCGATTGAGCGATCCGTCACCATGCGTCCGGATCATTTCCCGGGCAGCAGCGTCAGCGTCCTCTCGTCGAACAGCGGAATGTCCTGCCCCACGCGCACGAACAGAACCTTGTGCGCCCCCGACTTCGGCTGCACTTCGAAGTACTGAATCCCATCCGGCGCGTCGCCCCAGTCGCCGCAAGGCGGATCGCCGACTTCGTCCGAGCTCGTCGTGGCATCGAGCTCCTTCGCGTACGCCGCGTCCGGAACGAACGCGAACCGCTGTACGCCAGCACGCTTGTCGCCGGTGTAGGGTTTCAGCACGCAGCGCTTGGCGATCTTCGCGTCCGTGTGTCTTTCGAACACGCGGCGCATGCCGTTTTCCGCAGACTCGCCGGATTCGAGATCGATCACGTCGATGACGGCGTAAGGCGGTCCCTTCACGTCGGAATCGACCATCGTCAGGCTCGGCGGCGACACGACGAAATGGATTTCGCTCGAGCCGTGCTTGCAATCCTCGACCCAGGCCGCGAGTCCGAGCGTCGCATCGTTGATGCTTTCCCACTTGCAGCCCTGATCGGCGTGTCGGGAAGGCTGCGGCAACTTCGCGGTCGTCGTGGTCGAACCACCAATCAGTGCTGATGCGAGCAAGGCGAGGACGACGTGCATTCGACGGTCTCCGTGGCTGAGCGTTGAGTCGCTACGGGAAATGTTCCTCGTGCCGACAACCGAACGATCGCATCGGTGCAGTCGCGCGCGTCGATGTTCGGACGCAACGCGAATTCGCATTCTGCTCCCGACCACGCCGGGGTGAGACGCGCGCCAAAGCCCGCCAAGCCCCCTTAAGCGGATGCGCAATCACCCCGGCACCCTTCGTGTTGCGAGCGCAGGCGATGAACATACTCCACAACGCGGCAGGCTTGCAGGCTCCTGTCGCCAAATCTCTCTCCGCCGACCGCATGGCGAGCAAGGAAAGCGCCAACGAAACGGTGTCGCTGCTGCTCGACGTGCTGTTCGATGCGCGCCTCAACAAGCTCGAAGCGCGCATCGCGCGTGCGATGTTCGCGTCGCATGCGCAGGTCCTCCTGATCCCGCGCCAGCGTCCGGTGTTTTCGCGCGCGCTGTCCGCCGAAGCGCTCTTCACGACGGAGCGCGAGGTGATCCGAAGCGGGAACCACTGGATCGAGTCGGTCCGTGTGCAGGAGCCGTACTTCAAGGGGTCCGCGGCGTCGCCGTTCATCCGGATCTTCTCCGAAGTCGTGATCGACGCCGAGTCGGGCCTCGCGCCCGGCCGCCGCGCCGACGTGCTGTTCGTGCTTGGTCTCGTGCCGGGTGCCGAGCGCGTCCAGTCCTGCACGCTCGTCTACGACGAGGCGACCAACGCCCGGTCACCGTTGACGCTGTATTGATTCGGTATTCACGGTCAGGGGTCAAACGAAATGTTCGGTCTCGCCGCCTCCCCGCGTTAGTCAGCCCACACAGGCGGTGGAGCGCACGTTGCGGCAGCGCTATGCTTCGATTGGCGACAAAGGCGCTTTCGGTGGGACTCGATTCGGACCCTCGTGCAGACGGGGTGCCGGAGGCAACCGTCAGCCTGATCCAGCGCATCCGGGCCGGCGACGGCCGGGCCAAGGACGTTTTGTTCGCGCGCTACCTGCCGCTGCTGCGGCGGTGGGCCCACGGGAGGCTCCCGCTTCGCGCCCGTGACGCGGCCGACACCGACGATCTCGTCCAGGTCACGCTGATGCGCGCCCTGAACAACGTCCATGAATTCGATGTGCGGCATCCGGGTAGCTTCCTCGCCTACCTGCGCCAGATTCTCCTCAACGAAGTCCGCTCCCAGATTCGCCGCGCGGCGCAGACGCTGCCGAACGTCTCGCTCTCGGAAGACACGACGCCCGCCGACGCGCCGGTGATCATCGAACAGCTCATCGGCAGCGAGCGCCTGGACGCCTATCAGACCGCGCTCAACAAGCTGCCGCGGCGTCAGCAGGAGCTCCTCGTCATGCGCATCGAATTCGGCATGACGTACCCCGAAATAGCGCTCGAAACCGACAGCACCCCCGATGCCGTGCGGGTCATGGCGACCCGTGCGGCGGCCCTGCTCGCCCGCAAACTGGGAGCGATCGATGACTAGCGACGACCGCGAGCTCAAGGCCATTGCCGCCGACATCCTCGATCAGGGCGCCGTCGACTGGAATCGCGTGAGCGCGAAGACCCGCCTCGAGGAAGCGGCGATGATCGACGGTCTGCGTATTCTGGAAGACCTGACGCACGGATTTCGCCACCTGCAGGAAAGTGCGGTTCGCACGCCGCGCGTCGCGGCGCAGGGATTGTTCCGCTTCGCCGGGCTCGAAGTGCGCGAACGCGTCGGCAGCGGCAGCAGTGGCGAGGTCTATCGCGCCTACGACCCGGTGCTCGACCAGGACGTCGCGTTGAAGCTGCGGCGGCCGGACTCCGATGCGCTGTCGCACCAGTTCTTCGCCGAAGCACGCCGACTGGTGCGCCTGCGGCATCTCAACGTCGTGTCCGTGTTCGGCGCGGGAAGCGAAGGCGGCCGCACCGGCCTCTGGATGGAGATGGTCGGCGGCGAGACGCTCGAATCGCGCCTGCAACAGGGCCCGCTGCCGCTGGACGAGGTGCTGGCGATCGGCGCCGATCTCTGCGCGGCGCTGAGCGCCGTCCACGGCGTCGGTCTCGTCCACGGCGACATCAAGCCCGAGAACATCCTGCAGACGACCGGCGGGCGCTACATGCTGACCGATTTCGGCGCGTCCCACGACATCGCCAAGCTGCGCGCGTCGCGCGTCGTGTCGGGCACGTTGAACTATCTCGCGCCGGAAGTGCTGCGCGGCGACTCGACCTCCGCGTCGAGCGATCTCTACGCGCTCGCGGTCCTGCTGTTCCGACTCTTGTCCGGCCGTTACCCGTATCCGGCGACCGGCCTTTCCGACTTGATGCAGCAGCAGGCCGACGGCGATCGCATGGCGCTGCTGCCGCTGCGTCCGGACGTTCCCCAGGGTGTTGCCCAGGCCATCGAAGCCGCGCTGTCCAACTCGCCGGAAAGACGGCCGGCCAACGCGCGGGCCTTCGCGGCAGCACTCGCCTCCGGCTACACGCGAGGTGATCGCTTGCGCAAGGTTCGGTCATTCGCGGCAGCCGCGATGTTCGCCGCTGTCCTGTGCGGCGCCGTCTATTACGGGTGGATGCGGAGCGGAGGGGCGGGCGGCGCCTACTCGTGGCAAACGAGCGCGACGTTCTACCGCGTCGACACGAGCGGTCGCCAGCCGCTGCACGACGGCGAGGCCGTCGCGCTCGGCGAGTTCCTCTCGCTCCGCTTCGAAAGCGACCGGCCAAGTTATGTCTACGTCTTCGACGCCGACGACGCGGGCCACGCGACGGTCCTCTTTCCGCTGGACGGCATCGTGCCGGTCAATCCGCTGACGGCCGCCGGACCGCACGAGCTGCCCGGCACGCTGGGGCGCAAGGCGCTCAACTGGCGCATCGACAGTCACGCGACTCGCGAGAATTTCGTCGTCGTCGCGGCAACGAGCCCCCTGCCGAGCCTCGAGCGCGCGATCAGCGACTGGCAGCGCGCCTCGCGCGACGAGATCGCGCGGCGCGGAACGTCGAGCGTCGTGCTCGCACCGGACGAGGCGGACGTCAGGAACGCTTCGCTGCAGAAGGTGCTGGATCAGGTCGCGGAAGGCGTCGCAACGGGCGATATCCGGCGCTGGCAGTTCGTCTTTCCGCACGTCGCGCAGCGCTGACGTCCTTGCGGCATTCGTTCGGTGCGATGCGAAGTCCCGTATTCCGAGCGAGCAAGGGACGCGTTGCGCGCCTGCGTCTTGCGGTTCTCGCAGTACTTGCGCTCGGGATCCAGTTGCTGACGGTCGTGTGCGCGATTCTCGCGCTGCTCGCCACGGCGATCGCATGGCGGAGCCTTGGGGCATCGGCGACGATGGGATCGCCCTCGTCGTCGCTGGGATGGCTGCTCATTGCGGTCGGCACGTTTGCGATGGCGTTCGCTTGCGACGCGGTGGCGCGCACTCTGCGGGCCGTACATTCGCGCGATCGCGTGCACTGGAGCGCACGCTCGATCTGACTCGGCCTCTGACTACCAAACGCCACGATGTTCGGATTTGAATTTGCCGCGCATTGAATCGGCAAACCGAATGCGAAGGCGCTTTCGATGGCATTGCCGGACTTCGACATCGCACGGATCACGACCGAGCGCCATGCTGCCCGGTCGGTCCGAAAACGCCGCGTGTCGTGGCTGGGAAGCCTGATCGTAGGCTGGACGATTCTGGCCCTGATGCTGTCGTGGACCGTTGCGAGGCCTCAGCAGCACGCGACAACCTCGGTGCCCACGCCACGCTCAATCGACAGCGCGGATTCGTTCAACGAGAACGTTTTCGCGAACAACTTCGACGTCGCCTGGTCAGGCGTTTCGAACGTCCTCCTGGCGCTTCCGGGATCGAACCTCACCGGACGGCTGTACCTTCCATCCACCTGGACGTCCGCGACGCCCGCCGTCGTGCTCATGCATGGCTGCAAGGGCCTGTGGAGCCTCGGCCAACCCTGGCCCGATCGGCCGGATGCCATCGCACAGAGTGCCATCGAGCGATGGGGTCTCGAGCTGTCGCGCAATGGCTACATCGCACTTGCCATCGACAGTTTCACGTCGCGCACGCCTCTGGGGATCGCTTCCGCGGACTACCAGAATCAGTGTCAGGGCGAGCTCTTCGAAGGCAGCGTGGATCCCTATGTCACGCGCGTCGGCGACATCGACTTCGGTATCGCATGGCTGCGATCCCGCCTGAATATTGCTGCGACGACGCCGATCGCGGCCATCGGCTGGTCCGAGGGCGCCGAGAGCGTGCTGGTCCGCGCCGCCGAAACCGATCGCCTCGAAGACACGAGTCTCTATCAAACGCCCGCCGACGAGGCCGAAGCGCTGCGCGCCGCCGTCGCGTTCTATCCCGGTTGCGGCGGCAACCTCGGCTTCAATCGAACCACGGAAAGCTTCTGGCGACCGCATCGTGATCTGAAGCTCAATCACGCCGAGCTCGATCCCCTCAACGTGCACTGTGCTTCACGCGCCGACACGGCATTGACGGTCTACGGTTCGGAACCCGACAGCGGCCACTGGATCGATTGGACCCTCTATGCGGACGCTCATCATTCCTTCGATACGAGTCCGACCCTCGAATGGCCGGATCGGCCTTGCTCCCTCGGCGACGCGCTCGACGCGGACGTATGTGCGCAGCGCAGTGCCGACATCGACTCGCTCGCCTTTCTGACACAGCGCCTGCACTGATTGCTCTCGTAACCAACGAGGTATCTATCGATTCTTGATGCGCTAGTCGCAATCACACACACATCGAACCAACAATAGGGAGTCTACTGCTATGGATAAGCACGAAGTCCGTTCGGCGCGGCCGTCCGTCATTGTCGCTACGATCCTCCTCGGCACCTTGAGTTGCGCGACGGCCTGCGCCACCCCTTCGATCGGCAGCATCATCGTCGACACCTCCCGAGACGGCTTCGCCGAGGACCATGCGTGCACCTTGCGCGAGGCTGTCGAAAACGCGGCCGACCATTCCCGGCTCCATCCCGACTGCGCCAGCGGCGGCGACGACATCACCGACATCAGGTTTGGCCTGGATCCCGGGACGCATCAAGTCGTCGACGAGATCAACCTCGAGCCCTATCGAAGCGCCATGATCGTGAAGGACGGTGTCGTTCGGATCCATGGTCCGGTCACTGCGCACCTGCCACCCGGCGTGCCGAATGTGGGCCAGTTCGTCGTCAAGCCCGACGCCCTTCTCGTGCTCAACGACGTGACACTGGAATACGGCGACGCCTCGGAAGGCGGCCTGATTTACGACGAGGGCGCGCTCGAGATGCACGGCGGCGCGGCGCGCTTCGGATCGGCGGGCAGCGGCGGCGCGATCGCCGTTCGCGGTATCGCGTGGCTCGACGGTGTCGAGCTTTCCGCGAACACCGCGGACGACGGCGGCGCGCTCTACGTTCACTCGAACGCGAATGTCTTCATCGAGAACGCGCGCTTCTTCGCGAACGCGGCGCGCGGCGAGGGCGGCGCGCTCGCGGCCGACGACGTCGCGGGAAACCTCACGATCCATCGGAGCTCGTTCATCGCCAATCGCGCCGACGGGGACTTCATCGGCGGAGGCGGCGCGATCTACGCGCTCGGCACCGTTCGCATCGAGGATTCCGTGATCGCGGAGAACGTCGCAAACGGTCTGACCGGCGGCGGCGGCGCCGATTTCGCATTCGGCGCCAACGTCGCGATCGTCAACGTCGAGTTTCGCGACAATCGCGTCGGACCGCATCCGACCGCCAGCGGCGGCGGCGTTCTCCATCGCGGCCTGGGCCATATCACGATCTCGCGCTCCAACTTCGACGGCAACATCGCATGGGTCGGCGCGGGCGCGTTCGTCGGTGCGAACAGCACGCTCGAACTCGACAACTCGACCCTGACACGCAATTTCGCGGACTCCACCGCGATGACCGCGCGCCCCGACGCCGGCAGAGGCGCCGCGATCTACGCAGATTCGTCGACGCTGGTGCTCCGCAATGCAACGATCAAAGACAACGAAGGCCTCAGCCAGCTCGGCGCAGCTGGCGGGGCCGAAATGCGCTTTGCGAACACTGTCGTCTGGGCACCGCAGGGCGTAGCGAATTGTGGCGGTCAGGCAACGTACGTCAACCTCGGGAGCAGTATGCAGAACCCCGACGCCTCCGGCGCGTCATGCGCGTTGACATTGCTCGGCACGCCCGAGTCAAGCGTATTCGCCATGGCGATGTCGATTTTCGACAGCCCCTCCGGACCGCCGGCTAGCCCGGTCATGCACAGCCTCTGGCTGCCTCGCGCCGGCGGCCCCTTGAGCAAAGCCGGCGCCGCCGCGACCTGCCTCGACGCCGCTTCCGTCGATGGCATCGACGAACGCCTCCGGCCGCGTCCCGCGGCGTGCGACGTCGGAGCCGCGCAGGGCCTCTGAGCCAGTGGATTTGCCGCACGGCAAGCGGCGGGCTGATCAGCGATGTTCGGTCCGCCACTCCTCACGCGTTGACTCTGATCAGGCGCCCGAAGGATCGCGCTCGCACAACCCAAGACGCGTACGTGAGGTGTCACCATGCTTGCGTATTACGGCCCCAAGTGCACGCGACACCGGCCTGACGCGACCTCCGCACTCAGGGGAGAAGCTCAGCATGCATGAGCCGGATCGCTACCTGCCTCTGCGTGCCACTCCTGCGAATGATGCCTACCCCGAAGTCCAGGGCGCTTCGAGCGTCAACGTCGCCATCATCGGCGCGGGCTACCTCGGCTTGCACACCGCATGCAGCCTCGTCGATCGCGGCGTCAACGACATTGCGATCGTCGACACGCATCCGATTGGTGAATCGTCTTCGGGCCGCAACGCGGGTTTCGTCTTTGCCGGGTATGCCATCGATCTCATGCGACGCGTCGAGCGCTTCGGTGTGCCGGGTGCACGGGCGTTCTTCCTGCGCAAGAACGATGCGATCAACACCGTGCGTCATCGCATGGCGCAGTACGCCATCGATTGCCAGCTCGTCGACCATGGCATCCTCTGGGTCCACGGCCTCAAGAATTCCGCTGCCATCCGTGAGCGCCAGCGGCTCCTCAAGAAATACCTGGGCGTCAACTGGGACTGGCTGACGGGCGAGCGTTTGCGACAACTCATCGGCAGCGCGCGCTACGACGATGCGCTCCATGAGGCGAACGCGTTCTACCTCAATCCGGTCAGGTACTGCCTCGGCCTCGCGCGCGGCCTGTATCACGCGGGCGCGCAGGTCTACGAGCTGACCGGCATTCGCGAAGTGGCGCGAGCGGGCGTCAAATGGCGCATCGCCACGGAGCGCGGCTCGATCGAGTCCGATCATCTCGTACTCGCGACCGACCAGACGTTCGTCGGCATCGGCGCTCCGCGCGATCGCTCGGTGCATCCGTTCGCGAGCTACGTCCTCGCGACCCAACCGCTCGGTGCGCGCCTGGTGGAATGCCTGCCGACCAAAGCGGCTGTCTGGGACACGCGACTGACCTGCGACTACTTTCGCGCCGATGCCGGCCGCCTCGTCTGGGGCGGCCACATGCCCGTGCTCGACCGCAACCGCAACGAGACTGTCGACCGCATCCAGCGCGACATGTGGCGCGTCTTTCCCCAGCTCGACGGCGTCGCGCTCAAATACGCCTGGGCCGGGCAGGTCGAATATGCAAGCCATCGCATGCCGATCATCGATCCCGGCGAATGCGGGCTCTGGCGTGCACAGGCGTTCGGCGGGCATGGGGCCGTGCCGACGGTCATGATCGGCGACGCGATCGCGGCCGCCATCGCGGAGGGCGATCGTCGCCTGCTCGATGAATTCAGGGTTCTGAAGACCATCCACAGCTTCCGTCCGTTCAGCACGGTCGCGGCCTGCGCCGCCGGCCTGATCAAGGACATGAAACGCCGCGTCGAGGAGTGGTTCTGATCGGCCGGCCGGCTCGATGTTCGGATCCGGCCCTTCGGCTCGTTGAAATGGGCACACCGCCGGAACCCCTGAAGATGAGCGACTTTCGCAACGAAGCGGATCTCGATGCGCAGCTGGTCGAAGTCCACGATCCCGCGGCCGGTTTCTCGATCGCGAACGCATGCCTGGGCGATTCCGCATCGTTCGTGCAGAGACGGCCGCTGCGGCGCCATGCGGGTCTCGACAGCGAGCTGCGCGCCGATTCCAACGGCCTCGTCGCGCGCATCCTTGTCGCCGAGTCGACGTCCCTCCGTGTCAGCGTGCCATCGCTGATCGATCATCTGACGGCCCTGACGGACGTCAACCGCTGCCAGCGCGGCTTCGGCTGGTTCGAACGCGACCCGATCGATGGGCATCTATATCTGACGCGCCGGTTCGCATCGGTCGACACGGATTTCGCGCACGTCCTGATCGGCCTGCGCCTTCTCGTCCGCGCGGCGAAGCGGTGGGCCGACTACGTGACGCAGCGATCGCTGGAAGCGACCGCGTAACGCGCTCGTCGGGCCATCGGCGTCACAGCCACGGCAACACGAGCCATCCGACGACGAGCAGGATCAGCGCATACCGCGTCAGCTTGTAGCCGAGCGGGTGCCGCCGCTTGAACGCCTTCTTGCGTTCGCCGACGCGATGCGCGAATCCGTAGAGCCGGTTCACGGCGCCGACGCGCTCGGTCTCGACGTTCTGCGTCGCGGTCGCCTGGCCGAGCACGCGGCTGACGACGCGATTGATCGCGCGCATGACGGACGTCTTCAACGGCCGCTCGACGTCGCAGAACAGGATCACGCGCGTCTGGTTCGTCCTGTTCTCGGCCCAGTGCACGAAGGTTTCATCGAATACGATGTCCTCGCCGTCGCGCCACGCGTACGGCTCGCCGTCGACGAAGATCAAGCAATCGTCCGAGTTCGGCGTGATGAGGCCGAGGTGATAGCGGAGCGAGCCCGCGAACGGATCGCGATGCGGATTCAGCTTGCTGCCGGGCGGCAGCAACGCGAACATCGCGGCCTTCACGCTCGGGATCTTCTCGAGCATCGCGACCGTCTCCGGACACAGCGCATGCGCCGACGGCAGCGGCTCGCCGTACCACTTGAGATAGAAGCGCTTCCAGCCCTCCTTGAAGAACGAGCCGAAGCTAGCGTCGTTGTGCTTTTCCGCGGCGCGGATGTAGCCCTCGTCGAAGAGGTGCGACGCTTCCTCGCGGATCGTGCGCCAGCCGTCGCGCAGCGGATCGAGGTGCGGGAACTTCGGCCGGTCGAGAATGGGCTTCGCCGGCACGGCCGAGAACGCGTACATCAGCACGTTGTACGGCGCGAAGATGCCCGAGTGATCGACGAGCTGCTTCGCGAAACGCAGCCGCGCGCGTCCGCGCACGTGCACGTAGAGGACCGAGAGCACGTAGAGCGCGAGCAGCGCGAGGATCAGGAGGCGGATGGAGAATTCGGGCACTTCGGGTCGGGTGAACTGACGGGATGAGCAAAGGATACGCCGGTGGTGGCCGTCATTCCGGCGCCAGCCGGAATCCACGTTGATTTTGGTTCTGGACGCCTGGAAGGCAAGGTCAAGATGGATCCCGGCTTCCGCCGGGATCACGGAAACGCCACTACTCCTTCGACGCCTTGATCCGCGCGAACGCCTGCCGTGTCGTGCCGGCGGCGTCGTCGCTATTCGCCACGGCGTCCGCGACCAGTGCGTCGAAGCTCCCTACATCGTCGCTCGCCTCGACGAGCGCCGCCGCCAGCCGCCCGGCGTCCTTCGGCGAATCGAACCCGCGA
>Ga0126377_10001305_pt1 | contig 16279 bp, 22 predicted proteins | sample PanSoiMetPlot_22_FD_92647 | JGI IMG/M metagenome (GOLD analysis project Ga0126377, IMG submission 92647) | Tropical forest soil microbial communities from Panama - MetaG Plot_22 | ecosystem: Environmental > Terrestrial > Soil > Tropical forest > Bulk soil | place: Panama | collected 2016-02-17
CGAGGAGCTCGGCGTGAGCAAGAGCGGCCTGTTCGCGCACTTCGGCTCGAAGGAGGCCCTGCAGCTCGAGACGATCGAGGCGGCCAAGGCGATCTTCGACCGCGAGGTGATGCGGCCGGCGTACGCCGCGCCGGCGGGCCGGCCGCGGCTGGAGGCGCTGTTCGCCGCGTTCTTCTCATACCTCGAACGCGACGTGTTCCCCGGCGGCTGCTTCTTCGCAGGCCTGCTCGCGGACGAGGACGCGCGCTCGGGGCCGGTCCACGAGGTGACCGAACGGATCGAGCGTGAGTGGCTCGACGACATTGCCCGGCTCGTCCGAGAGGCCCAGGAGCTCGGGCATCTTCGCAAGGACGTGGACGCCGAGCAGCTGGCGTTCGAGCTGGACGCGTTCCTGGAGCTCTCGAACTACCACTTCGTGCTCTTCCGCGATCCGGTGGTGCTCGAACGCGGGCGGGTCGCGGTGGCCGAGCGGCTCTCTCGCGCGGCACGAGGCTAGCGGGGGGTCAACGCCCCGCTTCGCTAGACTCCGTTCCCTTCCAGGACTGGGGAACGCGATGCCTCGAATACTGCTCATCGGATGGGATGGCGCCGACTGGCGCATCCTCGAGCCCATGCTCGAGCAGGGCGCACTGCCGAACCTGCAGGCCCTGATCGATCGGGGGCAGAAGGACGTCCTGCGTTCGACCGTGCCGACCCACTCCTGGGCGGCCTGGCCGTCGTTCCTTACCGGTGTCGACCCGGCCGATCACGGGGTCTACGACATCCTCGAGACCGTGCCGGGGACACACAAGCAGTACCCGGTCACATACAAGTCGATCAAGGAGCGGACGTTCGTCGAGGACCTCTCGGCGGCCGGCAAGGTGGGCATCTACGCCGACGTGCCCCTGATGTTCCCGCCGCCCGACATCAACGCGAAGGTCCTGGCCGGGGGCGTGCTACCGAAGGGACGCACGTACACCCAGCCGGCCGACCTGCCCGAGCAGCTCGAGAAGGCCGGCGCGCCGTGGGTGATCAACGGCATGTCCTGGACCACCTACCGGAACCGGGCCGAGCCGTACCTGGACGAGGCGCTCGACATCACCGGCAAGCGGATCCGCGCGTCCGAGTGGCTGATGGACAACACGGACTGGGACCTCATGGCGAGCGTGTGGGTGAGCGTGGACCGGACCCAGCACGCGCTCTCGAACTACGTCGCGCCCGATCATCCCGACTACACCAAGAACCACAAGACGAGGATCGGGCTGAGGGTTCGGGACGTGTTCGCGCAGCTGGACGACGCGATCGGCTCGTTCGTCTCGCGCACGCGCGACGACGACCTCGTCCTGTTCATCTCGGACCACGGGTTCCAGTCGGTCACGCGCACGATCCACATGGATCACCTGCTGAAGCAGTTCGGGTTCCTGGAATTCAGCGCGTCGAACGTGGTCTTCGGGCCGATGCAGTGGGGGCCGGTTCGGAAGGTCGCGCGCAAGGCGTACGACTTCCTGGGTCTGCACGGGAAGGTTTCGCTGCCGCAGTCGGTGAACTGGTCCAAGACCAAGGCCTTCACGACGATCCGCTCTACGGGAGAAGGCGTCTCGATCAACCTCGCGGGACGCGAGCCCGACGGCATCGTCGACCCGGCCGATTTCGAGAAGGTGCGGGACCAGGTGATGGACGCGCTGTCGTCGTTCGTCGACCCCAAGACCGGCCGAAAGCCCGTCAAGGCGATCTACCGGCGCGAGGAGATCTTCAAGGGCAAGCACGCCGACACGGCGCCCGACATCCTGATGGAGCCGACCGAGACGTACTCGCTCACGCACGCGAAGTCGGCGATCGAGGACGCCGACTGGGTGAGCGGCGACCACCGCCCCGAGGGCGTGATCGTGGCGGCCGGTCCCGGTGTGAAGGCCTTCGAGCAGCCGCCGATGCTGATCGACCTGGCGCCGACGATCCTGGCCGCGCTCGGCGCGCCCGCCTCGATCGAGCACACCGGGCGGGTGCTGCACGAGGTCGTAGGCGCGGACGCGAAGGTGTCACACGCCGAGACCCCCAAGCCGACCGTGCAGATCCCGGGCATGCCGACGGGAGAGGACGAGGCAGCGGTTAGCGACACCGAGGCCGACGAGATGGAGGAGCACCTCCGCGGCCTCGGATACATCGAGTAGCTCCTTCTTCTCGCCGCGACGCGATATCGATTTCGGTATCTCCTCGCTCCGAGAGACTCCTCGACTTTCGTCTCAACCCAGAAAGGACCGCCTCGCGATGGGGCAAGACAACGAGGCGCCCGGGCGATCACGGACGCCTCGAGGACTTCTTCTCAACCGTTTCCTCGTCGGGTCTACTGGGCGACCTCCTGGGCCCACATCTGCGTCCGCTGCTCCCACAGGCGGATCGACCGAGGGGTCAGTCGGTAGTTGCCGCCGTCGTCGATGTACATCACGTCGAAGTCCTTCGGGTGGTTCTGCCGCACCCAGTCCCGGAAGGGCTCCCACACCTGCGAGCTGAACTCGTCGGTGTTCCACGAGAGCTCCCCGTAGGAGATCTTGCCGTCCCGAACGGTGAACCTGTACGTGCTGCCCGTGAACGGCCCCCTGCCGATCACGTCCGACCGGATGCCGTCGAAGTCGAAGGTGCACTCGACGGTCGTGCCGACCGACTCCGAGGTCGCGGTCGCCCGGCAGGACAGGTTCGACTCCTTGTACCCCATCGCCTCGAGCCAGCCGACCATCAGGGACATGCCCTCGGCGTCGTCCGGGACCTGGCCGTCGATCAGGTGGTTGAGGTCGGCCCCGTCCGCCACGTAGCTCATCGCCGTCTTCGAATCGAAGGCCTCGAACGCCCGAAGGAAGGCGTGGGCGACGCCCTCGGCTGCCGCCTGCGGCGTCACGGTCGTTCCCGTGTGGGCCGGGGTCGAGGTCTTCTCGCCCTCGCGTAGGACGACGACCAGCGCGACCGCCGCGATGCCGATCACCGCGGCCACGATCACCGCTCCGATCCTCTTGGTTCGTGCCGAACGAACCTGCCTCATCTGCTGGCGCTCGAGGGCGCCAGGATCTGGTGCCTTCTGCTGCGTGACCATGTAGTAGACCTCCCGAACGTCAGGCATCCGTTCCTCCCACCTCCCGCAGCGCCGCGCGTCCCTGGGACGCGAGCACTCGGACCGTCGTCGGCCGGATGCGCATGATGCGAGCGGCCTGTTCCGAGCTGTACCCGAAGATCTCGGTGAGGACGACCGCCGCGCGCTGACGATCGGGGAGTCGGCGGAGCATCCGGCGAACGTCCTCGCGGACGTTGACGTCGTCGAAGGGGTCCCTTGCGGCCGCGACCGGGATGAGCCTTCTCGCGGCCACGCGGGTGCGACGTGTTCGCATCCGGAACCCGTTCAACGCGCTGCGGAAGAGGTAGGCGACCGGGTCGTCGATCGTCTCGTGCCGGTCCCACCGCTCCCACAGCTTGAGGAACGCGTCCTGCATGAGCTCCTCCGCGTCCCCCGAGCTCCCGGTGATGAAGTACAGGGCCCGGTACAGGCGATCGTGCACGTCGAGGAAGAGCTCTTCGAAACTCAGCGGAGCCACGGGCGCCTCGGGTTCCGGGCTGAGCTCGACGACGTTGTCCTCGGCCTGCACGCGCCCATGGATGCGCGAGGTCGGGACTTCGTTTAGGTCAAGGCCACCCTGATCGGAGCCCACCACCCGAGCCTACGGGCGCGGCAGGTGGGACGCATTCGGCTACCGGGCCATATCGGTGTCGGCATCGGTCGGCCCGCGAGATGACGCTTCAGGCGGCGTCGTCCAGATCGTCTTCGGGCCTGCCCGACCGTGTGCGCTCGGTCCATCCGGGCCACACACGCCGAGCGGTCTCCTCACGGACGTGGCCCCCCAGATGCATCGAGCGCCACACGCCCCGATACCCGGGGAGAACGCCGACCGCGACGAGCACGTGCCCGAGGATGACCGGCGTCACGATCACCGCGGTCCACAGATGGATCTTCGCCAACCAGGCGAACACGGGACCGCCGTGAAGCAGGGTCAGGGCGATGCCGCTGAGCGTCAGGACGATCAGGCCGCCGACGATCAGCACATTGGCGACGCGCTGCCCCGGGTCGAACGTCCCCTCGTGCCGAGCGAACCCGCCGGTCAGGACGGCCCGTGGCCACCGCACCCACCATCGGGCGTCGCCCGCATCGCGACGGAAGGTCTCCCGGACGAACGTCCGGACCCCGCGACGTCCGAGGACGATCACGCCCAGGAGCAGGAGCGCGAAGACCCTCCCCACCCACACGTGCAGTTGGACGTCGGCCACTCCGAACGCTCGGGCGAGGAAGCTCGGGTGGCCTTCCTGGCCCAGCAGCAGCCACCATCCCGTCCAGATCAGCGGGATCGTGAGCAGGTAGGTCGCCGCGTGGAACCAGCGGACGCGCCGAGGGTGCCGGATCAGGCGCTCGACCCGGCGATCCCTCTCGACCTCAGTAGCCATACCCCTTCGACGGTCCGCTCGCGCCGGTCGACGATCCGGACTGCGATCCCGCCTGCGAACCGGCCGACCCGCCGCTGACGTCCACCGAGATCGTCGCGCTCACGCCGGTGTCGGAGTGATCGGCGTTTCGCAGTGATGCCTCGATCGTGTGCATACCGGGGGACAGGTTGCTCACCATGACCGAGTTCCCGTACGCGATCACCGACTGCGAGAGCTCGTCGCAGCTGCCCCCGTCGAAGCACAGGTGCACGTGGTGATCGCCGGTCGTGGGCTTGCCGAGCGGCACGCTCGAGTCGAACGTCACCTTGAACGGCTCGGACACGGACGCGCCGTTGGTCGGCGAGCTGATCTTCAGGGTCATGCCGCCTCCCGTGGACGCGCCCGCGCTCGAACATGCGGCCGCGACCAGCGCGAGCGCGAACAGCGCCCCCGCGACGCCCAGCAACCTCATGCGTCCTCGCATCGTCTCCTCCTCCGGTCGGGGTCTGCGAGGTACTACCGGGTGCACAGGCTCGATGGATGTCTCGCCGCCCGATCCGGAGAAATCCGGCCGAAACCCATCCCTTCGCGATCCCGGCGGGTAATACCTCGCATGGGGAGCCCGGACGCGGCCCCTGCCGCCATCACGATGCCCTCGGACGAGGCGGTCCTGGCCGGCATGGGCTCGGGCGACGGGGCCGCCGCCTCGGAGTTCGTTCGCCGGTTCGAGCGCAGGGTCTACGGCCTCACGCTCTCGATCCTTCGCGATCGTGGGGCTGCGGAGGAGGCGGCGCAGGAGACGTTCGTCCGGGCCTGGAGGCACGCCTCGGGCTTCGACCCCCGGCGCGGGAGCGTGGCGGCGTGGCTGCTGACGATCGCCCGCAACGCCTCGATCAACATGCTCCCCTCGCGTCGAGCGGCTCCCGTCGATCCCGACGTGTTGCTCGGTCTGTCCGAGGACCGGTTCGAGCGGGGGCGCGAACGGATCCCAACGGAGGACGCCGAGCCCCTCAGGGAGGCGATTCGCCGGCTGCCCGAACAGCAGCGTCGGGCGCTGGTCCTTGCGGTGTTCTACGGCTTCACCGCTCGCGAGATGAGCGAGCTGGACGAGGTACCCCTCGGGACCGTCAAGACGCGTATCCGCGCGGCGCTGATGAAGCTGCGTTCGGAGATGGGGGTGGGCGATGGGTCCTGACATGGACTGCGCACAGGTGACCGAGCTCGCGCCCGAGCTGGCGCTCGGCGTGGCCGACGGGCACGAGCGCGAATCGGCCTTGAACCACATGAGCGGGTGTCAGACCTGCCGGCGGCTGATCTCCGAGCTGTCGTCCGTGACCGACGATCTCCTCCTGCTCGCGCCCGAGCACGAGGCCCCATCCGGGCTCGCCGATCGCGTCCTCGACGCGATCTCGTTCGGCGGACCCGAGCGGGCGAGCGGTCCGCGCTCCGTTCCGGCTCCTCGGCGTCGCCCCGTCCGCAGGGCGTGGCGGGTGGCGCTGGTGGCGGCCGGGCTCGCGCTGTCGGTCGTCGTCGGCGCCGCGGGCGTGCTCTGGGGAACCGCGGGCGACCGGCGCGTCGCGGACCAGTACCGGGCGGTGCTCGGGGTGGGGCAGGGCTCCTTCTTCGCCGCGGCACCGGTGTGGAGCGACGCGCGCGAGGTCGGGACGGCGTGGGGGTACCAGGGGAATCCGTCGTGGGTGTTCGTCTCGCTGCGCGAGCCCGAGGGCGCTCGCGGCTGGTACCGCGCCTGGCTCCTGACCAGCGACGGGCGCCGCCTCTCGCTCGGACGCACCGAGCTCGGTGGGGGCGACGCGGCCTGGGGTCACAACCTCCCGGTCGATCTCGCGACCGCTCGCGCACTGATCCTGGAGCCGGAGGGCCCCGGGAACGATCTGGTCGCGACGTTCGTGCCCGACTCACCGTGGAAGGGAGGGGGAGCGGGGCAGGGCGGGACCGCGGGGACGGTTCGGCCCCGCGGTCCCGACGCGACCTACATGACGTCGAACGTCTCGTAGATCGTGATGCCGGCGCCGCCGTGAAGGACCGGCGACCCCTTCGCGAGCGCGGTGGCCTCGTCGAGCGAGTCGGCCTTGACGATCGTGTAGCCGGAGAGCTGGGGCTTGGCGTCAGAGACCGCGCCGTCCGAGCCGATGCTCCGGGCGGCTTGGGTGAACGGGTTCCCACCGTCCTTCAGAGCGCCGCCGAGCTCCTTGAACCAGCCGTCCCACGCCTTCATGACCTCGGCCTGTTCCTCCTCGGTCTCCGGCATGCTTCCGCCGCTGTACAGCAGCACGAAGTCGGCCATGTTCCCTCCTTCCAGGCTCGCTGAGCCGTTCCGTCCGACACCCGAACGACGAACGGGAGGGGCCGGCTTCGACAGTTCTTCGTCGCGAGATCTGAACGTTCGGAGGACGGCCTACCGTGCGGCGTCGAAGCCCTTGCCGACCTCGCGCAGGGCGTCCTCGACGAGCGCGTGCAGGTCCTGCTTGCCGCCGACCGTGCACCAGGAGTTCACGGCCGTGCCGTAGGCCGCGAGCGCGACCGCGGCGATCAGGCGGGCGTGGGGGTCGTCCTGCCCGGGCTCGCCGAGCCGGTCGCGCAGCACCTCGGTGACCCAGTTCTCCCACCTGGCGTGTTTGTCGAGCAGCCGGGCCCGGATCGCCGGGGTCTCCTGGGCCAGGCGTTTGGCGGCCATGACCCGTTCGGCGCGCTCCTCGTACAGGTCGATCAGCGACCCGAGCGCGCCACGGAGCGCCTGGAACGGCGGCTCTCCGGCCGGCCGCGCCGCGAGCATGGCCCGCAGCTCCAGCCCCATGTCGTCGAAGAACCCGATGACGACGTCCTCCTTGGAGTCGAAGTAGCGGAAGAACGTCCGGGGCGAGACCTCGACCTGATCGACGATGTCCTCGACCGTGGTCTCGTCGAACCCGCGCTCAGCGAACAGGCGGAACGCCGCGTCGGTGAGTTCGGCGCGTGTGCGCTCCTTCTTCCGTTCCCGTAGGCCGACCTTCGTTTCCACGGGCACAGCATAGCATTTGGCAGCCCATGTGAAGTGGCATGGGTTGTCAAATGTCACGAGGACTCGTATCGTAGGCGCATCCGTGAACGACCGGTGGGCCCCCGCGGGGCCCCCGAGCGGAAAGGAGATCCAGCCCATGCAGGCGTACGTGCTGGTCCAGACAGACATGCATCGTCGTCACGTCGCAGAGCTCCTGCGGACCCTGCCGGGGGTGGTCTACGCCGAGGACGTGAGCGGGCCGTACGACGCCCTCGCCCTCGCGCGATCCGATCCCGACGGCATCGGGTTCGACGGCGTCCTCGAGACGATCCGTGAGGTGCCAGGGGTGATCCACGCGCTCGCGGCCCCGCTGTCGCGGCCCGTCGAGCTCCCCGACGCGGCGCTGCTCGCGACGAGCGACGCCGCGTAGTTCCTAGCGGACCGCCACCGCGGCAACCAGTGCCAAGGTCTCGCCGAGCTCGATCGCCGCGCCGAACCCGTCCCCGGTGACGCCGCCCAGCCGGCGAAGGGACCACCACCCGACGAGGGCGGACGCGACCGCGACCCCCGCGACCATCCATACGGTCGCGATGCCCGCGGTGGGGATCGCGATCGCGAGGGCGAGCACCGACGCGAGGAGCGTCGGCGCCGCGCCGATGCGGTTCGTCCAGGCCCCGGTCCCGCCGCCCGCGTAGGGCAGCCGCGACGCCATCGCGAGGGGCGCGAGGCGCGAGAGCGCCCCCGCCGCCACGACCGCCCACGGGAACCCCGAGACGACCAGCGCGGACAGCAGCGAGGTCTTCACCAGCAGGTCGAGCGCGATCGCCGCGATCCCGAACGTCCCGAGCCGCGGGTCGCGCATCGCCTCCATGGGATCGCCCCCGGCCAGCGAAGACCCGACGCCGTCGGCCACGTCGCCCAGCCCGTCGAGATGCAGCGCGGCCGTAGCCCCCACGCCACACGCGACGCCGAGCGCCGCGGCGGCGAACGCCGGCAGGATCTGCGCCGACGCCCATGCGACGAGCGCCATCAGCGCACCGATCGCTGCGCCGACGAGGGGGAACAGCGCGGCGCCTCGGCGAAGGTCGCGCTGGCCGATGTCGACGCCGCGGCCGACCGGGACCGCGCTCAGGAACGAGATCGCGGCCAGCACGGGTCGCGTTCGCTCAGACATCGGCGGGTGCGGGCGCCTCGGCGGGGCCGCTCACGCCGGCCGCGTCGAATGTCGCCATGTCGGTCAAGACCGCGATCGCGCTTCGAACCAGCGGGAGCGCGAGGGCGACGCCGGTGCCCTCGCCCAGGCGCAGCCGGAGATCGAGCAGGGGCTCGAGCCCGAGCGCGTCGAGGACGAGCGTGTGGCCGGGTTCGGGCGAGCGCGTGGCCGCGATCAGCGAGCCGGCGGTCGCGGGTCGCAGCCGCGCCGCGACCAGGGCGGCGGCGGAGGTGATGAATCCGTCGAGCAGGACCGGGATGCGCCGTCCGGTCGCGCCGAGGGTGACTCCGACCAGGAACGCGATCTCGAGTCCACCCACGGCGGCGAGCACGTCGATCGGGTCTGGGTCGGGGCGCAGCTCGAGCATCGCGAGACCCCGGCTCACCGCCTTGACCTTCCGGGAGAGGCGTTCGCGGTCGATGCCGGTCCCGAGGCCGCACACGGCCGAGGGTTGGGACGGCAGGAGGGACGCCGTGAGCGCGGAGGCGGAGGTCGTGTTCGCGATCCCCATCTCGCCGAGTCCGACGATCCCGATGCCGCCGTCCGCGAGCTCGTCGGCGAGGGCGATGCCGCGCTCGATGAGGCCGGTCGCCGTCGAACGCGTCATCGCCGCGCCGAGCGAGAGGTCGTTCGTCCCCCGGGTCTCGTCCACGATCTCGGTGCGCACGCCGTTGACGGCCGCCCCACCGATCACGCCTGCGTCCACCACGAGGAGCCTCGCGCCGGCCTCCCGCGAGAGCACGCTGATCGCCGCGCCGCCCTCGGCGAAGTTCGCGAGCATCTGCGCCGTGACTTCCTGCGGGTACGCGCTCACGCCCTGGGCGGCGACGCCGTGGTCGGCGGCCGCGACCACGACGGCCGGCTCCAACGGCTCGTGCGGGACGGAGCCGCGGATCGCCGCGATCCGGCAGGCGAGGTCCTCGAGCCGGCCGAGGCTGCCGGGCGGCTTCGTCTTGGCATCGAGCAGGCGTGCGGTCTGGGCCGCGACGTCGAGGTCGGGCGAGGGGACCGTCGCGATCGCGCGTTCGAGCATCTCGCCGCGCGTCACGGCGGCGTCACCTCCTCGAGCGGCAGGCCGCGGCCGGCAACAACGAGGTAGGACCGCTCTGCCTCGGCGGCGAAGGACGCGTTCACACGCCCGAGCGCGTCGCGGTACCGGCGGGCCAGCTCATTGGCGGGCACGATGCCGAGCCCGACCTCGTTGCTCACGACCACGGACGGCGCCGAGCGTGTGGCGAGCGCGGACGCGACCTTCAGCGCCTCGCCTTCGACGTCCTCGTCGGCCGCGCCGTCCTCGAACGCGTTGGAAACCCAGAGGGTGAGGCAGTCGAGGACCACGCTCGCGTCCTCTCGGACCTCTTCGATCGCGCCGAGCAGCCCGAGCGGCGCCTCGACCAGGTCCCACCCGGATGGCCGGGCGGCGCGATGGGCGCGGATGCGTTCGGCCATCTCGTCGTCGCGCGGCTCGGCGGTGGCGACCACCACGACCGGCCCGTCGAGCGCCGACGCCAGGCGGACCGCGAGCGTGGACTTCCCGCTGCGTGCGCCGCCGACCAGGAACGTGTACGGCATCAGAACTCGATCCCGCGCATCTCGGCGATGCCCTCGTCGAACGCGTGTTTCTCCGCGCGCATCTCGGTGACGGTGTCCGCGACCTCGCGCAGCTCGGCCGGCGCGTCACGCCCGGTCGCCACGATGCTCACGTCGGCCGGACGCGAGCGGATCGTCTCGACGACGTCGCGCGTGTCGATCCAGCCCCAGGTCATCGGGTAGGTGATCTCGTCCAGCACGACGAGCCGATGCTTGCCCTCGCGGATCAGGCCCGCGGCCGCGAGCCACGCCTCGCGCGCGATCGCCTCGGTCCGGTCCATGTCCTTGGAGCGCCAGGTGAAGCCGTCGCCGAGCGACCACCAGTCCACTCCGAGTGCCTTTCCGGCCGCCTCCTCGCCGGTGTGCCACTTGCCCGACTTGAGGAACTGCACGACGGCGACCCTCCACCCGGCCGAGACGGCCCGGAGCATCACGCCCATCGCGGCCGAGGACTTCCCCTTGCCGTCGCCGGTGTTCACGAGCACGCGGGAGGGGACGCGCCGCGTCGCTCGTTCGGGGCCCTCGGTGGGCGGATCGTTCGTGGAGGGCCGAACGGCCTCGTCCTCGGTCACGGCTCCGGCCCCGAGAGCGGGACGACGGCCCAGCCGAGGGCAGCGTCGTCGATCACGCCCACGCGCGCGCCGTAGTGCTCGGCGATCACGTGTGGCAGCAGCACCTCGGCGCGCGTGCCCTCCACCACGACGCGGCCCTCGGACAAGAGCGCGAAGCGGTGGGCGAACCGGCCCGCGAGGGTCAGGTCGTGCATCGTCGAGATGACGGTGAGGCCACCCGCGGTCCGGAGCTCCTCGACGAGCTCGAGCACCCGCAGCTGCTGCGCGATGTCGAGGCCGGTGGTCGGCTCGTCGAGCAGCAGCAGCGTGGCCTCCTGTGCGATCGCGCGGGCGATGACCGCGCGCCGGAGCTCGCCACCGGAGAGCGTCTCGAGACGTCTCCCGGCAGCCCAGGCGAGATCCAGCCGATCGAGCGCCGACGCGACGGCCTCGAGGTCGCGGCGACTCTCGGAGGCGAGCAACCCGAGGTGCGGCGTCCGTCCGAGCAGCACGTACTGCTCGACCGTGAAGCTCTCGGGGATCGCCGGCAGCTGCGGGACGAGCGCGACCGTTCGGGCACGCTCCCGCCGGCCGAGCTCGTCGATCGGTCGCCCGAACAGCCGTACCGAACCCGTCCTCGGCGCGAGCCCCGCGACGGCGTGCACGAGCGTGGTCTTGCCCGCTCCGTTCGGTCCGATCACGCACACCCACCCACCCTCGGGGACGTCGAGGGTCACATCGGACAGGATCGGGCGCCTGCCGAGCTCGACCGAGAGGTCGCGCACCTCGAGGGCGGTCGCGAAGCCCGCGCGCGGCTCGACCTTCACGCCGTCCTCCGGTTCCTGCGTAGCACCACGACGAAGAACGGCGCGCCGATGAACGCGGTGATGACGCCGATCGGGATCTCGGCGGGCGCGATCACGGTTCGGGCGACCGTGTCGACCAGGATCAGGAACGAGGCGCCGAACAGCACCGACAGCGGCAGAACCGACCGGTAGCTCCCGCCCACCATCATTCGGACCGTGTGCGGGATGATCAGCCCGACGAACCCGATCAGCCCGGCCACCGCGACGGCGGCCGCCGTCGCGAGTGACGCCGCGACCACCACGACCAGTCGCAGCCGGGTCACGTTGAGCCCCAGGCTCTGCGCCTCGACGTCGCCGACCTCGATCACGTCGAGCAGCCGGCGCACGGCCCACAGGGTCGCGATCGCGAGCGCCACCGACGGCAGGGCGAGCCGGACGTCGTCCCACCCCGTCGTGCCGAGCCGCCCGAGGATCCACGTGTAGACCTGGCGCAGGGTGTCCGAACGCTGCTGCTGCAGGAACGTCTGCACCGCGGTGAGGAACGACGCGACGGCGACGCCCGCGAGGACCAGGCTCGTGGTGGCGCGCCCCCCTAGGCTCGACCGCCCGAGCCCGTATGCGAGCCCGACCCCGATGAGCGCGCCCACGAACGCGGCGGCCGGCACGGTGAGGTCGAGCGCGTCCGATGGTCCGTACGCGACGGCGATCGTCGCGCCGAGCCCGGCGCCGGCGGCCGCCCCGAGAAGGTAGGGGTCGGCGAGCGGGTTGCGGAACACCGCCTGGTACGCGGCGCCCGAGGCCGCGAGCGAGGCTCCTACCAGGCCGGCCACGATCACCCTGGGCAGCCGCAGGTCGGCCAGGATCAGCGCCTGCTGCTCGGACATGCCGGGCGGCGCGTTGCCGAACGAGAACAGCCACCGGAAGACGTTCGCGGCGCCGATGCGGACGGGCCCGATCAGCAGCGCGATCAGGACGGCCGCGATCAGCACCACCACCCCGAGCGCGGTCGCGCGCGCCCGGGCGCTGAGGCGGCGATCGCGTCCGGTGCGACTCACGCCGCGTTCTCCATCTTGGCCGCCGCGGCCGAGATCTGCCGGAGCAGGTCGACGACCCGGGGTCCCCAACGCTGCGCGACGTCGTCGTCCAGCGGCACCACACCGCCGCCTGACACGGCGGCGAGCGCGGCCCATCCGGGGCGCTCGGCGACGGTCTGGGCGGACTGGCCGCAGCATTTCGTGTCGGCGAGGAAGATCAGGTCGGGGTTCGACTCGATGATGTACTCGGCCGACAGCTGTGGGTACCCGCCGCTGCCCCTGCCCACCGCGTCGGCGATGTTCCGGAGGCCGAGCAACCCGAACAGCTTGCCGATGAACGTCTTCGACGTGACCGAGTAGAAGGTGTCGTCCAGCTCGTAGTAGAAGGTCGTCCCGGTCGCGGGGTCGGAGGCGTCCACCAGCCCCTGGATGTCCGAGCGCATCCGCTCGACGAGCGCCGCCGCCTCGTCGCGGTGGCCGGTCGCCGCGCCGAGCTGGTCGATCTGGTCGTAGGCGGTGTCCAGGTCGGGGGCCGCGTTGAGCTGGAGGGCCGTGATCCCCAGGCCCTCGAGCGAGGAGCCGAGATCGCCGGGCTCGGTCGCGTAGACGACGAGGTCGGGCCGGTAGCCCACGATCGCCTCGACGTTGGGTTCGAAGCCGGACAGGTCGGTCGTGGGCGCGTCCGCCGGGTAGTTCGATTGATCGTCGACCGCGATCACCTGGGCGCCGGCGCCGATCGCGAACAGATCCTCGGTCGCGGTCGGCGAGAGCGAGACGATGCGTTCGGGGCGGGCGTCGATCGTGAGGTCGCCGTTGGTGCCCTCGACCGTCACCGGGAAGGCCGCCTCGTGCGTCGATCCCGTCGACGCGGTCGCCGAGCCGCCGGTCGGTCCGCCCGTGACGGCCGGGTCGTCCGAACACGCGGCCAGCGCGAACGCGAGCGCGACAGCCACGATGATGCCGAGAGGTTTGCCCATCCGCCCTCCCTTCGATCGGAAGGGGCTGCGATGGGTCTCTTCTCGCCGCCCACAAACCGCCCTTCCGTCGAGGACCGTCGTTTGCGCCACGAGGGAGGCGACCCGACTCGTCCCCGAAGGGCTTCACGGTTGCGGGACAGTGCCGGATTCCAACCGGTCTTCGCTGCACCCCGTCGCACCCGGACTCCCGCGCCCGGGCACGGGAGTTGTACCACCGGCGGCCGACGGCGGGCAACGGGCCCCAGCATTCGGAAACCCCGACCGGGACATCTCGCTTACGCTCTCCCGGTCGACGGAAAGGGGAGCCATGTCCGGCAAGGGCACCAAGGACGACCCGTGGGTCCTGAAGACGCCGCCCGGGAGCTCGGAGTACCAGATGTGGCGCGAAGAGGAGGCGGACCCGCCGACGCTCGTCTGCCAGGCCGGCAAGACGCAGCTCGGTTACCGGCTCCGATGCATCGAGGACCTGCAGGCGATGCTCAAGGAAACCGGAGACTGGGTGCCGTTGGGGGCCGCCGACGAGCAGAAGCCGGCAGCCGATGGCACCGTGGAGGCCTGGGCTCGCTCTTCCGGAAACCCGGCGGGCGGCTGGTACGGGATCAAGAAGGGGCTGCGCGGGCGGTTCGGCATGTACGTGCCGCCACTGCTCGAGGAGCTCGGGATGGCCGAGCTCGAGCACAACGCGCGCAACAACCGGATGAGGGCGACATGACCGAGCGCCGGATCATCGTCGACCACGTCCTGTTCGTGGTCGAGGACATAGAGGCGGGCCGCCGTCTCTACACGGCGGCGCTCGCGCCGCTCGGGTTCACCGAGCTCGCTGTGCAGCTCGACTGCGTCAGCTACGGCGCGGAGGATCTCGACGACTTCACCATCTGCATGGGGAGTCCGGTGACGACGCACGCCCACGTCGCGTTCGACGCGGACGGGCGCGAGGCGGTCGACGCGTTCTTCGATGCCGCGATCGCGAACGGCGCCACCGTTCGCGGCGAGCCCGGCGTGTGGCCACAGTACTCGGATCGCTACTACGGGGCCTTCGTGAACGACCTGCACGGCAACAACGTCGAGGCTGTGTGGCACGCGCCCGAACCGGTCGCGAACGCTCCGCGGCGGTCCGGAGTGCCCTGAGCCACGCGACCGAGCCTGAACGGCCATTCATCATCCGAACGTCGAAGCTGGGCTATGTCCTGTAGCCCATGCGGCCCTGTGCAGGCAGCGGGCCGCTGGCTACGGTGTTCGCTCGGACAGCGCCGGGGGAGGACGGTGAGCGAACACCGCAACGTCGCGAGGATCCGCAGCGCGCTGGACGTCTACAACACCGGTGACTACGACGTGATGAAGGCGTTCCTGGCCGACGACATCGTCTGGCACGTGGGTGGGAACCACGCGTTGAGCGGCGACTACGAGGGCGTGGACGCCGTCCTCGGGTACTTCCGCGACGTGCGGAGGGCGACCGCGGGCACCCTGCAGGTCGAGGCCGAGGAGATCCTCGCCAACGACCGCCACGCCTCGATCTTCATGCACGTGACCGCGCACCGCGATGTTCGAAGACTCGACGTGCTGCTCGCCGAGGCGCTCACGCTCGACGACCAGGGCCGCTGGAGCGAGTACTGGGCGCTCTCGAACGATCAGGGGGCCGTCGACGCCTTCTGGGCGTAGGAGATGGGATGGAGCATCCCAACGCGACGCGGATGCGCCAGACGATGGATGCCTTCATGGCCGGCGACACGCCCCGCCTGCTGCAGGGATTCGCCGACGACGTCGTGTGGTACGCGCCCGGTGAGTCCCCCGTCAGCGGCACCTTCCACGGCCACGACGGTCTCGCGCGGTTCGTCGATGGACTGAACGAGGCGTCCGAGGGCTCGATGAGCCTGCTCGTGGACGACGTCCTGGCGGGCGATCGCTACGTCACGGTCTTCCTGGACATCACCGCCGAGCGAAACGACGAGCGCCTGAGCGTGGTCGTCGCGCAGTTCGCCTCGGTCGACGGGCAGGGTCGGTGGGATCGCTGTTGGTTCCTGCCGGACAAGCTCGCCGAATGGAACCGCTTCTTCGCGGGCGCGAGCTCCGGGCAGCGCTAGCGCCCCTCCGGTCCGCTAGCGGGGTGTTCGTCCGCCGGGCTCGCGCCCGCGAAGATCTCCGCCCCGAGCTGCTGCATGAGGCCGAGGTCGTCTCGGTGGTTCCAGAGTTCGACGACCTTGCCGTCCGCGAATCGGAAGATGTTCACGCCCGAGAACACCGCATGCTTGCCGGTGGGTTCGCGGCCGGCCCAGGCGCTGGTGTTGGTTCCCTCCGTCGTCCAGCGGGCGGCGACCATGTCGCCCTCGGCAACGGTCAGGTCGATCCGCATGTGGAGGTCGGGGAAGGCCACCCGGGCTTCGGCCGATCACGATCGCGGGGGCGGCGTCGAGCGGCTGCGTCCTCGGCATACTGCCGGACGTTCGTGACGCGCCCGAGCTCCGAGAGCCTCTCGTCAAGGACCATGACGCTCGTCGAGGTCAGCGGCGTGCGTCTCCACGTCGAGGAGCGCGGTGGTGGCGAACCCATCCTGGGCATCCACGGCACGGGCTCGTCGACGATGGCGTGGCGCGAGGCCGCCGAAGTCGCGAGCGATCGCGGCCTGACCGGAATCGCGGCGACGTCGACGTTTCGGCGGACGTTTTCGCCGGGGAC
>Ga0126377_10001306_pt1 | contig 16278 bp, 11 predicted proteins | sample PanSoiMetPlot_22_FD_92647 | JGI IMG/M metagenome (GOLD analysis project Ga0126377, IMG submission 92647) | Tropical forest soil microbial communities from Panama - MetaG Plot_22 | ecosystem: Environmental > Terrestrial > Soil > Tropical forest > Bulk soil | place: Panama | collected 2016-02-17
GACGAGGAACGGCGTCATCTCCACTCCACGCTCGAGCTGTCTGCTGCGGTTACGGGGCAACCGTATCACGATGAATACAGCCACCTGCAGCGACCGATGCAAAAATCGTGACTGCTCTCACGCGGTCGTGCGCGAAAATCGTGTGCGAAATGAATGTAATCGACTTTGGTCGAACGCGAGCGGTGCCGCGGCCGGATCAGACGGGCGGGATCATCGCAGTTGCACGCTGGTGATGAGGAGTGCCGCGCGAGCGGCGCACGGCCCTACGAGAATCTCGACCTCGCCCGGCTCGTACACGGGTTCGAGATCGGCGCCGAGGAAGCGCAGCTCGACAACGGGCAAGTGCATCGTGACGGTGCCGCATTCACCCGGTTGCAGCGAGATCTTGCCGAAGCCGCGCAATTCGAGCATCGGACGCGTCACGCTCGCGAGCTTGTCACGCGTGAAGAGGAACACCGTCTCCTCAGCCGCGTGCTTGCCTTCGTTCGTCACATCGACGCTCACCTCGACGGTCTCCAGTTCGCTCGGCCTCTCGGGTGTCGCGCGGAGATTCGCGAGGCGAAAGCGGCCGTAGGTGAGACCGTGGCCGAAGGGGTAGAGCGGCTCGTTCGGCGCATCGATGTACTTGCTGGTGTAGTGGTCACCGGCGTTCGCGGGCCGTCCGCTCGGGCGTTCGCCATAGAAGAGAGGCACCTGCCCGAGCAGACGAGGCCAGGTGATCGGCGTGCGCGCGCTGGGCGAGACACGCCCCGTGAGAACGTCCGTGATGGCGTTGCCGGCCTCAGTGCCGAGGAACCATGCGGCGAGCACCGCGTCGGCTCGCTCCGCGATCTCGGTGACGATCAGCGGCCGTCCTGAGAAGAGCAACAGCGTGACCGGTATTCCGAGCGCGCGTGCCTTGTCGAGCACGGCGTCAGCAAGCGCGCGCTGCTCACCTGGCAGCTCCGGCGTCGCGCGGCTTGCGGCCTCGCCGCTCATGTCCGCCGCTTCGCCGAGGCAAAGCAGGATCGCATCGGCAGCGCTGCAGAGATCAAGAGCCGGCGCAATGCCCGAGCGATCATCACCCGTGATGCCGACGCCCGAAGCAAAGCGGATGTCCACGTCGGGCAAACCTTCGCGCAGCGCACTGAGCACACCGACGTGCGGAGCCTCGTAACCCGCGGCAGCCCACGGACCGCGCATCTGCGCAGCCGCATCCCCCAAAGGACCGAGCACGCACACACGACGAATATCGCGCGGCCAAGGCAGTGTCTCGCGATCGTTTTTCATCAGTACGATGGAGCGCACGCCGGCCTCGCGCGCGAGCCTGCGTCTCGCCGCGAGCACCTCGGGAGTTTCGCGCCGGCTCCCCCGTCGATACGGATCGTCGAACAAGCCGAGCCGCTCCTTGAGCATGAGCACGCGCCGCACGCTCGCGTCGATCTCAGCCATCGTCACGAGCCCGCGCTCGAGGGCGACCGGCAAGCCTTTGCGATAGGCGTCCGCCATCATGTCGATGTCGAGGCCGGCCCTGAGTGCCAGCACCGCAGCGTCGACGAGGTCGGTGGCCACGCCATGACGAATGAGCTCGCCGACGGCGTTGTAGTCGCTGATGAGCACTCCGTCGAACCCGAGCTCGCCGCGCAGGTAGTCACGCAGCAGCGTCACGTGCGCCGTCATCGGCACGCCATTGAGATCCGTGAAGGCGGGCATGATCGCGACGGCTCCGGCCTCCACCGCTGCCGCGAAGGCCGGCAAGTGCACCTCGCGGAGCGTGCGCTCGGAGATGTCGACGGATGCGTATTCGCGTCCGGCATTGACCGGTCCGTAGGCGCAGAAGTGCTTTGCGCAGGCCGCGACGCACTCATCCGAAGCGAGGTCGGCACCTTGAAAGCCTCGCACCTTGGCGCGCGCGATCTGCGAGGCGAGCCACGCATCCTCGCCCGGACCTTCCGCAGTGCGTCCCCAACGCGGATCGCGAGAAATGTCGAGCATCGGCGCGAAAGTCATCATGAGGCCATCGGCCGCGGTCTCACGCGCGGCTTCGCGGGCCGTGCGCTCCCAGAGCTCGGGGTCGAGCGCACCGGCTTCGGCGAGTGGAATCGGAAACAGCAGGCGATGCCCGTGAATGACGTCCAGCCCGATGAGGAGCGGAATGCCGAGCCGCGATTCCTCCACGGCGAGGCGCTGCATCTCGTGCACCGGACCGGCGCCCACGAGGTTGAGCAGATTGCCGATCGTGCCGTTGCGGATCGATTCGGTGGAATCGCCCGCGATGATGGGCCCCGTTACGGCATAGCCCGAGGCCGTCATGGTCAACTGGCCCAGTTTTTCGGCCAGCCTCATGCGGCTCATCAAATCATCGATGCGGCTCATGCGGGCGGGGATCCTCGCGGGGTTTAAGTGCCCCAGCCAAAAACGTTAGCATCATGACCGATTCAGCCGGGAAAATCGTTCAGACCGTGCCATCGCGCAGAAAAACCGCAGCCCGCAAGAGCCCACCGCCGGCGCAACGCTCCGCCGCGGTCATGGGTCCCGCCGAGCTGGCCGAGCTGCCCGATAAGCAACTGCTGGATGTCGTGCAGCGCCAGACTTTTCGCTTTTTCTGGGAGGGGGCGCACGCGGCGAGCGGCCTCGCCCTCGACCGTCTCAGGGGACGCGAGGAAGCGGATGACCGCATCGCCATCGGCGGCTCGGGCTTTGGCGTCATGGCGCTCATCGTGGCGGTGAAGCGCGGCTGGATCACGCGAGCGGAGGCGGTCGAGCGTCTCGGACGCATGCTCGACGTGCTCACGCGCGCGCGCTGCTATCACGGTGCCTTCCCACACTTCATGAACGGCACGACCGGCGCGACCATCCCGTTCGGCCGCAAGGATGACGGTGGCGACATCGTCGAGACGTCGCTGCTGCTGATGGGCCTCTTGTGCGCGCGCCAGTTCTTCCAGCGCAGGGCGCGCGATGAAACCGAGATCCGCGGGCGCATCACGCACCTCTGGCACGAAGTGGAGTGGACCTGGTACACGCAGGGCGGGCGCGACGTGCTGTACTGGCACTGGAGCCCGAACAACGACTGGGCGCTCGATCACGAGATCCGCGGCTGGAACGAGTGCCTCATCACCTATGTGCTGGCGGCATCCGCGCCGCACTACGCCATCGATCCTTCCGTCTACCACCGCGGGTTTGCTGCGGGACGCGGGTTCCTGAACGGCAAGTCGTACTACGGTATCGAGCTGCCGCTCGGCATGCCTTACGGCGGGCCGTTGTTCTTCACGCACTACTCCTTCTGCGGCCTCGATCCTCGCGGCCTGAGCGATCGCTACGCCGACTACTGGGACCTGAATCTCAAACACGTGCGCATCAACCGCGCGCACTGCATCGCCAATCCGCACGAGTTCGCCGGCTACGGTGAGGCGTGCTGGGGGCTCACGGCGAGCGATGATCCGCAGGGCTACCTGGCCCATGCTCCGGACAACGACAACGGCACCCTCTCACCGACCGCCGCGCTCGCGAGCCTGCCTTATGCGCCGAAGGAGGTACTTCAAGTCGCGCGGCACCTGCTGAAACGCTACGGCGAGAAGGTCTGGGGCCCCTACGGCTTCGTCGATGCCTTCTGCGAGAGTCAAAACTGGTACGCAGACACTTATCTCGCCATCGATCAGGGGCCCATCATCGTGATGATGGAGAACCACCGCACCCAGCTCCTCTGGAAGCTCTTCATGAGCATCCCCGACGTGCGCGCGGGGCTCGCCCGGCTCGGCTTCAAGAGCCCGCACCTCACGGGCAGGTGATGGAATCGCTCACCGAATGGCTGGCCCGGGAATACGACTACGCCGCCGCGGCGATGCTCGTGAGCGTCTCGGCCGTGGGCATCGTCAAGAGCCGTCCGGGGTTCGGGCAGACGATTCGCCCCAAGCGTGGCTCCATCGTGGCCTCGCCGGTGCTCGGGGCCTACGATCCCGATCCCGACTACTTCTTCCACTGGTTCCGCGACTCCGCCGTCGTGATGGATGCGATCCGTCTGCTTTACGAAGCAGGCGGCATCGGCACGGCGGCGCTCACCCACCTCAAGGATTTCACGCGCTTCACGCTGTCGCTCGCTGCCCTCGACGGAAGAACCCTCGTCTCCTCGCCGCAGTGGCGCAAGGGAATCGCGACGGATTTCGTTCAGTACACGCGTGTCGACAGCGATCTCGCGGAAGTCTACGGGCCGGCGGTGGCCGCCGAAACGCGCGTGAATCCGAACGGCCTGCTCGACATCTCGAAGTGGAATCGCCCGCAGCACGACGGTGCACCGCTGCGCGCGCTGACGCTCATGCGATGGTGGCGCAGCGCGCGCGCCGAGCGCGGCTTCGCCGACACCGCCGATGAGATCGCGAAGCTCATCCGTGCGGATCTCGCCTTCACCTTCAGCTCGTGGCGCCACCCCTCGTTCGACATCTGGGAAGAGGAGCTCGGCCAGCACTACTACACGCTGTGCATCGCCGGGGCGGCGTTGAACGAAGGCAGCGTATGGCTCGAAGGGCAGGGCGGTGCCTTCGAGGTGCGCTCGTATCGGGAGGCGGCGCAGGAAATCCGCCGCACGCTCGATGGTTTCTGGAGTGCCGACGACGCGTACTATCGCTCCCGCCTGCTCGCCTCCGGCGAGCGCTCCACGAAGGAGCTCGACATTGCGGTGATTCTCGCGGCCATTCACACCGCCGAAGATCGCGCCGACGATATCGTGAACGATCCACGCATGCAGGCGACGCTCTCGCGGCTCGAAGCGCTGTTCGACGCCGCGTATCTCATCAATCGAGCTCGCCCGCCGGGGCGCGGAATCGCGATGGGCCGCTACGCCGGTGACACCTACTACTCCGGCGGCGCGTATTTCTTCGCCACGCTCGGGGCCGCGGAGTTTTGTTTCCGCGTCGCGGCGGGCGCGAGCGATGCCAGCCGTTGGGTCGAGCGCGGCGATGAGTTTCTCGCCGCTGTGCAAGCCTTCACGCCGATGAGCGGCGAGCTGTCGGAACAGTTCGATCAGCGCACGGGCGCGCAGACCTCGGCAAAGCATCTGGCATGGAGCTACGCGGCACTCATTTCGTGCGCGACGGCGCGGCGTGCGGCCGCCGGAACGAAGGCGCGTGCCTAGGCGTTCAGCACCATGGCCCGCGCGATGAACGACATCCCGAAGGACGGGGCGCCGAAGGAGCAGCCGGCTTCGGCTGACCAGCCGGAGGAGGCGCGGTCCGCGGGCGATGCCACGGGCTCCGTGGCCGAAATCGATCAGGCAGCCAGAGTCGGCGTCGCGGGCCAGGCGGGGATGATCTTCCGGGCGATTTTCGCCCCGCCGCTTGGCCGGCGCATCAAGGTGCTGATCGTCCTGATCGTGCTCGTGATTCTCGTGACGGCGTACGGTCAGGTTCTCCTCAACCGCTGGCAGAAGCCGTTCTACGACGCCCTGTCGCGGCGCGACCTGCACGACTTCCTGTTCCAGCTCGGTGTGTACTTCGGCCTCGCGGGGGCGCAACTCGTGCTCAACGTGTGGCAGCGCTGGCTCGTCGAGACCTCGAAGTACCGCATGCGCGAGAGCCTGGTGCGTGACCTGCTGAGGCACTGGATGGAGCCCCGGCGCGCGTTCTGGCTCTCGAACGCGGGGCCGATGGGCGTGAATCCCGATCAGCGCATGAGCGAGGACGCGCACAAGCTGTGCGACGCCTCGACCGATCTGGCGGTTGGGCTGTTCCAGGCGAGCATCCTGCTCATCACGTTCGCCGGAGTGCTCTGGGGCATTTCCAACGACTTCAGCTTCCGCTGGAATGGCACGGACTACGCGGTGCCGGGCTTCATGCTGTGGGCCGCGATTCTGTACGCCCTCGGCGGCTCGCTGCTGAGCTATCTCGTCGGCCGCACGCTCATCCGACGCAATGCAGAGCGCTACGCGCGCGAAGCGGATCTGCGTTTCTCGCTCGTGCGCATCAACGAGCATCTCGACGACATCTCACTTGCCGAGGGCGAGGCCGACGAGCGCCGACGCGTCGAGATGCATCTCGCGAACGTCATCAGCGCGATGCGTCGGCTCGTCATGGGCCTCACCAATCTCACGTGGGTGACCGCGGGGTTCGGCTGGGTCATCGGCATTGCGCCCATCCTGGTGTCCGCGCCCCTGTATTTCAGCGGCAAGGCCTCGTTCGGCGGCATGATGATGGCGGCCGCCGCGTTCTCGCAGGCGCAAGCCTCGTTGCGGTGGTTCGTCGACAACTTCAGCGCCATTGCCGACTGGCGGGCCACGTTGCTGCGTGTCGCGAATTTCCGGCAGGCGCTGGTTACTGCGGAGACGAAGCGCGAACTCCAGAGCCGCATCACCTATGAGGAAGGCGAGCCCGGAACGATGCGCATCGAGAACCTCGAGGTCGTCTCGCCGGTCGGCACCGACGTGCTCAAGGAGAAGGAGGTGGTCCTGAAAGCCGGCGAGCACGTGCTCATCGTCGGCGCGCCCGGCACTGGCAAGACTTCGTTGTTCCGCGCGCTCGCGGGGCTCTGGCCCTGGGGCCGCGGACGCGTGATCCGTCCGGCCGGGGAACAGATCTTCTATCTGCCGCGCGGCACGCCGTATCTGCCGCGCGGCTCGCTGCGCGAGGTGCTCGCGTATCCGATGAAGGTCGATCAGTTCGACGACGCGGCGTTCAACCGCTCGCTCGAGCGCGTAGGCCTGGCTCGCCTGCAGGGCACTCTCGATGAGACGCAGCGCTGGGACCGCGAGCTCGGCCAGGACGAGCAACTCTCCCTCGCTCTAGCGCGCATCGTGTTGCAGGAGCCGCCATGGGTGCTGCTCGATGACACGTTTGCCTCGCTCGATGACGAGGCGCTCGAGCGCATCATCGACGTGTTCACACATGAGCTCGAGCGCACGACCGTGGTTCACATCGGGCGGGCGGCGCAGTCGCATCTGCCGCTCTTCTCTCGCGTGCTGCATCTCGTCAAGGCGCCGACCCGTTCCGCGCAGCGCGATCCGGCGGTGCCGCGACAATGAAGGCTCGCTGGTCCCAGTCTCTGGTCGTCCTGCTGCTGCTGGTGCTGGCGAGATCGGCCGCGGCGGCACAGGACTTCGACTTCCGTGCGCCGGCGAGCGCCACGGATCCGTCGTTGCCGGCGCTGATGCGCGATCTTGCGGGGCGCATCCTCCCGGTCTACCAGGAAAACGACGCAGAGCGATTTCTCTCGAATCTCTCAGCGTTGCAGATGGTGGCGGGCGACTACGCCTCGGCGTACGCCACGCGCCAGTCGCTTCTGGAGCGGCGTCGAAACACGAAGGGTGGGCGCCCGGTCGGCCGCGCGCTGGTCTATGACATCTATGCTCGTGCCCGTGCCATCGAGACGCAGGTGCGCGTGCCGTTCGCCCGGGCCTATGCGCAGGCCTTTCGCGATTCTGCCAATCGCCTCGACGATCTCGATGCTTATACCCTCGAGAGCTGGCTCACGACATCGCTGCCCGTGCTGCAGGAGGGATTGCAGCGGGCGCTCGACCAGCGGCGCGGCAAGACCAGTATCCCGCTCGATGAGGCGCTCGATCTGATCTGGGCGTATTTCGCCTTCGACGCGTATCGCTCCTTCGGCCCGCTGGTCGCGCCGCTCGCCGCAAACGAGGACGCGAGGCGCTACATCACCGATGACACCCTGCAGATCAAGATGCGCGACGGCGCGATGCTCTCGGCCGTGCTCGTGCGCCCCAGACTCGCATCGAAGCGGTTGCCCGCATTGGTGGAGCTCGCGCTGCAAGGTGACGTGCGCTCGGCCCGCGGCTCGGCGGCGCACGGCTTCATCGGTCTCACGGCTTCCGTGCGTCGCGTCGACGCAGAGTCGGGACGCATCGTTCCCTTCGACAAGGAAGGTGAGGATGCCCGCACCCTCATCGAGTGGGCCGCGAGGCAGCCCTGGTGTGACGGGCGTGTCGGTATGTACGGCGATCGCTATGGCGGATACGTCGCATGGGCCGCAACCAAGCGCATGCCCGCCGCGCTCAAGGCCCTCGCGACCTCGGACGCCAGCGCGCCCGCTGTCGATGTGCCCATGGCCGGCAGCATCTTTCGAAACTCCGCCTATCGCTGGGTCTATGAGCTCGGCACGCCGCCCGATGAGCGCGCGATCAAGGACGATGCCGGCTGGCGCGCGTTCGACGAGGATTGGTACAAGCACGGCAGGCGCTATCGGGAATATCCGACGTTGCCGGGCAAACCGAGCGTGCTCTTCCGCAGCTGGCTCAACCATCCGAGCTACGATCGGTCGTGGCAGAGGCTCGTGCCGTATCGCGACGAGTTCGCGCGCATCGACATTCCGGTGCTCTCGATCACCGGCTATTTCGCCGACGGCGAGATGGGAGCGCTCCACTACTTCACCGAGCACCATCGTCATGATCCGAAGGCGAACCACACGCTGCTGATCGGCCCGTACGAGGACGGTGCCATTCATCGCACACCGTCGAATGTGCTGCGGGGCTATCTCCTCGATGCCGTCGCAGTGGTCGACCTGCGCGAGCTGCGCTACGAGTGGTTCGACCACGTGCTGCAGGGGGCCCGGAAGCCGCCGTTGCTCGCCGATCGCGTGAACTACCAGGTCATGGAGTCGAACGAATGGCACCATGCACCCTCGCTCGAGGAGCTGGGGAAGGCACCGTTGCGGTTCTACCTCGAGCCGACACCGGGTGCGGAAGTGCTCAACCGGCTCGTCACGGAAAAGAGCAGTGAGAGCGCGTACCTGCCGCAGCTGTTCGATCTCGCCGACCGCAGCGACGTGGCCTGGCGTCCGTCGGCGTTCATCGTCACGCGATCCCTCAAGCCGCCGAATGGCGAGCTGTACGTGAGCGAGCCGCTGAAGCAGCCGCTCGAGATCGCCGGCCTCTTGACCGGCACGCTCGATTTCACCGTGAACAAGGTGGACATGGACCTCAGCATCTCGATGTACGAGCTGCGGCCCGACGGCGAGTACATCAATCTGTTCGACCCGGCGTACGCCTTTCGCGCGAGTTACGCACGCGATCGCAGAGCGCGGCACCTGCTGCGTGCCGGCCAGCGGCAGCAACTGGTCTTCCGCAGCGAACGGATGATGGGTCGCAGGCTCTCGGCCGGCAGCCGCGTTGTCCTCGTGTTGGGCATCAACAAGCGGCCTGACCAGCAGTTGAACTACGGGACGGGCGATGACGTGAGCGAAGAGTCCATCGAGGACGCGGACGTACCGCTGCGTATCCGTTGGTACAACAGCAGCTACATCGACGTACCCGTGCGGCGCTAGAATCGATGCCGCACCATGCAATTCGACCTGATCTACGACATCCGCGCCGAGGGCTGCCGCGACGGTTTTCTCGCGGTGTACGGCATTGCGCTCATGCTCGTTTGCGCGGTCGCCTGGATGCGCAACCGCCGCTTGCGCGGGCTACATCCTCCGACCGCGGGGTGGCCGGAGCCTCCGGGCTGGCCACGCTGGGGTTTCGCCTTCTTCGGCGTCTACACGCTCGTTGCGTTCACCGCTACGTGGGCGCAGTACTGGAATCTGCGACGTGACATCAGCGAGGGCCGCGCGGAATCACTCGAAGGGAACGTGACGGCGTTTCAGCCAGCGCCGACCTACAAGGAGACCGAGAGCTTTCGCGTCGGCGATCAGGAGTTCTCCTACATGCGCCTCGAGACGAGCCAGGGATTTCACACCCTGGCCGCGGATGGCGGGCCCATTCGCGACGGATTGCACGTGCGCATGCTCTACGTCGGCAATCACATCCTGCGCCTGGAAGTCGCGCGCCCCACCGAGTCGGCGCGAAACTAGTGTTCGTATAGCTCGACGAAGCCGCCGACGTCCGGATCGCGGATGATGACGGCTCGTGTGCCGCTTCTCATCGTCACGATTCCGGCGTCCGATACCTGCTTCGCACCCGCTGCCTTGGCGCGCGCCAGGAAGCCGTCGAGGTCCTTCACCTCGAAGCCTACGTAGCTCGTGCTGACGTCGTGGATGGTGTAGCTCTCCACGGGCTGCTTGCGGTTCTGGAATTCCACCATCTCGAAGTTCAAGCGCGCAGCGGTGTCCGCCGCTTCGGCGAACGATTCATTGAAGAAGCGCAGGATGTTGCCGTGGCCGCCGACCGCGGAGTCGTAGAAGTCCCCCTTCAGCCAGGGCTGCTCCGCGTTGACGAGCCGGCCGCCCAAGAGCTTCTCGTAGAAGGCGCGCGCCTTGTCGGCATCGAGGATGACGAGCCCCACGTGGCTGATGCCGGGCGTCATGGCGGGCCGCGCCGGCCGGCCGTCTTGCGCCGGCGTCGCCGGGCGCTGGTCGATGATCTCGATATCGAGACCATCCGGGTCGGTCAGGTACGCCAGCATCTTCTTGGTCTGCCCGGGAGGGGCGATGAGCTCACCGCCCCACGAGCGCGCCTTCAGCTGGCCGGTTGCCTTGAGCTTCGCCCACAGCGCCTCGGCGTCGGCGACGACGAGACCGAAGTGCGGCGCGCCCGGCGTCCAGGGCGTGTGGTTCGAGACGTTCTTCTGCCCGATGCCCTTGAACTCGCGCAGGTAGACGGCGAAATCCTTGCCCGAGCTGTTGCTGTTCATCAGCATCTTCGCCATGCGCGTCCGCGTCCCTTTCGGCACGCCGTACATGCGCTCGGTGACATCGTCGGTGCGCCACTCGGGATTGGCCCGCATGTCCTGCTTGAATCCCAACGCGGTGTAGAACGCAACCGAACGGTCGAGATCCGAGACCGTACGACCGACGAAGGCGATGCCGATGACGTGCGGGGCATCGCTGCCGGGCGCTGGCGCGGCGGCTGAAGGGGCAGGCACGCTCGCCGTCTGCGCAAAGGCGGCGCGCATCAGAGCCACGATGACGACGCAGGCGATGATGATTTCCACACGGAACAGGATGGAGTGTGCCCGCTTGCTCATGCGTCCCCCTTTTGCTGGAATCGAGCCTCGAGCTCAAAGGATATGACGGTGGCTGTCGATGCGACCACGGTTTCCTGACGCGCAGTCCATTCGCGCCATGGCCGTGCTTGCGTGCGTGGCGCTCATGCCGTCGGCGCTCGGCGCACCGCGTGACACGGTCGACTCGCTCGCTTCACTGATCGACAACAACTTCTACGATCCGGACAAAGCACGGGACATCGCCGCAGAATTGCGGCGGCAGGCGCAGACGGGTGCGTTCGACTCGGTGCGCGATCCTCGCGATCTGGCGTCGCGGTTGACGCGCAGGCTCAAGACGTACGACCGGCACTTCAATGTGACCTGGACGGGCAAGGCGGTCGCGGATCACGGGCCTGGCAGCGCGGCCGAACCTCCGGCACCGACGACCGATGCGCAGGATCGACGCACGAGCTACGGCTTCCGCAGTGTCGAGATGCTGCCGGGAGCCATCGGATACCTCGACTTGCGCTTCTTTGCAGACTTCGCGCTGCCGAGTGATCCTGCGCGCGCGGCGGCGGACGCGGCGCTGCAGCTCACCTCCGGCGCCGACGCCGTCATCATCGATTTGCGCTTCAACGGCGGCGGCTCGCCCGCCATGGTCGGATACCTCGTGAGCGCGTTCGTGCCGCCGGATGCGGACGTGTACAACGTCATCCTTCGCCGCGAGGGCACCGAGACCGAGCGGCCAAAGCAAGGCTATCCGCACCCGCGCGTGGACGTACCGTTGTACGTGCTGATCAGCGGGCGCACGGCGTCCGCGGCTGAATCGACCGCGTACACGCTGCAGGCTGCGCATCGTGCAACCATCCTGGGTGAGCCGAGCGCGGGCGCGGCGAATCCCGGAGGCGAGTTGCCGGTCGGTGAGGGCTTCAACGTGTTCGTCCCGACGGGCACCCCCGTCAATCCGCTCACGCGGAAGAACTGGGAAGGCGTGGGCGTGCAGCCTGACGTGCGCGTGGCGAGCGAGCACGCGCTGGTGCGTGCGCAGATCCTCGCACTCGAGCAGGTGCTCGCCAGCAATCAATCGGGGCCTCGCGCACTGGACACTCGCTGGACGCTCGAAGCGCTGCGCGCCGAGCAGAGCCCGCCGGCAGGTCCGCCGTTATCCGAGTACAAGGGTTCCTATGGGGACGCAGTCGTGTCGACGGCCGACGGTCGACTCGTGTTGCAGCGAGGCCGCCAGCCGTCCCTCAGCCTGTCGCGACTGGGTGGGGATGCGTTCTTCGTTCGCTCCGAGCCGTTTCGCCGTGTGCTGTTCGAGCGCGACGCCGCCGGCAAGGTGAAGGGTTTCGCGTATGTGCGGTCGAGCGGGCAATCGATGTGGTATCCGAGGTCAACGAGTGGACAGTGAGTTTCGCGTCGCCGTGTTGGCCGTTCTCGTGCTGGCGAGCGCCATCGGGGTCGCGCAGGCCTCGGAGCGCCGCGCGGGCGAGTACACGCTGGGTCCGGATTCGTTGGCGCAGCCCGGCGTGCCCCGCGGAAAGCTCGAAGGCCCGCTGGAATTTCACAGCAAGATCTTCGCGGGCACCGTGCGCCGCTACTGGATTTTCGTGCCTGCACAGTACTCGCGTCGGCAACCCGCCAACGTGCTCGTGTTCCAGGACGGCCAGCGCGCGACGAACCCGGATGGCGCGCTGCGTGTGCCACAGGTGATGGAGAACCTCATTCACAAGGGCGAGATGCCCGTGACGATCGGCATCTTCATCACGCCCGGCAATACGAGTGAGCGATACCCCGACAATCTCGGCATGAGCAATCCCGATCATCGTGCCGCGGAGTACGACGCGCTGAACGACCTTTATGCTCGGTTTCTCATCGAGGAAATGTTGCCGGAAGTCGGTAAGACGTATCGGCTGACGGATGCCCCGGAGAGCCGCGCAATCGGCGGCACCAGCAGTGGTGCGATCTGCGCATTCACCGTCGCGTGGCGACGCCCTGATGCGTTCCGCAAGGTCGTCAGCCTGATCGGCAGCTACACCTCGATCGGCTATCGTCCGGCGGCGAACGGCGAGCCGATGCTCCCGGGCGGAGATCTCTATCCGACGCTCATCCGCAAGAGTCCGATCAAGCCGATTCGCATCTTCCTGCAGGACGGATCGGCCGATCTGGACAACGAGCACGGCAACTGGTTTCTGGCGAATCAGCAGATGCTGGCCGCATTCAACTACGCGAATGCGAACGCGGACAAGCAGAACACGCCCGGTCCGCGATACGACGTGAAGTACGAGTGGGGTGACGGCGCCCACTCCGATGCACACGGCGGCGCGATTCTCCCGGACATCCTGCGTTGGCTGTGGCGCTAGCCCGCACGGCACACATGTAGGAATCGGCCTACGCGCGAAGGCGCGATCGGCGACTGTCGGCCACGCAGCCTCGCGAGCAGACTGCAACCGTAGTTTCGGGATTCACCTCCGGGCTGAAATCACTGAGCACTACGGGAAAAGGCCGCGTCACCGCGGCCTTTTTTGTTGGCGCAGCATCCCGAGCAGCGCGAGCGCGGCGAGGATCATCACTACGGCGCCGTACTCCTGCGCGGTGGCCAGCACGTTGCCCTGTTCGACGATCAGCGTACCGGCAATCACCGCCGGCAAACCCAACGCGAGATACGACACGATGAAGATCACCGACAGCACTGCGGCGCGGTCCTGCGGCTGCGCGAGTGTGATGATGCTCCTCACGGCACCTTGGAATCCTGCGCCAAATCCCGCGCCGGCAACGATGGTCGCGAAGAAGAACAGCGCTGCCGAGTGCAGCGAGAGTGCTGCAATCGCCCCGCCGACCCCGGCCATCAACGCGGCCGTGCCAAACAGCACCAGCACGCGGGGCTCGTGATGTCTCATCGAGAGCACGGCCACACCGCCGCTTGCGGCGAGTGTGAATAGCGCGAGGCCGCCTACCAGCGCTGAATGGAATCCGAGCACACTGCGCGCCAGTGTCGGCGCCAGCGAGCCGTAGAATCCGACGAGCGCCCAAGTCGCGATCAGGGCCGGCATGGTGAGCAACAGTGGCCTGCGCAAGGCAATGGGCACCGACAATTTCGGCACCAGAGAAGCGAGGGCGCCGCCGCGTGGTGTCGTCACTTCTGGCATGAAGAACACGCCGATGGCCTGCAACGCGAAGACGCCGCCCAGCACGAGATAAACGAGATGCGTGGGCTCCGGCAGGTACTGCACCATGAGGCCGGCGACGATCGCACCGCTCGCGGTACCCATCAGGGGCGCAACGGCGTTCGCAATCGTGCCGCGTGAGCGATCGAGATCGAGCAATCCGGCACCGACTGCTGCGACTGCCGCGCCCACTGCGAGACCCTGGACGACTCGCGCGACGAGCAGACTCGAGAGTCCGTCCGCCGTTGCGAAGAGCAACATCGTCACGGCCTGCACCACTGTCGCTGCGATGAGGACAGGACGACGCCCTACGTGATCGGACAGCCTCCCGGCGATGAGCAGCGCGCCGAGCACCGCGAGCGCATAAATGCCGAACACCACCGTCACCGCGATCGGCGAGAACCCCCACTGCGCCTGGTAGAGGGGATATAGAGGAGTCGGCGCCGACGAGCCGGCGAGAAACGCCACCGTGATCGAGGCCTGCAGATAGAACGCCGCGGTGGGGGAGAGCTGCCAGGACGCGGCGGTCGGCGCGATCGCTCGCTCAGACGGGCGGTTCCCTTCCTGGATCAATCGGTTACGTCGGGTATCGAGACGATCGGTCACGGTCTTCATGGCACGCTTTCGCAAGGGCTTGACGAGTAGACAGGTCTGTCTGGTAGGTACTATACAGACCTGTCTGGTAGTATCAAGTCATGGCCACGAAAACTGCGGCGCCCGACCGGCGCCCCGCCCGCGAAAAGCTCCTCGCCGCGGCTGCGGAGTTGTTCTACGAGGAAGGCGTCAACACCGTCGGGATCGATCGCGTCATCGAACGAGCAGGCGTAGCGAAGGCTTCGCTCTACGACTGTTTCGGCAGCAAGGACGAGTTGGTGCGCGCATACCTCACGCAGCGCCAGGAGGCGCGCGACGCGCGAATCAGCGAAATGCTGAAGAAATACACGACGCCGCGCGATCGGCTGCTCGGTGTGTTCGACGCGATGGGCGAGCTCTTCAAGGACAACAAGTTCCGCGGCTGCGCCTTCATCCGCGCGAGCGCCGAGGTGCGACCGGGCAGCTCAGTGAAGCAGGTCTGTGACGATTCACGCGCCTGGCTGCGCGCGCTGTTCGTGAAGCTGGCGGAAGCGGCGGGTGCGCGCGATGCCGAGCGCCTCGCGGAGCAGTTGCTGCTGCTCTACGACGGCGCGGCCGTTGCAGCCCAGATGGATCGCAACACTCGGTCCGCAGCGCAAGCGCGCGCGATGGCGGCCGTGTTGCTCGACGCTGCTACCGCCTAGCGACTCACGCCTTCGCCATCTGCGCTGCTACCCACTGCTCGCGCAGCAAGTGCTTTTGAACCTTGCCCGATGGCGTGCGCGGCAGCGTCGTCAGGATCTCGAACCGCCGCGGCACTTTGAATTTCGCGAGACGCTTGTGGCAGTGAGCCGCGAGGGTCGCCTCGTCCAGTGATTTGCCGGATGCGACGACGACAAACGCGCAGCCGACCTCGCCCCACTTGTCGTCGGGAATGCCGATCACGGCCACGTCGCCGACGGCGTCGAGCTCGACGATGGTCGCTTCGACCTCCGCCGGATAGACGTTCTCCCCGCCGGAAATGAACATGTCCTTGATGCGATCGACGATCGAGTAGAAGCCATCCGCGTCACGCACTGCAACGTCGCCCGTGTGGAACCAGCCGTCGGTGAACGCCGTGGCGTTCAACTGCGGACGACGCCAGTAACCGGGCGTGACGTTGGCGCCGCGAATCCAGATTTCGCCCGGCCGATTCGGGCCGACTTCGTTGCCCGCGGCATCGACGAGTTTGATCTCGACCGTGAGGTGGGGCAGACCCACTGAGCTTGCGTGCAAGCGCATGCGCTCGATATCGCCCACCGGCTGCGCGAGCGCCGAGCACACTTCGCTCATCCCCCAGCCGTTCGCCATCATCACGCCGTCGTCGAGCCAGCGCCGCACGTGCGCCTCGGGGTTCGGCGCGCCGCCGGTGATCAGCGCGGTGAGATGCGAAAGCTTCCGGCCATCGAAGCCGGGAAGCTGGCGCATCATCATCGCCATCTGCGTCACGCAGAAGTAATGACTGATCCTCAGCTCCAGGTCGGCGAGCCGGTCGTACGTGATCTGCGCGTCGAACTTCTGGCTGATGTACAGCCTGCCACCCACGAACAACGGCACGCGCGTCGCTGCGAAGAGCCCGGCGGTATGGAACATCGGCATGTCGCAGAGAAACGCCGACGTCGCCGAGCAGTTGGTACCGAGCGAGAGATTCAGCGCAC
>Ga0126377_10001307_pt1 | contig 16275 bp, 11 predicted proteins | sample PanSoiMetPlot_22_FD_92647 | JGI IMG/M metagenome (GOLD analysis project Ga0126377, IMG submission 92647) | Tropical forest soil microbial communities from Panama - MetaG Plot_22 | ecosystem: Environmental > Terrestrial > Soil > Tropical forest > Bulk soil | place: Panama | collected 2016-02-17
GCATGGTGAAGCGCTGGGGCGACCGCTTCACCAGGCGCGTCTTCACCGACGGCGAGCGCGAGTACGCGCAGAGCCGCGGCAATCCGGCCAGCCACTTCGCCGCCCGCTTCGCGGCCAAGGAGGCCACGCTCAAGGCCCTCGGCGTGCCGCCGGGCCTGTCGTGGCACGAGATCGAGGTGGTGGGCGGAGGCAACGAGCCGCCGCTCCTGGTCCTGCGCGGCCAGGCGCTCGCGGCGGCCAACAGGCTCGGCACCGTGCGCATGCACCTGAGCCTGACCCACACGGCCGACGTCGCGGCCGCCGTCGTGGTGGCGGAGGCGGAGTAGCGCGGAGCCGCGATGCTGCACGTCCTGACCGCGGCAGAGATGCGGGCGATCGACGCGGCCACCATCGAGGGCATCGGGCTGCCCGGCGTCGTGCTGATGGAGAACGCCGGGCGCGCGGTGGCCGAGGCGGTGCGCGAGGAGCTGGCGGCCGGGGCCGGGGCGTCGGGCGCGGTCGGCGCGGTGGCGGTCGTGTGCGGCGCCGGCAACAACGGCGGCGACGGGTACGTCATCGCGCGCGTCCTGCGCCAGCTGCGGGTCCCGGCGTCGGTGTACCTGGCGGTGCCGCGCGCCGCGGTGCGCGGCGACGCGCTCACCCACCTCGCGGCCTACGAGCAGTCGGGCGGCCCGGTGCGCTCGATCGCCCTGCCGGCGGAGCTGTCCGAGCAGCGCGGCGCGATCGAGTCGGCCGCGGTGGTGGTGGACGCGCTGTTCGGCACCGGCCTGGCCCGCCCGGTCGAGGGCCACCTGGCCGAGGTCATTCACTCCATGAACCGCGCGAGCGGCCGCGTCGTCGCGGTCGACGTGCCGAGCGGGCTGTCGGCCGACACCGGCGCCGTGCTGGGCGCGGCGGTCGAGCCGCACCGCACCGTGACCATGGCGTTCCTCAAGGTCGGGCTCGCGGTCGCGCCCGGGCTGGCGCGCGCCGGGCGGGTGAGCGTCGCCGAGATCGGCATCCCGCGCGAGCTCGCCACCGCGCACGGCGTCACCCTGGCCGTGCTCGAGAGCGAGGACATCCTCGGCGCGCTGCCGCGCCCGGGGCAGCTCGATCACAAGAACCGGCGCGGCCATGCGCTGGTGGTGGCCGGCGGCCCGGGCAAGCGCGGCGCCGCGCGGCTCTCGTCGATGGCGGCGCTGCGCAGCGGCGCGGGGCTGGTCACCCTGGCCTGGGCCGGGCGCGACGTGCCGGCGCCCGATCCGGTGATGACCGCGCAGCGCGACGCCGACGCCGACGGCGCGCCGGAGGTGCTGGCCGAGCTGGCCGCGGGCAAGCGCGCGCTGGCGATCGGTCCCGGCATGCCGACGGGAGCCGGTGGGCGCGCGCTGGTGCGCGCCGCGCTCGAGCGGCTCGAGGTGCCCATGGTGCTCGACGCCGACGCGCTCAACCACCTGGCCGGCGAGCTGGAGCGGGTGGCCGAGTCGCGCGCGCCGGTGGTCTTGACCCCGCACCCGGGCGAGGCGGCACGCCTGCTCGGCGTCGGCGCCGCCGACATCGAGCGCGATCGCGTGGCCGCGGTGCGCGAGCTGGCCGAGCGCTCGCGCGCGGTCGTCCTGCTCAAAGGCGCCGGCACGCTGGTGTGCGACGGCGAGGCGGCCGACGGGCTCGTGACCATCAACCCGACCGGCAACCCGGCGCTGGCCACCGCCGGGGCGGGCGACGTCTTGACCGGCGTCATCGCCGGGCTGTTGGCGCAGGGCGTGCCCGCCGGCGACGCGGCCCGCGCCGGTGCATACGTCCATGGCGTGGCCGGCGATCTGTGCCGCGACCAGATGGGCGAGGTCGGCGCGACCGCGTCCGACATCCTCGACGCGCTGCCCGGCGCGTTCTCGCGCCTGCACGCGATCACCTGACAGCGCGAAGACGAGCGCGAAGAAGGCCGCGAAGTAGTAGATCGCCTCGCGATTTCACGCGTTGCGCGATCCTCGATCTGCGTCAACGGGGAGACGAGATACGTGTACAGGCGCCCACAGTCCTGCCGATCGGAGGAGGTTTCGGTCACCTGCTGGTGGCACCACGGTTGCTGTCCCATGGGCCATGGTCTATTCCAAGAAACCCCGCCGGCGTAGCGCGCGCGGTAGCGCCGCGGGCGGGGCCAAGGCGCCTGCCGGTTCCAGCAAGCGGCACCGCGAGGACTCTGCTTGCGGGGCCCCCGAAGGGGCCCGGACTGGTGACTTCACACGAACCGTGCTGCCCCACCGCGAGGAGCTCCTGGCCGCCGCCCTGCGCTACACGCGCAACCTGGCCGACGCCGAGGACCTGGTGCAGGACACGCTGGCGCGCGCCCTCAACGCCTGGTCGCGCTTCGAGCCCGGCTCCAACTGCCGGGCCTGGCTGTTTCGCATCCTGACCAACGGCTTCATCAGCGGCTACCGCCGCCGCCGCCGCTACAACCGCTTCGCCCACGAGACCGGCGACGACGCGGTGGCCGCCTTCTACGGCGAGGACTTCGAGCGCGCCGGCAACCCGGCCGATCCGCTGCTCACCGACGGGCTGGGCGACGAGGTCGAGGCGGCCCTGGCCGAGCTGGGCGAGGACTACCTCAAGGTCGTGCTGCTGGCCGACCTGCGCGGCACCCGCTATCGCGACATCGCCACCCAGCTGGGCGTTCCGATCGGCACCGTCATGTCGCGTCTGTTCCGCGCCCGCCGCCAGCTCGAGGAGCGCCTGCGCGCCTACGCAGAGACCGACTACGGCATCCGTCGCGCGGCTTGACTGACCGCGGTCAGTACTCCTTCTCCTCCATGGCCGACGCGATCACGTAAGCGCCGGCCGGGAAGCGCTCCTCGACCGCGACGCCGCGGGCGTCGGTGTAGAGCGCGGTCACCAGGCCGTCGGCGGCGGCGATGAAGTAGGGCTCCTGCTCGACCGGGGCGTCGCCGCTGGTCGGGTCGACGAAGTAGAACTCGCGCCAGTCGCGGCGCGGCGGCGGCTGGAAGGGCGCGGCCAGCGCCGAGCGGGCGGCGACGCGCACCTCCTCGCGCGAGTCGCGCTGCGACGCCTTGCGCAGCGCGGCCGCGCCGCCGCCGATGCGGCCGAGCGCGCGCGCTGCCGCCTGGCGCACCAGCCAGCTGGGATCGCCGTCGATGAGGACGAGCAGGCGGCCGCGCGCCTCGGCCAGGCGGAGGCGCGCGGCCGCGGCCGCCGCGTTGGCGCGGACCAGTCGGCTGCGGTGGTGCAGGAGCTCGATCACCGCGCGCGCGTCGCTGCGGTCGGCCAGCTCGGCGAAGGCGGCCGAGGCGTTGATGGGCGTGGCGAAGCCGCGCCGCCGGCACGCGCGCAGGAGGACCGGCCGCGCGCTGGCCGCCCGCCACTTGCCGAGCGACCAGGCGGCCGCCGCCGCGATCCGGTCGTCGGTCGAACGCACCTGATCGAGCATGAGCGACAGCATGTCCTCGTCGCCGGCCGCCGACGGCAGGTCGCCCAGCGCCTCGACCGCGGCCCGCCGGCGGTCGATCTGGCCGGAGCGGGCCAGCAGGGCCAGCCCGGCGCGGCTGGACGGATCCGCCATGGCGCCCAGCGCGGCCACCGCCGACAGGCTGACGTCGAGCGGGCCGCCGCCGGCGAGCTCCTCGAGCGCGCGGCGAGCGCGGCCGTCGCGGTGATCGCGCAGCACGCCGCCGAGCGTGCGCACGACGACCGCGCGCCACGACGGCGGGGCGCGGTCGACCATGTCGAGCAGCGGCTCGATCGCGTCCGGGTCGTGGATGTAGATGAGCGAGTTGGCCGCGGCGTGGCGCAGCGCGGGCGGGCCGCCCTGCAGGATGGCGAGCAGCGCGCGGGTCGCGCTCCTGTGGCCGATGTCGCCCAGCGCCGAGACCGCCGCGGCGCGCAGCCGGATCTCGGCCGAGCCGGAGCGCGCGATCTCGAGCAGCCGCGGGATGGCGACCTCGGCCGACATCATGCCCAGGTACTCGGCCGCCAGGACCCGGATCTCCAGCTCGGGGTCGTCCAGGAGATCGCCGAGCACGTCGGCTGCGCGCGAGCCCTTGCCGATGAGCGGGCGGAGGGCGCGCATGGCGGCCAGGCGCACCGACGGGTCCTTGTCCGACACCAGCCCGAGCACGGGCACCAGCGCGCGCTGGTCGCCGAGCACGCGCAGCGCGTCGAGCACCAGCTCGCGACTCAGGCGCCCGCGGTCGAGCTCGTTGACCAGCGCCGGGGCGGCGCGCGGGTCGCCGATGTCGCGCAGGAGGGCCACCACCGTCGCTGGATCGCCGTCGAGCTTGCCCTGCAGGTGGGCGATGAGCGCCGGCACCGCGGTGCGGCCGGCCGCGGTCAGCGCCTCGGTGGCGGCCGCGCGCAGCTGGCCGTTGGCCAGCGCCTCGACCAGGGTGTGCAGCGCCTCGCGCCCGCTGTCGCCGGCCGACGACGAGCGCGCGATGTGGCCGAGCGCGAACGCGACCTCGGCGCGGAAGCTGTCGCTGCCGGTCTGCAGGAGCTGGATGAGCGTGTCGGTCGCCTCGGCCGCCTCCAGGTTGCCGAGCGCGGTCACCGCCGCCTTCTTGATCTGCTCGTTGGGATCGCGCAGGAGGCGGAGCAGGGCGGGCAGGGCGGCCCGATCGCCGAGCCGACCGACGGCGGTCACCGCGGCCACCCGCACCTCGATCGACGGCTCGGTGAAGAGGCCGACCAGCGGGATCACGGCCCGCCGATCGCGCGTGTTCATGAGCTGCTCGACCGCGGCGAGCCGCACCTCGGCCTTGTCGTCGTCGAGCCGGTCGATGAGCGGCACCACCACGGCCGCGGTGCCGATGCGGCCGAGCGCGGTGACCACGCGCACGCGCACCTGTGGATCCTGGTTGCCGATCGAGCGGACCAGCTGGGGAATGGCGCGCGGGTCGCCGATCTCGCCCAGGATCTCGGCCGCGGCCTGCTGCGCCTCGACGCTGGTCGACGACAGCCACGGGATGACGACCGGCACCGCCTCCACCACCTTGCCGCGCGCGAGGATCTTGCCGGCCGCGCCGGCCACGCGGATGTCGGGATCGCGCAGCGCGCGGAGGAGGTGGGGCCGGGCCCAGCTCACCTCGCTCTTGCCGAGCCGCCTGACCGCCTCGAGGCGCTGCTCGGGGTCCTTGGACCGGAGGCCGTCGGCGTACAGCTCGACCTTGCCGATCCAGTCGAACCCGCCCCCCGCGGCGGCGAGCGGCCAGGCCAGCGCCAGCAGGATCCCCGCCGCGGCGGCCGCCCGGTGGCCCGCTGTTCGCTGCCTGTTCAGACCGCCGCGCACCGCGACCCAGTATAGCGCCCGCCTCTTCGCGCGCATCCCTGGGATCAAGGCGCGGGCCGCGAGCGGGGCGCAGGCCGCGAGGGAGGCGACGGAGGACGCGTCCCGCGCCGCGTCGCCTCGATGAGCGCGATCGCCTGCACAACGGCCCGCCGCGTCCTTTCCGGCAGCTCCAGCTTCTCGAGCGCCCGGTACTCGCCGAGCGCCTCGGGCCACCGCCGCTGGTTGACGAGGATCGCGGCGAGCGCGACGCGCGGGCGGGGCTCGCGCGGGGCCAGCGCGATCGCCCGCCTCAGCGCGCGCTCGGCGCCGGCCGCGTCCCCGCGCCATCCGCGCACGATGCCGAGGTCGTGCCACGCGCTCACCTCCGAGGGATCGGCCACCACCGCGCGGCGGAGCGCCTCCTCGGCATCGCCGATCTCGCGCCAGAAGAGGAGCGCGCGGGCCAGCTCGCGCCATGCCCGCGCCGCGCTCACCCGGTCGGGTGCGTCGCGCGCGGCCCGCTCGTACAGCGCGCGAGCGCGGTCGTATCGCCGCGCCCGCTCCTCGCCCCTCGCGCGGGCCAGGAGCGCCGCTGTGGCCGGGTCAACCTGCGCGCGCCGGACGGGCTGGCCGCCGCCGCACGCGGCCGACAGCGCCAGCGCCAGCGCGAGCAGCAGCACCGGAGCCGGCGCCGCGGTGACGGACCATCCGGTGATGGACCGACCGACCCGCGCCGCATATGCTGACGGCATGACCCACAAGGCGCTGGCAGAGATCCTAACCAAGTACGGAGACGGGCGGCAGTCCGGCGCGCGTGTCGACCTCCCGCCTGCCATGGAGACGACCCTGTTCGTCGCCTTCGCCGACGAGGGCCTGGTGATCGACCGGGTGCGCTCGCTCGAGCTGGGCGCGGAGTTCGCGGTGGCCAGCACGGCGCGCGGCGACCGCTTCGTGCTGCTCTACGAGGACGTGCGCGCCGTGCGCTTCGGCCACGGTGGCAGCACCGCGCCGGGCTACGAGCGGTAGTCGGGGCTCATTCGGGTCGCGCGCGCCCGGCCGTCCCCGGGTTGGCCGCGTCGGGCCCCTCGTCGCCGGGCGCCTCACCGGTCCAGTCGAGCGTGGCGCTCGCGTCGGCCGTCGGTGACCCGACCCGCGGGGTCGGCGTCCCGTCGGCCCTCGGGACCGCGCTCGCTGCCCTCGACGCGAGAGGCGGGTTCGCCGCGTCCTGCGCGGCGTCCGTCGCCGCGTCCTTCGCGGCGTCCGTCGCCGCGTCCTTCGCGGCGTCGGTCGCCCCGCGCACCGGGGCGCCCTCGGCCGCGTCCTGCGCCGATTCCGCCGCGCTCGCCTCCGCCGCCGGCGCCGCCATCATCTCGGCCGTCACCCGCGCCACCTCGGCCGCGGTCGGCGGCCGGACCAGCGCCGGCGACAGGGTGGCGACGTCGGACGAGGTCATCGGCTCGGTGGCCGCGTTCTCGATGGTCCCGCCTGGCCCGGCCGGCCCTCCGGTCCGCGCCGGACCGCGCAACCGCCACGCCGGCCGCGGCGCATCGAGAGAGTCGAGACGCGGCTCGCGCAGGAGCCGCTGCGTCGGGCTGTCGCCGTCGACCTCGGCCTCCGCCGCCACCAGCCGCCGCCCCGGCGCCGCGATGCCGGCCGGCGTGGGCGTCGGGCCAGCAGCGCCCGCCTCGTCGCGCTCCTGGCGCTCCTGGCGCTGCCACTGGTACTCGATGCGGCCGTGGTGCGCGTGCTTGATCGTGTCGACCAGCGAGCTCGAGATGACGCGCAGGTCGGCGACGGTGAGCCCGCTGTCGTCCAGCTGCCCGAGGTGCAGCTTGCCGTAGACGATGCGCTGCACCAGCCCCTCGATCGCCGCCACGTCGGGGCGGCGCAGCGTGCGCGAGGCCGCCTCGACCGCGTCGCAGATGGCCAGGATCGCCGTCTCCTTGCTGTCGGGCCGCACCCCGGGGTAGCGGAAGTCGGCCTCGCTCAGGCGGTCCGGGTTGCCCTGCTCCTTGCACTTGACCCAGAAGTACTCGAGCAGCCCATCGCCGTGGTGCATGTGCATGAAGTCGACCACCCGCTCGTGCAGCCCGTGCCGGCGCGCCACCCGCACGCCCTCGGTCACGTGGCCGAAGATGCGGTCGCACGAGGCCTGCGGCGGCAGCGCGTCGTGCGGGCTCGGCTCGCCGCCCGACAGGTTCTCGATGAAGTACTTGGGCTGGATCGACTTGCCGAGGTCGTGGTAGTAGGCGCCGACCCGCACCAGGCGCCCGTCGGCGCCGATCGCGTTGGCCGCGATCTGCGCCATGTTCGCCATGGCCAGGCTGTGCTGCCACGTCCCCGGCGAGCCCTCCGCGATCTGCACCAGCAGCGGATGCGACAGGTCCTCGAGCTCGATGAGCGCGCCGAGCGGGATGTCGCCCACGAGGCGCTGGAAGGGGGCGAGGCAGGCCATGGCCCCGAGCGCCGCCACCACGCCGGCCGCGCCGGCCGCCACCCACGCCGAGCGGAGCGGCGCGGACAGCTCGGCCAGCGGCGCGTGGTTCCACGACAGCGAGTAGATGAGGCAGTAGGTGAGGGCGGCCGCGCCCCCACCGACGGTGCCGGCGGCGAGCAGGCGCAGACGGGTCACGCGCCGGGGCCGGTCGCCCAGGAACAGCGCCGCGCACGCGCCCTGCACCGCGAGCACGGTCATCACGCCCGGATCGAACGGCGTCAGCCCGCCGAGGAGGAGCGCGGCCACGAGCGCGGTGGCCAGCGCCGTGCCCAGATCGATCGCGACCGCCGTCATGACGACCAGGACCGCCGCCGGCAGCGCCACCGCCGGGATGGGCGTCATGAGCAGCACCGCGTTCATCGCCACCGCGAGGCCGAGCTGAAGCCCCAGCAGCGCCGCCTGCGTGCGCAGGAGCCGCCCCTTGTGCGAGCGCCGCATCTGCTCGGTGTAGAGCACGCCGACCAGGAACAGGGCCGCCAGGTAGGTGAGCCACGCCGCCCAGCCGGGCGGCTGGAGGGCGCGCGCGCGCGCGACCGGACCGAGGTCGTCCACCTCGTGGCCGCGCGCCGCCGCGATCCCGCCGCCGCTCCGCTGTAGATCGTCCACCGCGCGGCCCAGGAAGAGCGGCACGCGCACGGTGACCGGCGCCAGCTCGCCGCTCCTGAAGTCGACAGACGCCACCACCCAGCGGCTCGACATCAGGATCGCGGAGCCGATGAGCGCGAAGATCAGGCTGAGCAGGAGGCGCTGGGCGCGGCTGGCCCGCGGGCGCGCGCGGATGATCGAGTCCTGCCGCCGCCGCACGTCGGCGCGCCGGCCGGGCCCCCCGGGCGGCCGGCCATCGGCATGGTTCTCCGCATCGCGTTCGGATCTCGACATCGACGAATCTCGCGCTTCAGCTCCCGGGCGCTCCAGCCTGTGCGGCTCCTCGCCCCTCTCCCTCGCCCGTCCCCGCTGCCGGCGTCAATAGGACATGTCGAAGTAGTGCTTGCTGCGCGTCCCGTTGAACGACGGGAATCGAGTCTTCACCATCACCCCGCGGATGCAGTTGGCCACCGCCGTGCCGGTCTGACCGTTGACTCGCACGTACGACACGTCGCCGGCCGGCTTCACGATGAACTCGATCATCGCGTTGTGGGTCGAGCTCGACATGAGGCACCGGCCCAGCGCTCCACCCTGGCGCTGGATGACCGGGTTGACCTGGTCGTCGCTCAGGCGCTCGCTGCCTCCGTCGTCGTCGCCCTCGCCGGCGAGGTCGAGGTTGAGCGAGTCGTCCCAGCCACCCGCCACGCCGCCGGCCGCGCCGCCCCCGCCGCTCGTGCCGCCGCCGCGGCGCGCGCCGGCGGACCGGTGCGCGCGCTTCTGCCGCTCCGCCTTGCTGGGGAAGCTGATCTTGGCGTCGAGCGATCCGGCCTCGAGCGAGGAGAGCGCCGCGCTGTCGTCGTGCTTGGCGGCGCTGAGCGCGTGGACCAGGAACACGGCGCCGCCGCCCAGCGCGAGCACGCCGAGGCCGATGAAGGTGTAGAGCGCGGTGCCGCGCCGCTTCTCCTGGGTGGCGTGCTGGTCCTCGGCCTGCGCGCGGCGCAGCTCGTCCCGCTTGTGCTTGGCCACGTCGACCAGCTCGGCCAGGAGCGGGTGCTTCTCGACCGGCCGGCGGTCGCCGGTGTCCTTGTCGATGATGACGTGGCCCGGGAGGATGTGGTCGGCGCCGATCTGCTCGGCGATCTGCGCCAGGCTGAACGGGCCGTAGTCGAGCTTGCCCTTCGAGACGAGGTACTTCTCGTCGCGCTCGCCCATGACCGCCGACACCTGCGACGAGGTCACCGCCACCTTGGCCGAGCCGGGCGGGGCGGCGCCGGCCAGCGACTCGGCCAGGCTGGGCGCCGAGTCGGCGTGGCCGACCGAGCCGCGCAGGGCCACGCCGCTGCCGCGCGCGACCTCTCGCGGCGGATGCGAGGCGGACAGGCGCGCCGCGCCCGACAGCGCGCGCGCGGTTGCCTCGGCCAGCGCGCCCGCGCCCGGATAGCGCCGCTCCGGCGACGGCGACATCGCCCGCGCGATGATCTGATCGACCGCGGTGGACACGCCGGGCACGGCCTGGCTGGGGCGCGTGCATCCCTTGATGGGCGGAGCGCCGACCAGGACCTCGTACAGCAGCGCGCCGAGGCTGTAGACGTCGGACGCCTCGCTCGGCTCCGCGCCGGCCATCACCTCGGGCGCGCAGCCGGGGATGGGGCCGGCCAGGCGCGCGAGGACCGGCACCAGCGGCCACACGGCGAAGTCGGTGACCCTGATGCGCCCGCTGCGGCTCACCGCGACTCCATCGACGGTGAGCGCGCCGTGCGACACCAGCGGCGCCGACGCGCCGAGCGCGCCGGCCACGTTGGTGAGGATGTTGATGGCGCCCTTGGCGCCGAAGCCGACGGTGCCGGTCTGGCGCTTGCGGTCGAGCAGCTCGCGCAGCGAGTGACCCTCGACCAGCTCGGTCGCGATGTAGGTGTGCTCGCCCTCGACGGCCAGCTCGATCACGTGGGCCAGGTTCTTGTGGCCGAGCGCGGAGGCGCGGCGCACCGCCTCGGCCAGCTGGTCGAGCAGCTCGCGGCTCTGCACCAGGCGCGGGTCGATGAGGTGGATGCTGAGCGGCGTGCCGCTGGTGGCGTCGGTGGCCAGGTACAGCTCGCCGAACGGGCCCTGGCGCTCGCACTTGCCGAGGGTGTAGCGGCCGCCCGCGAGCCGGCTGCCTGGGGGCAGGCGGCCCGCGTCGCGAGCCCCTCGGGCAGCAGCCTGCGGATCCATGGACAAAGGATGTTTCCGTCGCGCGGCCGAGGACCCCAACCCCTCGGCATGGAGACCGAGTTTACGGGGCCAGGCGGAAGCCGGTCAATCGGAGCATCCGACCTCGCGATAAAGCCGCACGGAGCGGCGCAGGAGCGGGCAACCGCGGGCGCGATCGCCGCTCTTGACCAGGGCTTCACCCACGAGCAGGGGGGCGCGCCGGTTGCCGGGGTCCAGGCGGCGCGCCTCGTCGGCCTCGGCGAGCTGGAGCAGGTAGTTCCCGGCCCGACGCGCGGCCTCGGCGGCGCGCACGTGCTTGTCGGCGCGCAGCTTGTTGCCGCTGCGGCGGATCGCGCGCGCCGCCGCGGGATCGCCTTGCGGGGCGGGGGCCTCCGGCACGGCGGCCTGGTCGGCGGCCTGGTCGGCGGCCTGGTCGGCGGCTGGCCCGGAACCCGGTTCCGGGGCGGCCACGGCCACAGGCGCAGGCGCGGCGCCCGCGGCGGGCGCAGTGCGCGCAGGTTGCGCGCCGGGATCGGTCGGGTGCAGCGCGGCGGACGCAGCCCCCGCGGGAGTGAGAGGGCGCGCCGGCGCTGCCGACGGCGCCGCCACGGCCGCGTCGGCCGGCGTCTCGCCGCCGGTCGATTCGCGCGAGCCGACCGCGAGCGCGGTCGCCGCGGCGAGCCCCGCCACCGCGAGGGCCAGGAGCAGCAGTCGGCGGCGCGCACTCGAGCGGATGGCGCGCTCGAGGCTCGTCGTCGATGCGGTCATCGCCGCCGGCGCCCCCGCGGCCGCCGCGTCGAACGCAGTCCGCGCCGCCGCCGCGGCCAGCGCGGCGGGCGCGAGGCGACCGGCCATCGGCGTGAGGTCGACGGTCTCGGCCGCGCGCGTCTCGGCCGCCGCCTGCCTGACCTGGCCGGCGTCGAGGTCCGCCGTCTCCGACGCGGCGGTCTCCGGCGAGACCCGCGGCGCTCCGCGCTCCAGCTCGGCGGCCAGCGCGTCGAGCCGCTCGCCCAGCGCGTGCGCCCCCGGCGGCCGGCGCGCCGCCGCCTTCTCGAGGCAGTGGAGGATGATCTCCTCGAGCGCCGGCGCGATGCCCAGCTGCGGGCAGCGCGCGCGCGGCGGCACCGGCGCCTCGCGCACGTGGCGGCTGAGGATGTCGGTGAAGGTGTGGCCGGCGAACGGCACCGCGCCGGTCACCATGTGATAGAGGACGGCGCCGAGCCCGTAGACGTCGCTCGCCGGCCCCACCGCGCCGCCCGAGGCCTGCTCCGGCGACATGTACTCGGGCGTGCCGAACACGAGCCCGTCGCGCGTGAGCGGCGAGATCGAGATGGCGGTGCCGGCCAGCTCGGCCTGCTCGTCGAAGATGCGCGCCAGCCCGAAGTCGAGCACCTTGACGAAGTCGGGATCGGCCCCGCGCCGGACCAGCATGATGTTCTCCGGCTTGAGGTCGCGGTGCACCAGGCCGAGGCCGTGCGCGTGGGCGAGCCCGTGCGCCACCTGCGCGCCGATGCGCGCCGCGCGCGCGGAGCCGATCGGGCCGTCGACCTGCAGCTCCTCCCCCACGGTGCGGCCGTCGAGGTACTCCATCGCGATGTAGAGCGCGGATCCCGACGAGCCGAGATCGATGACGCGCACGCAGTGCGGATGATCGACGCGGAACGCGCTCCGCGCCTCGCGCACGAAGCGGCGCGCCGCGTTGGGATCGCCGGCGCGCTCGCCGGCCAGCACCTTGAGTGCGACCCGCGAGCCGAGCAGGAGGTGGCGCCCGAGATAGACGTCGCCCATCCCGCCTCGCCCGATCCGCGCCTCCACCTGGTAGCGCGAATCGAGGGTCTGGCCGATCAGCGGATCGGCCACCGGATCCAGCGGCGACACCGCGGCTCAGTGTAGCGCGGCGGCGGCGCAGGAAGACGACCCGGGCACCGCGGCTGCCACCCCGGAGGGTTAAAAGCGCATCCCGTTCTTGGCGCGGAAGCTGAACCAGTCGTAGCCGAGATAGGCCGCCCCGCACAGGCCGATGATGCCGAGCACGGGGTTGACCAGGACCGCCACCGCCAGCGAGCCGCCGGTGGCCACCGTGGCCAGGGTTCCCTTGCGTTTGGCGATCGATTTGTTGCGCTGGATGAGCGAACCCATTGCTCCAATAACGCTGCCCGATGGACCCCCACCTGTCAAACGATGCGTCAAATGGAGCACAGGCCGCGTGTCCCGTCGGACACGACGGGGATCGCGGCGCGCCGTCCGACGTACAATGTCGTGAAAAGGTTGCTCGATGCCGGTCTCCGGAGCCGGCGCGGCGCCTGCAACCTTCGGAGCTGTTCGTCTCGCGTGATACGATCTCAGAGGCCCTATGAGACCCGTCGGTCGTCATCTTCCCGTCATTCAGCAGCGCGGCTCCCTGCTCATCGGCGCAGGCAGCCTGATCCTCCTGGTCGGGGCTGTCTTTCTCGCCGCGTACTTCGTCCACGTCCAGGACGCCGCCGCCCTCGCCGTGCAGGACGCCAGGCAGGCCAGGGCGAAGCCGGCCGCGCCGACGAAGACCGTCGAGGCGCCCCCCGCAGCGGCGACTGCCCCGCCGCCGGGCCCGGCGTCGGCGGCCCCGCCGTCGCACGTGCGCGCGCCGGCCGACATGCTGGGCCGCACGGTCGAGATCGAGTTCGACGGCAAGCGGCTGTCGCGCACCTGGGCCGATCTGGGAGTGACGCTCGACACGGCGACCGGGACCCCCATGGTCGACCGCACGCGCATCGAGGCCGCGCTCATCGAGATCAAGGAGCAGCTGGACCGCGCTCCCCTCAACGCGCGCATGGACCTCGAGGAGCGCAAGGTCTACCCGGAGAAGCCCGGCTTCGGCATCGAGGTGTTCGGCGCGGTGAGCGCGATCGAGGCCGGCGCGCGCGGGCAGGTCAAGCGCGTGGTCCTCGAGGGCGCGCCCACCCCACCCACCTTCACCGTCGCCGATCTCGGCATCGAGGACATCTCGACCGTGCTCGGCCACTACGAGACCAAGTTCGCCATCGCCGAGCAGGCGCGGAACGACAACCTCAAGCTCCTGGCCAGCCACCTGGACGGCATCGTGATGCAGCCCGGGCAGGAGATCAGCTTCAACAAGATCTCCGGCGACCGCACCGAGAAGGAGGGCTACAAGGTGGCCCACGTGATCGAGGCGGGCGAGATGGTGGACGGCATGGCGGGCGGCGCCTGCCAGATCTCGACCACGCTGCACGGAGCCGCCTTCTTCGCCGGGCTCGACATCCTGGCCACCACGCCCCACTCGCGGCCCAGCACCTACGTGCCGCTCGGCTTCGACTCGACGGTCGTCTATCCGGTGGTCGACCTCAAGCTCAAGAACCCGTACGACTTCCCGGTGGCCATCCGCTACCGCGTGGCGCGCGGCGAGGCCGAGGTCGAGATCCTCGGCAAGAAGCGCCCCTTCGACAAGGTCGAGTTCGTGCGCGAGGTGGTCGAGCAGAAGCCGTTCGAGACGGTGACGCGCGAGGACGCCACCATCCCGGTGGGCCACATGGTCATCGATCAGCCCGGCTACCCCGGCTACAAGATCAACCGGTACCGCAACATCTACCGCAAGGGCCGGGTCATCAAGAAGAACAAGTGGGAGCTCAACTACAGGCCGGTGGTCGAGTACGTGCGCATGGGCATCAACCCGGATCCGAACCTGCCGGCGCCCAAGCCCAAGGACCTGCACATGCCCAAGCCGGCCAAGGGCACCACGATGAAGATGTCGCAATGAGCTGACCGCGGCGCGCGCCGCGCGCGCCGACCCGGAGGCGACGAGGCGGCGACGGCGGCGGCGAGGCGGCGACGACGGCATCGCCGACGCCGCGCACGCGCGCGCGTCGACCGGTCGCTCATGCGTCTCGATGTGTCGCTGCGCCGCCGCGCCTCGAGCCGAACCGCGGTGATCCGCCGGCTCGCGCGCGCCGCATCGAATCACCTGGCCGTGCAGTTGGATTTTGCCGCTGGAATGCGGATACTTCTGCCCGACCATGCTGGAAACGCTTTCATCCCGCGGAGATGAGCCGGAATTGGCGATTTCGCCGAGATCGGACGCTCACGCATGAGCCCCCCCATGCCGCCGGCCACTCAGGAGCCGGGCCCCTTCCCGAGCCGCTCCATCGATGTGCCGCTTCGCAGGCTGTCGTTCGGCGAGTCGCGTCGCGTCGACGCGTGGTGGGTGAAGACCTTCGTGGTCTTCGCCGGCCTCACCGCCTTCGTCGTGTACTCGACCTGGGCCGCGTTCCAGAACGCGCACTACGCCTTCGGGCCGTACCTGTCGCCGATGTACTCGCCCGAGGTGTTCGGCGCGTCGCCGCACGCCTGGTTCGGGGCCAAGCCGGCCTGGTGGCCCGCCATCCTGCCGTTCTCGCCGGCGCTCATCATCCTGCCGTTCCCGGGCCTGTTCCGCCTGACCTGCTACTACTACCGCGGGGCGTACTACAAGTCGCACTGGGCGTCGCCGCCGGCCTGCGCGGTCGGCAAGCCGCAGAAGAACTACCGCGGCGAGCAGAAGCTGCCGCTCATCCTGCAGAACGTCCACCGCTACTTCCTCTACGCCGCGCTCCTGTTCCTCGTCTTCCTCAGCTACGACGCCTACAAGGGCTTCTTCCACTGGGGAGCGGACCACCACTTCGAGCTGCACGTCGGCAGCCTGGTGCTCCTCCTCAACGTCATCCTGCTCGGCGGATATACCTTCGGCTGTCACTCGCTGCGCCACCTGGTCGGCGGCCGCCACGACGAGATGTCGAAGCGGGCGCTCGCGCTGCGCATGTGGCGCTGCGCGACCTGCTTCAACGCGCGCCATCAGCTGTGGGCGTGGTGCAGCCTACTCTGGGTGGGCTGGACCGACATCTATGTGCGGCTGTGCTCGATGGGCGTCCTGCACGACTGGAGGATCTTCTGATGGCCGAGCACGAGGTGCACGAGTACGACGTCCTGGTCATCGGCGCCGGCGGCGCCGGGCTGCGCGCCGCCATCGAGGCGTCGGCGGCCGGCGTCAAGGTCGGCCTGGTCTGCAAGTCGCTCCTCGGCAAGGCGCACACCGTCATGGCCGAGGGGGGAGTGGCGGCCGCGCTGGCCAACGTCGACGAGCGCGACAGCTGGCAGGTCCACTTCGCCGACACCATGCGCGGCGGGCAGTACCTCAACAACTGGCGCATGGCCGAGCTCCACGCCAAGCAGGCGCCGGATCGCGTGCGCGAGCTGGAGGCCTGGGGCGCGGTCATGGATCGGACCGCGGACGGCCGCATCCTGCAGCGCAATTTCGGCGGCCACCGCTACCCGCGGCTGGCCCACGTCGGCGACCGCACCGGCCTGGAGATGATCCGCACGCTCCAGGACCACGGCATCCACCTGGGCATCACGGTGCACATGGAGTGCACGGTCACCACGCTGCTCAAGGACGGCGGCCGCATCGCCGGCGCGTTCGGCTACGAGCGGCAGAAGGGCTACTTCCTGCTGTTCCGCGCCAAGGCGGTGGTGCTGGCCACGGGAGGCATCGGGCGCGCGTTCAAGATCACCTCCAACAGCTGGGAGTACACCGGCGACGGCCAGGCGCTGGCCTACGACGCGGGCGCCGAGCTCATGGACATGGAGTTCGTCCAGTTCCACCCGACCGGCATGGTGTGGCCGCCCAGCGTGCGCGGCATCCTGGTCACCGAGGGCGTGCGCGGCGAGGGCGGCGTCCTGCGCAACAACCAGGGCAAGCGCTTCATGTTCGACGACATCA
>Ga0126377_10001308_pt1 | contig 16267 bp, 11 predicted proteins | sample PanSoiMetPlot_22_FD_92647 | JGI IMG/M metagenome (GOLD analysis project Ga0126377, IMG submission 92647) | Tropical forest soil microbial communities from Panama - MetaG Plot_22 | ecosystem: Environmental > Terrestrial > Soil > Tropical forest > Bulk soil | place: Panama | collected 2016-02-17
CTGCAGTGCTTGATCGCCTGCTCCATCGTCAGAAACTGCGGCGCCGGCTGCTTGCCCGCGATCACGACATTCACGTAGTTGCGGCTGCGCAGGCAGTGATCGGTGACCGACAGCAGCGTGTTGGCGTCGGGTGGCAGGTAGACGCGCACGACCTCGGCTTTCTTGTTGACGACGTGATCGAGGAAGCCCGGGTCCTGGTGACTGAAGCCATTGTGATCCTGGCGCCAGACGTGCGATGACAGGAGGTAGTTGAGGGAGGCGATCGGTCGCCGCCAGCCGATGTGATTGCACACCTTCAGCCACTTCGCGTGCTGATTGAACATCGAGTCGATGATGTGGATGAACGCTTCGTAACAGGAGAAGAATCCATGCCGGCCCGTGAGCAGGTAACCTTCGAGCCAGCCCTGGCACTGATGCTCGCTCAGCATCTCCACCACGCGGCCCTCCGGCGCGAGGTGATCGTCGTAATCGAATCGCTCCGCCATCCAGACCCGATTGGTCACGGAGAGCACATCGCCCCAGCGGTTCGAGTTGTTCTCATCCGGGCTGAAGAGGCGGAAGTTGCGGCTCTCCAGATTGAGCTTCATCGTGTCCCGGAGGAAGGCGCCCATGACGCGCGTGGCCTCGGCCATCGTGACGCCTCGCTCCTTCACCTCGACGGCGTAGTCGCGGAAGTCGGGTAACCGCAGATCGCGCAGCAGCAGCCCGCCGTTCGTGTGGGAATTGTCGCTCATGCGCCGCCCGCGTCGCGGCACGAGGTCCGTGATCTCCCGTCGCGGCCGGCCGTTCTCGTCGAACAGCTCCTCGGGTTTGTAGGTCTTCATCCACGCTTCGAGTATTTTCACGTGCTCGGGCTTGTCCATGTCGCCCATCGGGACTTGATGCGAGCGCCAGTACCCTTCGGTGCGCTTGCCGTCGATCTCCTTCGGGCAGGTCCAGCCCTTCGGCGTGCGCAGCACGATCATCGGCCATCGCGGCCGCGTCGCGCCGCCATCGCGACGCGCGACGGCCTTGATCCGCTGGAAGTCCACGACGATCTGATCGAGCGTTGCGGCCATGAGCTGGTGCATCTTCTGCGGGTCATCGCCCTCGACGAAGTGGGGCTCGTAGCCGTAGCCGCGGAAGAGATGGTCGAGCTCATCGTGAGTGATCCGCGCGAGCACGCAAGGATTGGCGATCTTGTACCCGTTCAGATGGAGGATGGGCAGCACGATGCCGTCGGTGGCCGGGTTGAGGAACTTGTTGGAGTGCCAGCTCGTAGCGAGCGGCCCAGTCTCCGCTTCGCCGTCGCCGACCACGCAGGCGACGATGAGGTCGGGATTATCGAACGCGGCTCCGAAAGCGTGTGAAAGCGCGTAACCGAGCTCGCCGCCCTCGTGAATGGAGCCCGGGGTCTCCGGCGCGACGTGGCTCGGAATGCCTCCGGGGAAGGAGAACTGCTTGAACAATCGCTGCATCCCGGAGGCGTCCAGCGAGATGTTCGGGTAGACCTCACTGTACGTCCCATCGAGCCATGCATTGGCGACGAGGCCCGGCCCGCCATGACCTGGACCGGTGATGTAGATCACGTCGAGGTCGTGCTGCTGGATCGCCCGATTGAGATGCGTATAGATGAAGTTCAATCCGGGCGTGGTGCCCCAGTGGCCGAGCAGCCGCGGCTTGATGTGCGAGCGCTCGAGCGGCTCGCGCAGCAGCGGATTGTCGTACAGGTAGATCTGCCCAACCGAAAGGTAGTTCGCCGCCCTCCAGTGAGCGTCGATCTTGTCGAGCAATTCCCGGCTGAGGGGTTTCGCCACGGTGGTCTTCATGGCTTCTCCGTCGATGCACGTTGTGCAAGAGGTGATCGCCGCAGACGAACAGCGCAGGGCCGCCCGGTACTTGCAGCGGGTCCGGCGTGATTATCTGCGGCGCGCTGCACCGCGATAGCTCCCCTAGGTCCAATGGTTGACGAATCGGTGTGTCGCGAGCATCGAAGGAGTCATCGCGATGCGCCCGCGCGCGTCTGTGCCGCTCACGCTCCGGGCGAGGAGTGCGCATGGAGGTTCAGCAAGTCCTCCTCATACGACATGGCGAGACGGCCTGGAGCCTCAACGGCCGTCACACCGGTCGATCCGATATCGAGCTCACCGAAAATGGCTGCCGGGTCGCGGCGCAGTGGCAGCCGATACTCGCGCGCAGATCGTTCGGGCTCGTGCTCACGAGCCCGCTGAAACGGGCCCGCCGGACTTGCGAGCTCGCGGGGCTGGGCGCGCAGGCCGAAATCGAAGCCGATCTGACCGAATGGAACTACGGCCGTTACGAGGGACTCACGCCGACGGAGATTCGCGCGGAGCAGCCCGACTGGCTGCTCTTCCGCGACGGCGCGCCCGAGGGCGAAAGCCCGGAACAGATCGGGGCGCGTGTCGATCGCGTCATTGTGCGCGTCCGGGCCGTGAAGGGGGATGCAGCCTTGTTCGCACACGGCCACGTTCTGCGCGTTCTCGCGGCCCGATGGCTGAACCTGCCCGCGACGGCCGGCAGCAGCTTCCTGCTCGATACGGCGACAGCGGGCGTCCTCAGCAGCTATCACGGACTGCCCGCCATCAAGCGCTGGAATGCTCCGTTGATTAACCCATGACTGCTTTCCGAAGCGAGTCGGCCGAACTGGCGAGCTCCGTGTCGTGGTTTGGAAAGCTGGAGAAGCTCCTACGACGTACGGTGCTGCGCATACGAGAGAGCGCCCGGGCGCACTCACGCATGGAACGCACACGCTGAGATGACGCTACGGCTGCGCCTCCGGATCAGCATGGTACCAAGGTCCGATATCTGCACGCGGATCGCGGCGCCAGCATCGAGTGGGCGTGGCACTCCGCCGGACATGATCGATATTTCCGAATTGAGGCGTTCCTGCATGGCTCGATGCTCATTCGTGGCGGCGGGCGTTGCATCGCTGCTGGGCGCCGGCTTGCTGTCCGGTTGCTCAATCGGTCCTCACTACACTCGTCCGGACGTCAAACTCAACGACAACTGGAGCATGCAACCGGACACGCGCCTGGGGACCGAGGCGACTCCCGCGGTGACCTGGTGGAAGTCGTTCAACGACCCGACGCTCGATCGGCTCATCGACGAGGCTTTTCGACAGAACCTGCCGCTGCAGATCGCCGGCTTGAGGATCATGGAGGCCCGCGCGCGACTCGGCTTCGCCATCGGGCAGCAATATCCCCAGATTCAGGTGGCCGTCGGCAGCGCGACCGCGGTCGGTTTGAGCGAGCGCGCGATCAACGCCGCATTCATCGATAAACACTACCAGGACTACCAGGTCGGGTTCGACGCAGCCTGGGAAGCCGACTTGTGGGGCAAGTACCGAAAGGGCGTCACCTCAGAAAAGTCCGGCTACTTCGCCTCCGTCGCCGACTACGACAATGTGCTCGTCTCGTTGCTCGCGGAGGTCGCGCGCACGTATGCGGTGTTCCGCACTTTCGAGGTGCTGATCGGGCAGGCGCGTGCGAACGTCGCAATTCAGGAAGAGGGCTTGCGCATTGCCGACGCACGTTTCAGGAATGGCGCGGCGTCGGAGTTGGACGTGACGCAATCGAGAACGCTGCTCGAGAGCACGCGTGCCACGATCCCGCAACTTCTGGCGAGCCTGCAGCAGGCCGAGAATGCGCTGAGCACGCTGCTCGGGCAAACGACAGGCTCGCTCGCGCCGATCTTGCAGTCCCCGAGTCAGATACCGCTGCCGCCGGCACAGGTCGCGATCAGTGTCCCGGCCGAGATGCTTCGCCGCCGCGCGGACATCCGCGGCGCCGAGCTCGCCGCGATGGCGCAGTGTGATCGCATTGGGATCGCCAAGGCCGATCTCTACCCGCGTCTCACGCTCGCCGGGTCGATCGGCACACGGGTCTTTGCGCACGGCGACGTGAACAACGACATCGGCGACCTGTTCAGCTCGGACAGCTTCTACTACTCGTTCGGGGCGCAGCTGCTGTACCCGCTGTTCAACTACGGACGCCTGAAGAACAACGTTCGGCTCGAAGACGCCCGGTTCCAACAGGCCCTCGTGAACTACCGGGACACGGTGCTGCGCGCCGCACAGGAAGTGGAGGACGCGCTCGCGGGCTATCTGCGTGCACGAGATGCCCTCGTGTCGGCGCAAGGCGCGGCGGATGCGGCGCAGCGCTCCGTGGACCTCTCGTTTCTGCAATATCGTGAAGGCGCGGTCGACTTCCAGCGCGTGCTCGACGCTCAGCGTTCGCTGCTCGAGGAACAGAACACGTTGACGGAGATCCGCTCTTCGGTCGCGACGAACCTCATTGCGCTTTACAAAGCCCTGGGCGGCGGCTGGGAAATCCGCCAGGGCCAGCCCTACGTCGATGAAAACAACCGCAAGGAGATGGAAGAACGAACCGACTGGGACCAGTACTTCTCATCTCCTGACCCGAGGTAGCCACCATGCCCAAACTCTCCAGGCGGACGCTGACGGTGATCGCGCTGGCTGTCGTCGCGGTCGGTGGATTTCTTGGTTATCGGTATTGGCAGGCGAGACAAGCGGCGATTCCTGAGGGCATCGCTTACGGGAATGGGCGGATCGAGGCCAAGCTGGCCGATGCCTCGGCGAAGGAAGCGCTGCGCGTGAAAGAAGTGCTCGTCAACGAGGGTGACCTCGTCCGGCCCGGACAGGTTCTCGTACGACTCGATACCGTGACCCTCGATGCGCAGCTTGCCGAGGCGCAGGCACAGGTCGCGGCCGCGCAGGAGAAGATCGCGATGTCGCAGGCCGCGATCGCGAAGCGCAAGAGCGAGATCAAACTCGCGTCGATCGAAGCTCAGCGCTCCAGCAATCTCGTCAAGGCCAACGCAGGCTCGCAACGCGAGCTGGATGTGCGCACGATGACACTCGCCACGAGCCGGGCCGCGCTGCAGGAGGAGGAAGCGCGGCTGCAGACCGCGCTGAAAGAAGTCGACGTCGCGCGTGCGAACGTCGCATCCGTCCAGACGCGCATCGACGACGCCACGCTTTCCTCACCGATCACTGGACGCGTGCTCTACCGACTTGCCGAGCCCGGCGAGGTGCTCGCTCCGGGCGGCAAAGCCCTCACGCTGGTCAACCTCGAAGATGTGTACATGGAGATTTTCCTGCCCTCGCGGGAAGCCTCCGCGGTCAGGGTTGGCGCGGATGCGCGGCTCACGGTCGATGCGCTGCCCGGCCGCTCCGCGCAGGGCTTCGTGAGCTTCGTGTCGCCGGAAGCGCAATTCACGCCCAAAGAAGTCGAGACCCGCAGCGAACGCGAGAAGCTCATGTTCCGCGTCAAGATCCAGGTCCCTCCGGAGCTCGTAACCCAGTTCATCGAGAGCATCAAGACAGGCGTCCGAGGCGTCGGCTACGTCAAGCTCGATGACAACGTGCTGTGGCCGCAGCAGCTCGAAGCGAACCTCATCCGAGCTCCGGGCGCGGCTGAACATGCGAGTGCTCCGTCTCGTACGAGGACACGTTAGGACCTCACCCATGCAGCCCGAGGGACTCCAGGCACGCTCCGCACCCGCATCGAGCGGGGGTGCAGTCGTGTCGGTGAAGGGCGTGACGCATCACTACGGCAAGGTCAAAGCGCTCGACCGCGTCGATCTCGACATCCCGAGCGGTCTCATGGTCGGCATCATCGGACCGGACGGTGTCGGCAAATCGACGCTGCTCGCGCTGCTGGCCGGCTCGAAAAAACTGCAGGAAGGCTCGCTCACCGTGCTCGGCGGCGACATCGATGACGTCCGCCATCGCAATCGCGTGTGCCCGCAGATCGCCTACATGCCCCAGGGCCTGGGCAAGAATCTGTACCTCGAGCTCTCCGTTTACGACAACGTCGATTTCATGGCGCAGCTCTTTGGGCTGTCTCCGAGCGAGCGCAAGGCAAAAGTGCGGCAGCTGCTGGAAGCGACTGGTCTCGCGCCGTTTCCGGAGCGCCCCGCTGGAAAACTCTCCGGCGGCATGAAGCAGAAGGTGGGTTTGTGCGGGGCTCTCGTCCACGATCCGGACTTGCTGGTTCTCGACGAGCCGACGACCGGCGTGGATCCGCTCTCACGCCGGCAGTTCTGGACGCTCATCGACGACATCCGAAAGGACCGGCCGGGCATGAGCGTCGTCATCGCGACCGCCTACATGGACGAAGCACAACAGTGGGACTGGATCGTCGCGATGGACGAGGGGAAGGTGCTCGCGACGGGTACGCCTTCCGAGCTCATGCAGCGCACCGGCACCAAGGACCTCGAGGCCTGCTTCATCGCGTTGCTGCCGGAGGAGAAGCGCGCGGGACACAAGGAACTGACGGTCCCGCCACGCCAGGAAGGACATTCTGAGATCGTCATCGACGCCAAGGGTCTCACGCGGCGTTTCGGCACCTTCACTGCCGTCGATCACGTCACGCTCTCGATCGAGCGCGGCGAGATCTTCGGGTTTCTCGGGTCGAACGGCTGCGGCAAGTCGACCACGATGAAGATGCTGACCGGTCTCCTGCCGCCCACGGAAGGCAGCGCGACGCTGTTCGGGCACTCGGTAGAGGCCGGCAGCGCGGAGGTCCGCAACAACCTCGGGTACATGACGCAGTCCTTCTCGCTCTACGGCGAGCTCACGGTCCGGGAGAACCTGGTTCTCGACGCTCGCCTCTACCATATCCCTCCGGACAAGGCGAAGGCGCGCATCGAGGAGCTCGTCGCGCGCTTCGGTCTCGAAGAGCACATGGATGCGCTTGCGGAGAGCCTGCCCATGGGCCTGCGGCAGCGCCTTTCGCTTGCGGTCGCGGTGTTGCACGAGCCGCAGATCCTGATCCTCGACGAGCCGACCTCCGGTGTCGATCCGGTGGCGCGCGACAGCTTCTGGGAGCTCCTCATCGATCTCTCGCGCAACCAGGGCGTCACCATTTTCGTCACCACGCACTTCATGAACGAGGGGATGCGCTGCGACCGCATCTCGCTCATGAATTCCGGCAAGGTGCTTGCCTGCGATGCGCCCCGAAAGCTCATCGAGACGCGCGGAGCCGCGAGTCTCGAAGACGCCTTCATCGGCTATATGGAGGAGGGCATCGCCGCTGCCGCCGCGGCTGCAGCTGCGAAGAGTCCCGGCGCGACGACGCCTGCGGGCGTCGCGGAGGTCGCGCAGCCCGAGGCGACGGCGGCAATGGCCTCCGCCCGCTCCTCCAAGAAAACGCTGATTCCTCTGCCGTTGCGACGCATGTGGGCGTACTCGCGCAACGAGGCCGTACAGATCTTGCGCGATCCGGTCCGACTCGCGTTCGCCTTCGTCGGCTCGGCGGTCCTCATGCTTCTGTTCGGATTCGGGATCACCTCGGACGTCAAGCACATTCGCTACAGCGTGTTCGATCAGGATCAGACTGCCGAGAGCCGCGCCTACGTCGAGCAGTTCCGCGGCTCGCCGGAGTACTTCAAGACGACGCCGGTCGTGAACTCCTATGATGAAGCGTTGAAGCGCCTGCAATCGGACGACATCTCGATGGTGGTCGAGATCCCGCCTTCGTTCGGCCGGGACCTGCGGCGCCAATCGGGGCCGCAGGCGTTCGCCCAGGTCGACGGCGCGAATCCGTTCCGCGGCGAGACCGTGGCGCAGTACGTGCGGGGCGTGCATCGCAGCTTCGAGCAGGACCCGGACAGCGGGCTCGCCACGCCCCAGACGTACACCGCGCCGATCCAGGCGCGCTTCATGTACAACCCCACGGTCGAGAGCATCTATTCGGTGGTGCCGAGCGTTCCGGCACTGCTCCTCATCCTGATCCCGGCCATCCTCATGACGGTCGCGATCGTGCGCGAGAAGGAGCTCGGCTCGATCATCAATTTCTACGTCACCCCGACCAAGCGCGTCGAGTATCTGCTCGGCAAGCAGCTCCCGTACGTCGTCATCGGCATGATCAACTATTTCATTCTGGTGGCGATCGCGCTGATCGTCTTCAACGTCCCGATCAAGGGCAGCTTCCTGCTGCTGACCCTGTGCACGCTGCTATACGTGATCGTGACGACTGGCATAGGCATGGTGACCTCGACCCTCACCTCGACGCAGGTCGCAGCGGTGTTCATCACCGCGATTCTGACCATCCAGCCGACGGTGCAATTCGCCGGGCTGTTGCAGCCCGTGTCGACGCTCGAGGGCGGTGCGAGGATGATCGGCTCGATCTGGCCGACCACGTACTACATGCACTCGAGCGTGGGCGCGTACACGAAGGGGCTGCAGCCGAGCCTCATGTGGCAGGACATCGGCTTCCTCGCCATCTGCATTCCCATTCTGCTCCTGTTCAGCGTGCTCACTCTCAGGAAACAGGAGAAGTAGGGCATGATGAAGTCGGTGCTGAACACGTTCTGGCTCGGCCTCAAGGAGATCAAGAGCCTGCTGAGCGACAAGGTGCTCATCGCCTTCGTCATCTACGCCTTCACGCTATCGATCTATTCTCAGGCGACCGGAACCTCCAATGAAGTGAACAATGCCTCGATCGCCTTCGCCGACGAGGATGAGTCCACGCTGTCGAAGGAGCTGTTCAACGCCTTCTATCCGCCGCGCTTTCAATATCCCATGCTGATCCGCACCGACGAAGTGGAAACCGCGATGGACAAGGGCCGCTTCATGTTCGTCGTCACGATCCCGACGCGCTTCGAGCGGGACCTGCGCGCGGGTCGTCGGCCGGAAATCCAGCTGAGCGTCGATGCGACCGCCATGCAGCAGGCCGGCATCGGTGCCAACTACATCAGCAACATCATCGGCGACCGGATCCGGACGTTCCTGTCGCGTACCGATGTCACTGCACCGGGTCCGATCGACCTCATCGTCCGCAAGATGTTCAACTCGAACGGCATCTCCGCGTGGTTCACCAGCATCGTCGGCATCATCAATCAGCTCACGCTGCTCACGGTCGTGCTGACGGGTGCCGCCGTGATTCGCGAGCGCGAGCACGGCACCCTGGAGCACCTCCTGGTCATGCCGCTCAACTCGCTCGAGATCGCCCTGGCGAAGGTCTGGGCGAACGGCCTGGTGATCCTCATTGCCACGGCGATGTCGCTCTATCTGATCGTGCTGACGATCCTGAACGTGCCGTTCGCCGGATCGATTCCGCTCTGGTTCTTCGGCGTGGTGCTGTATCTGTTCTTCGCGACGGCGCTCGGAGTCTTCCTCGGCACCATCTCGCGATCGATGGCGCAGTTCGCGCTGCTGATCATCCTCGTGATCGTCGTGCTGCAGCTCCTCTCTGGAGGCTCGACGCCCGTCGAGAGCCAGCCGCGATGGCTTCAGGCCCTGACCTATTTCCTGCCATCACGACACTTCGTGAGTTTCTCGCAGGTGATCATCTATCGCGGCGGTGGATTCGCTGACGTCTGGCGCCAGTTCCTGATGGTTGCCGTCATTGGCGTCGCTTTCTTCGCCTATAGCGTCGTGCTGTTCCGTAAGTCCATTGCGGTGACCAAATGAGCCGATCCAGCAAGAAACATCGTACACGCGGCAAGAACGGGCATCCGGACGAGTCCGACGCCGCACCGCAGCTCAAGCGCAAGGAATACGAGGCCGAGCTTCGTGGGCTGCACGTCGAGCTCGTCAAGCTGCAAGAGTGGGTGAAGTACAAGGGCCTGAGGATCTGCATCGTCTTCGAGGGGCGGGACGGCGCGGGCAAGGGCGGCACGATCAAGGCGATCACCGATCGCGTGAGCCCGCGGGTCTTTCGCGTCGTGGCGCTGCCCGCGCCCACCGACCGGGAGAAGACTCAGATGCACCTGCAGCGCTATGTGCCGCATCTGCCCGCGGCCGGAGAGGTCGTGATTTTCGACCGCAGCTGGTACAACCGCGCCGGTGTCGAGCGAGTCATGGGCTTCTGCAGCGAGGACCAGGTGAGCGAATTCCTGAAGAGCGCACCCGAGCTCGAGAAGGCGATCGTGGATTCCGGAGTCATCCTCATCAAGTACTGGCTCGAAGTCAGCATGGACGAGCAGACGCGCCGGCTCGAGGACCGCATCTCCGACGGTCGCAAGATCTGGAAATTGTCGCCGATGGACTTGAAGTCCTATGGTCGCTGGTACGACTACTCCCGAGCCCGCGACGACATGTTCAAGGCAACGGATACGAAGTGGGCGCCCTGGTACGTGGCCCGGACCGACGACAAACGGCGCGGACGGCTGAACATCATCCGGCATCTGCTCGGCAGGGTTCCGTACAAGAACGCGCCGCGCCCCAAAGTGAAGCTGCCAGACCGACAGGGACGGCACGGTTACCGCGAGCCGCACTACCCATACAAGTACATCGACGAGCGATACTGAAGCGGCGACGGGCCTCAGTGCGGGGTGAGCGGCCTCGCGCTCGCCGACCCTCTCTTGCTGGCGAACAGCACGACAACCGAGCGCGGCTCGGCTCTGTAGAGGCGGTCGAGAAACGCGGGCGCCGATTGCCACGGAACGATATCGTCGGGCGAGTCGAGCGCGGTATCGATCCAACGGCGCCAATGCGACGCGCCGTCCTCATCGAGCATCGGCAGCTCGAAGTCGAGAGCTTCCCAGTATGCGTTCAGTATGAAGTGAATGCGCAGCTCGTCACCGCGCAGTCGGACGGTGAAGGCAATCGTGTGCGAGCTCGTGCCCCAGTCCGGCCGATGCAGCTTGACGCCGTGCCACTCCAGAGCCGAGTGCCGAATGAGATTGGTAAGCGTCACGTGTTGCCGCTCGTACCCTTCGTCGCGGAGCATGCGTCGTTCATTGAGCAGGGTGAGGAACCGATGCACGTCCGCGTGCTCGCGCAGCAGCCGCCAGTCGAGCCAGTTGGTCTCATCGTCGATGCAGTAAGCATTGTTGTTTCCGAGCTGCGTGCGGCGCATCTCGTCACCCATCAGGATCATCGGCACGCCGAGCGCCAACAGGGTGGCCGCAAGGAAGTTCTTCACCTGCCGATTGCGCAGTCGATTCACTTCCGGATCATCGGTCGGACCTTCGGCGCCGCAGTTCCAGCTGCGATTGTCGTTCGCGCCGTCACGATTCATCTCGCGGTTCGCCTCGTTGTGCTTGTCGTTATAGGAGACGAGATCGTTGAGCGAGAATCCGTCATGACACGTGACGAAGTTCACCGTCTGCTCCGGCTCGCGATCCTCGTGTCCGTAGATCTCGGGGCTGCCGATCATGCGATCGGCCAGCCGGGAGGCGGCACCGTCTTCGGCGCGAAAGAAGCTGCGGACATCGTCGCGAAACCGTCCATTCCACTCCTTCCACCGTTCCCCGACGAACGCGCCGACTTGATAGAGGCCCGCGGCGTCCCAGGCCTCGGCGATCAGCTTGGTGCCCGCCAGCACCGGATCGGATTCGATGTCCCACAGGATCGGGGGGTTCTTCATCGGCTGGCCCCGCTCATCGCGTGAGAGGATCGAGGCAAGATCGAAGCGGAAGCCGTCGACGTGCAGGTGCCGAACCCAGTAAGCGAGGCTGTCACGAATCATGCGTCGTACGATCGGCTGATTGGCGTTCAGGGTGTTGCCGGTGCCGCTGTAGTTGGCGTATTGCGATCGATCCGGCTCGAGGATGTAGTAGCTGGTGTTCTCGAGTCCGCGATAGCAGAGCGTCGGCCCCGTATCGGTTCCTTCGGCCGTGTGGTTGTAGACGACGTCGAGGATGACCTCGATGCCGGCTCGATGCAGCGCCCGAACCATGTCGCGAAACTCATCGATGGGCCCGAGAGGATCCTGACGCGAGCTGTAGGCGTGGTGCGGCGCGAAGAACGACACGGGCGCGTAGCCCCAATAGTTGACGAGACCACGCGGACAGTCCTGCGCATCGAACTGGAACGTCGGCAGGAGCTCGACCGCCGTGATCCCGAGCGCCTTGAGATACGGAATCTTCTCGATCACGCCGGCATACGTGCCGCGCTTCGACTCGGTGACACCCGAGCTCGGATGGCGCGTGAAGCCGCGCACGTGCATCTCGTAGATGATGGTGCGGACCGAGGGGCGTTCGAGTGGAGCGTCTCCCGCCCAGTCGTATGAGTCGACATCGACTATCACACTCTTCATCGCAGTGGCCTCGTTCCGCCCCGGACGAGAGGCGGCCTCCCGGCTGTAGAGGCGCGGAACCGCAACGCCTCGGCCATACGGATCGAGAAGCACTTTCGAGGCGTCGAAGCGCATTCCACGTGACGGGTCCGCAGGGCCTGCGACGCGATAGGCGTAGAGCTGGCCGGAGCTCGCGCCCGGAACGAATGCGTGCCAGTAGTTGCCCGTACGGTTCACCGCGGGATCGAGGCGCATGACACGCTCGGCGCGATCGTCATCGACGGAGGCGAACAGCAGCAGCTCCACGGCGGTGGCATGCTGCGTATAGAGGCTGAAGTTGACGCCGCTTGAGGCCGGAGTGGCCCCGAGCGGTGAGCTCCGGCCCTCTGACGGAAATCGCCTCTGCGGTGTAACGCGCGGTACGTCCAGGCTATGCAGCGACATGGCGACTTCCGCAATCAGGCGGTGGCCGCAACTGAAAGCTAAGCTCGCGCGCGCATCCTGACGTGTCTATTGCCCACTGGGGCAACGGCCATGGGCCTCGCTGGTCCAGCTTGCGCTCGCGGATACGCGGCATAGGGCAAACGTCCACTGGTCGATGCAGACAAACCGGTGATCATGATCGATGCGAGATGACCGGCTGCGCAACGTTGCGAGACCGAGCGAGGAGGGGACATGAGCTCCCAAGACTTATCGGCGATCGCGCAGGCGCTGGTCGCCGAGGGCAAAGGCATCCTGGCAGCGGACGAAACGGTGCGGACGGTGACCAAGCGTCTGGCCGCAGCCGGAATCGAGTCGACGGCGGACAGCCGACGCGCTTACCGCCAGATGTTCTTCACGACGCCTGAGATCGCGAGCTTCATCAGCGGCGTCATTCTTCAGGACGAGACGATCCGCCAGTCGAGCTCGTTCGGCACGGCGCTGGTCACGGTACTGGCCGAGCAGGGAATCCTTCCGGGCATCAAGGTAGACAATGGCGCGACGCCGTTGGCGGGTAGCCCCGGTGAAACCATCACCGAGGGACTGGACGGATTGCGCGAGCGCCTCGAGGAGTATCTCGAGATGGGCGCCCGCTTTGCCAAGTGGCGCGCGGTGATCCATGTCAGCGACGTTGCGGTGCCTGCGGAGGCACGTTCCCGCGGCGGTGCCGGGAATCGTGTTTCTCTCCGGAGGGCACAGTCACCTCGCTGCGACGGAGCATCTGAACGCCATCAATCGAGCCGAAGGACCGAAGCCGTGGAAGCTCAGCTTCTCCTATGGCCGGGCGCTGCAGGATGAAGCGCTCACCCTGTGGCGGGGACACGAGGCGAACCTGCCGGCCGCGCAACACGCCTTCTTGCATCGCGCCGAATGCGAGCATGCGGCGGCCATCGGGAAGTACACCTCTGCGATGGGAAGCGTATCAGCCGCACGTCATTGAGGTGCGAAGCCGTCCATGAAGGTACTCGTCGTCGACATAGGCGGGACGTACGTGAAGATTCTCGCGACGGGACAGGAGGAGCCCAAGCGATTCGAGTCCGGCAAGAAGCTCACGCCGCAGAAAATGGTCTCCGAGGTCACCGAGCTCGCGCGGGGCTGGAAGTACGACGTGGTGGCGATGGGCTACCCGGGTGTCGTCGCCAACGGACATCCGGCGCGCGAGCCCCGAAATCTCGCGCCGGGCTGGGTCGGATTCGAGTACGACGACGCTTTCGAATGTCCCGTGAAAATTCTGAACGACGCCGCGATGCAGGCCCTGGGCAGCTACAGGGGCGGAGTGATGCTCTTCCTTGGACTCGGCACCGGTGTGGGGTCCGCCATCGTTGCGCATGACACGGTGATACCGATGGAGGTGGGTCGGCTCTCGTATCGGGATGGAACCTACGAGGACTACGTCGGACTACGCGCTCTCAAAACGCATGGAAGAGCGAGGTGGATTGCTCACGTCCGCTTCGGCGTGCGACGACTCGCCGACGTGTTCGAGGTGGACGAAGTCGTGTTGGGTGGAGGGAACTCACGTGAGCTCGCCGCATTGCCGCCCAGGTGTCGTCGCGGTGACAACGCGTATGCGTTCATCGGCGGGTATCGAATGTGGGAAACGAAGAGGGAGCCGAAGTCTCGCATCGGTGCCCGGTATCACATCCCGACATCCGGGCGGGGAGGTTTCGAGGGCGCTCTGCCGTCGTCTCAAACGCGCCGGTATTCCGCCTTCAGTACCGGAAGATCAATCTAGATCAAAAGCGCCATTCACCGGTGAGCCATACGGCATCGGCATCGTCCACGGTGTCCGACACGTCGATGCGCTCGTACGCGAGCCGAGCGTTCAGATGGCCGAAGATCGTGAGCCCCAGGCCCGCTCCGTAGATGAGGTTCTCGTCGTTGCCTGAGATGGAGCCGAGCTTCTGCCCGCCGGCCTTCACTTTCAGGTCATAGAACAGGTAGCCCACTTTCGCGAAGACTTCGAGCGGCCCGAGCGGCAGCGTGCCCACGAGCATTGGCGCGAAGCCATAGATTTCTGCGGACACCGGCACGCCATTCACATCGTCGTCCGGCTTGCCGAAGTCGTTGTAGTCGAGCTCCGCGGCGATGTATCGATTGAAACGCCAGCCGCCAAAGACCTTGAACGAGGTGTCGTCGCTGTCGAACTCCGATGCGAGCGCCTGCACCTCCGTGATATCGCGCGCCTTGATGTTGAATATTCCGACGCCCGCGCCCGCGTAGAGCCCGCGGTCGTTGTCGGCGAGACTCGCGGTGGCCCAGCACATCAAGAGTGCGAATGCCGCGAGGGATTTCATTCGTCGGACCCTATGGCGTTGCCGGTCGCTTGCCTATTGGACGAGAGGGAAGGGTGTGAGCTCGCGCGCGCGTGGCCTGTGGCTCGGACGGCACATCGTCCTTAGGTCCCATAGAAAAAGCGGTTGCCGATAAGGTCTAGTGCCCCGAGCACGACTCAACGCACAGGAGCTGCGTCATGAAGATTCGTCTCTTAGGCATCGTCGCCGCCGCCGCGGCGATCCTGACTCCATCGATCGGATCGGCCCAGGGGTCCGCCGCGAGCCGCGAACCCGGATTCGAATTCGGTGTCGACGTCCTCTACCAGCTGACCGCGACGTCCCATTTCGACGGCGGCAGCCGCTTGAAGACCGACGACGATATCGGCGCCGCCATGTATTTCGGCTACCGGTTCAATCCGAAACTGGAGCTGAATTTCATTCTGGACTGGAATGACGTCAACTACGATGGCGAGCTGAACTCGGCGTCGTTCCCCGGCTTGAGCGCTCGCGTGAACGGCGACATGGAAACCTTCGCCTTCCGCGTGAACGGCGTCTACAACTTCATCGACGGGCCACTCACTCCGTTCATCAGCGGCGGCATCGGCTATAGCTGGATCGACACGAACATCCCGACCGGGCAGGTGCAGGTCGGTTGCTGGTGGGACCCGTGGTGGGGCCAGATCTGCACGCCGTATCAGCCGACCAAATCGATCGATGCGTTCACGTACCAGGCGGGGCTCGGAGCGCGGTGGGACATCACTGACTACTTCACGATGCGGTTCACGTACGAGCACTCGTGGTTCGATGTCCCGAGGGCGACGAGCGCGCCGGGTTGGGATCAGTTCAAGGTCGGAGCGGTCTGGCGCTTCTAGACCGCGAGGCATCGCGACGCTTCGAGTGGCAGCTGCCACGAAGCGTCCGCGATGCGAGACGGACAGGATGATGCGTTCGCCCGCGCTGCTCGCTGAGGCATACGACTTTTCGCTGTCACTGGGCGGGCCGCTCTATCAGGCATATCGACGTGCACATCTGTGTGGGGAGACACTCGAGCTCGTAGTGCGACGGGTCGTGGTGATCACGGCGATCGTGTGGCTCCCGCTACTGATTCTCTCGACCTTCGACGGTAGATTCGCAGGCGGCGCACGCCAGCCATTCCTGATGGACATCAGTGTCCACGCGCGTCTGCTCATCGCGCTGCCGTTGCTGATCGCAACGGAATGCACCGTCCACCAGCGCATGCGGCGCACGGTGCGCGAGTTCCTCGATCGCGAGCTGATCCCCGCGAGTGCGCGCCGCAATTTCGAGACCGCAGTTCACGAGGCGATGCGCTGGCGAAACTCCGCGGTCGCGGAGGTCGTCCTGCTCGCCTTCGTTTACGGCGTAGGAATCACGGTCATCTGGCGGGGTACAGCGGCACTGAATATCGACACCTGGTATCGGCAAGTGAGCGACGGCGTGCACGTCACGCCCGCGGGCTGGTGGTACTTCCTGGTCAGCTTGCCACTATTTCAGTTCCTCCTTTTCCGC
>Ga0126377_10001309_pt1 | contig 16266 bp, 14 predicted proteins | sample PanSoiMetPlot_22_FD_92647 | JGI IMG/M metagenome (GOLD analysis project Ga0126377, IMG submission 92647) | Tropical forest soil microbial communities from Panama - MetaG Plot_22 | ecosystem: Environmental > Terrestrial > Soil > Tropical forest > Bulk soil | place: Panama | collected 2016-02-17
CAGTCCCGGCGGGTCTACCCTTTCCCACATTTACACCGTATCCGTTCGCTGAAGGAACTTTTTCTCCCGTGTTCTATGGTAGCGGATCATTTCTTTTGTTGGGCGGAATCAAGAAAGGCGATGGTTGGGTTTCTGGGATTCAGGCAGCTCAATATATGTTCAATCAAACAGATTATGATTTTTATAATCCGAAGGGCTCGACTCGGATTCAAGGCGGCGCACTCGAGTTTGATCCTACCTGCCGGAATCACTTTATGCCTTCAGCGGTTACTTTGCCGGAACCCATGGTCGGCGTAGCCAGGAATTGGCTCGCGCAGAGGCGTACCGTCAAGGAACTCTCCACAGATAACCCGGATTATCTTCAGGCGGTTACAGAGTGGTTTAACTCTCAAGGTAATTCTCCAATACAGATTCATATCACCAGTATCTTGCAAACGGATCTGGATGGCGACAGCGTCGATGAAGTTCTGATAAGCGCTTCTTATTTCAAGAATACCAACTTCACGTTTTATACCGAGACTGGCGATTATTCGGTGGTGCTCATGCGCAAGGTGCTTGAGAATCAGGTTCTGACCATTCCACTGGTGAAGGACTATTATGTGACGAGCGATCCTCCATTGGAAATTTCCTATCCCAATACTTATACTTTGACAGACGCTTTAGACCTAAACGGTGATGGGACTCTGGAAGTCATCGTAGATGTTCGCCGTTGGGAAGGTTGGGGCGCAATCGTTTATCGGGTGGACGGTCAAAATGTGCGGGAAGTACTGAGAACCATCTGTGGCAGCAGTTCATGATTAAGAGGAGTTAAGTGTTTGTTGCCAAACCTGATGCGATTGGGTATAATTTCTCCAGTGTCAATGCAGGGGAGAAAACTTTATCCGACTCATGCATCATGCTTTGCAACAAGACCACGTAGATAACAAGGAGAAAATATCATGTCCAGGTCATCTCGAATGGCACTCTTGGTAGTGATCAGCCTTGGGATTATTGTGGGAATCTATACCACTGCGTTCGGCGCCTCCCTTTGGGCCGAGCGGACGGGCGCGCATATGGTCAGAGGTGCAATGGCTAACCTTGATCATTACCGGGTTTCCCAGGTAGAACTGCAAACCTATCAGGCGCAATTTGACACCATCTCCACTCACAAGGATAAAGGCCACGGTTGCGGCGCTGATGCGCACTCCAGTCCTGACGATTAACTTTTCACCGGATGCCATGCAGGGCAGTTTACGAACTGCCCTTTTTTGTTTAAGGCGGCGATACCCTTTAGGCGCTAGAATGGGAGGGATTAGGCGCAATGGTATACCAGATCAGAAACCAGACCATGACGCAAACTTTGAGCGCGGAATGTTAGTCGTCAGCGATGAACGGAGGACGGGCAGCTCAGCCCGTCCTTTTTAGTTATTTGCGAATCCAGCAAAGCGAGTCTATAATTCAGCCGATATATGTCTACACTGGATGAGATCAAAGCCCGCATCGATATTGTGGACCTCGTCTCCGAGGCCGGCGTTAAACTGCGCCATGCGGGCAAAAACTATACAGGCTTCTGTCCGTTCCACGATAACAAGCATACGCCTGCGTTCGTGGTCTGGCCTGAGACCGGTACATGGCGCTGCTTTGGTTCATGCAACGAGGGCGGCGATATCTTCAAGTTTGTAATGAAAAAGGAGGGGGTTGACTTCAAGGAGGCGGTGCAAAAGCTCGCCGCGCGTGCTGGCGTGGAAATTCACGAATATAAGCGTGAGACTCCTGAACAGAAAGAGGCCTACGACAATCTCCGCAAACTGCTGGAGGATGCGGTGGTCTTTTATCGCAGTCATCTTTTCAACAACAAGGAAATCCTTAAGTACCTCCGCGAAAAACGCAGATTGACCGACACAACTATCGAAACTTTTGGCCTGGGTTACGCACCCGCGGGGTACGATAATGCTCTCAAACACTTTATACAGCGCGGTTACAAGGATCAGGAATTAATTGATGCGGGGTTGTTATCCATGCGTGAAAACGATTTACGTATGTATGATCGCTTCAGAAACCGCATCATGATCCCCATCCGTGATGAGCAGGGCCGCATGGCTGGCTTCGGCGCACGCATCGTCGATCCTACTGATATTCCCAAATTTTTGAATTCACCGGAAACGCCGATCTTTTCCAAGGGACGCCTGCTCTACGGACTGGACCGGGCGCGCAAGCCGATCCGTTCCGAGGATCAGGCAGTGATCGTCGAAGGGTATCTCGATGTCATTGCCTTGCATCAGGCAGGCTATGAAAATGTCGTTTCACCAATGGGCACGGCATTGACTGAGGATCAGCTGCGGCTGCTCAAGAAATTTACGCGGCGCATTGTACTGGCGCTGGATCCGGACACGGCCGGGCAGAAGGCCGTGTTGCGCGGACTCGAAGCCGCCCGCTCCGCCATGGACAAGGAAGGCGAGCTTGGCTTCGATGCGCGCGGGTTGCTCCGCAATGAAGCACGTTTGCAGGCCGATTTGCGCGTGGCGTCCATGCCTGATGATCTGGATCCCGATGAAATTGTGGCGCGTGAAAAAGAGGAATGGAAACGTTTAATAGATAAGGCGAAACCCATCGTCACACATGTGATGGAAACGCTGGCGGCTGGTCAGGATCTCAACAACCCGAAGATCAAGAACCAGATCGCCGCGCAGGTTTTGCCCTTAATCGAAGATCTGCCCAACGCGTTGGAGCGTGATACCTACCGCCAGGCGCTCTCGCGCATGTTACGGGTGGATGAACGCACGTTGTTGGGCACGCAGGCCCAGGGCGGCGTACTGAGCGGGTCGAAGTACCCACACGCGAAGCGACCGAGGCAGGGCCAAATTCCCCGGAATCAGCCTGCGGAGAAATATCCAGTCGCATTGTCGATTTCTTCCAGCAAAAAAGCGGAGGAGTATCTGATCGGCGTGTTGCTCAGAAAACCCGAGCTGTTGTATAAACTGGATCGCCGTCTGGAGGAGGGAAAATTGACCCCTCTCGCTGTGGAGGATTTTGAGTATACTGATTATCAGATTCTATTCAGCCTGATTCGCGAGGCGGTGGTGCAGGATAAAATCGGGCATCATGAGTTTGTGATCGATACCATCCCCGAGTCTTTGCGCGACCTTTCCCAGCGTTTGCTCAAGCAAACTGGAACCCTCGAACCCAACGAAGACAAGTTGGTCGAAGAATTATTGCGGGGTATCAAGAGAATCAGGGAGGAGGCCACCAGCGAGATGCTGGTTCAGCATCAGTTTTTGCAGCAGGAGGCACAGGAGCAGGGTGATTTGACCAGCGTCACCTTATATCAGAACAAAGTGTTATTACTTACGCAGTTGAAGCGTACCCTGGATCAGTTTGGCCGTTTGTTGTCGGCTAAAAGGTGAAAGATGCGCTCTGGAACCGTAACAATTTGCAGAGGTGGACGTCTGTTAAGCAAAAGGGAACATGGCTGTAAATAAGCAACTATCCGAGTCGAAAGAGGAAACAGGCAGATTGGAAATGGACGAACAGATGGAGCTGGATCTCTCGCAGGCTGAAGAAGATGGACCCGAGGATCTAAATGGCATCAGCAGCGTAGTATTAATGGGCGATGAGGTGGCCGACCCTGATATCAACGCGCTTGCTCAACAGGAGGAGGAAAACTTCGAGGAGGATCTGATCGACCTCAGAAATCCTCAGTTGGTTGCCGAGCTCTCTGAAGATCCCGTCCGCTTGTACCTGCGTGAGATCGGTGAAGTCAAACTGCTGGATTCCGACAGCGAATTTCGCCTCGCCACCCTGATCGAGGCGAACCGGCTCGTGAATACGCTCCGACACCGTCCGCTGCGCAAGGGTCTCACCGAAGCCTGTGCGGTTTATCACATTCTGGTCGCTGAGCTACTCACGTCCTGGGAGCGCCTGCTGGAAGATACCGAACGCCTGCGCGTCTTACCGCCTGAACTCAGCCGGATGCTCACCGAGGCACAGGCCTTGCATGAAGGCTGGAACGTGGTCAATCCCTCCTACCTGCGCAGCTACCTGGATAACGGCCGCTGGGGGACTGATGAACTTTGGAATGAGATCGCCTACCAAGCCTATCGTGTCTACCTCAGCCTGTATCTGATTCCATGCAGATATGCAGATTGGCTGCTGAATCATTTTCAACATGCCCATGGACTGCCCACCCAGCATACGCTGTATCACAACCTGTCAGACGATGAAACCCTCCTTGCTGAAATGGAGGATGTCAAGTCCCGCGCTGCCGATGCCAACCAGGCCCTGATCCGCGCCAACCTGCGGCTGGTCGTAAGCGTTGCCAAGCGCTACCTCGGCCGCGGCATTTCCTTCCTTGATCTGATTCAGGAAGGCAACATGGGACTCCTGCGGGCGGTCAACAAATTCGACCCGCGCCGGGGTTTCAAATTCAGCACCTATGCCACGTGGTGGATCAGGCAGTCGATTAACCGTTCGATTGCTGAGCAGGCGCGCACGATCCGTATCCAAGTACATTTATTTGAATCGATTTCACGTATCTTGAAGATCCAGCGCACCCTTACCCAGGAACTTGGGCGCGAACCCACCAACGAGGAACTCGCGCTGGAAGTGGGCTACCTGCCCGCCTCCGATGTGCAGGCCATCATGCGCGCCCATGCCGAAGAGACCCCGCTTCTGCCCGATTTGCAACGCCGACTCGATATTGCCACTCAAAAAATCGACCGCGTGCTCCGTTCCGCCGAGGAGCCGGTTTCGATTGATGGGCCTGTGGGGGATGAAGACTCCAGCTCGCTGGGAGATTTCATCGAAGATGAAGATGCGCCCTCGCCGTTGGATTCCGCCTCACGCCAGATGCTGCGGGAGCAGATCCAGAGCGCCCTTACACTCTTAACTGATCGGGAACGTGAAGTGCTTGAATTGCGCTTTGGCCTGACCGATGGCAAGGATCATACACTGGAGGAAGTGAGCGCCTTCTTCGGCGTCACCCGCGAACGCATCCGTCAGATCGAAGCAAAAGCATTACGGAAGCTGAGGCATCCATCAAGAAGCAGGCAGTTGCGAGATTATCTAGGATAAGCAGGTCACGTAACAAACGTGGCCTGTCTTTTTAATCACTTTTTTCCAATATGACAAAGTTCACCAGTTTTGTGAAAAGTGGCACTTTCAATTCTCTTATGTTATACTTTGCCGAACGTTGTGCAAGACAGCACAAATGAAATTGCCGTGATGAGTGTTTTGAGGAGACAGGATGCTCGCGTACGTTGCAATCGCAGTGATAGTGGTATTGGCAACCCTGATTGCCTTGATCGCAATCGGCCTGGGGAGTCTATTTGGCCCGCGCAAGAATACAGCCGCAAAGAATATTCCATATGAGTCCGGCATTCTGCCATACGGTGAAGGGACCCGACGCATGCCGGTCCGCTTCTATTTGATTGCGGTGCTGTTTATCCTGTTCGATATCGAGGTGATTTTCTTTTTGCCGTGGGCCATTGTGTTCCGCGAGCTCAAGGTTTTTGGCCTGATCGAAATGGTCATCTTTATTGTGATTTTACTGGTTGGCTATGTGTATGCGTGGAAGAAAGGAGCCCTTGAATGGGAGTAGAACAAAAACTCGGCGATATGGGCATCGTCACGACCAAGCTGGAGGAGCTGGTCAACTGGTCGCGCACGAATGCCATGTGGCCCATGTTGTTTGGTCTGGCCTGTTGCGCCATCGAGATGATGGCCGCGCAGGCTTCACACTTTGATATGAGCCGCTTCGGCATGGAATTGATGCGCGCGAGTCCCCGTCAATCAGATCTGATGATCGTGGCGGGACGCGTCACGCGCAAGATGGCACCTGTTGTGCGTTTGCTGTACGATCAAATGCCCGAACCGAAGTGGGTGATCGCGATGGGTGATTGCGCCTCGTGCGGCGGTGTGTTTAATAACTATGCTGTGGTGCAGGGCGTGGATGAAGTTATCCCTGTAGATGTGTATGTGGCAGGTTGCCCGCCGCGCCCTGAGGCGTTGATCCACGGTGTGGTAACGCTGTACGAGAAGGTGAAGGGCGAGAAGTTCAAGGATTTGGTGGTTGTTAAATAGCGTCATTGCGAGTCTACGAGAAGTAGTCTCCCCCATTATGTTGTAGATTGCTTCGCGGCCCTAAAGCGCCACTCGCAATGACGGGGTACAGTGAATTATGGATACGAAACTTGAAACGATTGTAAAAACAGCACAGGCGAAATTCGGCGCTACTTATGAGGAATTTCGCGGCGAAGTGCATATCTTCGTCGGGTCAGAGAAGATCGTAGAGGCGTTGACGCTTCTGCGTGATAATCATCAATTTGAATTGCTCTCGGCGTTGACCGCCGTGGATTACTGGCCTCAGAACTCGCCGCGCTTTCACGTGATCTATCAACTGTCCTCGCTGGCGAACAATGTCACAGTGCAGATCAGGGTCCCGGTGGACGGCGACCAGCCCAAGGTCCCGACCACGACAAGCGTGTATGATGTGTCGAACTGGCGCGAGCGTGAAGTCGCCGATATGTTTGGTATCGAGTTCGAGGGTCATCCCGATCCCAGAAGGATATTGATGCCGGAGGATTGGAAAGGACATCCGCTTCGCAAAGATTATCCGCTGGGTTATGAGGAGCCACAGTTCACGTTTAATTTTGATGAAATCGATGTGCGCAAGCCCTACGTGAAGGAATAAATATGGCTCAACTTGAGGAAGTCGATGTAGGCCCGTACCGGCACCTGGTTTCGGAACGTGCAATTAGCGGCGAGACCATGCTGTTGAACATGGGCCCGCAGCACCCCTCGACACATGGAGTGTTGCGTTTATTGCTTGAACTGGATGGCGAGACCGTGGTCAATGCGATTCCCGATATTGGGTATCTGCACACCGGCGTCGAGAAGAACATGGAGGCCAAGACCTATCTCAAAGCCGAAGTGATGACCGACCGCCTGGATTATATGAATACCACCGGCAACAATCTCGCCTATTGCATGGCGGTGGAAAAACTGGTGGACCTGGATGTGCCGCCGCGCGCGCAAGCCATCCGTGTGATTCTGACGGAACTTCAGCGCATCGCCTCCCATCTGGTCTGGCTCGGCGCCTTTGGCCTTGACCTCGCTGCGATGTCTGTCTTTCTGTATTGTTTCCGCGAGCGCGAGATCATCCTCGATATTCTCGAAATGTGTTCGGGCCAGCGCATGATGACAACGTACATACGGCCGGGTGGGATCTGGCGCGATGTGCCAGTGGAATTTGAAGCGGCGGTTAGAAATTTCCTGAAGATATTCCCGAAGCGCGTGGATGAATACGAAGCGCTGATGACGAAGAATCCGATCATGATGGACCGTCTGGTTGGCATCGGCAAACTGGATGCCGCCACAGCCCTTTCGCATGGCGTGACCGGACCCATGCTGCGCGCCTCCGGCGTGAATTGGGATCTGCGCAAGGCCCGTCCGTATATGGGGTATGAACAATACAATTTCAACGTGCCGACCCGCACCGAGGGCGATACGTTTGCACGCTACATCGTCCACATCGAGGAGTTCCGCGAATCGATGAAGATCATCGAGCAGGCGTTGAACAAACTGCCGATGGGCCCCGTGCACAGCGACAACCGCAAATTCGTCCCGCCGCCGCGTTCAGAGATCGGCGTGAGTATGGAGTCGCTTATTCATCACTTTAAGTTGTGGACGGAAGGTTTTCCTGCGCCGAAGGCCTCCATTTATAGCGCAGTGGAATCGCCGCGGGGCGAATTGGGCGTGTTCCTCGAAGGCGATGGCGGGCCGAAGCCCTATCGCGTTCACATGCGCACGCCTTCATTTGACAACCTGTCTGTGACCAACAAGATCACTCAGGGCCACCTGGTGGCTGACCTGGTGGCGATCCTGGCTTCCATTGATATTGTGCTCGGAGATATTGACCGATAAAACCCTCACCCTACCCCTCTCCCATCGGGAGCCGGGACTGAATTAACATTATGCTTTCAGAGAAGTATCCCAAAGAAGTAAAACAGATCCTCTCCAAATATCCGCCAGAGGGTAAACGTTCGGCGGTTATGCCGTTGTTGTTCCTTGCCCAGCGCGAGGAAGGTTATATCACCAAATCTGCCATGCAGGATATTGGGGGCCTCGTCGACATGACTGAGACAGATATCGCTGCGATCATTGGTTTCTATACCCTCTATCACGATATGCAGGAAGGCAAATATCGGATACAGGTCTGTACCGATCTGCCCTGTGCCTTGCGCGGCGCAGAAAAATTCATGGATGAGTTGTGCGGAAGTCTTGGCGTCAAAGTCGGTGAAACGACGCCTGATGGCGTGATTACACTCGAAGCCGTAACTTGCCTCGCCGCGTGCGATAAAGCGCCGATGTTCCAAACGCAAGGCCCGGAAGGTATTAAATATCACGAGAATATGACTGTGGATAAGACGATGGAATTGATCGCCGCGTTGAAGAATGGTGTGGGGGAGGTTAAGTAATGGCACATATTCTTTTACGACATCGGGAAATTCCAGACCTGAATCAAATCGACGTTTATAAAAAGAACGGTGGGTTGGAGCCTTTTAAGAACGCCGTGACCAAGATGAAGCCGAATGAAGTAACGGACGTGGTCAAGAACTCCGGCCTGCGCGGGCGCGGAGGCGCGGGCTTCCCCACTGGCATGAAGTGGTCGTTCATTGATAACAAGAACTGGCCTCACTATATAGTGGCAAACGCAGATGAGTCCGAGCCAGGCACTTTCAAGGATCGGGAGATTATGGAGAGCAATCCCTTCCAGTTTTTGGAAGGTCTGATGATCGCCTCCTATGCAGTCGGTGCGAATGCCTCGTATGTTTATTTGCGCGGCGAGTTCTGGCAATTGGGTGCCTTCCTTGATGAGAAGATCGCTGAATTAGAAGCCGAAGGGTATCTCGGTGAGAAGCTGTTTGGGACTGAATATTCACTCAAACTGTATACTCATCTCGGCGCGGGTGCCTATATCTGCGGCGAAGAAACCGCTTTGCTCGAGTCGCTCGAAGGCAAACGCGGACAGCCGCGCAATCGTCCGCCATTTCCTCCAGCGGTGGGATTGTATGGCAAGCCGACCATTATCAACAACGTCGAGACCTTTACCAACGTGCCGATGATCATGGCAAACGGCGCAGACTGGTACAAGGCCATGGGTACGGCCGACAGCCCCGGTGTCAAGATCTTTTCACTCTCGGGCCGCGTGAAGAAACCCGGCAATTATGAATTGCCGCTTGGCGCCACCTTCCGTGAATTAATTTACACTCATGGCGGTGGTGTGATCGACGATGCAAAGGTCAAGGCGATTATGCCCGCAGGTGCGTCATCCTCTTTGATCGTTGTGGATGACGAAAAGGTTCTCGATACGCCAATGGACTATGCCACTGTCCGCACGCTCAAAGCGGAACTCGGGTCCGCATCTGTCATCATCATTGATGACACCGTCTCGTTGGATTGGCTCATCAACAAGACCGTCCATTTCTTCAAACATGAGTCATGCGGAAAATGTACGCCCTGTCGTGAAGGCACATATTGGATGTCCAATATCACCGAACGCATTCATGGTGGTCACGGAACCAAAGCTGACGTGGATTTGCTTTTGAATGTAGCGAAGCAGATTCAGGGCAAATGCCTGTGCGCACTCGGCGATTTTTCAACGATGGCTGTTGTCACCAGCATTGAACGTTTCCGACAAGACTTTGATAAAGTGGTACAAGCCTAATGAGTAAACAAGTCACGCTCACCATTGATGGGAAACAAGTCACAGTTCCGGAAGGAACCGGTGTGGCAGACGCGGCCAAGATGGTCGGTATTGACATTCCTGTTTTTTGCCATCACCCCAAACTCGAACCGGTCGGCATGTGTCGCATGTGTCTCGTGGAGATCGGCCGCCCAATGCGCGATCGCGCCACGGGTCAATTCGTGATGGAGAACGGTGCGCCGAAGATCCAATTCATGCCCAAGCTCGAAACTGCCTGCACGAACAAGGTGGAAGAGGGCATGGTCATCCTGACACAATCAGCGAAGGCGACCGACGGACAGAAGAGTACGGTGGAATTTCTGCTCACCTCGCATCCGCTGGATTGCCCGATCTGCGACAAGGGCGGCGAATGTCCGCTTCAGAATCTCACCATGGCGCATGGTCCCGGCAAGAGTCGTTTCATCTACGATGAGAAGCTGCGCCTCGCCAAACATGTGCCGCTGGGCGAATTGATCTTTCTGGACCGCGAGCGCTGTATCCAATGCGCGCGCTGCATCCGTTTTCAGGATGAGATCGCTGGCGACTCGGTGATCGGCTTCGATGAACGCGGGCGTTCGACTCAAATCGTCTCTTCTTCGGACCCCGGGTTTGATTCGGTTTTCTCGGGCAACACTTCCGATATTTGCCCTGTTGGCGCGTTGACCACCGCGGACTTCCGCTTTGGCGCGCGCCCCTGGGAATTGGATGCACAGGCTTCGATCTGTACGCAATGTCCAGTGGGATGCAATATTACCCTGAACACACGCCGTGAAGCCAAAGCGGGTGGTGAGATTGTAGTCAAGCGCGTGATGCCGCGCCAGAACGAGGAAGTGAACGAGATCTGGATCTGCGATAAAGGCCGCTTCGCCTATCACTATACCGAAGGGGAGAAACGCCTCACCAATCCCATGATCCGCGCGAGTGGCAAGCTGGAGCACGCCTCCTGGGATGAAGCCACCAAACTTGCCGCAGACAAATTCCTCAAGGCGAAGGAGAATTTTGTCATTCTCGTCTCGGGTCGGCTTGCTAATGAAGACCTCTATAATCTGAAGGAGCTTTCAGAATATTCCCAAGGTAAGGTTTATCTATACTCGCATATGGCAGGCGGTGAACTGACCTCGCTTGTCGGTGCAAGCGAAGGCACGAACTTTGGCGGTATGGGCGCAGGCACGACGATTGTTGTGGTGGCTTCCGATCTCTATCAGGAAGCGCCGGTTTGGTACCTGCGGGTGAAGCAGGCAGCGAAACGCGGCGCAAAATTGATCGTGTTGAACCCGCGCGAGACCAAACTTGATAAACATGCCTCTTTCACAGTGCGCTATGGCTACGGCGATGAGGTGAAGGTTGTCAATGACCTTGGCAAGAAGAGCGAGATCAGCGACGCGTTTATGAATGCGGAAAATGCCGTTATCTTGTATGGCAGTGAAGGGCTGGGTGTTGCAGGTTCGTCGGCCGTGGCCTCCGCCTGTGCTAAATTATTGCAGGAGACAGGGCATGCTGGCAGGCCTAACAATGGGCTCATCGGAGTCTGGAGCCGCGCGAACGATCAGGGCGCGTGGGAGATGGGCTTTGAAGTTGCACAAGATTTAGCCAATACATTGAAGGGCAAATCCGTCTATATTGTTGGCGCTGATCCGGTGTCTGATGACCCGAAACTTGCGAGCGCCCTCGAAGGCGCGGAGTTCGTCGTTGTGCAGGATGTGATGGAAACCGCGACCACCGCCATCGCCGATGTTGTTTTGCCTGCGCAAGCCTTCACCGAACGCGAAGGGACGTTGACCTCCGGTGAGCGCCGTGTGCAGAGGTTTTATCCGGCTGTACCAGCGGTTGGAGAATCCAGGCCAGATTATTCCATTACCTCACAGATTGCGCGCCATATGAATATTGTTCTCGAAGGGACGGTCATTTCGGCGCTTTTCGATATTCTTACGGACTCGGTGAAATCGTTTGAAGGCCTGAATTATGCCCAGCTCGCCGAAGTCAAGGAACAGTTCCCCATTGTGGGGCGGAGTGACCTGTATTACGGCGGCACGACCTACGAGAATAAACAAGGTATGGGCGCGCACCTCTCGTCCGCTGCGACGCGCGGGGAACAGGTGAATATCCCGCAGGTCAAGAGCGAAGCGGTTTCACATCCAAAAGAAAATCAACTGCTGGCCGTTCCGGTCACCAGATTGTATGATCGCGGGACAACCATCCTGCCGGCTGAATTATTGCACGAACGGATCGGTGAGACGAACGTTGTGATGCATTCGGATGCTGCTCAAAGATTGAGCGTGGCGGCAGGCCAGATGGTCAGCGTCAGCTTCGACGGCGTGAGCGGCGAGGCGGTCGTCAAAGTGGATGATACAGTTCCGGAGGGAGTTGCGCTGATCCCACGTTCGATGGGACTGGCGATCCGTGAGCCTGTGGCAGTGCTCGCTCTGAGCCCAGTCGAAGGGAAGGTGAAAGCATGATTACCGATTGGACACTGTGGCTCGAATGGTTTCTCAAAGCGCTGGCAGTGGCGTTATCGTTGTTGGTAGGTTTCATCCTTCTGACATGGTACGAGCGCCGCGCATTGGCGCGCATTCAGACCCGCATCGGACCGAATCGAGCGGGACCCTTCGGCTTGCTCCAACCCATTGCGGATGCGATCAAGCTGGTCTTCAAGGAAGAATTGACACCTGTCAAAGCGGACAAGATTCTTTTCTTCTGGGCGCCGGTGATTACAATGATTCCGTCCATCATTATGGCCGCTGTGATTCCGTGGGGTACTTCGTTTACCCTGTGGAATGGACGTGAGGTTACATTGTATCTTGCGGATATCAATGTGGGCGTGTTGTATTTGATGTCCATTGCTTCGATTGCTGTGTATGGCATTGTGCTGGCAGGCTGGTCATCGAACAATAAATATGCCATGTTGGGCGGATTGCGCTCCACGGCGCAGATGCTTTCTTATGAACTTGCGTTGGGGTTGTCGTTTGTGGTCGCGATCATTCTGGCGAACTCGATGCGCATTCTGGATATCATCGATGTGCAAAGGAATGCGTGGTTTGTAGTACTTCAGCCGGTAGGCGCGATCATCTTTTGGATTGCGACACTCGCTGAAGTGAATCGTGCGCCCTTCGATATGCCTGAAGCTGAGCAGGAACTGACTGCTGGATATCACAGCGAATATTCAGGCATGAAGTTTGCCCTGTTCTTCATGGCAGAATATCAGAAGATGATCGTCGTTTGCATGATGACTGCCACGCTCTACTTTGGCGGCTTTCTTGGTCCGGGCGTGGATCAATATCCGCTTCTTGGACCTGTGTATTTGTTGATCAAAGTTGTGGTTTTGCTCTTCGTGATGATCTGGGTGCGTGCCACATGGCCTCGCATTCGCTATGACCGTTTGATGGCATTCGGCTGGAAAATATTGCTCCCATTATCGCTGGGAATTGCCTTCATCACTGCCACAGGAATTGTGCTGGCGGATTATTTCAATAACCCGCTGTATTTTTGGTCTATCCCGATTGTTTCGATCCTGATTGGACTGTTTACTGTTGTGATGATCTATCGTGAGTTGAGGAGAATATCGTATGAGCGTGCTTGATCCCCTGATTGAATTGGTGCGCGGGCTTTTCACTTCAGGGAAGATGATATTTGAAAGGCCTGTCACGTATCAATACCCCGAGCAAAAACGGGAAGTCCGCCCTCGTTTTCGCGGTCGGCATGTGTTGAAGCGCTATGATAACGGACTCGAAAAGTGTATTGGATGTTCACTCTGCGCCGCGGCCTGCCCCGCAGATGCGATCTTCGTCGAAGCCGCCGAGAATACGGATGAAAATCGCTTCTCACCCGGAGAGCGGTATGCCTCTACCTATGAGATCAACATGCTGCGTTGTATCTATTGCGGCTATTGTGAGGATGCATGCCCGACTGAGGCGATCGTGCTCGGCGACAACTACGAACTCTCCTTCTACAACCGCCGTTCCGCGATCTACACCAAAGAGATGTTGCTGGAACCTGTCCCGGCGACCGCGATGTTGACTCCGCAAAAGACGCCAACTGGTGAATTCACACGTTCAGTGCCGGAGATGAAAGACCCCCGCGATTGACGATTGATTACTGGCCGATCGAAAATCGTAAACAGATTGCTTATGACCATTGACCTAGTCCTCTTCCTCACACTCGCCTTCATTGCCATCGCCACCGGGCTTGGTATGTTGATGAGCCGCAATGCCATTTATTCGGCGTTGTTCCTCGTGTTGAACTTCATCACAGTGGCGGTATTCTATCTGCTGCTCGGTGCGCCATTCATTGCCATGGCGCAGATCACGGTCTATGCGGGCGCGATCATGGTGTTGTTCCTGTTTGTGATCATGCTGCTTGGCGCGGAGAGTCTGACAGGTGAGTTCAACTTCCAGAAACTGTGGTTCCCCGGTGGGCTGGCCTTGATCCTTGCAGCCGAAGCGGCGTACCTGTTGATCAGCAAAGCCCGCCCGGTTGGCGATATCCTAGCACCCGAGGCGGCAGTGAATGATCCAGGGACGTTGGTGGAATTAAGCAAGGCACTTTTCAACAATTATCTCCTGCCATTTGAAGTGACATCCATTTTGCTGCTGGTCGCGATGGTTGGCGCAATCGTTCTGACACATAAAGAGAAAAAGGTGCAGAAGTAATGGTCCCGGTTGATTACTATATCCTCCTCTCTGCCATTTTGTTTGCCATCGGCGTGACAGGCGTGCTCATCCGCCGCAATGCGCTGATCATCTTCATGTCCATTGAGTTGATGTTGAATGCTGCCAACCTGGCGATCGTGGCGTTCAGCAGTGTCCTCAAAAGTTTCAGCGGACAGATCTTTGTGTTCTTCGTCATCGCCGTCGCGGCAGCGGAGGTGGCTGTTGGTCTGGCGCTGATCGTGGAGATCTTCAAGTCCAAGCACAGCATCGATGTGGACCAGATCAGCAGTTTGAAAGGATAGAGATTAGATAATTGGAGACTAGATAAATAGTGGCAATACTACTCTCCATTCTCTACTCTCTGGAGACTTTTATGCACTTAAGCGAATCAGTGAATGCAGGCTTTCTTTTCCTTGCCCCGGGGCTGGTCTTTGCGCCGGTCGTTGGCTTGTTGATCAACATCATTTTCGGTGGTTGGTTTATGAAACGACCCTGGGGTGAACAAGCTGTTGGTGCGGTGGCAAGCCTGGCCTCAGGCGCGGCGTTTATTGTGTCGGTCCTGCTGTTCGTGACGGCATCAAGCGCACACGAGGAGGCGCTGCGCTGGCGCTTGGCCGAGTGGATCCACATCGGCACACTCAACATCGATTGGACGTTCCGTATCGACTCATTATCCACGACGATGATGCTGGTCGTATCCGGCGTTGGAACATTGATCCACATCTACGCCATCGGATACATGCACGAGGATGTGCGCTTCAAAAATGACCCGGGCCGGTTCCCGCGCTTCTTCGTTTTTCTCAATCTGTTCATTGCCGCCATGATGATCCTCGTCAGCGGCGACTCGTACCTGATGCTCTTTGTTGGCTGGGAGGGCGTGGGACTTTGCTCCTTCCTGCTGATCGGTTTCTGGTACGAGATGGATACGCTGGCGCGCCCCTCGTGGGCAAATTCGAACGCCGCCAAGAAAGCCTTTGTAGTGAACCGCGTTGGCGACTTTGGTTTTCTCATCGCCAGTTTCATCATGTTCTGGACGTTCGGCAGTTTCCAGTTTGATGAAGTTTTCAAGCAGGTTTCAACAATCGCGCCGGGAATTATTATTGCGCTTACTTTATTTATGCTGATCGGCGTGGCAGGCAAATCAGCGCAAATTCCACTCTACATCTGGCTTCCGGACGCGATGGCTGGTCCGACTCCCGTCTCCGCGTTGATCCATGCCGCGACGATGGTGACCGCAGGTGTGTATCTCATCACTCGTTCCGCGCCGTTATATTCATCCGTGCCTCAAGCACAGAATATCGTTGCGCTCGTGGGCGCAGTGACGGCACTCTTCGCCGCGACGATTGCTGTCGGTCAGTATGACATCAAAAGAGTGCTCGCCTATTCCACCATTTCACAACTTGGATTCATGGTGGCCGCCGTTGGGATGGGCGCCTACGTGGCCGGGATGTTCCATCTCGTCACGCACGCGTTCTTCAAGGCTTTGTTGTTCCTTTCAGCCGGATCTGTGATCCTTGGCCTTGAACGCGGCCATCATCACGCAGAGCATGCACATGGTCAGCATGATAATCATGGCAAGAAAGGCAAGAAGAAGGAAGAAAAACATAGTGCTCATGACTCGCATACTTCCACGGGTCATGAGGAAGTGTTTGACCCCGGTGATATGCGCAACATGGGCGGGCTGCGTCAGACCATGCCTGTGACGTTCTGGCTCTACATGATCGGCACACTAGCGCTTGCGGGTATCTTCCCATTTGCTGGTTTCTGGTCGAAAGATGAAATCCTGCTGGATGCCAGCAGGCATTTTCCGCTGGAATATTGGCTATTGACTATTGCCGCGTTCTTCACGGCGTTCTATATGGGACGCCAGATCTGGATGGTCTTCTTTGGTGAACCTCG
>Ga0126377_10001310_pt1 | contig 16262 bp, 13 predicted proteins | sample PanSoiMetPlot_22_FD_92647 | JGI IMG/M metagenome (GOLD analysis project Ga0126377, IMG submission 92647) | Tropical forest soil microbial communities from Panama - MetaG Plot_22 | ecosystem: Environmental > Terrestrial > Soil > Tropical forest > Bulk soil | place: Panama | collected 2016-02-17
GGTTCGGCGACATCCGCCCATTTCATCGTGCCGTATTTTTCGAGCGCGTAAGCCAGGCCGGCGACAGTGCCCGGGACTCCGGCGGCCGCATGGCCGTAGGTCGAAGACTCGTCAATGTATTCGCCTTTGTCGTCGAGATAGACGTTGCGATGAGCCGCGGCAGGCGCCATTTCGCGGTAATCAATCGCTGTCGCCTTGCCGCCGGCCTGCCGGATGATCATGAATCCACCACCGCCCAGATTGCCCGCCGGCGGCCACACGACCGCCAGCGCCAGCCCGACCGCCACGGCGGCGTCAACCGCATTGCCGCCGCGCTTCAACACGTCGACGCCGACCTGCGAAGCGATCTCGCTGACCGAAGTGACCATTCCGTTTTTGCCGCGAACCGGTGGACGCGAGGCGGCCCGGGTTGAAGTAAATGAGGTAAGTTGTGATGGCGTGGCCGTAAACGAAACCAGCAACGCAAAACATAGGAGAGCGGAAATCGTTTTCTTGATTTTCATATTTTGAAGTTCCACGTTGATCGGCTTATTCATTTTTCCGGCGACTTAAAGAACTCTGTGTGAGCTTCACGCGGGGCTCGAATCTTGGCGTACAATGACAATCGTTCGTAAGTCACCAGGGAATCAAATAAGAGAAACGCGACGCCTATCACAACGAGCGCATAGCCGACACGCTTATTGATTCGTACTGGCGCGGTTCTGAAGAACTCCTTGACCTCCGGCCCCAGTTGTCGCGCCAATAGTCGCATTGCGCGAAGACCCCTAAACCTTTTGAACCGGAGATAAAACATTCCATCAATGAGGTACGCTTGTGCAATCAGCTCATTGTTGAGCGCGGGCAAACGAAAAGCTTTGGCGGATTCCTCGTAAGACAGGCCCAGTCTGCTAAACGCCTGGCGCAAAGCGTCGCGCAAGGTCGTCCATGTCGCTCCAATAACAATGCCTCCGCCGGGCGCCCACAAGATTAGCCATAAAAGTATCGCCATGCTGCCAATTGCTACAAATGCGAAAAATGCTAATAGCTGGCTTTGCCATAGATATTCAGGCCACAAAATCAATATCTTGATACAACTAAGCATCAACGGCGCAATACCTAAGATTCCCCACAATCGGTTGTCCACGATAAAAGGTCTTTTCGCAAGCAGGAGGCGTAAGCCCTCTACGATAAATAACGAGGATATACCCGCCAGGACGATCGCATCAATGATTATGTCTCTCATAGATCCTCCTGCTGAATCAATCTCTGGGATACAAACTGAAGAACAGGGACTCGATCCCTTCCGTCTTCTCCCGCGCCCGGTTGATGAGATCGGTGATTTCAGCCCGCTGCCGGCGGTTGAAATCTTCGTCGCTGATCGTCATCAAATTGGAGAGCAAAGCGTAGGCCGCGCCGCGCATCGAGGTCATCGCCAGTTGAGCCCCGGTCGCCACGTCGGCGAAGACGATCGGATTGCCGATCTCGGTCAGTTCGTTGAGCAGTTCCAGAACCTCCATAGAGTTTCGCGCGATTCGCAGCGGCGACGACACGGCGTTTTTCGTCGCCTGCTCCAGCGCCATCGCGCGCGCAAGGCGTTTAGCCTCGGTGTCGCGGGGCAGGGCAAGGGCCTCGGCCACCTGTTTGCGGCCTTTAGTTTCCTCGAGGGAGGCGTCGCGCAAATCGGCGCTGAGTTGATCGAGCTGACCGAGGACGCCTCGCGCCTCTTCTTCGGACGATTTTTTCTGATCGATCATCAGGCTGCAGACCAGTTTGCCCAGCGCAGCCGCCAGCGATCCTGCGATGGCGGAGGCGGCGCTGCCGTCCAGCGCCACATTGTCCCCAATATTATCTCCGACATTGTCCTCGACATTGTCCCCGACATTGTCCCCGGTATTCTGCATGGAAAAGACGCCAGGCGGCGGCAGTTCCCTCGCGCCGACGTCGCCCTCGTATTCAAAATCCGGTTCGATCTTCATCAACTCGGACTGCAGGCGTCTTTCGAGAACCAGGTCATTGCTGAAGTTCTCGATCTGTAGATAGAACTCGCTGCAGGCGTTGATCGCGGCTTGAGGGACGAGGCCGACAATCTCGCTTCCCACGATCTGCGCGCCATAGCGCGCGGCCTCGCGTTTGACCATCTCGAACGCGCGGTAGATCGGCGTCTCCTCGTAATCAGTCAGATTCATCGAGACCTGTGTCTGGCGGCGGCTTTTGAGTTCCAGTCCGAGAGCCTTGACGTTGAGCAGCCCGCCGTCGCTCGCGCGCACGGCCTTGGCGATCTTCTCGGCCACGGCCAGATCCTCCGTCGCCAGATTGACGTTGAATGCGATGAGCGGCGTCCGCGCGCCCACGGCCATCGCGCCGGCCGTCGGGTGAATGCGCCGGGGGCCGAAATCTGGCTTGCGGTTCGGGTCGTTCTCGATCAAATGGCGAAGGGCCTCGAATTCGCCCCGCCGGACGTTCGCCAGATCAGTACGATCACGGCGCGTTGCGGCTTTTTCGTAAAGATAGATGGGAATGCCCAACTCGCCCGCGATACGTTCGCCGGCGCTCCGCGCGATCGCAACACATTCCTCCATCGTCACTCCCTTGACCGGCACGAACGGCAGCACGTCGAGAGCGCCAAGCCGAGGATGCTCGCCGGTGTGCGTGTTCAAATTGATCAGCTCCGTGGCGACGGCTGCGGCCCGGACGGCGGCTTCGACCACCGCATCAGGCTCGCCCGCGAAAGTAATCACGGCGCGGTTGTGATCAGGGTCCATCGAATAATCCAGCACCACCACGTTCGGAACTGTTGCAATGGTTTTGGCGATTAATTCGACCTTGTCGCTGTCGCGGCCTTCGCTGAAATTCGGAATGCATTCGATGATCTTTTTCATGTGGAACCCGCCTTTTAGAAAACAGTGTCAACTGCCGGTCGCTCATCAATGCCTTCGGTAACCCTAGAAGAACCCGAAAATTGAAAAAGTGTTTTGAGGAATCCAACTGTAGTTTAGCTCAACTGCCGATTGTAGGGTACAGCGAACGGCGCCGCCCGGCGCTTACCCCATTCGCAAAGGCCCTGATTGATCCTCTCCCCGCGCCGGCGTTACGGCTGCCACGTCTTATGCGATCCCGTCAGAGTTAAATTTGATGAGGCCGAGGCGCCTGCGTCGCGGCGATTGCTGATATTTAGAAGAGAATCTTCCATTTGTCAGTTGAGATTGGTCATTTGTCATTGCTGATAAATTGCTCAACGTTCATCGGGCGTTTATCGTTGGTTTGAGCGCGAGCCTACTCGCGTCCCCTTATAGAAACCCATGCCTTGATGACTCTCAGATTCAGATCGTCAACAACAATCTCGCCTACCGGCAATCTCTTGAATACTCTCAGACACCAGTCAGCGAGCGGGTTGATGTGTTCCTTGCCCGCCCAATCATTGAGCGACCTTTCTGCTTCAACCTGTTTACCCAGTTTTTGCAGCGCCAGCGCGCTGATCAATGTGTTGACGCCCTCCCTTCGGCTTTTGAACGAAACGATCCTGTTCAACGCCGCGCGAGACTCGTCACGTTTGTTCAGCTTCTCGTAGCAAAGCGACTCGAGCCAATCCGCCAATCTTTCGTCAACGTCTTCCTGATACGGTTTGCCCGCGCCGAGGTTCTCAGGCCACTGCTTTGCGGCCGAGACGAATCGCAGAGCCGCCGAGTGATCGTTCGCTTTCATCCGTTCCAGCGCGAGCATCAGTTGAGTCTCTTTGTAAATTCGCACGCCATCGGTGGCCCCTTCGTAAGGCAGAATGTTGAGCTTCGCCAGCAGATCGCCACATTGCTGGAATTGCCCGGCGCGCAGCAGCGCCTTCGCATAGAGCGCGCCGAGTTGGTAGTTTTCAGGAAACCTTTCGAAGTTAGCCTTGGCGACTTGCAACGCCTTGTCATATTGCGGGTGGACGCCTTCGGCGTAATAGTCGACCAGGAATTTTCCGTATCGCCATTGTCCGGGGTCGAGCTTTGCGGCTTGCTGCAAATCAGCGATTGATTTATCGAACTCGTTGAGATCATCCGCCAGGTGTGAGCGCGCCGCATAGAAAGCGTCGTAATCCGGCGTGGAGCCACAGCTTTCGAGCAGACGCCAGGCTCCCAACTTGTCGTCTCTGCTCCAATAAATCAGCGCCAGATAGTATTTCGGTTGCCAGCCAACGTTCTGTTCCACTACCCAGCGCAAAACCTCCGCCGTTTCCGACCGGAACGGAAAGACAAATCGTGGCGACAACGAATTGGCTTTCTGAATCAACGCGGCGGAAATCTCTCCCTGCCGCTTGTATCTCAGGAACGCCAGCCAGTAAGCCGTTTCGGGATTTTCGGGCGCTAATCGCAACACATCTTCGCACTGCTTCAACTGGCCAGCGTCGTAGTACCAGACGGCCAGTTCCAGAAAAGTCTCGCGCGGCATTTCATTGCGGATCATCGAAACGAACGCGCGGCGGCTCTCGTCAGCCCCCTCCCAAACGCTCTTTTCAAACCTGGCGAAATGATTGAGCGGGTCAAAAGACAGAATCCGGTTCAACTCATCGACGGCCTTCTCTCTTCTGTTTTGCAGGCGATGAATGACGGCGAGAATTTGACGGGCGTCGAGGTTGTAGCGATTGAAATCGAGCGCTTTGTTCGCGTAATCCTCGCTTCGATCGAAACGCTTTTCGCGGAGGTGTATTTTGGCCAGTTCGGTGTAAGCCGCGCCGCGATATTCTAACGACATCGCGGCGATTTCGAACCCGTCCTTCGCGTCGGCCATCTTACCGATCTGCGAGCTGGCCAGGCCGTAGTAATAATTCGCCGCGGGATCGTAGGTGTCAATGCTCAAAGCCTTCTTCGCGTACCCGACCGCTTTCGCGAAATCCAAATTGTGATATTCGACCATTGCCAGATCAGCCAGCGCCGGCATGAAATTCGCGTCTTTCTTCAAGCAGGCTTCGAGCTTCTCTTTCGCCGCGCGGTAATAGCGTTGGCGAATATCCTCTTTGCCTTGCAGGTAAAGCCCGTACACTGAACTCCAGTCGAAATCCTTCGGCGTCTCAATCGGACGACTTAAAACATCGGCTTCCGGGTCGGCGGAATATTCCAGCTTGTCTACGCCGAGTCTGACGCTGAGTCTTTTCAGGTTCACTTCGGTTTTGACCGAATCGGAAAATATTTCGAGCGGCTTCAACGACAGCAGTTTTGAATAGACCACCTTCTCGCCGTCGAGGACTTCGAGTTTGTCGTTGATGTTTTGCGTGGGGGAAAAATAGAGCTTCAATTCGCCGTCTTCCGCTATGACGTTCAGAGCGCCGAATTGATTGGCCTTCACGAAACCTTTCACGCCTTTGACCGGAAACCAGTATTCCGTCCAAGTATCGGTTGAATAAGGCGCGAAACCTCTATGCTTGAAGGGCGTGAAGGCGCTTCGATCGGCTGATTGATTGAACAGCCGCCCCGATTGGACTTCGACATACTGGCCGTCGCCGTCGGTCAACAGCTTCTCCCAGATCATCCCCTGCCGTGACAGCCCCCAGATCCAGATCTTTTTGCCGGCCTTGTCGTCGCGCGGCGAATAGCGCGCCATCCCGAAATCCTCATCGCGCCAGTAGCCGCCGAAAAATTCTGCATATTTGCCGAAGACGTGGTACGACTTGTAGCCGCCGAAGTCGTTCCGCTCGTAGAACGAAATGTCTCTGCCGTTCTCTTTGTTGATCGGCCACGAAGAGTATTCGCCGTCGTGGCCGACGTAATGCGACCCTGGATAGATGAATTGCAGGTTGCCCGCGGCCTTGATCCCAACGTTCATCCACGTGTAGTAAGGTTGTTCAATCGGCGTGGCGTTATGCCAGAACGAAGTGGTCGTGAAATAGGCTTTATCGGCCGGTAGATTTATCTCCAATCGCCAGGGCGTGCGCGTCAGCAGGTCGAGAACGCCGATGAAGCAACTGACGCCGCCGTCCTCGTTCTTGCGGGTCAAGTAATCGACCGGCGTGGCGCAATTGGGCGTGTGTCCGATGATGCCGTAATTAGCTTCGATGCCGCCGCTCGTCCAGGGACCGCGCATCGCGATGTCGCGGAATTTGACCACCTGGTTGTAGTAGATGAACGGCTTGCCGGTTGACTTCTCAATCGCCGTCCAAATCTTGCCGCCGATCTCCGGCAGGATCATCACGCGAATGTAATCGTTCTCCAACTCGACGACCGTCCACTCTTTATTGACCGGCTTGTCGGTGTACATATCGAAACGAAAGTACGGATAGATTTTTCCGACGACGGGAATGGGGTTGGGATCGGAGTACGGATATGTCACGAAGACCTTCTTGTATTCCTTGATCGTCGCCGCGCTGGTTTGGGCGAACGAATTAGCGGACGGAAACAGAAGGGAGAATAGAATTACTGCTAGCGGTCGAAACATAATTTTCACCCTCGGTTTTTCACTGTTTTCCGGCGATCATCTCATCAACCCATTCGACAGCGCTGTTGAAGCGGTCGCGCAACTCGCCGGAGAGGAAGTGGAATGGCTTCGACTTCAGGCGAACGTTCGCCCATGTATCGGCGACGCCAGACGCTGGTGGCGAAAGCGTTCGTGTCGCAAATCAAAACTTTATTCGCGCGGCGCGCCGCTTCATCCTCGCGTTCGCGCTGAGTCTTGGCTCGGATGCGCCAGGCGGCGCGGAATGCGCGCCGCAAACTATTGAAGGCCCGCAAACGCCGCGCAGTGGAACGATCATTACGCGGCGTAAGTGGGCCTTCGAAAATCCGGGGCGGCGCGGCTTTGGGCGCGTGATTACTTTGCGCGTTCGATGTAACGGCCTTCAGTCGTGTCCACGCGAATCTTCTCGCCCTCTTTGATGAAGGCAGGAACCTGGATGGTGATGCCGGTTTCGAGTTTCGCCGACTTGCCGACGTTGCTGACCGTGGCGCCCTTGATCTCAGGCTCTGTCTCGACGACCGTCATCGTGACGACTGGCGGAATCTCGATGCCGATCGGCGCGCCTTCGTAAATATCCACGTTGATCAATGTCTCCGGCAGCAAATAACCCACCGCGTCACCGAGGTCTTCAGCGCTCAATCCGATCTGTTCATAAGTCTCGGTGTTCATGAAGTAATACATGTCACCTTCGTTATACAGATAGCTCATCTCGTGCTGATCGAGGACGGCGCGTTCTACGTCGTCGGTCGAACGGAAGCGGTGCTCTGTCGTGGAGCCTGATTTCAAATTGCGCAGCTTGGTCTGCACCATCGCGCGAAGGTTGCCAGGAGTGTGATGATGAAAGTCGACGACCTTGTGCGGCGCGCCGTTGTGAATGATCACCATTCCTTTGCGAATCTGCGTCGCTTGAATACCCATTGCTGAAAAATCTCCTCAGAAAACTCACGTGGTAACGAACTTATCCATTGCTACGTGGCGCCATTTCAGAACTCATATGAGGTTCGAAAAGACGAAAGGATAGCCAACGCTTCAACGCGGGTCAAGATGGAGCGCCCCCCCTGGGCCGCGCGAAGATCGCGAACGGTCGAAAAATGTCTTGATAAGCCATTGACCCCATATACCTTGTAAGTTACTATGCAAAACGATGCAGGACTTCTGCGAAGTTAGTGTGCGGTGGCAATTCAATTTGAGCCAATTCATTTGAATGGGAGACCGATGCATAATTTTGACGGCGTGCACGCTCGCCATAGTCGCGAGTATCTAAGCCGCAAAGCTCAGGTCACCCACCTGTTACGAACAGGTTCAAATGAAGCCCCGGCCACGGCTGAGCGGAAGTCCTCGCGGAGTTTTTCTCCTCGCCCGACCGACTTCACTTCAACCAGGCTCATTTCATTGAATCTGAACCGGCGTCAGGCTTAGAAAGGTCAGTGGAAAATGATAAGGATTCTGATGACCGGCGATACTGTCGCCCGCAGCGGTCGCCGCGCGCTCGAAGAACGGCTCCATGATTTGCGCTTGCAGCGCGAGATCGATTTCGTCGTCTCGAACGTCGAGAACGCCGCCGGCGGTTTTTCGATCACGCCTCGAATCGCCGAAGACATGCTCGCCGCCGGGGTCGATGTGATGACATCCGGCAACCACATTTTCGACAAGAAGGAGATACTCGAATATATCGAGAAGCAGCCGCGGTTATTGCGTCCGGCGAATTATGCGCCAGGCGTTCCGGGCAAAGGACGGTGGATCGGCAAAGTGCGTGGCGTTCCTATAGCCGTAATCAACCTGCAAGGCCGGGTCTTCATGAGCCAGTGCGACGATCCGTTCCGTTGCGCCGACGCGCAACTCGCCGCGCTGGGGCCTTCGTTCAAAATCATCCTCGTCGATATGCACGCCGAAGCGACCTCGGAGAAGATGGCCATGGGTCGCTATCTCGACGGCCGCGCGTCGGTCGTGGGCGGCACGCACACACACGTTCAGACCGCCGATGAACAGATTATGCCCGAAGGCACGGCCTACATGACCGACCTGGGAATGGTCGGCCCGCACGACGGCGTGATCGGGATGCAGACCGAGATCGTCCTGGAGAGGTTCTTGCGCGGCATCTCAACGAAGTTTGAGCCTTGCGAAGGCGGGATCAAGCTGAACGGATTGATCGTAGATGTTGACGAAGAGACTGGACGCGCGTCGCGCGTCGAGCGATTGAGTTTGCAACATAGTTGAATCACACAATGAGCGCAGCAGAGACCGCTAATGTTGTCGTCATCGGCGGCGGCGTCATCGGAACAGCCATCACCGCCGAAATCTCCCGTCACTGCGATGACGTGTTTCTGCTCGAAGCGGCGCCGCGTTTGGGCATGGGGACTTCGACGCGCAACAGCGGGGTCATCCATGCCGGGATCTATTACAAGCCGGGGTCGCTCAAGGCGTTCCATTGCGTCCGCGGCGCGCAGATGCTCTACGAATTCTGCGCGGCTCACAACATCCCGCACGAACGCACAGGCAAGCTGATCATCGCCGACAGCCAAGATCAACTCCCCGCCCTCCAAGACCTGAAACGACGCGGCGACGAGAACGGCGTCGCGGGCCTGGAGATCGTTGACGGCGAATTCATCCGCCGCCTCGAACCGAATATCGTTTCGCCCGTCGCGCTCAATTCGCCGAACACCGGCATAGTCGACGCCGAGGCGTTGATTAAGTCCTTCGAGCGCATCGCCAAATCGAATGGCGCCCACATACTGACAAATACCCGAGTGATCGGCGCCGGCGCCGGAGACGGCCAGACCATGATCCGCACGGAGCGCGAAGAGTTCGGCGCACACGCCGTCATCAATTGCGCCGGCCTCTACGCCGACGAGGTCGCGCGGATGTTTGGCTACGACAAATACACGATTTATCCGTGCCGGGGTGAATACGCCGAACTTCTGCCGGGCTCGCGCCGGCTGGTCAACGGCCTGGTCTACCCACTGCCTCTGCCGACCGGACATGGACTGGGAGTCCATTTCACGAAGACCACGGCCGGGGCTTTGCTGATCGGTCCGAACGCGAGATACGTGAAAAACAAAGACGATTACGAGAATGACCGAACCGACCTGCGTGTCTTTTACGAATCGGCGGCGCGAATGGCGCCGGCGCTTCGATTTGAGGATATGCGGGCGAGTTACACTGGGATCCGCCCGCGCCTCACGCCCGAACACGAACATTCGATCGCGGATTTCGTGATCGAACACGACCCGAACCATCCATCAATCATTCACCTCATCGGGATTGAATCACCCGGACTGACTTCATGCCTATCCATCGGCAAAAGCGTGGCCGAAATGGCTCGAATGATTCTGTAAAGTCACCGAACCTCTATTTACTCCATCGTCTGGACTGCTCTATAAATCTGGGAACGCGCAACCCTGGGAGCGCAGGCATCCTTGCCTGTCATGCTCGCGAATCTCAGGACTCGAAAAGAGATGAGCGCAATACGCAATCAGACCAGACTGGGCTTATAAATGGACGAGTCGAAGATAAATGATCGAATTGCGAAGCCAGCAGGCAAGGATGGGCGGCGCTCTCAGATCATTTCGCGCCCGGCGCTTCGAGTTCGTTGTTCAAATGCCTGCGCTTGAGCAAATTGTTGAGCAGGAAAATGATCACGATGGCCGCAGCGATGCTGAGTCCAATCTTCGGGTAGTGTTGTTTAAAAATGTCAGTCGCCTGATCGCCGTAACTCACCGCCATCCAACCTTCCAGGGCGAATCTGACGCCGCGACCGATGACCATCGCCGCGATGAATCGCCAGAGTCGCATGCGGAAGGCTCCGGCTGAAAGCACGAACAGTTTGAACGGAAAGGGCGGAGGCATCACCGCCGCCAGCAGCAGCGCCCAGACGTCGTAACGATTGATTAAATCTTCCACGCGCGCGCGCTTTTTAGGGCTGAATTTTCTGAGCGCGGCCTGCCCGCCTTTGCGCGCGATAAAGTAGAGGAGGAGCGATCCTATAGTCGAACCGGCTATCGCGACTGCGACATACACCGGCGCCATCGCGTGATTTTGATGAGCGAGCAACATCACCGCCCCGTCCGGTCCTCCCGGCAACGGGATGAACGCGGCGTCCAGGAGCGCAACGGCGAACACGCCGAGCGCGCCAAGTCCCATCAGCGCGACTTTCAGCGATTTCATCGCGCCGCCTATGCCCATTAACGGAAATTTCATTTCTTCTTATCAGTCCTTGATTTGATGTGAGGTTCAATCGGTATACGAAGCTTGAGTCTCGCGTTCGGGCGTTTGGCCTCTCAACCGCGCAAACACGCGGCGCCCTACGAACGAGAGAAGGAAAAGCGCGATTACCCCTCCCAGGATCTCGATGAAATGAGACTCAAGCCAGCCCAGAATCTGTAAAACTTCATTGCGGAAAAAGTAGGCCACCCATCCCCAGAAATAATACCGCACGGTTCGCGAGATCATCACGACAACGGCAAAACGAGCCGCCGGATAATTCAACGCGCCAGCCGCCGCCACGAAAATCTTGAATGGCATCGGCGGGGGAAGTAAGGCCGGAATAACCAGCGCGAAGATTCCCCACTTGCCGTATAGCTCTTTGACCCGATCCAGATGTCTGGGATGAAAGCGCTTAGTGACGAACTGTTCGCCCCGTTGCGCGATGCGATATAAGATCAAACAGCCGATCACCGAACCGATCGCCGGGAAAAGCGGGAAATAATAAACCTCGGAAGGATTGTGCGCGACGCGGTAGGCGGTGATGTAGTCGTTGACTTCAGGCAAAGACAACAGTGACGAATCGAGCGCGCCGATTAAAATCATGATCGGCGCGGCGAAATAAGCCGGCAATATCTTCACCTGCTCGGAAATACTATTAAACCAGTCCAGAAACCACTCAAACATTTTCCAATTGTCGGTCGTCGGTTGCCGGCCGCCAACCATCGCCGGCAAACGGCAACCAACAACTGCTTTAAATCCTTTTGATATAACTCTTGCCCGGAAGCTCCCTGATTCTATCTTTCATTTGGAGACCAAGCAATGCGGTCATCAAATCCGACGAATTCATTCCGCTGGAGATAAGTAATTGATCGATGTGCGATGGGGAGTCAGCCGTGATCATCTCGAGCAATTTGCCTTCTTCATCGCTCAGCGCCACGGTTTCAAACATTGGCTGAACGTTTGAATGCTCGGCGCTCCTCTTAGACCGATTCACGCCTAAAATCCTATCCTTCACGTCGCGCGGAAGTTCCTCGACGACGTCCCGCCAATGCTGAACGAGTTTCGCGCCATCTTTGATCAGGAAGTTCGGCCCGAACGAAGTTTGGGAGGTGATATTGCCGGGCACAGCGAAGACCTCTCGGCCCTGTTCGTAGGCGAGTCGCGCGGTAATCAGGCTCCCACTGTGCTCCGCCGCTTCGACGATCAAAACGCCGAAACAGAGTCCGCTCAGGACACGATTGCGATATGGGAAATTCTGCGGCAGCGGCGGCGTACCCAAAGGGAATTCCGAAATCACTGCGCCGCTCGCCGCGATTTCGCCCTCAAGCTTCTTGTGTTCTTTCGGATAGGTCGTCTCCAACCCCGTCCCGACGACGGCGACCGTCAGTCCTCTGATTTCTTTGGCGATTCCCTTGGCGGCTTCGAGCGCGCCTTGGTGCGCGGCCGCGTCGATCCCGCGCGCCAGCCCCGAAACGATCGTCAAGCCGTTCTGGGCCAGTTCGCGAGAGAGACTCAGCGCGGCGTTGACGCCGTATGTCGAACACCGCCGCGAACCGACGACCGCGACGCAAGGCCGCGCGCAAGCCAACTTCAAATCGCCGCGTACGTATAAGGCGATCGGCGGGTCGTAGATCTCGCGCAGCAGCGGCGGATAATCTTCATCTTCGAGCGTTATGACAATGGCGCCGAGTCTTTCTAGCCGCTCGATCTCGGCGTTGGCTTTTTCGAGGATTTCAGAATCGTGGAGCTCCCGGATGGTTTCCGGCTTGAGACCCTCTTTCTCGAGTGACAATCGTGAAGCTGCGAAAATTTGCGCGGGAGACCCGAAACGATCGATCAGTTGATTGGCCGTGCGCGGGCCTATTCCGCGAATCATGTTGAGCGCGATCCAATCGGCTAAATCAGCGCGCATCGTGATTACCTCCAAAGGCTGTCGGCGCGGCGGCGCGCGCGTGAGCAAACAGCAGCGCCCGCGAACAACCCGTTTGCTCACGCGCGCGCCGCCGCGCCATTTAGAACCCGCGGATTATATGCTGGCGCCCGGGAAAATCCCATGCTTAAATCCGTTCAACGAACTTTTGTCGGGAGAATATTAAGGCCGATCATTCTCCGACCTCGTTCCCGCCAACCTTGAGCCTGTTAAACAGACCGGCATAAAATGGGTGAGTCGCGCCCCGCTGGAGTAAATTTATATGTATGTACATGAACCTCCCCGTTCGGAATCTGTTGAGCAATTGGCAAGACAAGTTTTCGCTGATCTCCATCAAACCATCATCTTCCATGAATCCGGAACGCTGGCCGGCGATGTCGACTCCGTCCACGATATGCGCGTCGCCGTTCGCCGTCTCAGAGTCGGGTTGAGCAACTTCTCGATCTGCGTGCCTAAAGAAGACAGAAAAAGGTTAAGATCGATTCTGGAGAATCTGGCCGATACGCTCGGCGGTGTGCGGGACATGGATGTGATGATCGCCGCGATGAAAGCTTTGTCGCCGATCCGCCCCGGTCAGGAGAAGGCCGCCATCTCAACGCTGATTGGCCGATTGCGGGCCAGGCGCAGATCGCGATTGAGGGCGTTGATGAATTATCTGGGCGGCGAAGAATACGCTGGTTTCAAAAGCGAGTCTCCCTCCAACTGGATAAAAATGAATGGGACTCAAAGATCTTATAAGTCTCATGAGCCCGATTCAGAATGCTCCCAGGCGTTCCCCGAGGAAGAGCATGGCCAAGCCGCTTAAAATCAGAAAGATTTCTCCCGATGACCGGCCGGAGAAGGCCGCCAGGCGAATTCTGCGGACGCGTATCAAGGAGTTTTATTCATGTTGGCCCGATCCTGACCACACGCCCACTCCAGAACAACTTCACAACCTGCGAATTTCGGGAAAGCGGTTGCGGTACAGCGCCGAAAGTCTGCGCGAACTCTATCCTGACAGGCTGGCCCTGCTGATAGATCTGCTCAAATGCGCCCAGGATCTGCTCGGCGCGATTCAGGATTGCGTGACTCAACGCGGCCTGATCGAAGCCTATTTAGCTCGGATGCGCCGCCGGGCGCCGCAGCGCGCTCAGATCGCGGCGCTTGAAAAGATCGTCTCGGAGTACGAGCGGCGTCAATTAACGCTCTATGTGCAATTCCACGAAACCTGGCGCGGGATGACAATGAATGAGTTTCGCGCGAGTTTGAAGGCGATGGTCGAGCGCGTTATAAAACCAAAACGGGAGCGACCCGCTCCGAGTGAAGACCAGGAGACTCGCGAGCCTGCCCTGCGCGTAATCGCCGCCCAGGAATCTTTCCATGTTGATCAGGCCGGCGACGAGGAAATGGCGGCGCGCCGCGCGCGTAAGCAATCGGCCGCGGAATCATTCTCGGTTGATCAAGCTGGCGACGAAGCCCGCGCCGAAGCCGTTGTCAATGTTGACGACGGCGACGTTTGAGGCGCAGGAATTGAGCATCCCGAGTAACGCGGCGAGGCCGTTGAAACTGGCGCCGTAGCCGATGCTAGTCGGCACGGCGATCACCGGCGCCCCGACCAGCCCGCCAACCACCGAAGGCAGCGCCCCTTCCATTCCCGCCACGCAGACGATCACCCGCGCCGATTGCAGCGCCTTCCGGCGGCTTAGAACACGATGAATGCCCGCGACTCCGACGTCGAAAATTCTCTCGACCCGATTGCCCATAATCTCGGCGGTGATGGCGGCCTCGTCGGCCACCGGGATGTCGGACGTGCCCGCCGTGACTACAGCAATCCCGCCGCGCCCGCGCATCGTCCAATCGCGCCGCACTGAGATCGCGCCGCAGGACTCATGAAATTCGGCGTCCTCGGCGATCGCCCTCACCCGCTCGAAGGTCGCGCGATCCGCGCGAGTGATGAGCAGATTTGACGAACGTTCGAGTAGCGATGACGCGACGCCGATAATCTGCTCGGGCGTCTTCCCCGGCCCGAAGATGACTTCGGGGAAACCCAGGCGGATCGAGCGATGATGATCGACCTGAGCATACCCGAGATCTTCATACGGCAGATGGCGCATCCGCTCCAGCGCCTGATCAAGCTCAAGGCGACCTTCCTTGAACTCCAAAAGCAAATCTTTCAATCGTTCCTGATCCATATCAACCAACAGCTTTGTATAGTATTTAAGAGAACAACTTCAGCCACAAATAGACACTAATGGACACGAATCTTTTCGTTGATCTTATGATTCATTCGCCTCCTCCTCGCCGCTATTCGTGAACATTCGTGTTCATTAGTGGCTGAAGTCCTTTTTCTTGAAATCTATAGTGTTTGATAGGGCTTTTGCAAATGAGTGATGGTCTGTAGCGTTGCTTGACAAGCTTTCAAGGCGCCAAATATAGTTGCCCATCAAGCTCAAACGCACTGTCATCGTAGTAGCGCACGGTCAAATGAAATCAATCATCGTCGGCATCACCGGAGCGAGCGGATCAGTTTACGGCCAGAGGCTGCTCGCGAGCCTCAATGCGAGTCACGAAGTTTCCCGCATCGACCTCGTCTTCTCGCAAGCCGGGGTGCGCGTCGTCGGCGAAGAGTTGGGGCTGAATGTCGCCGGCTCCGACCGGCGCGTCGTCCGCGAAATGCTCGGCGAGGATTCCGAGAAGGTGACCGTTCATCCTACTAACGACATCGGCGCATCAATCGCCAGCGGATCCTATCTGAGCGACGCGATGGTGATCATCCCGTGCAGCATGGGGACGCTCGGCGCCATCGCCAACGGAGTTTCCCGTGACCTGGTGCACAGGGCCGCCGACGTGACTATCAAAGAGGGTCGCCTGCTCCTACTTGTGCCACGTGAAACGCCACTTAATGTAATACATTTGGAAAATATGCTTAAATTAGCGCGTTTAGGCGTCAGGATATTACCAGCAATGCCTGGGTTTTATCACCATCCCAAGACGATTGACGACCTGATCGAGCATTTCATTCACCGCTTGCTGGATCACCTCGGCGTTTCACACGAGCAACTGACCAGATGGGAAGGTAGTAAGAAGAGTGGGAGAGCGGGAGAGCGAGAGAGCGAGAGAGCTGGCGAATAAGAATCTTTTCTCCCGCTCCCTAGCTCTCTCGCTCTCCCGCTCTCAAAACTATGCTGCGCAGTCTGAAAATCACACTCGAGATGATCAAGATCGAGCACACGCTCTTCGCGCTGCCGTTCGCGTTTCTGGGCGCGGTGCTCGCGGCGAGAGGTCTGCCGGCGTGGGATCGGATTTTGTGGATAGTCGTGGCGATGGTCGGAGCGCGTTCGGCGGCGATGGCGTTCAACCGGCTGGTCGACCGCGAGTTCGACGCGGCGAATCCGAGGACGAAGATGAGGGCGATTCCCGCGGGGCTGCTGAGCGCGCGGTTCGTCGCCGCCTTCACTGTCGCGTCATCCGCGCTCTTCTTCCTCGCGGCGTTTATGCTCAACCGGTTGACGCTGATGCTTTCGCCGGTGGCGCTGGCTTCTGTCCTGGTCTACTCGTATACGAAGCGGCTCACTTCGTTGTCGCATCTTGTTTTGGGATGGTGTCTGTCCATCGCGCCGACGGGGGCGTGGATCGCAGTGCGCGGGACAATTGATTCTCCGGCGCCGCTCCTGCTTTCACTGGCCGTGACGCTGTGGACGGCGGGGTTCGATATCATCTACGCCTGTCAGGATCGCGATTTCGA
>Ga0126377_10001312_pt1 | contig 16255 bp, 15 predicted proteins | sample PanSoiMetPlot_22_FD_92647 | JGI IMG/M metagenome (GOLD analysis project Ga0126377, IMG submission 92647) | Tropical forest soil microbial communities from Panama - MetaG Plot_22 | ecosystem: Environmental > Terrestrial > Soil > Tropical forest > Bulk soil | place: Panama | collected 2016-02-17
AGGCTCTCCGAAACCTGACCGCTGTCCTGGAGGCCGCCGGCAAGAGCCTGGACGACGTGGTGCGGATTGGTGTCTATCTCACTGACATGCGTGACTTCGCCGCGATGAACGAGGTGTATCGGGAGCATCTCAGCGCCCCGTACCCGGCCCGCACTGCGATCGCGGTCGCCGCACTCCCGCTCGGCGCTGCCGTCGAGTTCGACGCGATCGCAAGCTAGTCATGGAGGCAGCGTTCAGCCTGATGGACATGTTCAGCGGTCGGGGCAGCGGGGATGTGACACTGGCGAGCCGGCTGCCGACCCTCGCGGATCTGTAGTCGCATCACACCGTTCCCGCCGGTGCGACTGTGCGTACTCGCTGGACACCAACCGCAGACTCCGTTCGCAGTGATCAGGCGGGATCTCCGCCGTCGGTAGGTTGTCCGGCCACCTCTGTGCGGGCCTCGATGGCGTACAGCACGGCGGCCATGTCTGCGTCCCCGTAACCCAGCGCAGCTGTCTCGCTGTAGAGGGCATGGCAGACGTCCAGCAGGGGGGAGGCAAGCCTGCTGGACCGGGCCTGCTCAGCGATGAGGCGGTTGTTCTTCAGTACGTCCAGGATGGCTGCCTGCACGCTGAAATCGCCCGTCAGCAGCTTGGCCGCCTTCGTCCGGGAGACGGCGCTGGCCATTGGCCCGGCATCGAGCACGTCCAGAAAGCGGTTACGGTCCAGGTCATGCCGGTCGGCGAAGTGGAAGGCCTCGGCCAGGCCGGTCACCTGGGTGATGAGGAAGATGTTGACCGCGAGTTTCATCAGCAGCGCACCAGGGACGGCGCCGCAGGCGAAGCTCTGGTGACACATCGGCGCCAACACGGGACGCACCTCCGAAACCGGTGCGTCCTGCCCGGCCAGCATGACCACTAGCCGCCCTTCCTCCGCGGGGCCGCGCGAGCCGGAAACCGGCGCCTCGACGTAGCGTCCGCCAGCCCGTTGTATGTCCGCTTCCAGTGCGCGGGAGTAACCGGCCGCCGTGGTACCCATGTGGACGACCGTGCGCCCGGCCACCTGCTCGGCGAATCGTCGCGTCCCGCGACCCAGCACGGCATCGATCGCCGCGTCGTCGGCGAGCATGAGGACGACGGTCTGGGCCCGCTGGAAGACCTCTGCGGGGGTGGCCGCGACCGACGCTCCGGCCTCGCGCAGTGGGTCGCACCGTGCGGCGGTGCGGTTCCACACGACCAACGGCGTCCCGGCACGCCTTAGGCGGAGAGCCATCGGCTGCCCCATGACACCCAGGCCGATGAATCCCGTCGACTCCTCGGCCACGCGCACCACCTCCGGCCTATGATTATGACCACGGTCATAGTACAGCACTATGACCGCGGTCATGGCGAGGGCAGGACGAGGGACCGGAAGGCGTGCCATGGTGATGGCGGACAGAGGGCCGCGAGAGCGGATGGTCTTCAGCGCGGCACAGCTCCTGCGGCGCGGTGGTGTTGCCGGCGTCGGCATGCGCGAGGTGGCCGCAAAGGCGCGCGCCCCACGCGGCTCGCTGCAGCATTACTTCCCCGGCGGCAAGGAGCAAGTGGTCAACGAGGCGGTCGCCTGGGCCGGGCAGTACGCCGCCGGGCAGGTATCGCGCTTCCTGGCGGCACTGAGCGATCCGGCGCCGAGCGCGCTGTTCGCTGCTATGGCGCGGCAGTGGACCGACGAGTTGTCGACGAACGGCGTGCTGGCGGGCTGCCCGGTCGCTGCGGCCACTGCCGACAGCGCCCAGACAGCGGAATCCACCAGAACCAACGCGGCCGAGGCACTCGCGTGTTGGCGGCGGCCGATCACGGAAGCGCTCAATGGGATGGGAGTGCCGTCAGAACGCGCCGGCGCGCTGGCTACCCTGATGGTCAGCGCCCTAGAAGGAGCGATTCTCATCGCCCGGGCCGAACGCAGTCCAAGCGCCCTGACGACGGTAGTGCGAGAACTCGCCCCGCTCCTTGACGGCGCCGTCGAGCGCACCCGTGGGGTTCCAAAACGGCGCGCCGCGGTCGTTGACCGGGCATCGCGTGCCCGGGGATCGACGTCCCGGCATAGAGACTGAATACCGTCGACAGGGCCAGCCAGAACGCCGCACCCGTGCACTGTCCACCGGAACTGTCCACTTCGGACACTCGTGACCCGCTCCGCCAGGACAAGCCGACCCAGCCTCTCGGATCACCAATCCACTAACAAGAATCGCGGACACGCCCCGTACCAATGCAAGCGACGTCGCAGATATAGCTTTGTGCTCCGTCCGTACCCATGATCTACAGCCCGGACATCAGGTCACGCAGTGTCGCCTTATAAGCCTGCAGAGCTGCGCGTCCGCGATGGGTCAGCATCACGCTGGTAAGTGACGCGGAGCCGTTACCTGACTTCTCGGTGCGCAGGTAGCCGGCGTCCTCGAGCCTGCGCAGGTGGGTGATGAGGTTGCCGGCGGTCAGGTCGAGCATGTCCTGCAGCCTCGTGAACGAGAGCGTGTCGTGCTCGCCGAGCGCAGCCAGTGTCACCATCACGCGCAGCCTGGCCGGGGCGTGGATCAGCGGGTCGAGGCCATCGTTGGTCATGCGCTCGCCGGAATGGGACGCCGCAGACGCGCAGTGACGGCGGCGGCGTAGATCACCAGGGCGACCGCGCAACCGACACCGGTCAGCCCCCACGCCCCGCGCGGTCCGAAGAACGTGCTCGCGGCCGCGATGATGATGACGGCGATCCCGAGACCGAGCTCGGGCCACTTCTCCCGGGCCGCCGCGTAGCCCGCCCCGGCCGCTGCCAGTGCGATCAACGGGACCGTTGGACCGTACACGCCGTAGACGATCCGGAAGCTCACGCCGAGGTAGCGCAGTGCCCCCTGCACCATCCACGCACCGACGCCGGCCGCCAGGGTTGCGGCCGCCGCGGCCCGCATCTGTCGCCGCGCTCGCCCGCCGACGCCGGTGCTCGCCCGCCTCGAGACCACAGCTCCGACGATCGCAGCGACGGCGATGAGGCCATATAGCAACGCCACCGACCACCCGGCCGGGCCGGTGTAGACGTGTTGGTCGCGTATGGACAACCACACCGCGCCGTAGCCGAACAGGAATACCCCCGCGCCGAGAAGAGCCGCGAGTGGTGACGCGGGATCGAACTGGCGCCGCGCCCGCATCGCAGTTTCCTCGATCATCTGCGCCGCCGTGCGCGGGTCAAGTGCGCCATCGTCGTCGGCGTACCGGCCATTGTCTGTGTTGGGTGTTGCGTTCATCTCGCGCCTCCCACTGGACGCTTCAAGTTTGTCGTGCAAAGTAGCAAGCTTTGCGACGCAAAGTCAAGTGTTCGCGCGCACAACACACCGCCGACTCAGACAACGGCGTCCATAGCGATCGGCGCCGACGTGGCAGCCGATGCAGGTGGTTGGTGCTCGCGAAGGTCTTCAGTCCCACGCCGTGCCCGGCACCCAACTCCACCGCGCCAGCACAGGTGTCCCAGTCCCGCCCGGCAACCGTTACGGCAGTCGACCCGCTCGTCGCTGCGCACCCACATCATGCGGACGCGGATCGCTTGATCTAACGCAGCAGCGATCGGGCGGTGGGTGCGAGCCTTAGCCGTTGTGGTGTTTCGGTGATCATCGTCGACAGTCCGGGCAGCGTGTGATCCTGCCAGACCTCGGAGTGCTGCAGCCGATCTTCGAATGCGTCGGCGTGAGCGGGGCTGGAGAACCGTGCGAACCAAACGAGGGCGTGCTCGCCTGTTCGGATCGGCAGGCCGGGGAACGTGTTCTCGGCGTACTCGGTCTGCAGGCACGCCAGTGGTTCGGCTCCGGCCGCGGCCAGCGCTGGGCGTACCTGCGTGTCGAAGAAGTCGAGGAACTCGTCGTCGACGGGCCGGTCTCGGTAGTAGATCGTGGCTAGCACAAGCGACGGCTCTGACTGCGGGTGTCCTGGAGGTGGCCGATGTGCGGTGGGGGCCGGGAACGCGTCGCGGTCCGACGCCGGACGCAGTAGCAACACGTCGTCGGAGTCGATCATCGTTGCGTTCGCTGTGGCACTGTTGGCCCGCCACACCGGCCCGGTGTAGAACCTGTTCAGCGCCTCCGCCCGGCCGAGCATGGTGTCGAAGCCGCGCAGCCACACGAACCGATCGGGGTCGTCGAGGTCGCGGAACTGTCCCAGGATCGTCATTCCAAGTTGTTCTTGACTTTCGACGAACTCGCGGTCGAACAGGTTGATCAGGACGTCGCGTTGACCCGGGTGCAACGTGTATTGCCGCAGCTCAATGATCCGGCATCGCACGACGGTCATCGAGGTACGCCCAGGGTCGATCGCAACAGATCGTCGATGGACGTACGGGCGAGTTCGCGTCGGAGGGTCTCATCGATGTTGCCGTAGACCTGGCCGAGCACGGGTCGGATGCCGTAGCCGACCGGGCACTGCAGGTTCGGCTCGCTACGGTGCATCGCGAACAGCGGTTCGTGCTCAACCGCGTCGTACACGTCGAGCAGAGTGATCGCGCCTGGGTCGCGGGCTAGGCTCCAGCCGGCTCCGGCGCCACGCCGTACGTCGACAAGGCCGGCCCGGCGCAGATCGCCCAGGCTGCGCCGAATAATCACCGGGTTGGTGTTGACGCTGGCGGCGACCTGCTCGGAGGTCATCAACTCCTGGCCGCGTTCTTGGGCTAGCGCCATCCACGCAAGCGCATGCGCCGCAATCGTCAGTCGGCTGTTGGCGCTCATGATGTAACAGCATCTGTTACATCGATGAGGGTGTCAAGCGGACGGGTCGCGCCACCGGCTGCCGCTAACCGACGCGGGTCCGAAAGTGCTTGGTCGACCTCAACACGTACCTCCACGCCGGCCACCTCGTAACTTGACGCAACCGGAGGCCCGATCTTGTGTCGCGGTTCGCGGTGGACTTGTTCGCGTACCCGCTGAGATCGGTGAACGGCGTACCCGATAGCGCAGGTGAAGCACCCGGGTGCCTTGAATCACCACGTCAGGATCCGTTAGCAGGTGCTGCGCGTGGACCGACCCGAAGAAGCGATTGCCGGACCCGAACACGACGGGTACGACGTCCATGCGCACCTCGTCGATCAGGTCCGCGGCAAGCACCTGGCCACCGACGTCGCCAGCGGCGACCTCGACGATGCGGTCACCCGCCAGATTCTGCGCCTGGCCACGGCTGCCTCGACGCCGTCAACGAAGTGAAACGGCGACTCCGGGTCCCAGCCCTCGGGCGCCGGCCGGTGCGTCACGACGACCACGTGGTGGCCGACGACTGTCGCCCCGATCTGGTCCCAGTACGGCCGGGTGTAGTCGTACGACGTTTGCGACACCATGACCGCGCCGCTGTCACTAACGTGTCGTGAACTGTCGGTCTGGCAGGAAATCGATCGGCGCCAGCGGCCAGCCGCGCGTTGCCGGGATGTTCGCGCCGGAACCGCCGCCGAACAGCGCGCAGCACGTTGGGCGCAGCTCAGACGTAGTCGGGCGGCGTTCAGCGCACGGTCGTGCTCTCTTTCTGCTCCCATGGTCCTAGGTAGTGCCGTGGATGCCGTACCGCATGACCCGCTATGGAGGATGAACTATGACCGAGCTTTCGGGACCATTCTGGGATGCGATGCACGGACGGTCGCCGATGCCACCCGCCGCGGCCACACTTGGTTTCGAATTCATCGAGGCGGATGTCGAGGCCGGGACGATCGAACTCGCATTCACGGCCACCGAGGCGTTTGTCAACCCTGCGGGGAACGTGCTCGGTGCGTACATCGCCGCAATGTTGTACGACACGGTCGGTCCGGCTCTGTTGGCGACGGTACAGCCGCATCAATTCCAGTCCACATTGGAACTCAAGTCGAACTTTCTCCGGCCGGTACGGCCCGGACGACTCTTTGGCTCGGGACGAGTCGTGTACCGGTCGGGAGAGCTGGCGTATCTGGAGGCAACGCTACGAGACCAGAACGGCTCACTGGTCGCAACTGCGACCGCTACCGCGCGCGTCATCGAGATGGCTGATGCGGCAAAGGCGGTGTGATCGAGCCCACAGCTGCCGGTGCCCCCACGCGAACTGCCTGTCGCTGCCGCCACGCCTAGCTGGTGGGGTTCACAACGCTGTGGTTGGTGCTGCGGCTGGTCGGCGCGGCACCGTTTGGGTACCGATATGCAGCCATAGCGTCCGTTCGGACGCCTCGCTCGCGGTTTGAGGTCGTCCGTACGCGGGGATCATCGGGGTGCGACACGTCTGACGTAGGTGTGTGCTCCACGCTGTGCTGACGTCGGCGTGGGGTGCGCTTGCCTACGATTGGGGGCATGGTGCCCGGCTGGCCGGATCTGCGACGTGATATCGCTCCGTCAGTCGTGCTCACGGTGCTCGTTGTTGGCGGCACAGTGCACATCGGCCACGCATCCGGACAGCACGGCATCGACACGCTGGCGTGGGTGTGCGTCGGTACGGCGTGCGCCGCGCAGTTGGTTCGGCGCCGATGGCCTGCGACCGTGTTGCTGCTGACCGCCGCGGCGCTGCTCACGTATATCGTCCGTCAATACGACGGCGGCCCCATTTACGTGGCGGGTGCGCTTGCGTTGTACTCGTACTCGGTCGCCGTCGACCGTTGGCGCGCCGCTGTCGTCGGTACCGTCCTGGCAACCGCGTTGTTCACTACTCGCGCTGTCGTCTCCGACGAGCTCGCAGTTGGGCTGCTTAACTTCCTGTGGGCCGCGGTGGCGGTACTTGCTGCGGACGCGGTGCGTTCCGCGGGCGAACGTCGTCGACAGGCTCGGCAACAGCGAGAGGAGGAGACCCTTCGTAGGCTGGCGGAGGATCGGCTTCGCATCGCCCGTGACCTACACGATTCCGTCGCGCACGCAATGACGGCGATCAACGTTCAGGCCGGTGTTGCCAGACGCCTGCTGGAACGCGATCCGGCCGCGGCGGCGCCGGCGCTCGAGTCGATCCGGGTAGCCAGTCGCGACGTGCTCGAGGAGCTGACCACGATGCTGGATGTGTTGCGCCACGGCGAGTTGGCGCCGCTGACGCCGGTGCCCGAACTTGCCGACCTCGACACGTTGGTTGCCAGTTCCGAGCGCGCCGGGTTGCGCGTCGACGTGAACCGCAGCGGCGACGCGAGCCATGTCCCGTCGGCCGTGTCAACCGCCGCGTACCGCATCGTGCAGGAGGCGCTGACGAATGTCGCGCGACACGCGGGCACGTCACACGCCGAGGTGACCGTCGCGGTGCATTCCGCGAATGGCCTCCTCGTGGAGGTCATCGACGACGGGATCGCGACGGCAGCCTCCTCCGCGACGTTCGGCTCCGGCCGCGGCCTGCCCGGCATCCGCGAACGCGTGGCGAACACCGGCGGGTCGGTCGAATTCGGTGCCCGACCCGCCGGCGGGTTCGCGGTGCGCGCCCGGTGGCCGGGTGAGGCCGGCGAGCAACCTGGCGGGCGGCCGCGGTGATCCGGGTTGTACTCGCCGACGACCAGCAGTTGGTACGGGCCGGCTTCCGTTCACTGCTGGAGGGCGAGGACGGGATCGAGGTCATCGGCGAGGCGGCCGACGGCGTGCAGGCACTGGACCTGGTGCGCGCCGAGCACCCGGACATCGTGCTCATGGACATCCGGATGCCCCAGTTGGATGGGCTTGCCGCCACTCGCGCAATCACCGCCGACCCGGACCTCGCCGGCGTGCGCGTCTTGATTCTGACCACCTTCGAGCTGGACGAGTACGTTTTCAACGCACTGCGCTCAGGCGCCGCTGGCTTCCTCGTCAAGCACACCGAGCCGGCCGAACTGGTGCGGGCGGTGCGAGTGGTTGCCGTCGGCGACGCGCTACTTTCGCCGAGCGTGACCCGGCGGCTGATCGCTGAGTTCACGTCGCGGCCCAGCCGGGGCGACACCAGCAGCGCGGCGCTCGCCGATCTCACCGACCGTGAACGCGAGGTGATGATCCTCGTGGCTCAAGGATTGTCCAACGACGACATCGCGGCCGAGTGGGTGGTCAGCCCGGCCACCGTCCGTACCCACGTCAGCCGGGCGATGATGAAGCTGGACGCACGCGACCGCGCCCAGCTCGTCGTTATCGCGTACCAACAAGGGTTGGTCTCTACGCGTTGAGGTGCGCACGGTGCGCACGCTCGATCTCCACGCCACGCCGACGACGGCGAGCGCGGCGGCGGCAATCGTTGCAGGCATGACAACAACGACCTCTTCTGCGATCCGGGTCGAGGGCCTGACCAAGTCCTACGGCGGCCGCGTCGCGGTCGACAGCCTCAGCTTCGACCTCCCGCGCGGCGTGGTGGCCGGGTTCATCGGTCCCAACGGCGCCGGCAAAACCACCACGATGGCCATGCTGCTCGGCCTCGTCGAACCGTCCGCCGGGACGGGCGAAGTTCTCGGTACCCCGCTCGCACAACCATCTACCTACGTGCCACAGGTCGGTGCCCTCATCGAGGGACCAGCGCTCTACCCGGGGCTGACCGGCGCGGAAAACCTGCAGGTGCTGGCTGCGATGGGTGGCAAGGACAAGGCGAACATCCCCGAGCTGCTCGAACTCGTCGGGCTCGCCGATCGTGGCGGTGACCGCTTCGGGCAGTACTCGCTCGGCATGAAGCAGCGGCTCGGGATCGCCGGTGCCATGCTCGGCGAGCCGGAGCTGCTGATCCTCGACGAGCCGACCAATGGACTGGATCCGATCGGCATGCGCGAGATCCGCGAGCTGATCGCTCGCGTCGCCACCGAGCAGCGCACGGTGCTGGTCTCCTCGCATCTGCTGACCGAGATCGAGCAGGTGTGCGACTGGCTGGTCGTGATCGAACGCGGCACAAGTGTGTACGCCGGCCCCGCCGGTGAGTTCCTCGGCGGGGCCGAGCCGACCGTGAGCGTCGCGCCGGAGCGTCCGGCCGACCTCGCGACACTGGCCCGGCTCTTTGCCGCGGACGGCCGCGAGGTCGACATCACCCCGGACCGCCTTCTGGTAGCAGTCGGCGACGGCGATGCACGCACCGTCGCCGCACAGCTGAACCGGGTGGCGCACGAGCACGGGATCGTGCTCGCGGAACTCGGTCAGCGACACCGCAACCTCGAAGACCGTTACCTGAACGTCGTCCAAGGAGGCATCCGATGACCGCAATAGTCGTGACGCCGGAAACGCGCGCGCCGGTTCCGGCTCGGCCGGGCGGCGGGCTCGCCCGCTCCTTCCGCGCCGAGTGGATCAAGCTGACCCGGCGGCGGATGCTCACCGGTACCCTGCTGGCGTTGACCGTCATCGCTGCTGGTGGCACGGCGATCGGAATCACAGCGGCCCGCGATACCGCTCCGGGCGGGCGCGTCCAGTCGCCCGACCAACCCACCACCATCGCCGCCCTCGACCATGCCGGCGGCGGGACCGCGCTCTTCTCCCAGACGATGGGCTTCATGCAGGCGTTCCTGCTCGCCGTGCTGGTCGGGGCGGTCGCCGCGGAGTTCACTCGTGGCACGTTTCGCACGATGCTGCTCCAGCAGCCGAACCGGGCACGGGTGTTCGGCGGCAAGATCGCGGCCATCGTCGCATTCATGGCCGTCGCCGTCTTGCTCGGCGAGATCGTCTCCTGGCTGACGTCATGGGCAATGGCGCCGTCACAAGGCGTGGACACCACGCGCTGGATAACGCTCGACGGGCTGCAGGCCGGAGCGGAGGACTTCGCGCGGGCCATCGCGTACGTGGTCGGCACTGCAGTGCTCGCGAGCATGGTCGGCATCCTGGCCCGCTCGATCCCGATCGGTGTCGGCGTTGCGCTGGTATGGGCCGGACCGATCGAGAACATCATCGGCGACTCATGGTCCCCAGGTCCGAAGGTGTTCCCGGGACTGCTCATGCGCGCCGTGATCAATCCTGGATCGACTCCCGTCTCGACCGGCCAGGCGCTGCTCACCCTCACCGGGTACTGCATAGTCGCAGCAGCCATCGCGGTTATCGCGTTGCGGCGCCGCGACGTCACATCCTGACCACGGCCGAAGCTCGGCCGGATCCCGCGGATGAGACCGATCGCGGGATCCGGCCGGCCCAACCGGGTACGCCGTTCTTCGGCCTAGTCGTTCGCGTCGGGCACAGACTCGCCGACGCACTGGGCACCCACGCGGCCACAACCGAGGCGCTACCACGTCCATTTCTGGAGCGCGTTGCCGTTACACGTCGTGATAAGAATCGCGGCCTTGCTTGCCGACGACGCCGCGGCGAGACACAGCGTGGTCTTCCCAGCCGGCCGTATCGTGCCGTCCGAACGGAACTGCCAGGTTTGCGCGATCGTGTTGTTGCACGTGTAGGTCCACACCTTCTGGCCGTTGACGAAATTCCTCGACGGCACATCGAGGCAGTTGCCGAGGACTCGCAGGGTGCTGTCATTGGGCAGCCGAGTCAGCGCCTGCGCCTTGGTGTTGTTGCAGGTGTACGCCTGCAGATACGTGCGGATCGCGGTCGAAGCCGACGGCACGTCGATGCACCGGCCGTTGCTGGTTTTGACCGGGCTCATCACCGGGTTCGGGCCCTTAGCGACCCGAACGATCCTCGCGACAGACGGGACGCCGGCGGCGTCGACAATGAAGAGCATGTAGTAGCCGGGCGGTGCCACGCCGCTGTTCGGCGGGCCGGTCACCGTCAACGTCGTGCCGGAAGCCGAGAACTTCAACGGAATGTAGCGCTGGCCTTGATCCACGCTGTGGGTCACGTCGCCGAGACCGACCAGTGCGACCTTCCTGATGCTCGCCGCTTGAGCGGACGAGATTGTGAAGTTGGTATTGATGCCGACGCCGGCCGGTGCTGTGGAGATGACCGGTCGCGCCGCGCGCTGACCACTGCCGTCTTTCTTGTAGAGGTACGGCGGCGTGAAGTATTCGACGTTTTTCTCCAGATACCCGACAGTCATGCAGATACTGCAGACGCCGCCACCGCCCGTCATGACCCGGCCGTCCGGCAGCAGCACGGCCGTCGAATGGTACTGCCGGATGCGGCTCGCGCTCGCGAGCACCTTCCATTGACCCGTCACGGGATCCCAGCGCTCCGCAGCCGTTGCGGCATTGTTCAAGTCAACGAGTTCCGAGGTCGCCGCGCTGGTCATGCCGCCGGTCACGAGCACCGAGCCGTCGGCGAGCAGGGTCGCGTTGAGTTGCCGCCGGCCGGTCGACAAGGATCCGGTCGGGGTAACGGACGGGACCAGTCCGGTACTGCTGTTCATGACTACGGCGGTGCGGGTGGGGACGTTCGCGACGCCCCCCTCGGTGATGTTGCCGCCGCCAACAACGACGGACTTGCCGATGTCGTATGTGGCGAAGCTGCCGTAGTCGCGGGTAATGCCGTCGCGCGTGAAAGTTGCCCTGACTACGCCGTCTCCCGAGGTGTTGATGGTGTACCCGGTGGCGAACGGGCCGAACAGACCGAGTTGGGCGTCCGGACGCGAGCCCATGAAGGCATAGAGCCGCGCGTTGTAGTTCGTGAAGCCGGAGAGTGCGCGGATGGCGCCATTAGTCTGGTACACCTCGGCGGTCGCGGGGCCTCCGCCGGCGATGACCTCCTCGCCGTTTGCCGTTTCTGCCACCGCTGGGTACCAGCGTGCGGCGGCCATGTCTTTGCCGCGGGTCCACGTTTCGGTCTGCCAGTTGAAGGTATAGGTCCGCACCGTGCCGTCAAGTTGCGCGTTGGCGTTTCCACCGGCGACCAGAATGTTGCCGTTGTCGAGATGTGCGAAACCCGCACAGAAGATGTTGGAGCCCTGCAAGTCGACCCGCTTGTACGTGTCATTGGCGGGATTCCAGACCATCGCACGCGTGAAGTCGTGGTCCGGGTACGACTCGGCCGCATTGTCTCCGACGGAATCCCAGATCAGCACCTTGCCATTGGGCAACACGGCCTCGAACACCGGAACGACAGGCGTGTCAACGACTTGGCTCCACGATCCCGACTGCCCCGGGTCAGCAACCACGCTCGCACTGCTTCGTGACAGCCCGGGGAGCCGCCCGGTCTCGCGCTGGATCCGTGCCGCGTTGGCGGCGGTCCGCTCCTCGATGACCCGCATCGGCGTTCCCACGAGGTCTTCTGCCATGTGCTCGCGCCCGTCGTCATGACTGTCGACACGCTCCGGAGCGAGCTCGTGGACACGCTTGCCCGCGTCCGACTGCCCGCTACCGCCGACAACCGCGGCGGAGCCTAGAGTCGACGTGCCGCACAGGAACAGTGCGGACAGCAATCCAGCAGCGATGAGGCTGCGACGCGCACGCATCCAACGAGTCCCTTCGCCGAAGTCACGCAGCGGTTGCTGCCGACGGCATATCGCGACCGACTTCGAGCCGGCCCCGGCTGGCAATACTTTGATCCAGAGATCCACCTTGGGCCAGTGCGGAAATCGCCGTTTACACCCTTTGTCTCATGTGGCTGGTGCCGCCACGCTAGCCGTCACTAAGTCGATATTCAATGTCTCGCGGCGGCACGCTACGGCTGATCCGCATCGCCATCTGGTTAGCGGCGGCGACCGATTGGTTGGCCGCAGCGGCGTCGATGCCCTGATGCCCTACGAGGCTCCTCGGTTCGCGGGCCGGGAGATTCCTGTACTGGTTGAAGGCGGTGTTGCGTTGTCTGACCGGTGGGCAGGTTGATGCCGCCTAACCCGGTCTTAGATCGCTTACGCCAGCGCGGTGAACGCAACGGCGACTCGAGGCAGTCATGACGTTTCCGTGGCGATTTCGTAGTGGCCGCGGCGAAGGTTCTGCACGAGTGCCAAGATCAGCCAATGCAACAGCGTCCGGTCGGCTCATTCAATGGAGCCGGGGTCCGGGCGCTCGCCGTTGGCGCGTAGCAAATCCCGGATAACGTCATCCGGTCCCTCGGAGCGCATCCGAGCGACCAATGCCCTTCGCTGATCAGCCGGCAGGGCGTCAATGATCTCGCGTGCGCGCTCTCGATCAGCATCGGAGGACTCGACAGCATCGCGGCGTTGGGGCGGAGCCTTCACCTGGTACGCGTCGCGCACAGAAGCTGGGATGAGCCCAACGATCCTCGACATCGCGGAAATCCTGCGGGCGACTTCGTCGACCGTCCGAAATGGTGTGGGCGTGATCGACACGAGGTTCGCGAACTCGAGAAAGAACGCCCAGTCGTGTCTTCCGAGGATCTCGTCGGCCATGGGCGTCAGTAGCGATGCGGCGTAGTCGACGTGGCCCGAGCGAACTTCAAAACTGTCGTCGAAGTCTGCACGACCGAGCTTCACTGGAGTGGTCATCGCACGCATGTGTGGCCGGCAGCCGCGTGGATTGACGAGCAGCAACGGCAGAACGCAGTCGAGCTTGATGCTGCAAAGCGCCCCCGCGACAGGATGCTCACCGCCGTGGAGAAAGCTCCAAGTGAAGGACACGTTGCTGACCACAAACTCCCAGCCATCCACGGTGCCCGTGTATGTGTCCGCGTAGCGGCTAGGTCCGCCCCCAGGATCCGTGTTGGGGTCGCCCTGCCAGAGAACACCCTCGAGCTTCATCAGCATGTCGTGAGCGAAGCCCAATGCGCTGTCATCGAGTGGCGGGGCTGGCGATGCGCTCCACCCAGACAAGCGGCCGTACTCAGCAAGACCCGGAACCGGATCGGTAAGCGGAACTGTCGAATCCCGCAACTGTTGCTGCCACTCGCGCCGGCTGACGCCCGCTGGGCGTTCAGTTGCTATCGATTCTTCCCCGCGTCGGCGGTTCAATCCGAACGGCACGCGTTCTCCTTCCTGGCACGACGTCAACGCTGTTCTCGACGATTCATCAGGTTGAGCGTTCGGAACGACTTGCTACGGCAAGCGCCCGACCGCCGTACGGGCGGCGGCTTTCATCGCGGCCGTGGTCGGCGCGGCCTTGGCCGGCGTTCCCGCGCCGCTCGTTACTTCGTCGACCAAGTAGATGGCGTAGGTGCCCTTGATCACGAAGATGGAACTGCCGTTGAATCCCGCAGGGCCTACGAGCTGATAAGCGGTTGCCGAATCGCCGACGCCGGAGATCGAGAGGGTATTGACTGTTGCGCCATTGGCAGCCTCAGCGAGTTGCGAGGCGACGTTGGTGCGCACATGCTGCATTTCGCTGGCGCTGCCTTGGAATACGTCCACCATGAACACGTTGTGGGTGTTGCCGCCGTAGACGCAGGTCTTGCCAGGGCCAATTGCTCGCGCGGTGCCGGGTCCGTAGGACGCCCCAGTGAGCGCGGAGGCCTCCTGTGGCGTGACAAGCTGGCAGGGATCGGTCGTGGTGGTTGCTGCGTGACCGCCGGCGGACGCGTTTGTCGGCGTACTTGTCGCGGCGCTGATGGCCGAACTTGTGGACACGGGACCGGCCGACTTCGGCGATGGTGTACCTGCGCCACACGCCGCAAGCGTGGCCATTACTAGTGCGGCCGCGCCGACCGCAGGAATGATCTTCACTTTGATGCCCTCTATTCTGGACGGTGCCGAGACGTTCTCGGGCAAGGCGGCGATCGTTGCTTTGCGAGTAGCCATTGGCGGTCAATCGCCGATTGGGCCCGCAGGAGGCGCAGCTGGTTGGCCGCGGGCTTCGTCGAGCAGGTTGATGAGTTCGAGCACGCCACTGAAGGAGCGGGCATCCGCGTCGGGAAACCGGACCTGCCCGCTGATCGGCTCGAGACTTGATGCGAGCTCGACCTCGACCCGCACAACGTCGTGAGTCGTCATAGGGAGATCGTGTGGGCGTGGCCGACCGCTCGCATCGGTGGGCCATACCTACTTTTTGTCGACTACGAGGTGCCGCTGCCCAGAGCCTCGGTGATCATCTCCCGGGACGTGATGTGCAGCTTGGTGTAGACGGCGCGCAGTTGAGCCTCGACCGTGCGCGGCGAGACGAACAGGTGCTGCGCGATCTCGCGGTTGGTCAACCCGTCACTGGCTAGTCTGGCTACCCGCGCCTCGCTGGGCGTTAGGGCGTCGACGCCGGCGCGTTGGTTGCGGCGTGGCCGTGCTCCGCTCGCGAGCAGCTCGGATCTGGCCCGCTCTACCAGAGGCTGGGCGCCCGAACGGCTCGCCACATCCATTGCGTCGGCCAACGGCAGGCGTGCTTCTCGTCGCTTGCCTATCCGCCTCAGGGCCACGCCGAGGTCGACCAGCACTCGGGCGTACTGCAGGCGGATCTCGGAGTCGGCGAGCAGACCGGCGGCTTCCTCCAGCATGTCCATGCGGGTGGGCCGGTCTATGAGAGCGGCGGCACGCAGCGTCACTCCGAGCTCGTACGGTTCGCGTGAACGGCGCGCCGCGTCCAGTGCCGGCGTGACAATCTCGCGAGCCTCTGCTTTCCGGCCGACGGTGGCGAGGGCGATGGCGAGGGGTTGCCGCCACTCGCCCCCGGCTGGGTTCGTGCAGCCCACCGCGTCGATAACCCGGCCGGCACGGTACAAGCGGGAGATGGCCTGTTCGTAACGGCCGAGCGCCAACTCGAGGTGGGCCAGGGAACAGTCGGCGACAGCTTGAATGGCGTGGTCGCGATACCGGTCCGGTGTATCGAACGACTCGGCGACGGCGATAGCCTCGTCCAGTTGGCCCTTGTCAGTCAGGACGCCGATCAACACTGCGGTGGCCAGCGTGTGCGCCTGGCCGAACCTGGGACCCTCACTGGCCAGCGCCTGACGCGCGTCCGCCTCCGCGTCGGCCAAAGACCCGCCCCGCCAGTGGGCGTGGGCCCGGGCGGTGGACGACTCGGCAAACAGGACCGGGGAACCCAAGTCTCGAGCTTCGCTAATCAGGTCCGTGGTCAGACCGACCGATCGGCTGATCATTCCAATGAAGTGGAAAGTCACCGCTAGACCCAGTGGGGTGAGCGGATCGGCCGCGCCGGCGTAACCTCGCGGTCCGGAACCCAAAGCTCGCTCGGCCAACTCCACCACCTCGAACCGTGGTCGACCGGACTTCGCTGCTTCGAATGCCACGGCCGCAAGCACAGCGCGTTCGCCTGGCGTCTCCCCCTTCAGCTGTGCCATCGCCTCGACTCGCCCCGCCAGCAGCATCCGACCGGCCGGGTCAAAGGAACAAGCGTTGAGCAGAACCGCCTCTAGGACCAGGCGCACCTCCTGGTGATCTGATGAACCGAGTTCAGCCTGAGCGCGCGCGACCGCTTCGTAGACCTCTGCAGGGCGTCCGGCAAGCACCAGAGCGTGGGCGACAGCCAGGGCTGCCGCACCGCGCTCGCGTCCCGGCGGCAACCCATCTCGCGCGTCACGAAGGTGCCCGATCGCCTCCGGACGCTGCAGTGCATCCTCGGCCAGCCCGAGCTC
>Ga0126377_10001313_pt1 | contig 16247 bp, 11 predicted proteins | sample PanSoiMetPlot_22_FD_92647 | JGI IMG/M metagenome (GOLD analysis project Ga0126377, IMG submission 92647) | Tropical forest soil microbial communities from Panama - MetaG Plot_22 | ecosystem: Environmental > Terrestrial > Soil > Tropical forest > Bulk soil | place: Panama | collected 2016-02-17
CGCGAAGTGGTGAATCGGATTGATGACGGTCAGGGGCTGCAACCATCGCGGCATCGCCTCCACGGGGTTGAAGGCTCCAGACAACGTCGCGAGGGGAGGGTTGACGAAGAAGCTCGTCAGCAAGGCCTGCTGCGCCGACTTGCTGAAGGTGGCGATGACCGTGCCGATGCTGATCCCGGACAGCACGCATAGCGCGGCGGCGCCGAGCACGAGCGTCAAGCTGCCATGAAAGGGGACGCGAAAGGCGAACTTGATGATTCCGATCGCCAGAAGCGCCATCAGGCACAGCAGGACGAAGAGTGGCGCGATCTTGGCGATAATGATCTCAGTAGTGCTGGCGGGCGACATGAGCAATTGCTCGATAGTCCCGGCCTCTCGCTCTTTGACCATCGCCCCTGAGGCGACGAGCGAGCTGTTGAGAATCAACAGCAACCCGAAGACGCCGGTCACGATGAACCACGAGTCGACCAGACCTGGGTTGTAAAGAAATGCCGGTTGCAACAGCGCCCGGCCGCGCCTGACCACCCTCGGCGCGGCAATCGGCCGAAAGTCGGCGCGGATTCCCTCAGCCAGAAGCGTGCGGTTGTAGGTCAGGATAATGCCTTCAATGTAGCCCTGGCCGATGGCGGCCGTGTTCGCGTTTGTCGCGTTCAGGAGAACTTGCGCCGTGGTCCCACGGCCTCGTCGCAGATCGCGGGCGAAGTCGTACGGGATGACCAGACCCGCGTCGAGGTCGTTGCGATTGATCGCGTCGCCAAGATCTCGGGTTGAAAGGTAGTAACCGGCCAGGCGAAAACTCTTGCTCTCGCTCATCGTCGCGATCAGCTCACGGCTCTCAGGCGTCTTGCTGTCGTCAACCACGCCTAGCCGCAGATTCGTCACCTTCGCGTTCAAAGCGAATCCGAAGAGCAACAACTGCAGCATCGGCGGCAGAATCAAAGAGAACGCCAGTCGCCGGTCGCGCCTGATCTGGTTGAACTCCTTTCGCATCAGGGCGCGGACTCGCTGGTTGTAGAGTCGTTGTAGCATTCTTCTCATTGCGGATTGCGGATTGCGGATTGCGGATTTATGAATCAGATCGACTGCGGACTCGAAATCCGGATTGAAAGCGCTATCAACCCGCAATCCGCAATCCGCAATCCGCAATCTCCACTCCCTATTCTTTAAGTTGCATGCGTCGCATGCTGCCCCACGCCAGCGCGTAAAAGACCAGGCCGATGACGCCGATGATCAGGACCTTGAACCATACGGCCGGCCACCCGCCGCCTTGCAACAAAGCGTCGCGCACGATCTCGATGTAGTACTTTCCCCAGACGAAGTTAGAGAGCCACCGCAAGCCCGCCGGGATGTTCTCGACCGGAAACAGAAGGCCCGAGAGCAGAAAGACCAGCAGGAAACCGCCTAGAGCCACCCCCTGCATAGCGGCCGCCTGGCTCGGAATGGCGGCCCCGACCATCGTCCCGAACGACGCGACACAGAAGGCATACAGGATTGTGGCCACGATGAACGGGGTCGGGTCGCCGGCAAAGCCCAGGCCGAAATAAGTAAAGAGCAGGACAAGCCCGAGCAGGCATTCCGCCAGCGCCACCGCCACGAAAGCGAGGATCTTTCCGAGCAGAAATTGCGAAGCCGGCGCGTTGGAGACGTAGACCTGCAGGATGGTCTTCTGCTCTCCTTCCTTCGCCATGGCTAGTGAGGCCAGCAGTGGAGGGAACATCGAGATGCCAAGAACGAAAATCCCCGGACCGTAGAACTTCTTGGACGAACGTCCCGGGTTGTACCAGAGTCGAATTTCCGTCTGGATCGGTTCGGAACGTGTCGCTCCAGCTATACGCCGGTTGTAAGCCTGCGTAATCTGGCCGGCGTAGCCCGCGACCAGTCTGGCGGTGTTGGCGTCGGAGGCGTCCAGCAGTAGCTGAACAGGCGAATTGAATCCGCGCGCCATGTCGCGCCCGAAATGAAAAGGAATGATGATCGCGGCGTGCGCGGCGTTTGACGCGAACGCCTCTCCCGGCCTTTTGTCAATCGGGAAGGGAACGATATGGAATGTGAGCGAAGCGCGGAAGGCGTCCAGGAACTCGCGCGACGCCGGCGAATCGTCGTAATCCTGGGCGATGATCGGAAGATTGGTGACCGTTAGCGAGATCGCCGATCCGTTCAAGATCAGCAAGATCAGGGGAAGAACGAGCGCCAGCGCGAGTGTCCGCCAGTCTCGAACAATCTGGGTCAACTCTTTACGGGTTTGCGCAATTATTCGTCTCATTTGTATTCCGATGAATAGCCACAGAGCACACAGAGAACACAGAGAAATTATTGACTCCCTCATTGTGCCCTCTGTGCTCTCTGTGCCCTCTGTGGCTAATAGTCTTCTTTCAATCCTCAGACGCGACTTTGCCTTCCTGTCGCGCCTTTTCAACGACGCTGATAAACACGTCTTCCATCGAGAATCGCCCGACTCTCGCCTGACGGACGTGAATCCCATTCGCTTCGAGTTTCTCCGTAGTCGCCTGCTTGCCGATTTCCGGGTCCTCATCCGTAATGACGTGAAGTCGGTCGCCAAAGAGCGAAACTCGCCATCGCTCTTCATCTCTCTTCAGCAAATCCGCAGCGCGTTGCGGTTGATCCACGATGAACTCCAGCAGATGACCGGTTTGCTGGCTCTTGAGGCCGCTCGGGTTGCCTTCAGCCACAATTTCGCCCGCGACCATCATGCCCAGGCGATTGCATTGTTCGGACTCCTCGAGGTAGTGCGTGGTGACGAGGATCGCGGCGCCGGCGTCGGCCAGGCGGTTGATCATTTTCCAGAAAGCGCGTCGCGCCAGTGGATCGACCCCGGAAGTCGGCTCGTCGAGGAAGAGCACGCGGGGCTCGTGCATGATCGCCGCGCCGAAGGCCACGCGTTGCTTCCAGCCTCCGGGCAGACTGCCGGTGATTTGATCCTGCTTGCCTTCGAGTCCGGAAAACGCGAGCACCCATCGCTTTTTTTCTTTGCGCTCCTCATCGGGCACTCCGTAGACGCCGGCGAAGAAGTCGAGGTTCTCTCCTATCGAGAGATCGTTATAGAGAGAAAATTTTTGCGACATATAGCCAATCTGTTGGCGCACGCCGCCGGAGCGCAGGCTGCGTTCGCCCGCGAGGTGGACTTCACCGCTCGTCGGCTCGAGCAGCCCGCAGAGCATCTTGATGGTCGTCGTCTTGCCGGCGCCGTTCGCGCCGAGCAGTCCGTAAATCTCACCGTGCCGGACCTGCAGGCTGACGCCCTTCACGGCGGTGAACGAATGGAACTGTTTGATGAGGTTATCGGCGTCGATCGCGACCCGCCCGCGCAGCTCGCTGTGATCGTGTCGGCATGGGAACGGCGTCTCATGCGGCTCCTGCCCAAGCCCGCGCAGCGTCGCGACGAAAGTGTTTTCGAGCGTAGGCTCATCGACACGAATTTCTTCGATTCGAAGTCCGGCGGCGCCCATTCTCTCTTCCAGGATGCGTTTCGTTTCTTCCGGATCGCGCGCAATAAGATCGAGACGGTCGCCGAACCGCTGGACGTCAACTATCTCTTCACCCTCTTTATCCACTTTATCTGGTTCGCTGATCTCCGAAAGGACTCGTTCGGCTTCGCTGAGATTTGAGGCGCGCAACTCTATCCGCACAGCCCGCAGGCCGGCCCGCAGTTCGGCGGGAGCTCCCAGTTGCTGAATTTCGCCCAGGCGCATCAGCGCGACCCGCTGGCACCTTTCGGCTTCGTCCAGGTAAGGAGTGGCAACCAGAATCGTCAAGCCTTCGGCCGCCAGATGCGCGAGCGTGTCCCAGAATTCGCGGCGCGACACCGGATCGACGCCAGTGGTAGGCTCGTCCAGCAACAGCACGCGGGGTTGTGGAACCAGGGCGCAAGCGAGCGCCAGTTTCTGTTTCATACCGCCGCTCAACCGCCCGGCCTGCCGGCTCTCGAACCGATCCATATCGAACATCCGCAAGTAACGGCGGCCTCGCTCGACGATATCATCGGGCGGAACGCGGCGCAGGTCTCCGATATAGCGGATGTTCTCCATCACACTGAGGTCGGGATAGAGGCTGAACGTTTGTGTGAGGTATCCGGTTTGCGCGCGCATCTCTCGCGCCGGTTGGCCAAAAACTTCAGCCGCGCCCGAATCCGCCTCCATCACTCCCGCGAGGATCTGAAAGGTCGTGGTCTTGCCGGCGCCATCGGGGCCGATCAGTCCGAAGATCTCGCCTTCGCTTACCTCCAGACTGACGCCGCGAACGGCTTCGACGGACCCGTAGCGCTTCCAGAGGTCTTTGACGCGGATTGCGGGGAGTGGGGAAGGGGGACAAGGAGACAAGGAGAAGGGGGGACAAGGAGACGAAGAATCCAATTCCCCTCGTCCCCTTGTCCCCTTGTCCCCTTGTCCCCTTGTCTCCCATTCCCCGCGCATCATCTCCTCCACTTACCCTCCGGCCACTTGTCGCCTTGAATGAGGATTTCGCCGTCGGCCGGCATGCCCGGTTTGGCGAAACCGAAGCCGGCTTTCAACTGCAACTTAACTCCGACGACCTGTTTCACGCGCTCGTTGCGGAAGTAGGTGTTCTCCGGCGTGAAAGTGGCTTCGGGGTCGATGCGTGAGACGTAGGCTTCGAGGGGTTGATCGGGATTGGAATCGAGGTAGACGCGCGCCGGCTGCCCCACTTTGACTTTGCCTATCTCTCCTATCGGGATGAAGCCCCGCAAATAGACTTTGGTCAGGTCCAACATTGTGACGACAGTAGTCCCGGCCGTCACCACTTCTCCCGGCTCGGCGGAACGCGTCGTGATCGTGCCGTCGAACGGCGCGGGGACGATTAGATCCTGGCGGTTCGCCTTTGCCTCGAGGAGTTGGGCGCGAGCCTGGTTGGCGCCAGCGTTGGCGGCGGCTATCTCAGCTTGTTGCTGCGTGATCTGATTGCGCACGGCCTCGGCTCCGGCCCCACGAATCAATGGATTGACCAGGTTCGCTTTGGCGGTGGCCAGCGCGCCGCACGCCGCCTCGTATCGGCGCTTCGCGGCGGCCACCGCCGCCGCCTGCTGAGAGGCCTTTGAAACCGCATCTTTTCCCTGACGTTCCGAAACCGCGCCGGTTCTCGCCAGCCGGGAGTAAGCTTCTTTGTCGAAGAGCGCGAGATCATAGGCGGCTTCCTGCTGGACGAGGTCTGCCATGGCGGCCGCCATATCCTCCTGCGCCTGCCGCACTCGCCCTTCCGCGTCGATTTTCGCCTGTTCCATTTGCAATTGGCTCTCTCTCAACTGCTGCGTGAGGACGGCGATCTGGTCTCGCGCCGACTGCGCTCGCGCCTCGGCTTGCCGCAGCGCTGCGCGGGCCTGATCCTCGCGCGCCAGAATCTGTTCGTAGCCGAGAATCGCGATGGAGTCTCCAGCTTTGACGCAGTCGCCCTCTCGGAAACGCATTTCGAGAACGCGCCCCGTAGTTAACGGCGCCACTGCGGAATCGTCACCTTCGATCCGGCCGCTCAGAATGACGACGTTCTCAGGAACGCCACGCTTTGCAAAGAACATCTTCCAGATCAGAAACGCCGCAGCCGCCGCCGCGACGAGCAGGAGAAGCAGAATGGCGAGGCGGCGAAGGCGCGAGCCGATAGCCTGCGTTAGTGTCCTCCATCGCGTCCGCCAGCCTTGTTCCGGAGGGCTCGCGACTGTTCGTTGTTCCGCCATTCGATTGTTCTCTCAAGTCTCCGTCCGGAAGCGCACACGGTCAGTTTCCATCGCTCTCGATTACGACCGGCTCAAACAGATCAATCGACCCTCATACAAATGCCGCGCCAGCGGCAAATGCTGCGCCAGCGGCGCCACTCTTGCGCAGGAGCCTCTACGCGCGATTACACACACGGCGCCGGCGCCTCGGCGGTAAGCGATTGAGGCGCCCCGGCAAAACACTGTACGTGTAGGATGCAGGTGGTTGTATCTTATTGATTACGCGCGCCGGAGGCGGTCTCGTGTTTGGCGAGTTAGAAGCCGAGGATATATCGAGCGGCCGGCGTTAAACGTGCGGGAATGTCTGGATGGACCTGGGCCATGAGCCCCATTTCCCGCGCCACGAACTGGCATTGTATGACCCGGCGCGGACGATTCGATTCGTTGCGCGCGCCGCTGTGCCACAGATGTCCGTTGAAGACAAGCGCGGAACCGGCTTTGGCGATGATAAAGCGCTGGTCGGGATGTTTGGCCTCGGGTTGGCTCAGTGACTTCGGAAGCGGTTTAAGCCATAGGTGACTCCCCGGAACCAGCCGCGTCGCGCCGTTGTTCTCTATGAAGTCATCAAGTAGCCAGAGCGCCGTGACGACGCTGAATGGTTCGGATGATGATACGCGGGGATACCAATCTGTGTGCAGCGCTTGCTGACCGTATCCCGGCAGAGGATCTCGCCCGCCCAACGCCAACACTTTGAACGAACGCCGCAGCGTGTGGTAGACGGCAGCGAGTATTTTGGGATGTGTGAGGACGCCGTCGAACCCCTCGTCTTTTTGGATCAGGTCGCTGGCGTGTCGCGTGCCGCTCTGCTTGCCGGTGGTTGTCGGCTGTTTCCGGTCAACGGCGTTCTCGAACGCTGTTCTTAACCGCGCCAGCCAATCTGCGTCAATGACGTCCGGCAATATGACGTAACCGAGCTTATCGAGAGATTCCTTCTCCGCGGGCGAGAGCGTCGCTTCAGTGACGTCGCTCTCTCTAAGCGCATCCTCGATTCCGCTCAACGTCGCTGTCATTGTCATTTTTTCCGCTCCGAAAAATAGACAGGATTGACGGGATTTTCCAGGATTGCGGCGCCTTGAGTTGAATCCTGAAAAATCCCGTCAATCCTGTCTATGACATCCGACGTCTACTCGTAGCGCAATGCGTCAATCGGGTCGAGACCGGCAGCTTTGCGCGCAGGGTAGTAGCCGAAAAAGACTCCGACCGCCACGGAGAAGATCACGGATCCGATGATCGCGACTAAGGAAATGAGCGTGCGCCAGCCCAACATCATCGGGATCAGGAAGGAGACGGCTATGCCGAACACGATTCCGATCGCGCCGCCGGTCATGCTGAGCACGATTGATTCGATCAGGAATTGCGTTCGGACGGCCGACGAGCGGGCGCCGATGGCCATGCGGATGCCGATCTCGCGAGTGCGCTCGGTCACCGAGACGAGCATGATGTTCATAATGCCGATGCCGCCCACCACGAGCGAGACGCCGGCGATGCTGCCCAGAAGAATCGTCATAATCCGGTTGGTTTCATCGGCGGCTTCGGCCACGTCAGTCAGGTTGCGTACGAAGAAATCGTTCTCCTGGTTCGGCGCCAGCTTATGACGTTGGCGCAGCAGTTCGGTGATTTGATCCTGCGCTGTGTAAGTCGCGGCCGGCGAGATGGCCGAGACGTGTGCGAACTGTACGTAAGTGATCGCCAGCAATTTCTTTTGTACCGCCGTGTACGGCGCAAACGCCGTGTCGTCCTGGTCACGTCCCCCCGCGTCCTGCCCTTTTGCTTTCATAACTCCGATGACGCGAAAAGGCAGTTCGCGCACGCGGACCATTTGTCCGACCGGGTCCGTGCCGGGATAAAGGCTTTCCGCAACAGTCTGGCCCAGCACGATGACGCGCGCCGCTGTTCTGACGTCGGCCTCGGTGAAGAATTCGCCGCTCGCCACCGCCCACTTCTTGATCTGCGGGAATTGTTCGTTGACTCCTTGAACCTGGGTATTCCAATTCTGGTTGCCGAAGACCAGTTGCGCGCGAGTGTTGACGGTCGGGCTGGCCATGGCCACGGTCGGGATTTCGCGCCTGATGGCTTCGATGTCTTCGACCGTCAGCGTGTTGGAATTGGTCGCGCCCGTCCCGCTGCGCACGCCTCCGACGTTCTGCGATCCCGCGCCCACGAAGAGTAGATTTGTGCCGACGTTGGCGATCTGTTCCTGCACTGAAGCCTGCGCGCCCTGGCCAATGCTGACCATGGCGATCACCGCCGAGACGCCGATAACGATGCCGAGCATAGTCAGCGCCGAGCGCATCTTGTTGCGCGCCAGCGCGCGAAAGGCGATCCGGAAAATTACGAGTATGTCCATGTAATTCAAACCTCAAAATCAATCATCATCGTCATCATCGTCCGGCGAGGGCAGTGTCTTGAGTTCTTCGGCGGCGTCGCGCCGATGAAGCACAGGCTCGTCGCTTCTGATCTTGCCGTCACGGAAGATGACGACGCGCTGGGCGTATTCCGCGATGTCGTGCTCGTGAGTGACGATCAGCAGCGTGATGCCGCGTTCGCGGTTGAGCCGCTGGAAGATGTCCATGACCTCCACCGAAGTGCGGCTGTCGAGCGCGCCCGTCGGCTCGTCGGCCAGAATGATCGTAGGGTGATTAACCAGCGCCCGCGCGATTGCGACGCGCTGCTGCTGTCCGCCCGAAAGTTGATTCGGATGATTGTTCTCGCGGTCGGCCAGTCCTACCGCTGCGAGCGCTTCATGCGCGCGGCTCCTTCTCTCCGCAGTCCCGATTCCGGCGTAGAGCATCGGCATCTCCACGTTCTCGATCGCCGACGTGCGTGAGAGCAGGTTGAAGCCTTGAAAAACGAAGCCGATCTTCTGGTTGCGAATGTCCGCGCGATCGTCCTTTGAAAGCTTCGACACGTCGCGGCCGTCGAGAATGTAGGTCCCGCGCGTCGGTTGATCGAGGCAGCCGATGATGTTCATCATCGTCGATTTCCCCGAACCAGAAACGCCCATGACGGCGATGAACTCGCCCTGCTGGATCGTCAACGAAACGCCGCGCAGCGCATGCACTTCGATGTCGCCCATCTTGTATATTTTGTGAACGTGATCGAGCTTGATGACAGGCTCGCCCAGGGCGCGCGCGCTCCCCGTCCGCGATTCCACCCCGGCGGCTGATTTAGTTATTTTGGTGTCAGGCTCTGCTACTGACTGCACGTGTTCTCCTTCGAAAATCAGTTCGTAATCCCGCCTTAGGCGGAAGCGTCAACCACAGATCCATTCTTATGATACCAGACGCTTCCGCCTAAGGCGGGACTACGAACTGCGCTTTTCATACTTTCAGAGCGCCGCAAAGCGACGTAAAGGTTCCTCGGAAAGTCCTGGGTACGCCGCCGGTCATGAATGAGACTTATAGGTCTTATAAGTCCCATTCGTGAAATGGACGGCGCCTCCAGGTAACATCATTACCGGCGTCCGCCGCCGCCGCCGCCAAAACCGCCCGGACCACCTCTGGGGCCGCCGCCAGGCATGCCGCCGAATCCGGGCGGACGTTGCTGGTTATTCTGCGGCCTGTCTTCGGCGGAGAGGTTCTGGCTGACGATGATCGTCTCGCCCTCTTTCAAGTCACCTTCGATCACTTCCGTCGCTGTGCCGTCGGTGATGCCGAGCTTGATCCTGCGCGGTTGTGGTTTGTTGTCGGGGCCGAGCACCCAGACGATGCGTCTTTGCCCTTCCTGAATCGGCGTGGTTGACGGCACGGGAGGATTGCCCGTTCCGTCGGCGCCAGTGGATGCGCCTCTGCCTGATTGATCGCGCCGCTCGGCGCCAGGGCCCGCCGCTCGTCGGGCGCCGTCAGGCGCTCCCTGTTGGCCGTCCGCTTGATTGCCTCTGCCTCCCCCGTGGCGTCGTTCGCCGCCGCCATCGGAACCGGATTGGCCGCCTCCACCCGCAAATGCGCGCCGTCGTTCGCCGCCATCCGTCCCTCGCTGTTGACCATCAGCCTGGGCCGCCTGGGCGCCGCGTGGCTCAATGTTTCCGCCCTGCGGATGCGCGCCTCTGCTGGCGCTCTGGCCCTGGTCTTTACCCGCGTCTTTGGCCATGGCGTCTTTCGGGGCCGCGTCCTTCGCGCCGTCTTTACCTGGTTCTGTCTTGGCGCCGGGGCCCGCTTGAGTGTCGCCGCCCCGGAACAGCTCGCGCATCTTCTCAGGCGTCATGCCTTGCGGGCGGAAGCGAAGCGCGGCGTTGGGGATTTTCAGCGTGTCCTGACGCTCGGCGATCGTCAGCGTTAGATTCGCCGTCATGCCGGGTTTGAGTTTGAGTTCGGGGTTCTGGACGTCGATCACCACGTTGTAGGTGATCACGTTCTGCACGTTCTGCGGGCTGAGCCGAATCTGGTTGATCGTTCCGCTGAAATTGTGGCCGGGAAAGGCGTCAACCGTAAAGCCCACGCGGTTGCTTTGATTGATCACGCCGATGTCGGCCTGATCGATATTGGCGATCACCTGCATCTGGGTCAGATCGTTGGCGATGGTGAAGAGCGTCGGCGCCTGAAGGCTGGCCGCGACCGTCTGTCCCTTGTCGACGTTGCGAGAAACGACTATGCCGTCGATCGGCGAGCTGATCGTCGTATAGCTCAGATTCACTTCCGCCATTTTGAGCGACGCTTGGATTTGTTGAACCTGCGCCTTGGCCTGTTTGACCTGCGCCTCGGCTTGCGCCAGACCGGAGCCTGCGGACATCTGCTCGCTCACTCGCGCCTGATCGAGTTGCGCGTCCGCTTGCTTGTAGCGAGCTTCGGCCGCGTTATAACCGGTTCGCGTCGCTTCCAGATCGCGGTCCGGAATGAGGCCGCTCTTTGACAGGGCCTCCTGCCGGCGAAGCAGGTTCTGCGCGTCATCGCGCTGCGCCTTGAGCGCGGCAAGATTGGCGTTGGCGCTCGAGACGCCCGCGCGCTGGTTATCGATTGTTGATTTGGCGGCGAGTACCTTCGCCTCCGCGTCGGCCAGGTTGGCGCGCGCCTGTTCCAGATTGGCGCGCTGTGAAGCGAGCTGCGCCTCATATACTCTGGGATCCAGTTTCGCCACCACCTGTCCCTTTTTCACAACCGTATTGAAATCGGCGTATAATTCCGAGATCGTGCCCGAAACCTGGGTGCCGACTTGCACGGTGGTCACGGCCTGCAGCGTTCCAGTGGCCGAGACAGTGTTGCGGATGGCGCCGCGCTCGACCTTTGCGGTTATCCATTCTTCAGACGATGCGCGGCGTCCCCAAAGAAAATATCCCCCTGACCCGCCGACGAGGACGACGCCGATCGCCGTAACGATGAGTTGCTTATTGTTAAACTTAAGTTTCATTTTTCTGTTTCCTCAAAAATCTGCTACAGGTTTAAAGACACCAAGATAGCCTGTTTGGTTACGGCTTAGCGAAATTAAAGGGGGGACAGAATCATCATGATCAATACGGCGGCGCCCAGGCAGGCTCCGAAGGGCAACGGCGTCTTGAATTCCCGCCCGTTACGATAGATGAGGATCAATCCTATTATTACGCCAATGACCGAGCCTAACATCAGGGCGCCCAGGGCTCCGCTGAAGCCCTGGAAGGCGCCCACGACCGACATCATCTTTACATCGCCCAGGCCCATGCCTTCAAACCCGCGTATAAAAAAATAGAGCGCCCGAATGAGCCAGACCAATCCGCCACTGATCAACGCCCCGGCGCTCGCCCGCATCAATCCGCTGTAGGCGTCTTCAAAAGCCTGCTGATTTTTCGACGAAAGTAAGACGACCATCGCCACCCACGCGGCGGCCACGATCACGCCCAGGATCATCGTCATGCGGATTGTGGGAGAGACTTCAGTCTGTCCCACATTTTCGGCGGCGCCTTCTTCCCAATCAAAATATTTGCCGAACAGGATCGGGTCGAGTCTATCGAGCAGCCAGAATCCGGGCACGGCCATTGCAAAGAACAAACCGCCGAAGAGCGCCGCGCGCCAAGGCGTGAATTCCGACTGGAAGCCTGGAAAGAAGGTCGAGAGGTCGAACGTCAGCGGCGCCTGCTCGCCCAATGCGGCGCGCGCGGCCGCCGCGGCGCCCGCAAAGAGGAACGCTGGATAGGTGATGACGTTAGGCAGCAGTCGATGGCGCGCGTCAATGAAGACCAGCGCAATCATTACGCAGGCGAAGGCGAATTCAAAGAGCGCCTCCCACGATGGACCGGTCTTGAAGACGATCGCGACGAATATTAGCCCCGCGCCCAGTTCGACCATCGGATAGGATAATGGGATTCGCGCGCGGCACGAACGACAGCGTCCGCCGAGCAGCGCGAAACTGACGAGAGGAATGTTGTCGAACGCCTTGATCGACGCGCCGCAAGCGGCGCAATGCGACCCGGGAAAGACAATCGATGCGCCGCGCGGGACACGGTGAATCACCACGTTGAGGAAGCTGCCGAAAATAAGTCCGATGATGAAGACGGAAACGGCGTAAAATGAAAATGGCAGATCGAGTCCTGTCAAGTGTGGCATCCTTTGTCAGCTTGCGTTAAAGTCACATCAATCATAACGATTACTTGACCACTCAGAAAATCCTGGAGGCGATCAGAGCGGTAAAGGGCCATGAAGATTTTACAGGTTTGTTCGGCAGAAAGCTTGGGCGGCGGCGAACGCCACGTGATCGACCTGACTCGGGCGATGATCGATCGAGGCCATCAATTGCACCTGGCCGTGCGAGAGGGCAGTCCGCTCATGGACGCTCTGGCCGGTCACCCGATCCACTGGTACGAGTTGGGGCTGCGCAACGCCCTCGACGTGATCAGCGCCCAGGGCATCGCAAACGCGATCCGCAAAAACGGGATCGATATTTTACATGCCCACCTGGCGCGCGATTACACATTTTGCGGCGTCGCCGCGCGGATCGCCGCCAGACTGGGAAATCCGGTCGGATTTTTCATCACGCGTCATCATTTCAACCCAATCAAATCGAATCCCCTTTACGCCTGGACGATCGGCGAGGCGCGCGCGCTGATCGCCGTCTCGGACAGCGTGCGCGAGAGCCTCATCAAATCCTTCCCCGATTACGCTGACCGCGTCGTCACTATCCCGAACTGGATCGACGCCGGCTGTTGCGGCAGTTTGAGCCGCGAGGAGGCGCGCGCCCGGCTCGGCCTCACGAGGCGTCTGGCGGTCGGCGTCATCGGACAGATCACGCGACTCAAACGCCAGGACCTGTTCATCGAAGCCGCCGCGCGCCTGGTCCAGGATCGCCACTGGAGCGACGCCGAATTTCTGATCGTGGGCGAAGCCGGCCCGGACGACGAAGCTTATCTCAATCAATTGCGGGAGACTGCCAATAGATGGCGCGTCGGCGATAATTTGAGATTTACCGGATATGTCGAAAACCTGCCTGCGTTGCTCGCCGGCTTCGACATCGTCGCCGCGCCTTCGGACAACGAGGCCTTCTCCCTCGCCCTGGTCGAAGCCATGGCCTCCGGCTGCGCCGTCGTCGCGACCCGCGTCGGCGGAATGGCCGAGATAGTCAAAGACGGCGTCTCCGGCTTGCTCATCGAACGCGACAACGCGCATTCGCTGGTCGCCGCCTTGTCGCGGCTGCTGGTTGATAAGCGTCTGCGCGAAAAAATCGGCGGCGTCGCGCGGACCAGCGTGATTGAACGCTTCAACCGCCAGAGCGCCATTGACCAGATCGAGCGTCTTTACGTGAACGACTATCTCGCGGAATGAGGATCGAGGATAGAAGATCGAGGATGGAAAATCGAGGATAGAAGATCACATCATTGCGCGTAAGGAGATCTTCTACCTTCAATCCTCAATCTTCACGCCGCGAATGCGTCGCGTAGAACTTTCAGGCTCTTAGCGACGGCGATGTCAGCTTCCTCTTTGCCCTCCATCTCCAGTGAGATGTAGCCTTTGAATCCTGCGTCGCGCAGGATTTTCGCGATGCGATTGTAATCCAGATCGCGGGTGTAATATACGCCGCCGCCGTAATAGGTCTTGGCCTGCACGACGATCGCATGAGGAGCGAGTTTCTCCAACTGTGAATAGGGCTCGCCGAAGAAGTTGCCCGTGTCCAGGTTAATGCCGAGCCAGGGCGAATTGACTTCTTTATAAATCCGCAGCAAACCGTCAATCTTCGTCGTCAGTCCCCAGTGATTCTCCAGAGCCATAATCACGCCCGCGCCTTCGGCATGCGGGATACATTCGTTGATTGATTCGATGCACCATTTGAACGCGTCGTCGTCGGTATAACCGGGCAGCGGCGTTTCCTGCCCGCCCGCGTCCAGCATCTTCTGAAAATCTGGGATCGTGCCCCATCGGCCCGAATTCAAACGGATGGCTGGGCAGCCCAGGTAATGCGCCAGGTCAATGCATTTTTTCGTGTGGTCGATGTGCTGCTGCCGTGTGTTTTTGTCAGGCGAGACGAAATTCTGATGGATCGAGAGGAAGAAGAGGGCGAGACCGTTGGCGAAGGCCATCCGCTTCAGGTCGTTCAGATACTTCTTCTCTTCGCTCTCCATCTGGCGGTGCAGAATCTCGACGCCGTCGAAACCGAGCCGGGCGGCGTTCCCTATGACCTTCTCAATCGGGTATTTGACCTTGTCGAAATGCCAGTAAGAGTAGGTCGAAACGCCTATGCGGATGGGTTGCGTCGATTTTGCGGGTTGTGTCGCTTCGACGATGGCGTCGTTGGCGATGATTGCGGCGCCCGCCATTGCGCCGGTTTTGATCAGATCGCGTCGGGATAGACTCATAGCGTCTCCTTTTTGGGTTTTCGTTTAATAATCTCGATTTCAGCGCGCATCCTGGCGCGGGATATGAGTCAGAGGTTTGCGCGCAACCTGGGTACGCGTCGCTTCCAGCGCGCAGTCTCGGCGGAAGACCCAATGATCGGAATCGGTCGCCCTAGAACTGGAGACGGTGTTTCCCCGGGTCTGGTTCCTACAAATTCGTCTTTGGCAGAGACTGCGCGCTGGAAGCGGCGCGTACCCAGGTAAACGTTATCGAACCTGATCCAAATGCGCGCGATACCACTCAATCGTGCGTTTCAATCCCTCGTCCAGGCTCACCTCCGCGCGCCAACCTAATCTTGATTCGGCTTTATCAGCCGACAGGTATTGCGCGTCGATTTCGCGCTCGATCTTTCTTTGCAGCATGACGCGCGGTTCGAGCCGTCCCTCTTTGCCCGCGAGCCTGATGATTAGTTTGACCAGGTCGAGCATTGATAGCCAGGCGCCCGCGCCGAAGTTGAACGCCTCGCCTGTTACCTCATCAATCTTTTCGGCCAGCAGCAGGTAACCGCGCGCCACGTCGTCGACGTAGACGAATTCGCGGACGGGCGTGCCGTCGCTGCGGATGATCGGAGCTTCGTCGCGCAGCGCCGAGACGATCGCGCCCGGAATGATGCGCGACAGGTTCATATCGCCGGGGCCGTAGATGTTGGCGAAGCGTGAAACGGCCACTGGAGTTCGGTAGGTGTGAGCGTACGACCGCGCGATGATGTCCGCGCAGGCCTTCGAAGCGTCGTAAGGGAACAGCCCCAGCAGCGGGTGATCTTCGCCGTAAGGCAATTGATTTTGCGAGCCATAAGCCTTGTCGCTCGAAGCGACGACTATTCGTTTGACGGTCTCGGCTCGGCGGCAGGCTTCGAGCAGCGAATATGTTCCGCGAATGTTGGTCTCGAAGGTCGAAAGCGGCGAGCGGTTGGCGGCGCCGACGATGGCTTGCGCGGCCAGATGGAAGACGGCTTCGATCTCGTACTCACTTACGACTCGCTCCATCAGGCCGTAATCTTCGACCGAGCCATTGACGACAGTGACGCCGCTCCGCAGATCGAACAGATCGAGTGAGCTCGCTCGCACGGAGTCGCGCTGCAGGCAGACGACGCGCGCGCCACGCTCGACCAGCGCTCGCGCGACGTGCGCGCCGACGAAGCCCGTGGCCCCGGTGACGAATGCGTTGCGATTTTTCCAGAACGAATTTACCACACTTTCCATTCGGCCTCTCCGGCGTCCCACAGTTGATTGAATTCCAGGTTGTCCTTGTAAGTGTCCATGCACTTCCAGAAGCCCGTGTGCCGGTACGCGATCAGTTGCCGTTCGCGCGCCAGTCGCCCGAACGGCTCACGTTCGAGCGCGCAGTCGTCGTCCAGGTAATCGAAGACCTTCCGGTTGAAGACGAAGAAACCACCGTTGATCCAATCGTCGATGACCGGCTTCTCTTCGAACTCCGTCACGGCGAAGTCGTCGTCGAGCTTCAGCAGGCCGAAATTCGAGCGAGGGTGGACGGCGGTGAGCGTGGCGATGCGCCCGTGCGAGCGGTGGAACTCCAGGAGCGCATGCAAGTCGATATTGGCCAGCCCGTCGCCGTATGTCGCGCAGAACGTCTCGTCGCCGTCGATGTATCGCTCGACGCGTTTGACGCGGCCCCCGGTGTTGGTGTCGAGGCCGGTGTCGGCGAAAGTGACGCGCCAGTCTTCGCCGGTCGGGCCGCTCTTGCGCAATTGGTAA
>Ga0126377_10001314_pt1 | contig 16245 bp, 12 predicted proteins | sample PanSoiMetPlot_22_FD_92647 | JGI IMG/M metagenome (GOLD analysis project Ga0126377, IMG submission 92647) | Tropical forest soil microbial communities from Panama - MetaG Plot_22 | ecosystem: Environmental > Terrestrial > Soil > Tropical forest > Bulk soil | place: Panama | collected 2016-02-17
ACCGCCGTGGTCGTCTTGCCGACCCCGCCTTTCTGGTTCGCGATGGCGATGATGCGCGTCATGCGGTGAGCAACAGGTCCCCGGGAAAACGACCGGCGTGCGCGCGATCGCGCGAGGACGCCGGGACTGGGGATTCTAGCTGCCGGAGCCGACCTTAGTCCCGGTCCGCCGCACGATGACGAGATGCCGCTCCGCGTCGAGGCCCGGCACGCGGAGCTCGACGATGTCCGCGACGCCGAACCCCTCGGGCAGCGCGCCGAGCTCGTCGTCGGGCCGCCGCCCCTTCAGCGCGAGCCAACGCCCGCCGCGCGCGAGGAGATGGCCGCCCCAGCGCAGCATCTCGCCGAGGCTCGCGAACGCGCGCGCGGTGATGCAGTCGAACGTGCCCTCGACGCTCTCGACGCGGCTCTCGGCGACGCGTGTCTTCGCGAGTCCGAGCTTGCGCACGGCTTCGCGCAGGAAGCGCGCCTTCTTGCCGTTCGAGTCGACGAGCAGGATCTCGCGCTCCGGCGCCGCGATCGCGAGCGGAATGCCGGGAAGGCCGGCGCCGCTGCCGAGATCGGCGAGCGTCGTGCCTTCGACGTACGGCGCGATCGCGAGCGAGTCGAGCAGGTGCCGCGTGACCATGTCCGAGGGATCGCGCACGGCCGTGAGGTTGTACGCCGCGTTCCAGCGCACGAGGAGATCGACGTAGTCGAGAAGCCGCTCGATCGCGGCCGCGTCGAGGGTCAGATGGAGATCGAGGATACCGGCGCCGAGGCGCTGCCGCAGCGATTCGCGGTCGGACATGGGGCGGGCGAGGAGAAGCTCGGGCAGCCAGTATCAGGCCCGCGGCCGGCCCGCGCTACCTCGCCGCGCCGCGCTCAGTTGATCGCGGCGAGATCGACGCGTGTCACGAGCAGGCCGCGCTCGCGCACGTCGGAGTTCAGCGACTGCTTGAGCCACTGCCGGCGGCTGTCGGCCGTCTCCGGCAGCGCGGAGTCGGCGAACAGCGAGCGCGTGCGCTCCTGCAGGAGGCCGTCGACGCCGTCGATGACGCGATCGGCGCGCTCGGGATCGAGCACCTGGAAGTAGACGATGCCGCGAAAGAGCTGATCGGCCGCGACGAGGCCTTCGACCGGCACGTTGGCACCGGTGAGGCTGATCTTGTGGGCGACGCGCTCGAAGAGCGGGAGCATCAGGTGCATGCCCGAATGCATCACCCGCGTGTGACCTCCGAGCCGGCGCAGCGTGTAGACCTGGCCTTCGGGAATACGGCGGATCGATGTGACGGCAAGCACACCCAGGGCGGCAAGCCCTAACCATATCATCGGGGACAGCATTTTCTTATCTCTCTACAATCACTTGCAGCACAAACTTAAGGTCGGACCTCAATGAAATCACAGATCACGGCGAATAACAAGCCTTTAACATTGTGACCCCGAGGCCGAGAACCTCTGCTGAACCGGCCACAGCCGGAAGACCTCCAGCAGATCGACGGTGAGAAAGCAAAAAAAGTGCCCTTGGCGGCGCTGATCCGCCCTGCGGGCGCGGCGCGGACGCGAAACTGGGACGCGATCCACGCATGGCCACCGGCCGAGGCCGGTTTTCGGGCCGTTTTGCCGGTCGAAACCGCGCCAAAACCGCGAAATCCGCCGAATCTGGGCACGGCATCGCCACCGGCGACCGGGCTTTCCGTGTCAACAACTGACCGCGGCGGCCCCGATGCGACCGGGCGCGCTGCCCGGTCGCAATCGAGTGGGCTTCAGTCGCCGTCGAAGCCGTCGGCGAAGATGAGGTCGATGCCGTCGATCGGGATCACGAACAGCGTCGAAGCGCTCGCCGCGAGGTACTGCGCCGTGCCGGCGTAGCTCGCCGTCAGCGTGTAGGCGCCGGGATGCGCGAGCGTCACCGCGCACGACGCGAGTCCGTTCGCGTCCGTGCTCGCATTGCACGACTGCCCGCCGACCGCGAAGTGGATCGACGCGCCCGCGATCCCCGCCTGCGGATCGACGGCGACGTCGACGAGCGAGGCCGTCAGCGTCACCGGCTGGCCCGCCACCGCGGCGATCGGCCCGGGGAAGCCGAGGAACGTCGCATGCGGCCCCGCGTCCCAGGTGATGCGCACGACATTCGAGGTCAGTGCGACGCCGTCGACCGTTGCGATCGCCGCGACGACGTCGTTGCCGGCTCGCGCGCCCTGGTATTCGAACGTCGCGGCGCCGCTCGCGTTCGTGCGTCCGAGCCGCGTCTGCGCGTTCGCGCCGGCGATCTGCAGATACACCGCGGTGCCCGCCGGCACGTCGATGTTGCGGAACATCGCCGTCACGCTCTGCAGATTTCCCTGCGTCGGATTCGGCGACACCGTGCGCGGCGTCAGTGCGAGCGTCGGCGACGGATTCGTCGTCGCGAAATCGCACGCGCCGGCGACCGGCGTCAGCTTGTAGACCGCGTCCGGCAGCGCCGTGAAGAGGCAGCCGTCGGGACCGATCGTGCCGGAGCCGATGTCGTGCGCGAGCGTCGTCGACTGACTCGTCGTGAGATCGACCAGATCGAGATCGAGGCTCGTCCCGCTGTTCCGGAAGATGATCAGCGAGCGCGCCGAGCCGTCGGGCTCCGTCGCGCCGACGTTGACCCAGTAGATCGACCAGATGTCGGGAATCGGCGTCACGATCGCGGGCTGCGGCTGGTCGGTGCCGGTGATGCGCAGCACGACGGGTTGCGGATCGAGATAACCCGATTCTGCGTAGATCGTGCCGTCCGGCGAGAACGAGACCACGCCGTTCGGTGTTTCCGGCAACGTCGCGTACGTCACGACTTCGGTCGGCCGCGTCGGATCGGTGCCGGCGGGATCGGTGATGCGGAACAGGCCCGGGTTGTCCGAGCCCGCGCCGAAGCAGCTGTCGTCGAAGAAGAGATCGCCCGACAGCGGATCGGTGGCAAGCCCGGTCGGGCAGGTGAGGTTCGACGCGACGACGCGCAGCGTCTCGCCCGTCGCGGGATCGAGCTCGACGACGTCGCCGGTGAAGAAATCGCCGGTGGTCGCGCCGTGCGTCGCGTAGAGGCGTCCGTCGTTGCCGAACGTCGGCTTGCTCAGCGTCGGGCCGAGGTTCGTCGCGAGCGGCGTCGTCGCCGAGCCGCCGTCCGGACCGAACTTGTACAGCGCGCCGGTCTGGAAGTGCGCGACGTACGCGTTGCCGTCCGCGTCGAATGCAGCGTCGGTCGCGCCGCGGCAGCCCCAGTTGACGTTGCCGTAGAAGAACGGCGCGGCGGCGAAGCCGTTCGCGAACGGCGTCAGCACGTAGTTGTCGCCGGCACTTGGCGGCACGACGCACGAGCCCGCCGCGGAGCCGCTGAACGTGACGACCGCGGTGCCCGGAATCGGGAGGCCGCCGTCGGTGTCGTCGACGGCCGTGTAGGTGACGGTTTCCTCGAGCGTGTCGGTCGCCGTGTACACGACCTCGCCGTTCGCGTCGCTGACCGGCGGATCGGGGCCCGTAACGACCGAGTGGCCGTCCTGCGACAGCGTGACGTGCTTGCCGGGCGACGGATGATTGTCGGCGTCGCGCAGCGTCACCGTGATCGTCGTCGTGCCGATGCCGTCGGCCGGCACCGTCGTCGGGAACGCCATGATGCCGGCCGCCGTCGCCGGCGGCGAGACGAACGTGATGCGCGGCGACGCCGCGAGCGCGACGCCGCCCGCCGTCGCGGTGAACGTCAGCGCTTCGGGCGTGACGTCGGTGATGCGGAACACGATCGTCCCGGTATTCGCGTCGGTCGCGCCGCTCGGCGGCGTGATCGTCGCGTGGCTGCCTGCGTTCGCCGCGAGCGACACCGCAATGCCGCCGCCGAGGTTGCCGTTGCCGTCGGCGACGCGCACGACGACGTAGGCTTCCGTCGTGCCGTCGGCCGAGACGTAGATCGGCACGTCGAGATCGGCCGGAAAGGCGAAGTTGCCGTCGCCGTACGCGTGCACCTCCGACACCGACGCATCGACGGCGCCGAACGACTGGCTCGTCAGGTGCTGGTGCAGCCGCGCGAGGTTCGGCGAGCCGATACCGACGTGCGCGAAGTCGCTGCCCATCGACGCCGGCGCATGGAACGCGTCGGTCGCCGCGAGCGCATACATCGCCGCGTTGAGGTTGCCGAGGTTCTCGCCCTGCGCCTGATTCAGGAGCGCCGTGAACGCGGCCCAGATCGGCGTCGAGCTGCTCGTGCCGCCGTACAGCCCGCCGGTCGGACAGCCGCCGAGGCTCGCCGCGCAGATCTGCACGCCGTGTGCGGGATCGGCATTGGCCGACACGTCGGGGATCGAGCGCATTGGCGCCGGATTGAAGCCGTTCTGGTACGCCGGTCGCGCGAAGAAACGGCTCGTGCCGAAGCCGCCCTGGCCGGTCGGCGGCGTGTCGCCGCTGCCGTTCCACCACGTCTCGCTGCCGTACGAGTAGCCGGGGCCGAGCGTCAGCGACGTACCGCCGACCGCCGTGAGATTCGGCGAGCCCGCCGGTACCGCGATCGTGTTCGCCGCGCCGTCGAGGCACGTGCTGCCGCTGTCGCCCGCGCCGGAGAACACCGAGATGCCGGACGCCGCGGCCGCCTGCAGGATCGCATCGATGCTCGTCACGTCGGCGAGCGTCGTCTGGTCCTCGCAGTACGCCCAGCTGTTGCTGATGATCGTGACGCCGTCGTCGATCATCGCGTTGAAGACGGCCTGGAAGCTCGCGCCGCCGTTGAACGGCGCGTCGTAGACCTTGATGTCGGCGCCCGGCGCGATCGACAGCACGTCGGCGATGTCGAGCAGGACCTCGTCCTGGTTCGCGCCGCGCGGCGTGCCGCCGCCGACGTCGACCCTCGTCACCTTGTCGATCTGAGTCGCCGGAAGGCCGACGAGCTGGATGTAGTCGGCGACGTCGCTCGCGAGGTAGTTGTCGAACTCGACCAGTCCGACCGTCTGCCCGGTGCCGTCGACGCCCTGCCAGGCCGGCGGCGGCGGATCGACGCCGATCAGCTTGCCGTAGCCGGCCGCGAGGCTGTTCCAGTTGATGCACTTGGCGACGGCGCGCAGATACGCCGCCTGCGCGTCCACGCTGCCCACCTCGGCGATGAGGTAGTTGAAATCGAATTGCGCGATCACGAGGCAGACGGTCGAAAAGATCACGATGTGGAACTCGCGCAGCGGCTCGGCGCCGGCGAGGTTCGAGAGGCCCGCGATCGCCTGCACGCGCGCCGCGATGTCGGCCGGCAGCGCCGGATCTCCTTCGTTCGCGAAGAATTCACGGCCGTCGAGGCGGAAATCGCCGATGCGCACGGCGAGCGTCGACTCGACGCGATCGCGCGGCGCGCGCACGGTCAGCGTCAGGCGGTTGCCCGATTCCTCGACGACGCTGAAGCCGGCCCCCGTGAAGTAGCTGCGCACGACCGCGTAATCGTCCGCGCTCGGACCGAATCGATCGGACACGTCGCGCGGCGTCGCGAACTTGCGGAACGACGCGGACGACGGATCGTAGACGTCGGCGACAAAGCGCCGGAAACCGGCGTCGTCGGAACGGCGCAGGACGATCGTCAGCGTCATCGACGCGCCGCCGCTCTTCGGCGCGATGCGCTCGGCGCGGGCGAGTGCGTCGAGCTGGTGGCCTTGCAACGGGATGGGCGAGCCGTTCGCCGCCGCGCAGGCGCCGACACTGCACATCAGAGCGAACGATGAGACGAGCGCCAGGCGCGCGAGCACGCCGAGCGCGGCACGAAATCGGAACGACGCCATGGAATCCCCCTCGAGCGGTGCGCCGGGCGCCGCTGCAGAGGGTGTGCGTTTCCGGCGATACATCACGCGGCTATTCGCCGCGCGTGCGGATCTCCCAGGTCGCCTCGCGATCGCCGCGCTCGGCGACGAGGCGCACGCGGTGCTCGCCCGCCGCGAGCGCCGCGGCCGGCACCGTGACTTCGACGAAGCGGTACGCGCCGGCCTCGCGCACGGCAACATCGCGCGCCGCGAACGGCGCCGCGCCTTCGATGCTGACGGCGTAGCGCACGTCCGCCGCATCGACCTCGACCTGCAGCTTCACTGCCGCGGCACCGCGCGGGATCGCGATCTCGGTGACGGCCGCGCCGCGCTGCTGGCTCGCCATCAGCGTGATCGTCGCGGTCGCATCCGGCGGTGGGCGAATGCCGATGACGGCGACGACGAGTGCGGCCGCCGCGGCCAGCGCACCGATCGCCGTGATGCGCCGACGGCGCGACGACCACGCGCTGCGGGGCGCGACTCGCGGCCTGCCGACGACTCGCGCCAGCGCCGCCGCGATGCGAAGGCGCAGGCGATCGCGCGCGGTTGCGCCGAAGTGCCGCGTCGCGGCGACGCGATCGGCGTCGTCGAGCTGCCCGCGGACGAGATCGTCGAGCAGGTCGTTCTCCGCCCCGCGCAACCGATCGCCGAGCTCGGCCTCGGCGAGAAGCCGCTGCTCAAGCGGCTCCGCTTCGTGCGGCGGCAGGCGCTGCAGCAGCCAGCGGCGCAGGGTTTCGTCGGTGGGCTCGGTCATCGGGGTTCCGGCCGGGCGCACGATCGCGCCGGTTCTGAGGCAGGTGAGCCGCGCGCGCGATCCATCACGGCGCGTCGCTCCAGCCCATGCGCGACTTCACGCATTCCTCGAGCGCCTCGCGCAGTCGCAGCGCACGATTGCGCAGCGCGTTGAGCGAGATGCCGCGCTCGGCCGCAAGCCGCTGCCGCTCGGCGATGCGCGCGGCGCCGTCGGCGCCGTAGTACGCGAGGATCAGGCCGCGCGACTCGCCGCCCGCTGCGTCGAGACACGTCGACAGCGCGGCGAGCGCGGCGTCGGTCTCGCCGCCCGTGTCGTCCGCGTCGGGCATCAGCGTCGGATCGTCCTCGGCCGCGCGCCGCCGCGCGCTGCGCGCATGCGACTCGTGCAGCACCATGCGCGCGATGCCGAGCGTGTACGACGGCACGTTGCCGACCTCGGTGCCTTCATGGACCTTGCGCGCGAGGCGATCGAGCGCGACGTCGGCGAGATCCTCGGCCTCCGCCGGCACGTGCAGGCGGAAGAACTGGATCAGGCGCCGGCGCAGCGTCTCGTAGCCGAGCGCCTCGCCGCCGTCGGCGCGCAGGCGCTGCAGCAGCGCATCGAAGTGGCCGCGCGCTTCGGCCGCCGCGCGCGCATCGTTCATCGCCAGTCGCCCTGCAGCACGTAGCCGCTCCAGTAGTACGGCGCACGCCAGCGCGGGTCCTTTTGCATCTCGCGCCCGGCGTCGACGAGCGCATCCTGCGGGCGGCGACCGTCGGCGAGCAGCGCGCGATAGAACGCGCGCATGAACGCGACGCTGGCGCGGTCGTCGACCGGCCAGAGGCTCGCGACGACGCGGCGCGAGCCCGCGTAGAAGAATGCGCGCGCCAGCGTCGCCGCGCCTTCCGCGCCGACGCTCTTGCCGGTCGCCGAATCGCACACGCTCAGCACGACGAGATCGGCCGGCATGTGCAGGCGGTAGATGTCGTTGACGCGCAGGAACCCGTCCTCGGCGCGCCCGTTCGCGTCATACAGCGAGAGCACGATGCCGGAGAGCTCCGGATGCTGCGCGTTGAGCAGCGCGTGCGTCGCGAAGTGCGCGATCGCGTAGTCCTGCCAGCGCGCACCGAGCGACGCGGCGCGATTCGCCGCGAAATCGAGCGCAACCCAGCGCGCCTTCGCATCGGCGAGCGCGCCGATCGCATCGGCCTCGTCGCGCGTGTGCGGCAGGCGCGACAGGTTTGAGATGCCGGCTTCGCTCGCGGCGCGCAGCAGCACGGCGTCGCCGGTATCGATCGGCGCCGCGCCGTTGCCCTTGAGCCGCGCGTCGTCGGCGCGGAACACCGGATCGGCGAGCACGGCGACCGAGCGCGCCGGCGCCGTCGAGCGCGACAGCGAGCGCAGGCCGCGCAGCGTGCCGATCGACGGGAGATAGACGTACGCGCGCGAGTCGTCGAGGACCGCGAACGGAATCGCCTGCAGATCCCCGTCGGCGACGATCGCGACGTCGTGACGCCACGCGCCGCGCAGCGGCGCGGGCAGCAGCTGCGTCGCCAGCGCCGAGGCGCTCTTGCGCGTCGCCTCCAGCGCCGCTGCGTCGGTTGCGGCGCGCTGCTCCATCGGAATCGACGGCGACGCACGCGAAGGCGCGAGCAGGTCCTCGCGCAGCGCACCGACCTGGCGCTCGATCGCGGCGCGACCCGGCAGCACGAACGCACGCAGCGCGTCGCGCGTGACGAGCCAGGCGTAGCTCCGCTCGTCGCCGAGCCAGAATTCGAGCACGTCGACGCCGGCGTCGATCAGCGCGTGCTGCATCTCGTCGAGACCGAGCGTCGACGGATGCGTCAGCTCCGCGTAGCGCGGATGCGCGAGGCGGATGCGCCCGCGTGCGTCGTCGACGCCGCGGCTCGCCTCGTCGATCTGCGCGCGCAGCGTGTCGCGATGCGCGGTGTCCTTCTCGTCGACCTGCGAGAGCTGGTAAGCCAGCGCGTGCAGGCGATCCTCGGCAGAGCCTTGCGCGGCGATCAGCGCCGGATCGACATCGCCGGCCAGATCGATCGCGCGCTCCGCGAGCTGTTCCTGCAGCTGCCGTGCGCGGGCCCGCTCGGCGACGACGAGCGCTGCCGCTGCGTGACCCTGGCCGGGATGCTTCGCGTCGAGCTGCATCAGCACGTCGATCTCGAGCGCGTAGTAGGCCCGCTTCGTGCCGAAGTAGCTCGTGCGCAGATCCGGCGCGCCGATGCGCGTGCGCTCCGACTCGATCAGCGCGATCGCCTGCTCGATCTCGCGCTTCGCCGCGTCGAGATCGCCGCCGTCGCGCGCGACGCGCGCCAGGCTCGCGTGCGCGACGGCCTGCCACGCTTCGTTGTCGGCCTGCCTCGCCAGCGCGAGGCCCTGCTCGTAGTTCGCGCGTGCCTGCGCGAGACGGCCGAGCCGGCTGTCGAGATCGCCGAGCATCGCGTAGACGACCGATTCGTTGACGACGCCGTGCGTGCGGTGCAGCTCGTCGCGCGCGCTTTCGAACAGCATGCGCGCGTGCGTCCAGTCCTGCTTCGCCATCGCACAGCGCCCGAGGCCGCGCAGCGCTTCGGCGCGCTGGCGCACGAGCTCGTGCGCGCCGGCGATGTCGAGCGCGCGGTTGTACGCGGCCTGTGCGGTCGCGACGGCGCCGCCGTCGAGCAGGTCGTCGCCGCGGTCGACTTCGATCTCGGCAAGGCACGACCAGCAGTCGACCGACTTCGCGACGCTCTCGCCTTTCGTGTACGCCGCCATCGCCTGCTCGCCGTCGCCGAGCTGGCCGTAGGCGATGCCGAGGTTGATCCACGCGACCGCCTCGGCCATCGGATACGGATTCGCGCGCAGCACATCGAGCGTCTGCCGGTACGCATCGATCGCGAGCGCAAACTCGCCGCGCGCGTTGTGCATGAACGCGAGATCGTTGCGCACTAGCGCGAGGAGCTTGCCGTCGCCGGTCTTCTCCGCGGCTTCGAGCGCGGCATGCGTCGTCGCGAGCGCTTTCTCGACCTCGCCCGATTCGGCGTACGCGAGCCCGAGATTGCGCAGCGCGATGCCCTGCTGATAGACGTCGCCCGTTTCCCGGAACGATGCGACGGCACGCTCGGTCTCGCGCGTGCCCGCCGCGAAATCGCCCTGGTTGATCGACGCGCTGCCGAGCAGCCGCTCGGCGAGAGCGCGCTCGGCGACGTCGCCGTCGCACGGCTGGTCGAGCGCGGCCTGCGCCGCGGCCTTCTGCGCGGCGGCGTCGACAATGTCGTGCTCGAGACCCGACAGCGCGACATAGGCGTGCCGCGCGCCGCACGCGTCATCCGCCGCCTTCGATGCGGCGACCGACCCCTGGTACAGCGCACGCGCGTCGTTGGCGGCGGCCTTGTCGCCTTTGGCGCGCAACGCTTCGGCTTTCGCGAGCGCGATCGTCGCGTCCGACCGGTCGCGATCCGCTTTCGTCGCCGCATGCGCGGCTGCGATCGCGATCGTGTAGCGGAACGCCGCGTCCGGTTTCGCCGCAGCGATCGCGATGCTCCACGTCGTCGGCGCGTCGGCGACCAGCACGGCGCGCAACGTCGAGCCGCGGCCGGCTTCCGTGCCCAGCGATGCCTCGCTCGCGCCCGCGCTCCAGCGCAGCACGAGGCCCGTCGCGTCGTCCTGCTTCAGCGAAAGCTCCAGAGCGCGCCCCGCGTCGAGCTTCAATCGGTACGTGCGCGTCTCGCCGGCCGCCGCGGTTTCGCTGCGCGACGCGCCTGGTGCGAGCGCGATGTCGCCTGCCCGAACGAATCCGAATGCGGCAAAGGCGACCGCCGCGACGATGCGCGTGAGCCGAAGCCTCCTCGCTTCTGGCGCTCTCAATGTCATCGACCGTCGAGCCCCCTGCTCGAAAACCGCCGCCGGCAACGCTCCCGCGCCGGCTCGCGATGTGCCGCAAGCATAATCCAGGCCGGGGCGCGTACAATGAATGTTTCGGACTTCCGCGCCTTTTCGCGATGCCTTACCCGCAGACCCGCCCGCGCCGCATGCGCCGCGACGCCTTCTCGCGCGCGCTGATGCGCGAAACCGATCTCCTGCCGGCCGACCTGATCCTGCCGGTGTTCGTGCGCGAAGGCCGCGCGACGCGCGAGCCCGTGCCGTCGATGCCGGGCGTCGACCGCGTGTCGATCGACGAGCTGCTGCGCGTCGCCGGCGAGGCGCACGGCCTCGGCATTCCGGCGCTCGCACTGTTCCCGGTGACGCCGCCGGAGGCGAAGAGCCTCGATGCGCGCGAGGCGTGGAACGCGAACGGCCTTGCGCAGCGCGCGGTGCAGGCGCTCAAGAAGGAGTTTCCGGAGCTCGGCGTCATCACCGACGTCGCGCTCGATCCGTTCACGACGCACGGACAGGACGGGCTCATCGACGATTCCGGTTACGTCGTCAACGACGAGACCGTCGCGGCGCTGGTCAAGCAGGCCGTGTCGCACGCCGACGCCGGTGCCGACGTCGTCGCGCCGTCCGACATGATGGACGGCCGCATCGGCGCGATCCGCAGCGCGCTCGAAGCCGCCGGCCACGTGCACACGCGCATCCTCGCCTACTCGGCGAAATACGCCTCGGCGTTCTACGGACCGTTCCGCGATGCCGTCGGCTCGGCCGGCAATCTCGGCAAAGGCAACAAGTACACGTACCAGATGGATCCGGCCAACGCCGACGAGGCGCTGCGCGAGATCGCGCTCGACCTCGACGAAGGCGCCGACATGGTCATGGTGAAGCCCGCGATGCCGTACCTCGACATCGTGCGCCGCGTGAAGGAGCGCTTCGGCGTGCCGACGCTCGCGTACCAGGTCAGCGGCGAATACGCGATGCTGAAGGCCGCGTTCCGGAACGGCTGGCTCGACGAGCGCGCCTGCGTGCTCGAAGCCCTGACCGGCATCCGCCGCGCCGGCGCCGACGCCGTGCTGACGTACTTCGCGCTCGACGTCGCGATGTGGCTGCGCGAGGGTCGCTGAGCGTCCGCATGGCCGGGCCTCGCTACGCGGTCTTCGGTCAACCGATCTCGCATTCGCTGTCGCCGCGCATCCATGCGATGTTCGGCGCGCAGCTCGGCATTGGCGTCGACTACCGCGCGATCGAAGCGGGGCGCGACGAGTTTTCTGTGAAGCTCGACGCGTTCGCGCGTGACGGCGGCGTGGGCGCGAACGTCACGCTGCCGCTGAAGCAGGATGCGTTCGCGCTTTGCGCTGAAGTCAGCGACCGAGCGCGCCGCTGCGGCAGCGTGAACACGCTGATTCGCGCCGGCGATAGCTGGCGCGGCGACAGCACCGACGGCAGCGGATTCCTGCGCGACGTCGCGACGCGACACGCGTTTGATCCGCGCGGACACGCGTGCCTGCTGCTCGGCGCGGGCGGCGCGGCGCGCGCGGTCGCATTTGCACTCGTGGATGCGGGCGCGCACCTCGCGATCGTGAATCGCACGCACGAGCGTGCGCGCGAGCTTGCTGCATCTGTCGGCGCAGGCGCGCGCGCCCTGACGTCAAGCGAGCTCGATGGCGCCGCCTTCGATCTCGTCGTGCATGCCACGGCCGCGGGTCACGCAACGGCGACGTTCGAGTGGCCGTCGTCGTTCATCCGATCCGACACGCTGTGTTACGACCTTTCGTACGGCGATGCAGCCGCAGCGTTCCTGCGCTGGTCGCGCGCGGCCGGCGCAACGCGAGCGTCCGAAGGGCTTGGCATGCTCGTCGAGCAGGCGGCGGATTCTTTCACGATCTGGCACGCGCTGCGGCCAGATACCGCACCGGTGCTCGCTGCGCTGCGCGGCGACACGCCGCCTTCGCTGGCGGGAGCGTGACCATGGACTGCCGCGTACGCTGCGGCGCCTGCTGCATCGCGCCCTCGATCTCCTCGCCGATTCCAGGCATGCCGAACGGCAAGCCTGCCGGCGTGCGTTGCGTGCAGCTCACGGACGACAACCGCTGCAAACTATTCGGGCAGCCGGCGCGACCGGCCGTGTGCGTCCGCCTGCGACCTTCGCTTGCGATGTGTGGGAATGATCGCGAGTACGCAATGGCTATGTTGATGCGCCTCGAAGTTGCGACATTGCCATAGCGCGCCCGTCGCCATCGCAACGCATTTTCTTCTCGCAACGACGGCGGACGAGTCCTCAGGGCGTATCGCGCCGACGTTTTTCGACGACGTCGGTTAGCAAACCGACTATCGTTTTGTTGCCTCGCAACAAGTCTCTGATTTCTTGCCCGTCGCGAGAGCGTGCCTGTGCTTGGCGGCATTGCTCATCGTTTCTCGTAACAAGACTTGATGTCCTGCAGCGCGTCCGGATGACGGAAGGACCTCCCTCACATACGAGTGCCTTTCAATCTCTACGCAAGGATGAAATAGACCTATGTGTCGCGCTAACTCGCGTTTGGAAATCAGCTATCGCGAATTGGGAGATCATCAGCTTCGGTCAGTACGCGGTGCCGTTCGAGGGATCGTCCTCGCAACTCTGGCAATGAGTTCCGGGGTCGTGTTCGCACAAGTGACGCTCCCGCCTGTCGTTGTTACGGCTCCCTATCCCTATGGATACGGACCGGATCCGGGCGGTGGAGGTGGCTCCGGTACAAGCAACCCAAACTGCACGGCGGACTGCAATCCCGGCGGTGACCCGCCGCCTCCGCCACCTGCGATCCCGCCCGCTCAGGTACCGCCGATGAGCAAAATCCTCTGCGGCGCCCAGACATACGGCCGTTACCATAAGATTTATCCGACGGCCTTCCTCAACGTCTTTCAGTTTGCCAACAACAATCACCTCTATACGTATTCCTACACATCGAGCGTACCGCCGCCGGGCTTCTATCCGGTGGACGGCGTTACGGTCGATCCGCATCCCGGTACCCCTTGGCCATTGGGACAAACCACGTTCTACGCTTCCGGGGTGATGCCCTACAACGACAGCCCCACATACATACCACCGAATTCGAACCAAGTGGTGACGCAGCCTCGAAACTATACGGCCATCGAAAATGCGGTTGCGACTGCTGCTCACGAGTTCGCGCACCAAAACGGCGTTACGAACGAACAGCGGGCCGAAGGCTACGGTGTCGCGGCAGCCGACGCGTACAAGAATGCTCACGGCGCCGCGTGTCCGTGACGGGCTGTGATAATACGAATGCGATCCAAGGATGGGTCGCAACCTTGGCGATACTTTGGCAGGCGGAACTGCGGAACTAATGCAAATGAGCGCACGGACAAATCAGAAATTTCTCTTCTTGATCGCACTTGTGGCGCTGGCGGTGACCGCTCTGGTGTTCATTGGCCGTGAAGAACGGCATACGCGAGCAGCGGCAGCCGCAGCCGCAGCCAGCGAACCACCCAGGGAGTCGAACTCCGCCAACAAGATGGAGCCTTTGAAAGGTTCATCTCTGCAAATAAGTCCGGCCCTGCCACCAGAGGGAACACCGTGGGCGATGTCGAAAAGCCAGCTGTTCGCACGCGTACTCCGCGGCGACAAGGCCGCTGCCGAGCGCCTTTTTCTTGACACGCAAAGCTGCGCCAAGGCGCTGTCGCTACAAAATGCAATCGATTCGCTTGCGTCGGTACGGCAGTCCGAGACGACCGAAGAGAAGTATCAGGAGATACAACAGGACAAAAGCCACCTGCGTGAACTACTCGCGGGCAGCGAGAACATGTGCACGGAAGGCGACAAGGCTGAACTGGCGCGTGATGTCGACCAGATCCTGCTTGCGGCGGCGCGGGCCGGGAACAAGACGGCCGTTGCATGTTATCTCGATCGGAGTTTCCAAGACTTTTGGAGGCCCCCCGACATTTTCGGGTCCGACGACATTTCCGGAGCGCCGCCAGCGGCTGAATACGAGCGCTATGTTCAGTTCGCGCCGGAGTTCGCAGACGCCGCTGTGAAAGACGGCAACTGGAGTGTGGTCTCGTTAATGGGATTCGCTTATGCACCAAGCAAGAAGTACGGGCTCTTTGCCCAGGTCTTCCCCACCGATCCGGTCAAGGAATATGCCTATGTCAAGCTGCAGGAGCTCGGCGCGACAGGCGAGCTCAAAGCCCAGAAGGCTGAGCGATTGAATGCCATCCGCGCATCCGGGAGCGTTTCCGAGGCCGACGTTCAGCAATCGGAGGCATGGGCTCAAGACATGTTCGAAAAATATTTCCACGAGCCACTCGAGACGGATCAGCCTCCGCAGTGCTTCGAACCCGCGAGCGGAAGCGTGAATGGATGATGTTTCCCTTCCGAGAGGCCAGCGAATCTTCGTCGAGACATCGATCGCGAATCAGCCCATCCAGTACGCATTGCCAAGCCTGCTCAGCGATATCTCGATCCAACCTTGCGTCCGTCGTCCCGCAAGAGAGCCAGAATACGATCGTTCGCTCACATTGGCCGCGTCCTCGCCGCTGTTGAGCATGATTCTGTCCGAGCGCGCTTGTCTGCGAAGGGAACAGATGCAGGGCTCGGCCGTCACGAGCGCTGACATCGCGGCCGCGAGATTCACTCGCGACCTGATCCAGTCGAATGCCGTATCGCCGATCTCGGAAACCACGCTGCGAACGATCAACGGCAAGGTGCGGGGACTCCCGAATCCGAACGCCACTCCCTATCGATCGGTGCTTACTTGGGTAGGAGGCCAGATCCCTGCCTCGGCCGCGCTCGTTCCGACACCTTCAGGTCAAATCGAAGAGTACCTGGCGGATCTCGTTGCGTTCCTGCGGAGAGAAGACGTCCCGGAATCGCTTGCGCTGGCGATGGCCTACTATCAATTCCTGACCATACATCCGTTCAAGGATGCCAATGGCCGTGTCGCCCGACTGCTGGTCGCGCTGCAAAGCTGCCGGAAACAGGGTTCTGCGTCACGGGGAATTGTCCTGGCGGCGGGACTGAGCGCGAAGAGAGACGCTGTGGCGCGCTTCTTCGCCGCAGTATTTGACGGAAACTGCGGCCCATACCTCGCATTCTGGGGAATGCTCGAGCGATGGGGCGCGTCCGTCACAGAATTTGCGATGCAATCGCTTCTACAAATGAGAGCGGTACTAGACGAAAAGCTCCATTCGGCAAGATGGAAAAGCGGCTTTGCGACGCTGGTTGAGGTTGTGCCAATCTTTTCTCGTACCAATTTCAATTCCATCGTCCGGGGATCCGATCGGCTAGCGCAGCGATACCTGTCGTCTCTAGAGCAGGACCGGGTGATTCGGAGAGTTGAAGGCCGAGAGGACGATCAATGGGAGTGTCTCGACGCTGCGGCCCACTGGGAGCGCGTCCGGAACTTCGCGGCGACGACGATCGCGGAAGTGCGGGGCTGATCGCAAGCGCGCGACGCAACAGGCCGCAGCGCCTCGCACGATAAGCGGTAACTGCGAGTTCAATGCACCATGTTGAGCGGGCTTCCGAGCGCCTGCTGATACGGCCCGAGCGCGTTGCAGCTCGCACCGAGAATCGCGTCGAGCTTCGACTGGCGCGCGAGCAGGTCGCCGTACGTTCGCGGCGAGCTGTCGACGGGATCCGGCTTCGTCACCGTTCCGGGATTGCGCAGCGTGCCGGGATGGCCGATCAGGAATTCGGAGAGCGCGGCGACCTGATGGCTCGGCCGCGGCGTGACGTGCGTGAAGAACGTGCCCGTCTCCTGGCCGTGGCAGCCGCTGCACGTTCCGAGCGAGAACGCGTGTCGCGCGTCGTTCGAGATCGCCGGCGGAATGCCATTCCAGAAGAACAGCACGTTCGGCGCGCTCGCGCCGAGGAACGCCTGGTTGCCGG
>Ga0126377_10001315_pt1 | contig 16237 bp, 16 predicted proteins | sample PanSoiMetPlot_22_FD_92647 | JGI IMG/M metagenome (GOLD analysis project Ga0126377, IMG submission 92647) | Tropical forest soil microbial communities from Panama - MetaG Plot_22 | ecosystem: Environmental > Terrestrial > Soil > Tropical forest > Bulk soil | place: Panama | collected 2016-02-17
GGCGCGAAGCGGGCTATTTTGGCCGCAAGTTGTTTATCGTCGGACATTTGTTTGTCTTGTCGCAGCACCAGCGCACTCAATAATCCCGGTACCAACAGTAGGAGCAGCAATCTTTTCAAAGCGATCATAGTGGGTCTCAGCACCTCAGGTCGAAGTGCTTTGATGTTAGCGATTGTTACGGAGATCTCAAAGTGGCGGCAGCAGGAATATCTGACTAGCCGTACAGGAAAAGCCGGGCAGCACCGGAGTTGAGAGGTCGTCTCCAGCTTGCAAGGTAGCAAATAGTTCCAACGAGTCGCCTTCCAAGCGGTAAACTTCTATTGCCTGCCGGTCGCGATCGATCAACCAACATTCAAGCACGCCGTGTTTCCCGTAAAGTCGGCGTTTTGCCATGCGGTCTCGGCGCACATTCTCAGCACCCGGTGACAGTATTTCGATGACGAGATCTGGGGCGCTGGTTAAACGCTCGCCGGACACAATGCGTTTGGACTTCGCGTGGGTGAAGAACACGATATCCGGAATGACTCCGTTGTACTCGTTGAGGATAAGACCGATGGTGGAGACAATGACCCCAATCGGGTTACGATCCAGGTAATTACGAATCAAATGGACGATATTGTCAGACACGATCTGATGGGTGAGGCCAGGCGCGCACGACACGAAAAGTTCTCCTTCAATAATCTCGTAGCGATTACCATCATCTGGCATTGCCTCGAGATCGGCGATAGTCATGAGAGGTCCTATCCTGGTGGTCATAAAACTCCAGTGTTTGTGAGTTAGGGGAGTTTACCACACTCTAGTCACGCAGGGTCTTCTCAGACACCTAATCTCTGCGCCACCTCTGATGCGTCTCTGCGACTCGGCGGTAGAGTTGAAGTGAAAAATGAACTCTACCGCAGAGACGCGGTGACGCGGAGGTGGGCGCGGAGAGTTTCTACGATGTCGCTGAGACGCTGAGGTTGGAGAGGCGATTCTGAGACACACTATAAGTTTTGCCGGCTCTTCAAGATCTTCACAAAGGAGGCGGAACGCAACTCTGGCAGGGTCAGGCCTGACAGTTCCAACGCCTCCTCCTCGCTAATGGCGCCGCAATTGATGGCCCGCAGGAAGTAGTTGAGCAGCCCTTGCCCGGTCGCTGCATCGTCAAACACATCACCAACCAGCGTCGCCTTCGCCGCTTTCTCAACGAAGTTCTTCAACCGCTCAGACGCAGCCTGCAAACTCTCCAGAAAGAACGCATAGACCGCGGCATAACGCGTCGGCAGTTGCGCGGGATGCAAATCCCAACCCTGGTAAAAGCCGGTCATCAACGAGTGCTGCACATGATCGTAGTGCAGCTTCCAGGCCCGCTGCACAACTGCGCGATTCTCTTCGATCTGCTTCTGCGTTAGTGGTGGTCCACCTTCAACAAAACGATTGGGCGCCACCGGCATAATGTTCGTAGCTCCATCTGAGAGCCAGATTCCCGTGCCGGCAAAGGAAACCTGCATCATGTTCTTCGCGAAGTCGCAGGCCGGATGGAGCATATGTTGATGCGCCGCAGTGATGTTGCAGCCGGCAGTGTAGTCATACGTACCAAAGTGGGCGGCGACACAACGGCCGTTGGCAGCGGCGAGCAGCAACGGCAAGTTGATTTGGCCCTGGTGATTGATGATCGACTGCGTAGTCTCGATCATCATTTCAAACTTCAAGGTGCCCTTGGTTAAACCAGACGCTTCCTCGAGCCGGCCGAGTAAAACTGCCAGGGCTGCGACCTGTTCCGGAATGGTTATTTTCGGCAGGGTGATGACGAAGTTGTCCGGTAGCTGGCCCACAGTCAACTCGGCCAGCGTGGAAACAAAAATCTCCAAGGTTCTAAAGCTGCGGGCGCGCAGCTCCTCATTGAACGGCTTGATTCGAATACCGATGAACGGCGGCAGAGTGCCGTTCCTGCCTCCTTCGGCAACTTCGGCGGCAGCTGTAACTGCGTGCGCATCTTCCTCCTCGTCTGGACGATTTCCGTAACCGTCTTCGAAGTCGATGCGAAAGTCTTCAACCGGCTCATGGCGCAGTTTTTCCACTACTCTTTTGTATATGGTGTGGGCCAGCCAAAGCGGATTGTTCTCTGCCGGATCCCCGGCAGTGTTTGTTTCCCTCGCGTTAAGAAGATCCCTGGCCTCGTCGACTGAGTCAGGCAATTCACTGGCCCCGGGAAGATCGAGGGCCCGGGCGAAGACAATGAAGTCAGGAGCAAACTGATCCAATGAGCGACGGGCCAGCGCCCCTAGTCGCTGGGCGGAATCAGATTTGAAAAGATGAGCGCCGCCGTACACTGTATGTACTGGCTGTCGTCGCCCGGTCTCACCGAGGTAGTTTCGGGAAAACTTTTCGTTAGCCTGGGCCAGGTTTAGGGTAATGTCGCGCAGAGACTCTTGCGGCAAAGTTGCTTTCATCTTCTTGCCCCTCGCCTATGAAATGGAAGAAAGGACTGTAGTACAGAAGAGGTAAAGAGGGAAGCGTTTGAGTTTCGCTCCCCTGGAAAGGCACTCGAGGAAGTTTCCGTTCGCGCGGACTTTCTATCGCGTTCAGAAACTTATCTCGCCCATGCGACCACTGCGGTAGTCTTCCACCGCCTGATAAATCTCTTCCCTGGTGTTCATCACAAATGGACCATAGCGAGCCACGGGCTCACGCAGTGGCACACCAGCTATTAACAAAACCTCGAGCGGGCCTTCAGCCGTATTCTGGATTCGCACCGAGTCACCATCCTGGCCAAACATCACCATCTGCCCTCTCGTCGCTGTCTCGTTCTCCGCACCGAACAACCCTGTGCCACTCACAACGTAAGCAAAGCCGTTGTACTCAGCGGGCACGTGTTGGACCACACTGCCACCCGGCTGAATGGTGAAGTGAAGATAGATGATCGGCGTGCGAGTTTCGATCACGGCGCGCGCACCAAGGGATTCGCCGGCAATCACCTTCGCTGTAACTAAGCCATCAGGTGACTGGCCCACCGGAATCTTGTCACCCGGTATCTCCTGGTAGCGCGGTTTCATCAGCTTATCGCCGCGCGGCAAGTTGACCCATAACTGAAAGCCATGTAGCCGGCCACCAACTCGAGCGAACTGCTCTTCGGGCATCTCTGAATGCACAACTCCCGCACCGGCGGTCATCCACTGCACATCACCGGGCGTTAACTTGCCCGCGTGGCCCTGCGAATCTTTATGCTGCATCCGCCCTTCCAGCATGTAAGTCACCGTCTCAAAACCGCGATGCGGATGATCGGGAGCGCCTTTGGCTTCACCGGGCGCGAGATCTTTTGGTCCCATCTCGTCCAGCAGCAAGAAAGGATCGAAATCGGAGAGCGCGTAGGTCGGGAAAGGTCTATGCACCAGGAATCCTTCCCCTTCAAGTGTTTCCACACTATTGATAGTCCCACTTACAGTTCTTAACTTATTGTCAGTCATTCCTTGTACCCTTTCAAAAACTAATCGTATTTCACGTCGTCGATTCCTGAGTTTTTGGTTGTTGTCGCACGGCCAGAGTTATTGCGGCCCCAACCACGCTTAGTACTTCCTCTGAACTTTACATAATTAACTTACTTTTAGTAAGCTCTAAGCAAAGAGATTACCGCAAGTTACTTACATTAGTCAAGTAGGCAACAAAAAGTAAGCTCAAAATAGGAGACCAATGAGCAAAGGCAAGAAAGGTCGCAAGCTGACGCGCAAAGCCGCTATCGTTGAGGAAACTGCCGGTGAAAATGGGAAGTCTCAGGTCTGCTCGCGCTTCCATCACGCAGTCGAATTGATTGGCAGACGTTGGAGCGGGGCCATCATCAGTTGTATGCTGGCCGGGCCTCAGTGCTTCAACGAATTCCTCGCCGCTGTGCCGGGGCTGTCAGATCGTCTGCTAACTGAGCGTTTACGTGAACTTGAAGCGGAAGGGTTAGTGCGCCGAACTGTTATCGCTGGCCCACCGGTGCGCGTTAGCTATGAACTCACCAAGTCAGGAAAAGAGTTGGAGCCGGTGATTGAAGCCCTTGGCAACTGGGCCGAGAAATGGGTGCAATTGTGAGCTGACCAGATTTCTTCCCGTGAATTCGAGGTGGGGCTTGAAGAAGTACCTGATAGCAATTCTGTTCCTCATCGCCTGTGGCGGCATCGCTCACGCACAGCAGCGAGAACCAACTACTGCCAGCAAACAACGACTCACCAGTCTGATGACTGCGGTGGGGGTGCGCGTCGAAGAGCAACGCCTCCTCGCTCCAACGCAAACTTACCAGGAACTTCGCCTTCACCTAACCAGCCCTGCCAAGACCGATCTCAGTGCGGAAGAGTTACGTTCACAGCAAGTGGCTGTAACCCTGCTCGGTACTGACAAACGTACCGGAGGCTTACCGCGTCAACGATCCTTCGAGTTGGCGTCCGATCATTTATTGTTGGTGACCGTAACCGCGGACTCACGTCTGCGCTGGTTCTCACTGGTGCCAGATCCTCGCGTCCTGAGGGCCGAACGACCCGGACCGACCGGTCAACTAACCGGCGAAATAATCTTTCAACCGAACCTGGACTACAGCTTCAATATTCCTGACGACAACGAGAGCACCGAACTACGACTGTACCATCCGCGTTGGAATGGCCAGGAGTTTGGACTCGTGCTATTGAGCACAATTCCTTTAAAGAAGAACTAAGCATTTACGTGACTACTCACCCGCGAATTTCCTCCGCTTTGTTCGCCCTCCTTTTGTTCGCGGGAGTTTCCTCGCTGGACCATGCCGAAACTTTCGAAACGATCGTGAACAACGGTCCCTCCAGCAACCGGGTTGACATTGCCATCATGGGCGATGGCTATACCGCTTCGCAGATGGGCAAGTACCAGGCTGATGTACAGCAGTTTGTCCAGGCAATGTTTGCGCAAGACCCCTACCGGGAGTACCAGTCGTATTTCAACGTGCACCGCATTGATGTCGTTAGTAATCAATCGGGAGCGGACCATCCCGAGCGAAACAGCTTTGTGGATACCGCACTTGATGCCGCCTATAACTGTAACGGCACGCAACGGCTGATCTGCGTCAATGTCAGCAAGGCCCTGGCGGTGGTCGGTCGCAGCGTCAGCCCGGCCCAGAGTGATATCAAATTGGTAATCGTGAACGATCCCGAGTACGGCGGTTCGGGTGGCGCGGTGGCGGTGGCGTCAGTGCATGCGTCGGCAGTGGAAATAATTTTGCACGAACTCGGTCACAGCTTTGGTTTGCTGGGTGACGAATACGGTGGCAGCACCTGTGGTGGACCCGACAGCGCTCCGAATATTACTTTGCAAACGGATCGCGCAAGCATCAAGTGGAACTACTGGATTGATAGTAATACCGCCATCCCCACCCTGACGACGACACCCGGCGTACCAGGACTCTACGACGGAGCACAGTATTGCGATCATGGTTATTACCGACCAACCTACGACTCGAAGATGCGCACGCTTGACCGTCCTTTCGAACAGATCAATATGGAGCAGCTGATCAAGCGAATCTACAACCTCGTCTCGCCGCTCGAAAGCACAAGCCCGACGAGTTCAGCGCTGACTATCACCCGCGGACAAACGCAAAGCTTTTCCGTTAATAAGTTAGTTCCGTTCACTCACCAGCTCTCTGTAACGTGGTCGCTTGACGGGCAGGCGCAGAACATTGCTGATAGCTTCCTACTCGATACGACCAGTCTTACTACCGGCAGTCATTCAATAGACGTCTTGCTTAAAGACAACACCACGTCGGTGAGACGAGATCCGGATCTATTACTTGAGGAGACTCATCACTGGGACGTAACCATTGTTGCTCCATCAAGCACTCCACCAATGCTGCTAACCGAGGTTGGGTCGTCACGGGCGATCGCGCTCGACTCTGTGACACTGATGCGCGATCCATTCTCATTGCTGGCCGCGCACAATTTCAGCCTGGATCAACGCACTCGCCTGGCGTTGTTTGCGACGAACGCTGATTTGTTGGGAGATACCCTGACAGCCCAGGTTGAGAATGGAGCACAAACAATTCCGCTGCCGGTTGAGTATGCTGACAAGGTTCCCGGCTATGAGATAACCATGATCGTGGTCCGCTTGCCGGATGGTTTACCTAGTTCAGGAGACGTAAACGTTTCCATCACCTTGCGCGGGCTAACCAGTAACAAAGTGCTGGTCGGAATCAAGCCGTAGCAAATGAGAGAACCCGGAGCCGTAGCGACGGGATGTTTCCACTCTCGCCCAAAAATGGTTGCGCCCCCGCATGCGCCCCCGCTTGATTGAGTGGCCCCACCCCATCGCTACGACTCCGGGTTCTCTGGTTGTCAACAGCTACTAACCTACGCTTCCCCCTTGTTCTATCGACCCCCCCATCAAAACTTAGTTTCGCGCTACCGAATTTGGCGGTAATGCGTAGAAGGCTCCGTGCGTTTTCCATGTTGCCAGGTTGAAATCTCTCGACATGCCACACTTAAGACAGACACGATACGTTTTCCCCTTAGAGGTAAAAGGACGACTCAGATCGTGCTGCCAACAACCGAGTAAACGCTGCGCTAGACGTTTGGCCGCATCGCTTAGTACTCGACTTCGCTCAGCCTGCTCAGCAATCATTTTCTCATTCAACACGGCAACGCTTTGCATTTTGGACCTCCTGAAATTTCTCCTCAGCTCGAACTATGAGCCGGAAACTATCGCTTGAACGATTGATGTCAACGTTACGAGCAAAACTACTAGTACAAGACCCCCGAATGTTCTTAACATGATGACTACTCCCTCCCCTGTTTGTTCACTGCTCTTACCACGGATACTTTGGACCGCGCGAAGGAACGAAGCTGATGCCCTTCGCAACTGACCCGCCCTGGTTATCCGTGCTCACCTGGTTATTTACGTCAAAACGGATTTCGTACGACTTGCTTTGGGGCTTGGTAAGGCCAAGGTTGTTCTCATTGATGGAGAACTGACTCGCCATTAGCTTTGGTTGGGCCGGGCTGTCACTGGTCGCCACGCTGCCCGCCCTCTCGGAGGTTCGGTTCAGACTATCAAACGGATTGGCAAGGCGTTCGCTGTTGAAGGCTACGACCGTCCTGGTACTAGTCAACTCGTTAGCGGAGTCGGCCGACTTGGTTTGCGCGAAAGTGGGGACAGCCACTGTTAGTAGGGCGGCGGCGGCGATTGAAAGGTGCGAAAGTCTTTTTTGCGTTGACATCTCTTAACTCCTTCTCAATTCTTCTTGGCTGCTGACAGGATGGAGAGTAGCAAGCTAATGAGAGCTTGAAAATTGTACGTTGGTTCCGCTGGCTTGTACTTTAGTGCAGGTTCTTATCGTAGCCTGAGGTGAGAAGATGGCTAGATCAGGGTCAAAGATTCCACGGAGCGGACCTTGGCGAGTAAAGAATCGATGCTGAAGGGTTTTTTGAAGAAGCCGATGGCGCCGGAATCAAGCATTTTCTGCTGCATGGCCTCGGTTGCTTCGGCGGAGATGAAGATGATCGGCAGCGTATTGCCGGAATCGTTCAGTTTTTGCTGCAGTTCCAACCCGTTCATCCCGGGAAGATCGACATCGAGAATCAGGCAGGCGGAGTCATCGATCCGGCCAGACTGCAAGAAGGCCTCTGCGGAACCGAAGGACTGGACCTCAAAGCCCGCCGCACTGATGATGCGGGCCAGCATGCGGGACATCGACGGATCGTCATCTACTACAGAAATTAGGGTATTTGTTGTCAATTACAGGCCTCCCGGCGTTTCGACTCTACGCCGTTATATTTTGAGTTTACCAATTTGTTAACTAAGCAAAAATTGTACGAGAGTTCAGCAAACCTGCACCAAAGTACAATACGACTCGCCTTGCGCCGCCTGCGAGTCACGGTTTGAGCTGATGCCACGGCCTTGTGCCGTGGTCCTTCACGCTCTCCGCTACAAAAGCTGCCCCCCACAGATTCCTCGATGCCACGGCCTTGTGCCGTGGTTCTTCACACTAGTGATTTGGGCGCGAATCGTTTTGAAACGCTTCTGCTCGTCCACTGAACGTGAACACTCCACGGCACAAGGCCTTGGCATCGCCATGATGCTGTCCACTTTTTTTTTAGCCAAGAGCGTGAGGGACCACGTCACAAGGCCGTGGCATCGCCTAATCACTGTCCGGGCTCTCTTTTTAGTGGAAAAGCCTGAGGGACCACGGCACCAGGCCGTAGCATCATTGAGGAGCTAGCCTCGAGGGACACTGACGCCCAGCCGGTCAGCCATGCGGACCAAGTCCGCAACAGAGTCGGCTTGCATCTTCAACACCACCTGGGCCCGGTGAGCTTTGATCGTCCGTTCACTGGTACCCAGTTGATGAGCGATCTGTTTGTTCAAAGCGCCGCTTGTAACCAGGGCAAACACTTCGCGCTCCCTTGCCGTCAACGATTCATAACGGGCTTGGATTTCCGCCACCTCGTCAAGCACCTTGCGGCTTTCGCGGTCACGGGCAATGCCCTCCTTGACCGCGTCGATCAGATCTTGATTACGAAAGGGCTTGGTAAGGAAGCCAACAGCGCCGGCTTTCATTGCCTCCACGGTCATCGGGATGTCGCCGTGTCCGGTCATGAACACAATTGGCAGATTGCGATTGCGACGGGCCAGTTCCCGTTGTAGATCAAGACCGCTCAAACCAGGCATCTGCACATCGAGCACCAGGCAAGCAGGAACGTTAGGTAGCGAGGCATCCAGGAACTCTTCGGCCGAGGCAAAAGCGATCGTTTTCAAACCAACTGTACCCACCAGGCGTGCCAGGAAAGTGCGAAACGACGGATCGTCGTCCACTATGATCACTACCGGAACTTCCGCTGCAGCCTTTTCTTTCATGTTGCTTGAAGTGAAAACCGGGCGAAGCTCTACGTTCGCGAGTGACGGACCACCTTAGCTACCGCTCAAGGTTCTATATCGGTAACCGCAGGCAGCGTGAACTTGAACGTCGCGCCAGCTTGCTTGTTTGGTTCAGCCCACAGTTTGCCGCCGTGCGCCTCAATGATCGAGCGGCTAATCGCCAGGCCCATGCCCATTCCTGATGACTTCGTCGTGTGAAACGGCTTGAATATTTGTTCGGCCTGGTTGGGATCGATTCCCATTCCACAGTCGGAAACCACGGCCATCACACCGTCCGCAAAACGATCTGTCTTAAGCCTTAGTTCCGGTTTCCGCTCAGCGATTGCACTCATGGCCTCGATGCCATTCATCACCAGGTTGAGCAACACTTGCTGCAGTTGCACCCGGTCAGCGGCCACTGCCGGTAACGCCGTTCCCAATTCCGGCACTAGCGTCACTTGTTTCCTTTGGGCCTCGTGACCAACCAGATCCAGCACCTCTCGAGCAACATCGCTCAGGTCGAGAGGAACCTTTTCCGGTGCATGCTTCTTCATGAGCGATCGTATTCGAGTGATGATTTGGCTGGCCCGGCGACCGTCGCTGGCAATGTCGTCCAGCGCCTCCCGCAGTTGCGCCAGGTCCGGTTCAGTGCTGCCTAGCCATTGCCGGCAGATATCGGCGTTGCCAACTATGGCCCCCAGCGGTTGGTTGACCTCGTGCGCGATCGACGCCGCCAGCTCGCCCATCGTGGTGATGCGGGCCACGTGGGCCAATTCAGCCTCGGTATTGCGTAGCTGGTCTTCGGCGCGCTTGCGCTCTATCACCAGGTCCAATTGGGTGGCCACCGCGGTGATGACTTTGACGAGGCGTTCATCCTCACTCTGTGGCTCAGGCATGAAAAACTCGATCACGGCCATAACTTCGCCGTCAGCGATGATGGGGATCGCCAGCGCAGCTTTGAGCCCGGTTTCTTCAGCCAGCACTCCGCGGGGAAAGTTGCCGTCTGTAGTTACATCTTTCACCCAGACTGCGTGCTGGGAAAGCCATACGCGTCCGGGAAGACCGACTCCTGGAGGCAATCTCGCATTGACTGATCCTAGGCGGAATTCTTCGAGTCCATCCGTCGCCGCATAAAAAGCGGGACTACATTCAAGAGCTGTTTTGTCCGCCCGCGGGATCCAGGATTGTCCCAGTATCCAGCCGGTTGTCTCGCAGACACGACGCAACACGACGCCAAGTGCGGAAACCAGGTCTGGAGCGACTGACACCTCGGTCGTGATCGCCTGGAGCAGACTCACCTGTTCCTCGGCCCGCCGGCGTTCGGTGATGTCGTTGGCCACCGAAAGAATGCAGCTTTGCCCTCCTATCTCAACCACGAGCGACGACAGCAGGACCACACGCGATAAGCCACTGCGAGTGCGAATCCTGGCCTCGAGGTTTCTTACCACACCTCGCTCCTTCAGCTGCTGGAGTAACTCACTGCGGGCTAACGGCATCTCCCAAAGGAACTCCAGTGAGGTGCGACCGATCAATTCCGGACGAGCGTAACCACTCAACTCAACAAAACTCTCGTTGACCTCAATGATGCGCCCTTCATCAAGTGTTGCCAGCGACATCGGATGCGGGTTGGCATTGAATGCCTTGGCGAAACGCTCTTCGCTGGCCCGCAACTCGTTCTCGGCGCGCTGGTGTTCAATGGCTATGCCCGCGATGTGAGTAGCAACTTCTGTCAGTCTAGCCTCGGTGCCGGTGGGCGCCTGGGGCTCGCGGTAGTACATCGCAAAGGAGCCCAACACCTTACCTGAACCGGAAAGGATTGGCGTGGACCAGCAAGCACGCAAGCCCGCCATTTCAGCCAGGGGGCGATAGTCTTCCCAAAGGACGTCGTTCATAATGTCGGTAACGATTACCTGCTTGCCCAGGTACATAGCGGTGCCGCACGAACCATTCTTTGGTCCAATCGGCGCGCCATTCACAGCCTGGATATAGCTTGCTGGCAGACTCGGGGCAGCCCCATGGACCACATGTGTGCCATCCTCGCCCAGCATAAGCACGGAGCAAAGCATGCCGGGCGCCTGGGCCTCAATTAAGACAACCAAACTTGATAGCACTTCAGCGAGCGGCTCTCCGCGCGCTATCATTTCCAGCACCCGACTTTGTCCAGCGCGGAAAGCATCTTCTTTCTTGCTCTCGCTGATGTCGTGGCAAACGACAACTCCACCCGATAACTCACCCGCCGCATTTCTGAGTGGTCTACCGCTGACTCGAACCCAAACGCCCTCGGGTGATTTCTCATGACGAACAAACATCTCGAGATCGTCGACGACTTCGCCTCTGATGGATCGGGCCAACGGCAGTTCATCGGCGGGAAATGGGGTTTGTTGATCAGGCAAATAGAGACCATATGTTCGGGACCAGCCCTCAGCCTTTGTTTCAGTCGCCCCGCTGCCAAACATCCGTTCGGCTGCCGGGTTGAAGGTCAGAAACTTGTAGTCTTTGTCCGCAACGATCACCGCGTCGCTCATGTGGTCGAGAATCGAGGTGAGCACCTCAGTTTGACCCAGGAGAGCCTCGCTAAACTTCGACAGTTCCTGTTCAGCCTGTTTTCGTCGAGTGATATCGCGCCAGACTGTGTGCAAGATCTGACGATCCTCAACCGGAATTGCTGTCAGTAGAACTTCTACCGGGAACTCGCTTTGGTCAGAGCGACGCGCCAGCCACTCAAAGCGATGGCTACCCTTTTCCAGGGCAACGGCGATCATCTGTTTGACTTTACTTGACGATGAGGAGCCGTCTGGTTGCAGCTCAGGCGATAGATCAGACGGTGAAAGCGAGAGCAAGTCGTCTTTGCTTTGATAGCGAAGCATTTGTACGGCTGCCTGGTTGCAGTCTACAAACACACCGTCATCGATTATCAGGTTGGCGTCGGGAGAATTTTCGAAGGCCAGGCGCAGCGAGTCCTGCGTCCACACTGTTTTCGCGCGCTCCTGTACGTTTTTCGCGCGAACTGGCTGAGGGTTGAGTTCGACACCGGCCATCGACACTACTCCACGGCTCTGGGTAAATTACGCTTCCCGAGAAACCTGTTTACCGGTGGGTCGGTGCGTAGACACTAACATAAAGTCACTTTGGTCGTCGCGGATTTTTCTTGAGGCACGAGAAGCAAGCGTCGGGAGTTTTTTAATAGGAACTGTTCGCCCTATACGACTTATTCAGCCTAGAACAAGCTCGGTGTTACCCCCACTTCACGCTCGACATGGTCAGGTAGGTGCTGATCTTCATTGTCGGGTGAATTCACGGCATTGCTAACCGGATGACTTTTCATTTGCGATGCGGGAAATGGCACCAGCAGTTTCTTTAGTTCTTCCGCTGGCGTGTTTTGATCGAGCCAGATCCGAGACGACTCGCGATTGAGAATCACCGGCATCCGATCATGCACTGCGGCCAACAGTTCGTTAGCCGTGGTGGTTACGATGGCGCAGGAAGCAATCGGGACTTTGTCGTCGAGCCATTCGTCCCAGATTCCCGCGAACATGAATGGCGACTCATCCTGCATCTGAAAATAGTAGGGCTGCTTTGATCTTCCGGTTCGTTTCCATTCATAAAAACCGTCGGCTGGAATCAAGCAGCGGCGCTTTTGAAACGACTCACCGAAACTGGCCTTCTCGTCCAGCGTCTCGCAGCGAGCATTGATGAAACCCTTCGGTTCCTTGCTCCACGAAGGGATCAACCCCCAACGGAAAGAGGAATACTCGGCCCCGGATGTTCGTTTAACGAAAACCAGGATGTTCTGACTCGGCGCGATGTTGAAGCGCGGATCCGGCAGGGGGAGACGCAAGCGGTTGAACCGCTCGAGCTTTAGTTTCTCCGGACGACGGAGTGTGAAGCGACCACACATATGCTTGTGCTTCTTCCTACTGCGTCTTGGCCGTCGGCTGCGAGGGGAGCGTGGGGTTCGCTCTCCTGTAAGCCTCGATAAACTGATCGAGTTGGCTGTTTACGATCTTGCGCAAAGTCTCTTCCGTTATCGCTGGACCATCGTTGGCGTGTGACTCCCAGGTGGGAAGGTAGGTGTATTTTTGTTTTTCCCGGATGGGCTGCACCCGCTGCCAGAATTGGCTGCTAACGTCAATCCCAGGCGCATACGAAGCTCCGTTCTGGTCCAGGGTCACGACCACATTCAAGAGCGGGTAACCAGCTCGCGCGGTCTCGGGAGCGTAGCGCAGCAATGGAATGCCCGCTTGCTTTAACTTGTTTTCCGCTTCTCGTTGCAGCGGGTCGGCGAGCGCCTGAAAGCGAGGCTCAGCGAATTGGATAAACCTAAGCGACACCATCAAGTCGATGCCGGTTAGCCCCTGTAGAGCGCTTACCGTATCTTTGAGTTGGGGCTCAGTCGCAAGACTCTCAACCAGCGGTGGGTTCGGATTCGCCGCGCGATACTCTCTGACAAACGCGTCCACTTGTTTGTCAAAAAGCGCAAGCAACATTTCGGAGTCTACCTTAGGACCGACGACGCTCATGGACCAAGTCGGCAGTTCCACTTCTTGCGCTGGATCTCGCCACAAGCGCACTCGCTGAAACAGCTTGCTATCGATCCCCAGCGCAGGAGGGGGATCAGTCGGTTTCCTCAGCGTTACCGTGAAAACCAAGCGAGGTCTTGCAACGATGGCGGCCTCATCGGTTGCCTGTAATAGAGGAACTTTTCCTTGACTCAATCGATTCAGAGCTCGGTCCCGCAGCTTTTGCAACACGGCCGGCTGCATCGCTGTTTCAAGTCCGTCTACCTGACCGTACTTAACGGTCAATCCGATTTGCCCTAGGTTCTCTAAGGTTTGTCTCGGATTCGCGTCCTTAAATCCGTCTGTCCTGCTTTGCGCCGCAATGTAGCTAAACAGGCTTAGTAATAAGATCGTCGCTGTGAGAATTTGCTTTGTCATTTCCTTGCCCTCGTGCTGATAGGGAAAGTGTTTTGCCACAGGAGTCTCGCATATACCGCATCTCTGATGTCGATAATGAGGTTTGCGTTTCCGCCCTTTTTCTTCGTTATCAACCTCCCGCCAACCCTTTGATGTCCCTGCGCTTACGAAGACGAATTGGCAAAAAAGAGAGGCCGCCGGAGCTACTTCCAGCGGCCTCAGTTCTGTTTGGTAGCGCATACGGGACTCGAACCCGTGATCTCTGCCTTGAGAGGGCAGCGTGTTAACCAACTACACCAATGCGCCGCAGTTGGAGGAGGATTATAGGTGCGGGCTGTGCGAGTTCGCAAGTTTTGCAGTGCGGCGACTCGCCGCTGTTCGGGATCGGGAATCTCAAAAGTTGCGTGATCACAAAGCGGCGACGAGTCGCCGCACTCCAAGGTTTTCGAGTGCTAATGCTATACTGCACGGGCTCTGATAGGCCAATTTTCCCCGTCTCGATAGTTAATAGTCTTCATCTATGGCGAACTCCCTCGTTGGTTCAGACCCCTGCGCACAAACACCCTCATTTCCTCTTTCCCAGTACAACTTGCGAGGTAGGCAATGAACATTTGTGTCTTGCGCGAGACACAGGCTAGCGAGGCTCGCGTGGCACTCATGCCGGAGTCCGTTAAGAAACTCGTTCAGTTGCAGGCCGTGGTCCAGGTTGAAAGTGGCGCCGGACTAAATGCCGCCCACCCTGATGACGATTATCGCGAGGCCGGCGCGGAAGTCTCGGATGATCGCACGGCCCTGCTGTCGACTGCTGACGTCCTCGCTGCGGTAAACCGTCCCACGAAGGAGGACATGGATTGTCTGCCGCCAGGTGCGGTGATCATTGGCTTCCTGCGGCCTTTGGATGAACCAGCCGAATTGTTACCGGCCGTCGAGCGTGGTCTAACTACGTTTTCGGTGGAACTGATTCCCCGCATCACCCGAGCCCAAGCGATGGATGCGCTTTCGTCGATGGCCACTGTTGCGGGTTACAAAGCAGTGCTGATCGGCGCGTCGCACATTCCGAGGATGTTTCCTTTATTGATGACTGCGGCCGGAACTGTCCCGCCGGCAAAGGTACTGGTTCTCGGAGCGGGGGTTGCCGGCCTACAAGCGATTGCCACCGCCCGTCGACTCGGCGCGGTAGTGGAAGGTTATGACGTGCGCGCGGCAGCAGGAGAACAAGTCAAATCTTTGGGCGCAACTTTTTTGGCAGTGGATTTAGGGGGAATCAAGACCGAAGACGCGGGCGGCTACGCAGTCGAGTTATCAGATGAAGCGATGGACCGTGGACGAGCTTTGATCGCTGAACACGCCAAGACCGCGGACGTAATTGTTACTACGGCCCAGGTGCCCGGTCGCCGTGCTCCTTTGCTGATCACTGAGGAAGCGGTGAACGGAATGAGGCGCGGCTCGGTGATCATCGATCTCGCCGGGTCAACCGGAGGAAACTGCGCCTTGAGCAAAGCTGATGAAACAGTGGAACGCGATGGTGTAACTATCCTGGCGCCGACAAATCTGCCGGCCACAGTTCCAGTGCACGCGAGTCAACTCTACTCGCGCAATGTGACGGCATTTTTGTCGCCGCTGATCAAGGATGGCGCGCTGCAAATAGATCTGAACGACGACGTGGTTGGTCCGTCATGCGTCACCCATCGTGGTGAGATTGTGAATAAGAGAGTGGCTGCTAGTTTGGCTCCCACGAACCAGTAAAAGAAAAGGATCGATGGAGTTAAATAGATGTCTACTGAAACCCTGATCTCTGCTCTTTATGTGTTTGCCCTCGCGGCGTTTCTCGGTTACCAGGTCATTTCGCGTGTGCCACCACTGTTGCACACCCCGCTGATGTCAGCTACCAACGCAATTTCCGGCATCTCGCTGGTGGGTTCGATAGTTATGGCCGGCGCTCATTACAACACCGTCAGCACCATTCTTGGGTTCATCGCAGTTGTTTGTTCGACCACTAACGTCGTGGGCGGATTTGTAATCACGGATCGCATGCTCAGGATGTTCAAGCGGAAGGAACTGAAGAAGTAGGCAATGGGGCACCGCGTCGTAGAAGAGAGAGCATTCAGTCATTGGTCATATATCATTTGACATTTCTCATTTGGTCATTGGTTTTTCGATCATAGATCGTTCAAAACACTTGGCAATTAATGAATGGTACTCAAACACGACCCCTGAAATTACCAAATGAGAAATGTCAAATGATATCTGACCAATAACATGTTCCGTCTCCTTAGATCTCCAGTTAACGACCGTTACTAAACTTGAAAACCATCTTCATAGAACTTAGCTACCTGCTCGCGTCAATCCTCTTCATCCTCGGATTGAAGGGCTTGAGTCATCCCGAGACCGCGAAGCGGGGGATGCATCTCGCTGAATTTGGCATGTTGATGGCCATCATCGGCACCTTGATGCATCACGAGATCGTCAGCTACACCTGGATCATCACTGGA
>Ga0126377_10001316_pt1 | contig 16206 bp, 16 predicted proteins | sample PanSoiMetPlot_22_FD_92647 | JGI IMG/M metagenome (GOLD analysis project Ga0126377, IMG submission 92647) | Tropical forest soil microbial communities from Panama - MetaG Plot_22 | ecosystem: Environmental > Terrestrial > Soil > Tropical forest > Bulk soil | place: Panama | collected 2016-02-17
CGAACTTCCGGGCGTAGCCACGAACGGCCGCTTCCACGGCCACGGCGTGCTTGAGGAGGCTCTCGCTCGCGGTGTACTCGGTCAGCAGCTGCCACGCGTCCGCGCGACTCAGGGCCATGGTTGGCGCAACTCCTCGACTTCGCGGTCCAGTGTTGATTCGATTGCCGCGAGCATGTAACGTGTCGAATCTTAATCCGTTCCTCACTTTAATTCAGGAGCCCTGGATGACCAATTCCCCGGCGCGCACGGCGGTCGGCACCTCGCACGTGACGGCGCTCGACACTGAATTTCACCGCGGCCTCGGGCTCTACGACTCGACGATGGTGGTGGTCGGGTCGATGATCGGCTCCGGAATCTTCATCGTGTCGGCCGACATGGGCCGCAACATCGGCAGCCCGGGCTGGCTGCTCGGCGCCTGGATTCTGACAGGGGTGCTCACGGTCGTCGGCGCGCTCTCCTACGGGGAACTGGCCGCGATGATGCCGCGGGCCGGTGGTCAGTACGTCTACCTCCGCGAGGCCTTTTCGCCCATCTGGGGATTCCTGTACGGCTGGACGCTCTTTCTCGTCATCCAGACCGGCACGATCGCGGCGGTCGGCGTCGGCTTCGCGCGCTACTTCGGCGCGCTGGTCCCGTGGATCCGGGACGACAACTACATCGTGGCGCCGATTCACGTGTCGAACGGATACGCGCTGTCGCTGTCGACGACGCAGCTCGTGGGGATCGCGTTGATCGTGTTCCTGACGTGGACCAATACGAAGGGTCTGCAGTACGGGAAGATCATCCAGAACGTCTTCACGACCGCGAAGACAGGCGCGCTCATCGGGCTGATCCTCGTCGGCGTGCTCCTTGGCTGGAACGCACAGGCCGTGTCCGACAACTTCGGACGCCTGTGGGAGACGCGCGGCGTGGTCGATCTCGTCCCGGGCCTCACCGCGATGAGCGCGTTCGGGCTGTTCGTCGCGCTGTGCGTCTCGCAGACCGGGTCGCTCTTCTCGGCGGACGCGTGGAACAACATCACGTTCACCGCGGGCGAAGTCAAGGATCCACGGCGCAACATCCCGCTCTCGCTGGCGCTCGGCACCGGCATCGTCATCTCGCTGTATGTGCTCGCCAACGTGGCGTATCTCGTGACGCTGCCGTTCGACCAGATTCAGCACGCCGCCGGCGACCGGGTCGCGACGGCGACGCTGAACGCAATCTTTCCCGGGCTGGGCCCGACCATCATGGCGATCGGCATCATGATCTCGACGTTCGGATGCATGAACGGCCTGATTCTCGCGGGTGCGCGCGCGTACTACGCGATGGCCCGCGACAGCCTCTTCTTCCGGTCGGCCGGGCAACTGAACGACGCCAAGGTGCCCGCGTGGGGACTCGTCCTGCAGGGTGTCTGGGCGGCATTCCTCGTGCTGCCGCGGACGTTCGACACCGCGACGCGCACGTACGGCAACCTGTACAACAACCTGCTCGACTACATCATCTCGGCGGCATTGATCTTCTACATCCTGACGATCGCCGGAATCTTCAGGCTGCGGACGACACGGCCGGACGCGGAGCGCCCGTATCGCGCCTTCGGATATCCCGTCATCCCCGCGCTGTACATGGTTGGAGCGGCGACGATTCTCCTCGTGCTGTTCGTGTATCGGACGGCGACGACGTGGCCCGGGCTGATCATCGTGCTGCTCGGAGTGCCGGTGTATTTTGCGTGGAAGCCCCGAAACGACTAGCGATCGAGACGCGAGTCGGCCACGAAGGCACGAAGGTGGCCAGGGCAGATCGACTGGTCAGAACGTGCGCCCAGCCAGTTTGACGTGCTCGTCATCCACGAGGACCCAGCCGGTCGCAGCCTGATTCGCGATCCGAATCCACCATTCGGTCTTCGGTTCGGCGACCAGGCGGAACGTCTGGTCGTCCCGAGTTGGGCATGGATCTGCATCCACCACCTGTCCCGCAACTCGGATGAAGCACGTGCCCTCGGCCCGGTATTGCAGGTATTCGATCACTTCGCCTCGCTCGCACGGCACGCTCCGAGTCGGGAATCGACCGCTGTAATACATGTCCCGTGTCAATGACTGGAGCGAGCCAAGCAGACGGCCCGTGACATTCGTGGCGGCGCGCACTTCAAACCGGCCTGGCTCTATCGTGCGATAACGCGTCTCTTCGAACGAGATGTTCTGGCCGGCAGTCACTGTCAGCCGGCGGACAACCGTCGCCGACGTCGACGGAGCCTCACGAACGATTACCTCTCCACTACCCGACTGAAATCGCGGGCGGCCCTCTCCCGGCCACAAAGCAGTCTCGAACGTGACACTCGCAACCTGCGCAACGGTCGTCGCCACAGCAACGAGCGCCAGTAGCAGGGACCAGCCTTCGCGTCTTCGTGTCTTCGTGGCTAGTTCTGCCAAGTTGCTTCGTGCCCTTGCACGTGACTATCCCCGCTGGCGCCGCACCCGCACGTGGACGCCCTTGCGCGCGACCTTTACCTCGATGTCGTGCAGTTCCCCCTTTTTCCCGAGCGGCCAGTAGCCGAGAAAGTAGTACTCGCCGGCCGCGCGCCAGACGTCGTCCACGAACGGCTCGAACTTGACGTTGTTGAAGAACGCGTCGCCGCCGGTCTGATCGATCAGCCCGCCGGCAAGCATCATGAACGTTCCGGGACGAACCGGCATGATCCCGTAGACGGTCACGTTCGCGCGGGCCATTGACGAGACGGCCTCCACCCATTTGTTCCAGATCACGCTGTACCCGCGCGGCCTCGGCTCGAGGACGTTGCACACACTCGGCCCGCCGATGCAGGCCACGATCTTGCGCCGGTGTTCGACCGCTTCGAGCTGATGCGCGATCCGGGCCAGGACTTGCAGCGTGCGCTCGGCCGTGCCCAGTGTCTGGACGGGCACGGTGCCGGCTCGATAACCCTCGATGCGGGCGAGAGCCGTCTCCATGTCCCCGTACGGTTCGTCGCGATCGTTGTTCAACCGTACGACCGTCACGTCGTCGCCGGGTCGAGTCCTCGACAGTACGGCCTGGGCCATCGCCTGGATGACGGCGGTACCCGCGATCGGAACCGTGTCGTCCAGGAGCAGCACCAGCTGGCGCGGGACAAAATCCTGGGGCTCGGCCTGCCGCATCCAGTCGAATGTCTTGATTTCTACCGAACGCCCGTCTTCCTTGACCTGGAAATCACGCTGGCCGAGATCGGGCACGGCACGGCCGTCCCGATCGACGACCGTCACGTCGAGTTCCACGAGGTCGCCCGCTGACGACTGCGTCAGCGCGAACGCGACGAGGGCCGCGCAGAGAAAACGCATGTCAGTCGAGATGCGAGTAGCCTCGATTCGCGGCCCACGGGCCGGAATGGGCCATCTCGGTGGCTTTCTGAATGACGCGCATCGTGGCGGCTGCCACGGCGTAGTCTGCCAGAGATTCAACGCGGACCCAACGCGCTTCGTCCGCGTCGCTCGAGGCCGTCACCGGACGGAGGGTCGGCACCGCGCCGACATCCGCCTGATCAGGCAAGCGCGGCCGGCACAGAAAGTCGACGAGAACGTAGTGAAACTGAGGTCGGCCTGCATCGCCGCCCGGCCGAATGCGATCGACCACCTCCACGACCGGCCCGACCTCGATGTCGAGCCCGGTCTCTTCGAGCACCTCGCGGGCAACCGCCGCGTCGAGCCGTTCGCCCAGTTCGACGGCGCCGCCGGGAATGCTCCACTCGCCCTTGAGCGGTTCGTGCCCGCGGCGAATCAGGAGGACGGCGCCTCGATCGAGGACAACGGCGCCGACCCCCACGATCGGACGCGATGGATATTCACGGTCGGCGTACGGCGGGCTCGATGGCACGACTATTTGTCAGTCGAGCGGCCCATGATCTTCACGATCACGCGCTTCCTTCGCTGACCATCGAATTCCGCGTAGAAGACCTGTTCCCAGGGACCGAGATCGAGTTGTCCGCGCGTGACGGGCAGTATCACCTGGTGGCCCATGATGGTTCGCTTCAGATGCGCGTCGGCGTTGTCCTCACCGGTTTGATGATGCTGGTAGTCCCGGCCAGACGGCGCGAGCTGCTCCAGCCACACCTGAAAATCGTGAATCAGCCCGCTCTCCCAGTCGTTCACGAACACGCCGGAGGTAATGTGCATCGCCGACACCAGCGCCATCCCGTCGTCGATGCCGCTCTTGCCGACGATCGCGTTGATCTCGTCGGTGATGCGGACGAACTCCTGGCGCTTCTTGGTGTTGAACCAGAGGTACTCCGTAAAGACCTTCATGCCTCACAGGGCCAGGGCTGCATCCGCGTTCAGATCGATGGGCGCCGTGAAACCGGCGCGCAGCCGTCGCAGTCCGGCCGCCGCGATCATCGCCGCGTTGTCGGTGGAAAGCGACAGGCTTGGAAGAAACGTCGGAATGTCACGCGCGTTCCCACGCTCCACCAGCGCCGACCGCAGGCGGCTGTTGGCCGAAACGCCCCCAGCGACTCCAACGCTGCGCGCTCCGGACCGCCGCGCGGCATCGAACAGCCGGTCGACGAGGACCGTCACGACGATGCGCTGAAAGCTCGCGCAGAGGTCCGCGATCTCACCGTCGTTCAGTGCGCCGTGCTCGCGGACGTAACGCAAGACGGCCGTCTTCAGGCCGCTGAAGCTGAAGTCGAGGTCGCCCTTCAGTTCCGGCCGGTTCCTGTCCTTATGCGTCAGCCTCGTCGTCGGCAATGGGACTGCCCGGTCGTTGCCGTGGGCGGCGAGCCGATCGATGATGGGGCCGCCCGGATATCCGAGGCCCAGCAGCTTGGCCACCTTGTCGTACGCCTCGCCGGCCGCATCGTCGCGCGTCCGGCTGATCAGGCGGTAGCGTCCGGGACGATCCACATCGAAAAGGCTCGTGTGCCCGCCGGACACGACGAGAACGACCGCCGGGAGCGGTATCTCGCCGTTCTGAAGCACGAGCGATTCGATGTGACCCGCGAGGTGATGCACCGCGACGAGCGGCAGATTGGCCGCGGCTGAAGCAGCCTTGGCGAACGACACGCCGACCAGCAGCGATCCAACGAGCCCCGGGCCCTGCGTGACCGCCACTGCTCCGACGTCAGCCCACGTCGTCGTCGCGTCATCCAGCGCGCGATCGACGACGCCCGCGATATCGCGAATGTGCTGGCGTGAGGCGAGCTCAGGAACGACGCCGCCCCATTCGCGGTGGATCTGAACCTGCGACGCGACGACATTCGACCGGATCGCCCAGGGCCGGGACGGATCGCCGGTCTCTTCGACGACGGCGGCCGACGTCTCGTCGCACGATGTCTCGATTCCGAGGATCCTCACGATGCGCTCGGCTGAAGCCTCGCGCTCCTTTCTGATTTGAACGCGCTAGCCGAACGTCACCGCCGCATCCGCGAACGCTCGCTTCAGCGTCTCGATGTACGGGGGCCTGATAATGCCGCGCTCGGTGATGATGCCCGCGATCAAGTGGTGCGGTGTCACGTCGAACGCGGGATTCCACACGTGCGCGCCGGACGGCGCGACCTGCGAAGGCCCGACGTGCGTCACTTCCTTCGCGCTGCGCTCCTCTATCGGGATGTGGGAACCGTCCGGCGTGTTGAGGTCGATGGTCGAGAGCGGCGCGGCCACGTAAAACGGAATCTGGTGCTCGCGCGCCAGGACGGCGACGCCGTACGTGCCGATCTTGTTCGCCGTGTCACCGTTTGCCGCGATCCGGTCGGCGCCGACCACGACGAGGTCCACGCGGCCCTGACGCATCAGCGCCCCGCTCATGTTGTCGGTGATCACCGTCGTGTCGATCCCGTCGCGGATCAGTTCCCACGCCGTGAGCCGCGCGCCCTGCAGAAACGGTCGCGTCTCGTCGGCGAACACGGCAACCCGCTTGCCTTTCTCGACGGCGCCGCGGATCACGCCAAGCGCCGTTCCGTATCCCGCTGTCGCGAGCGCGCCGGCATTGCAATGCGTCAGGACACGGGCATCGGCAGGAACGACCTCGGCGCCGAAGGCTCCCATCGCGCGGCAGCTCGCGACGTCCTCGTCGTGGATTGCCTGCGCTTCATCCTCGAGGCGCTGTTTGATTTCGTCCACCGACTGGCCCGCCTGCGCGGCCGCGGCGAATGTACGCTTCATCCGATCGATCGCCCAGAACAGGTTGACCGCCGTCGGGCGCGTCGCGGCCATCATGTCGCAGGTTTTCTGGAATTCAACCGCGAGCTTCTGCGTGCCGGTCGCCTTGCTGCGGCGGGCACCGAGCGCGATGCCCATGGCAGCGGCCACGCCGATCGCGGGCGCACCGCGGATGACCATCGTCTTGATCGCGCGCGCGACCTCGGCCGCCGACTTGGCGCGAACGTAGATTTCCTGGGCCGGCAGCTTCCGCTGATCGATCATCACGACCGCGTCGCCCTCCCGCGCTATCGTCGGCAGCATCGGACGATCTTACAGGAGCCGCGCGTCGAAGGGCATCGGCAGGAGATCCTGGAGCCGGTACATCGCCGTCCGCGACTCGAGGTTCGCGAGCTGGATCTCGAGGTTGCCGCCGAACTCCCAGAGGATCTGACGGCATGCGCCGCACGGCGGCGTCGGCTCGCGTGTATCGGCCACGATGGCAATGCGCGCGAACGCGCGATGGCCCTCGGAGATGGCCTTGAACATCGCGACCCGCTCCGCGCAGATGGTCAGGCCGTAGGTCGCGTTCTCGACGTTGCAGCCGGTGACGACGACGCCATCGAAGGTCTCGAGAGCCGCACCCACCTTGAATTTCGAGAACGGCGCCAACGCGTGCTCGCGGGCCAGCCGCGCGGCGGCCACGAGGTCGACCGTGGCGCCCGCGTCGTTCTCGCGGCGGCGTCCGGTGCGCCGATCTTTGCCGCCCCGTCGGTCGGTGCCGGTCGGGCTGCCGCCCCGCATGCGGCGGCGATCAAATCCTGCGCGACGATCGCCCTCGATGCGAACAGGGCGGACGCCCGCGGACGTGGACGGGTCCACGCGACGGGCACCGTTCACGACATGCGCGACGCGCGCAATCTGGTAGAGCCGGGCGGTGATCGCCTGCACGTCGGGATCGGCATGGCAGCGCTCAGCGGCCTCGGCATCCGCCCAGTGACGCACGGCGTAGTAACGCAGCGGCTGCGCTTCGTCCTGAATCGTGTCCACGCGACCGTACTGCTTCCGGGCCAGCACGGCTTCGAATTCGGCCACGAGCGCCCTGAAGTCGCCCTCGTGTCCGGGCGCGACGTCGACGAGCGCGACCGACAATCGAACGCGATCAGAGCTGCTCAATGACGCCCTCCAGAAGCGCGATGAACTGGCCGCGCACGCGGCGGGCCGTCTCCATCACCTCTTCGTGCTTCAGCGGCGCGGGCAGGACGCCGGCCGCCATGTTCGTGATGCACGAGATCCCGAGCACGTCGACGCCCATGTGTCGCGCCGCAATGGCCTCGGGAACCGTCGACATCCCGACGGCGTCCGCGCCGATGGTGCGCAGGTACCGAATCTCTGCCGGCGTTTCGTAGCTCGGGCCAAGAAGGCCCACATACACCCCGTGCGGCAGCGTCTGGCCCATGAGCGAGGCGGCGCGATCCGCACGCGCGCGAAGCGAACGCGAGTACACCTCGGTCATGTCGGGAAACCGCGCGCCAAACCGATCGTCATTCGGCCCGACGAGCGGGTTGACGCCCATCAGGTTGATGTGGTCGTCGATGACCATCAGCGCGCCCTGCGAAAAGCTGGTGTTCACGCCACCGGCGGCATTCGTCAGGATCAGATTCTCGATGCCGAGCCGCCCCAGCGCTCGAACGGCGAATGTAACTGTCTGGGCAGTATGCCCTTCGTACAGATGGCAGCGTCCGGCCAGCGCCGCAATCACCTTCCCCCGCACGCGCCCGACGACGAGACGGCCCTCGTGGCCCACGACGCGCGACTGGGGCCAGTGCGGAAGCGTCTCGTAGGGCATCGAAACGGCGTTCTGAAGCTGCTGGGCGAAATCACCGAGGCCGGAGCCGAGCACGACGGCAACACGCGGCACGTCGCGGATGCGCCCGCGGACGGCGTCCGCGGCTTCCTGGACCTCGTCGAAATACCCCATCTGCTACAGCAGGAAGCCGGCGATCGTCGCGGTCATGAAATTGGCCAGCGTGCCGGCAAACATCGCGCGTAGGCCCAGGCGCGCGAGATCGTGGCGGCGATTCGGCGCCAGGGCGCCGATTCCGCCGATCTGGATGCCGATGGAGCTGAAGTTCGCAAACCCGCAGAGCGCGAACGTCGCAATCGTGAACGATTTCGGATCGATCGCGTCCTTCAACGGCCCCAGCTTCGAATACGCCACGAATTCGTTCAGCGCCATACGGGTGCCCAGCAGGTTGCCGATGAGCGGCGCATCCCGCCATGGCACGCCCATCGCCCACGCCACGGGCGCAAACACCCAGCCGAAAATCTGTTCGAGACTGAGATGGACGAGCCCGAGCAGCGCATTCAGAAACGCGATCAGGGCCAGGAATGAAATGAGCATCGCGCCGACGTTCAGCGCGAGATGCAGGCCTTCGCCGGTGCCGCGGCCGGCGGCGTCGATGACGTTCACGTCCGTCTGCTCGACCTCCAGCCGCACCGATCCCATCGTCTTGGGCACTTCCGTTTCCGGCACCAGCATTTTCGCCATCATGATCGTGCCCGGGGCCGTCATGATGACCGCGGTGAGCAGGTGCTTCGCCTCGATGCCGAACAGGATGTACGCGGCCATGATGCCGCCTGAAATGTGGGCCATGCCCGACGTCATGACCGTCATGAGCTCCGACTGCGTCATCTCGGGGAGATACGGTCGAATCGTCAGCGGCGCTTCGGTCTGGCCCATGAAAATACTGGCGGCCACGTTGAGCGACTCGGCGCCGCTGGCCTGCATGATCCGCTGCATCACGAAGGCGAAAACCCGGACGACCAGCTGCATCACGCCGAAGTAATAAAGGATCGCGAAGAGCGCGGCGATGAAGATGATCGTCGGGAGCACCTGGAACGCGAAGATCGTGGCGTACTGAGCCCCGTCCGGACCGAGCGCCCCCGTCATGACCCGCCCCCACACCGTGCCGCTGCCGAGCGGGCCGAACACGAACGCGGCGCCCACGCCGGCAAACGCCAGGAGCCGTGTGATCAAGTCGCCCAGTGTGGTGAACACCTGCTGGCCGACCGTGGTCTTGAGCACGATGATGGCGAAGACCACCTGCAGCCCAACCCCCCAGGCGACGGTTTTCCAGTTGATCGCTCGCCGGTTGGTCGAAAACGCGTATGCGATACCCAGGATCACCAGCGCGCCGAACACCGGCTGCAGCACACCGAGCGCTGTGGTCATCAGGAGACTTCTCCCAGGAGAAGGGGACGAAGCGCCGGGGGCTGATCCTCGATCACGATCGCACGCGAGGCGAGCACCAGGGCAGCATCGAGCGTGTCCCGATCGCGAAAATGAATCTCGAGAACCGGATCGCCGCTGCGGACCGCATCGCCGGGCCTGGCTTTCACGATGATTCCGACGGCCGGATCGACCGGATCCTCGACCCGATTCCGGCCTGCGCCCAGTGCAACCGATGCCCGCCCGACCAGCTCGGCGTCGAGACGCGCCAGGTATCCGCTTCGAGAAGCCGTCACCATCCTGCAGTCCCGCACCTGAGGCAGGCGCTGATAGTCGTCGACGACGCGCGGATCGCCGCCCTGGACGTCGATGATCTGCCTGAAGCGCTCGAGGCCGTCTCCGGATTCAATCGCCCGAGCGATCCGGCGGCGCGCATCGTCGTGGTCGGACGTGATGCGGCCGAGGACCAGCATCCGCGCCGCGAGCTCAGTGGAGATCTCGATCAGATCGTCCGGACCGCGGCCCTTGAGTACTTCGAAGCACTCGACGATTTCCAGAGCATTGCCGATCGATCGGCCCAACGGAACGTCCATCGCGGTAATGATCGCCTCGGTCTTCACGCCCGAGGCGTTGCCGATGGACACCAGCGACTCGGCGAGCCGGCGCGAATCGGCCTCGGTCTTCATGAAGGCACCGCTTCCGCTCTTGACGTCGAGGACCAGCGCGTCGATGCCCTCGGCGATCTTCTTGCTCATGATCGAGGCGCTGATGAGCGGGATGCTCTCGACGGTTCCCGTGACGTCGCGGAGGGCGTACAGCTTCTTGTCGGCCGGAGCGATCTGGCTGGTCTGGCCAATCATCGCGCAGCCCGTGCGCGCGAGCGCGGCTTTCATCTCGGCGAGCGTCAGGTTCACACGGAAGCCGGGAATCGATTCGAGCTTGTCGAGTGTTCCACCGGTGTGGCCGAGACCGCGCCCGGACATCATGGGCACGGGCACGCCGCACGCGGCCGCGAGCGGCGCCAGAATGAGGGACGTCTTGTCGCCGACGCCTCCGGTGCTGTGCTTGTCGACCTTCACACCGGGGACGTCCCCAAGATTCACGCGAACGCCCGAGTGCACCATGGCGTCGGTCAGCCACGCCGTTTCGTCCGCGTTCATTCCTCGCAGGACGATTGCCATGAGCAGCGCCGACGCCTGGTAATCCGGCAGCGTGCCGTCCGTGACGCCCGACACGAACGAGCCGATCTCTTCACGGGACAGCGGACGGCCGTCCCGCTTGCTCATGATGATGTCTACGGCTCGCACGGGGCGTGGGCAGTATACTTTGCTGCGCCAATCGTTGACAGCTTTCTGATGGCCGCAGAGCACCCCACACTCACACCAGCGGAGACGGCGCGACTGATCGAGTTCGCGCGCGCGTGCAAGGCGGCTGCGCGCGCTGTGCAGCTGTACCCCGCCGGGCATCCGGCAATCGCCGTCACGCTGGGACGCATCGCCAACGTCACGTCCGCGGAGTCGTTGAAGGCGCCGCTCACGCTGACGGTCCATCCCGACGGACTGCTGCTCGACGATCGCGCGCCCGTGAAACCGGATACAGCGATCAACGAGCTCGCCGCACTGCTCCACGGGCACGTGATCGGCCAGATGACGGTCCACCCGGGAGGTGATGTCGAGGCCTGGCGCACGTTCCTGCTGATGCTGGGACGCACGCCGGAATCCGTTCGTGCGGAAGGCGGCATCACGCGGGCCTGGGCGGCGCTCGAGGGCCGCCACGTCGAGTTGCGCGAGATCGACTACGCGGAAGTGCTGCGCGAGAAATCGAGCGGCCTGCCAGCGGCGTGGGACAAGCTGATCGCGCATTGCCTTCATGGCGCGGCGCTGCACCTCGACGACGACGCGATCGCCGAGCTGTTGGGTGTTGCCGCTGACCCCGAAAAGCTCAACGAGCTGATGGCGGCGACGGACGCAGCCATGGAAACCGGCGCGGGAATTCCCGCCCGGACAGCGGCGCTGATGCGGCTGATGCGGGGGATCATCGAAGCCGTTTCGAGCCGCGACCCCGAGCAGCGCGAGAATACGCTTCGCAATCTGGCGACTTCTGTCGGTCACCTTTCCCCCGAGATGTTGATGGGCCTTTTCGATCAGCGGGGTGAGGGGGACGAGGGCCCGCAGCTCGTGAACGAAGTGGTCAGCCACATGTCCGATGGCTCTGTCGCGGGTTTCGTCTCGCGCAACGTCCGAAGCGCGATCGAATCGAACACCGCTATCGATCGCGTGGTGCAGGCATTTCAAACGCTCGTGCCGGACGAAGAACAGCGACCGCGGCTGCTCGCGCTGGCCAAGGAAGAGGTCGACGCATCCCCGCTCGGCAGCACGGAAGGGTTCGAGTCGGTCTGGAGCCACATCGCGGAAAAACTGCTGACTTCCTATTCCGACGAGTCGTACGTGTCCCAGACCTACGGGCGCGAGCTCTCCGGCGCCCGAACCCAGGCGCTCGAGGTGGAACAGGTCAGCGACGACCCGCAGGATCGTCTCGACGCCTGGCGCGACTCCATCGACCCGCGCGCGCAGCGGGCATTGGACCTGCTGCTGGTCCTCGACCTGCTCCGCATCGAGGCCGACGATGACCGGTGGGGAGAACTGCTCGACCCGGTGAAGAAGCTAATCGATGACCTCTTGCTCGTCGGCGACTTCGACGCCGCCTCACAGCTGATCGAGGTCATCGTCCGCGAAAAGGCCACAGCAGGTTCCACGGTGCGAAACCAGCACGCCGTCAACGCCGTCGACAGCCTGATCGCGGGCTCGATGATGCGCCACGTGGCCACGCACCTGGCGACGCTCGACGATGGCCAGTTCGGCCGGGTCAAGGCGATGTGCGTGTCGCTTGGCGACGTTCTCGTCCGGCCGCTCGCGGAAACGCTGTCGATAGAGGAACGGCCGCGCACGCGGGAGCGGCTGACCGCGATCCTGCTGGCCTTCGGTGCGAGCGGCCGACGCACGGTCGAGAAGCTGAAGCACTCGACGAACCCGGCTGTCCGCCGGACGGCCATTCACCTCCTGCGGGAATTCGGTGGCAGCGAGGCGCTGCCCGAACTGACGGAACTGCTCGGCGACAACGAACCGCAGGTCCAGCGCGAAGCCGTGCGCGCCATCCTGAACATCGGGACCGATCAGGCCTTCGACATCCTGCAGAAGGCGCTGACCACGGGGAGCGAACGATCGCGGGACGCCATCGTCCAGTCCATCAGTTCGGTGCGCGACGAACGTGCCGCGCCGCTTTTCGCCTATGTCCTGCGGACCGTTGATCATCGTGGCCCGCTCGCATCGTTGTACCTGCGTGCGATCGAGTCGCTGGGCGCGCTGAAGGACGTCAAGGCGGTCGAGGCGCTGAAGGAATCGCTGTACCGCGGGGAATGGTGGGCACCGCGCCGGACGAACGCCATTCGCACGGCTGCCGCGACGGCGCTCGCGCGCATTGGAACCCCGGAGGCCATTGCCGCCCTCGACGAGGCGGCGGCATCCGGAGGGCGCGGGGTGCGTGCAGCCGTCCGTCCGCAACTGGATCGCTTGAAGCGGCACGGCCGCGAGAGGACGTCGCCGTGACCACCCCACGGCTCCAGCTGGCCGACGAGCTGCTCCGCCGATTCGCCGCGGCCCTGCGTTCCGCACAGCTGTACTCGAAGGGCCACCCGATCATCGGCCGCAATCTCGAGTCGCTCTCGAGCGCCGTCCAGCTACTGCACGCGCTCAACCCAAGCGTCACGATCGGCATCGTCGGCGATCAGATCGTCGTGGACGACATGCCGATGACGAAAGTGGATGCGCTTGGCGGTCTCGTCAAGCGTCTGCAGCAGGCCGGCGTCGAACGTGTGGTCATCGATCGTGGCGTCCTGCCGGACGAGCTGAAGGCGCTCGTGGAAGCGGTGTCGGCCGCCGAAACGTCGAGTGCCGGCGCGTCGATGCCGACGCTGCCGCACATCCGTGTGGGCCGTGTCACGACCGAGCAGCAGGTCGAAGGCACGCCGACCGACATGGCGACAATGAAGCAGCTGTACAACGAAGCGGTCTCGGCGGCCGGCTCGATCTGGGACAGCGCGCAAACCGAGGGCAAGCCCGACGTCGGCGTCGCCAAGACAATGATCGACGGCCTGGCGCAGGCCGTCGCGCAGAACCGGACCGCGCTTCTTGCACTGACGACGCTGAAGAACTACGACAACTATACGTTCACGCACATGATCAACGTCTCGATCCTGACGATGGGCCAGGCGCGCGGCCTCGGGATCGAAGGCGCTCGCCTTCGCGAACTCGGGATGGCCGCGCTGATGCACGACATCGGCAAGGTGCGAACGCCCCTCGAAGTACTGAACAAGCCGGACAAGCTCACGCCGGACGAGTTCACGATCATGAAGCGACACACCGTCGACGGCGCGGAGATGCTTCGCAAAACGACCGAGGTGCCGCCGCTGGCCCCGGTCATCGCATTCGAGCATCACCTGCGCACGGACGGCACGGGTTATCCCGACGGCATTTCGCGAGCATCGCTGAATGTCGGCACCATGCTGTGCAGCATCGCCGACGTCTACGACGCCATGCGATCGCGTCGCGTCTATCAGGACATGCTGCCAAGCGAACGCGTGCTCGAGGTCTTGAAGCGAAGCGACGGCAAGCAGTTCGATCAACACCTCGTCCGGCGTTTCGTGCAGCTGGTCGGCATCTACCCGGCGGGAAATCTCGTCAAGATCAACACCGGAGAGATTGCGGTCGTGCGCAGGGTGTACGCACCCGATCCCCATCGGCCGCAGGTGCGCGTCATCTTCGATCGCCACGGAACCCGCCTCGAAACGACGTACGACATCAACCTGTGGGAGACGGCCGAAGCTGGCGCGGGGCCGTCGTCGGTCATCGCCCCGGTGGACCCGGCGGGATACGATTTGGATCCGCTGATGATCATGTAGGGTCGCGTGGGCTCAAACGGAGCGCGATTCAGCCGAGCGGCCGTGTCGCGTGGATCGCGTGGGTTCAGGGGAGCGCGAGGTTTCAGCCGAGCGGCCATATCGCGTGGGTGGAGTGAGCAGCAAAGATGGCGAAACCATCGGACGAATTCTCCCGCCGCGTGCTGACGGTCGTGCGGAACATCCCGCCGGGCCGCGTCGCGACCTACGGTGATGTCGCATCCATGGCGGGAAAGCCCCGCGCCGCGCGCGCCGTGGGCAACATCATGAAGAACTGCACCCGCCGCGACGTGCCCTGCCATCGCGTGATCGCGGCCGGGGGCCGTCTCGGCGGCTACGGCGGCAGCGAGGCGCTCAAGCGGGCGCTCCTGGTCGCCGAAGGGCTGGTCGTCAGCGGCTCGAAGGTGCGGAACATCACCCGCGTCCGCTGGTCCACGCGTCGGCGAAGGTGAACATTTCCGCCCGTTTTTCTCGTATCAGGTGACGTGAGCCCGGCGAAGCAACGCGGCCCGATCCCCTTCCCGTCTAAAGCATTGACGGGCCAGCCGGAGGTGCCCGAGACGCCTCGCGCCGCGGACGACTTCGAGACCATCTACCGCCAGCACTCGTCGCGAATCTACACGCTGGCGTGCCGGATGGCCGGGTCGCCCGAGGACGGAGAGGATCTCCTGCAGGAGATTTTTCTCCAGGCGTACCGGAAGCTCGGGAGCTTCAAGGGCGACTCGACGCTGGGCACGTGGCTCTATCGGCTGGCGCTCAACCACTGTCTCGACTACGTGAGGAGCCGGCAGGCGAAGATGAAGAAGACGACCGACTCGCTCGACGCGGACCCGGGCCGCGACCCGGTGGCGCGGCGCGAGACACCCCTCGCGCGGATCGATCTCGATCGGGCGCTCGAGCGGCTGCCCGATGGCTGTCGCGAGGCCTTCGTGCTCCACGACGTCGAGGGCTACGATCACAAGGAAGTCGCGGAGCTGCTCGGCATCGCGGAAGGCACGTCGAAATCGCAGGTATTCAAGGCCCGCCTCAAGCTGCGGGCGTTGTTGAAGTAGGAACGGGAGGACGCGCGGCGCGTCGGACCATGCACCCGAACGAAGACCTGATCAACGGCTACGTCGAAGGCACACTCGGCCCTGACGAGCGCGCCAACGTCGAGCGGCATCTCGACGGCTGCGGAGACTGCCGTCAGCTGGCCGCGGATCTCGATGAGATCCGGCGCATCGCCGGGTCGCTCGACCTGCGCGAGCCGCCGGCGCGCGCATGGCGGCGCCTCGAACGCGCCATTCACGTCGAGTCGCAGCATGCCGCGGATGCCGAAGCGGTCGAGACGGCTGGTGGTCGTGATCGCTGGAAGATGATCGGGCTCCTTGCCGCAGCGGCGGTGCTGATCGTCGCGACAGGTATCGGCCTGCGATACGGCGCATTCAGCCGCTCGGGCAGCGCACCGAATGCGACTTCATCCGAAACCGCGGCCGGCGCTGACTCCGCCGCCTCGGCGCAGGTCGTCGAAGCCGAACTGCGTGCCGCGGAATCGCACTACGACCGCGCCATCAAGGGGCTGGAACAGATTGCGAGCAGCGAACAGGGCGCGCTCGATCCGAAGACGGCCGCCACGCTGCAGAAAAACCTCGCGGTCATCGACCAGGCCATCAGCGAAAGCCGCGCCGCGGTGCGCGATCAGCCGACGAGCGAGCCGGCGGTCAACAGCCTGATGGAGAACTTCAAGACCAAGCTGGCGCTGCTGCAGGACACGGTGGCGCTCATCAACGAAATGCGCAAAGGCAACGAGGCGGGCACGGCGCAGGCCGCGCCGAGCCTCAGGGGAAAGAGCAACTGAGATGCGACGCACACTTCTGCTGATCACGACGGGCGTGGCGCTGGCGGCGCCGGCAGCGGCGCAGGGACCGGCGGATCCGGATCCG
>Ga0126377_10001317_pt1 | contig 16199 bp, 13 predicted proteins | sample PanSoiMetPlot_22_FD_92647 | JGI IMG/M metagenome (GOLD analysis project Ga0126377, IMG submission 92647) | Tropical forest soil microbial communities from Panama - MetaG Plot_22 | ecosystem: Environmental > Terrestrial > Soil > Tropical forest > Bulk soil | place: Panama | collected 2016-02-17
TACGAGAAGAGCCTGAGCGAAACCGTGCCGTACATCGGCGGTGAGACGCTGCATGGCCTCGGCACGACCGGCAAGGGCGTGCGCGTCGCAGTGCTCGACAGCGGTGTCGACTACACGCACAAGGATCTCGGCGGCAGCGGCAATCCAGCCGACTTCGCGGCGAATGATCCGAACGTGCTCTCGCCGGGTGATGGCTTCCCCAACTCGCGCGTCGTCGGCGGCACCGACCTGGTCGGTGGCCTGTGGCCGAACACGCCAGGTGGCGTCACGCAGCCGGACGACGATCCACTCGACAAGGCCCCGGCCGGCCAGGTCGATGGCTCGGGACACGGCACGCACGTCTCCTCGATCATCGCCGGAGTCCAGGGCGTCGCCCCGGACGCCAAGTTGTACGCAGTAAAGGTCTGCTCGTCGGTCTCCACATCCTGCAGCGGCGTCGCGCTGATCCAGGGCATGGAGTTCGCAGTGGATCCGAACGGTGACGGCGATCCGTCCGACCATGTCGACATCGTCAACATGTCGCTCGGCTCGGACTTCGGCCAGCCGTTCGATGACGATCTTTCGACCGCGGTCGACAACGCCACTTACCTCGGCGTGCTGACGGCAGCGGCGGCCGGCAATGCGGCCGATCGGCAGTTCATCGTCTCGACTCCGTCGGCGGCGCTGACCGCGATCTCGGTCGCGCAGACGGCGGTGCCCTCGGAAAAGGCGCAATTCATCACGATCGTGGCCCCTGCGCTCGGTGACAAGGGCGCGGTTCCGCAGGCCTGGTCGCCGTCACCGGCGAACGCGCTGCAGGCAGCGTTGTTCTACGACACGACCAACGCCGGCACGCGCATCGGGTGCAGCGACGCCAATGGCACGAACCCGTGGACCGGCACGCCACTCGCCGGTCGCATCGTGCTCGTCGATCGCGGCACGTGCGCGGCGAGTCTCAAGATCTCCAACATCGGCGCCGCGGGCGGTATCGCGGGCATCATCGGCTTCGTCGATGCCTCGATCCCGTTCTCGTTCGCCTTCGGCGGCGGCACGATCACGATCCCCGGCTATGCGATCAGCCAGGTCGATGCGACCACCATGAAGACCGCGACCACGGTGAAGATCGATCCGGCGAACCAGCTGCTGCTGGTGGGCTCGGTCGTGAGCACCTCCTCGCGTGGTCCGATGTTCCAGACCAAGCACATCAAGCCGGAGATCGGGGCGCCGGGCGCCTCGGTTTCTGCTGAGCACGGCACGGGCACCGGCCGTACGGCGTTTGGCGGCACCTCGGGCGCCACGCCGATGATCTCGGGCTCGGCAGCGCTGTTGCTGCAGTTCTATCGCGACCGCAACGAGTACGACGCCCCGAGCCGTGTGAAGCAGGCGCTGATCATGAGCGCCGACACGAGCACGAAGGCGCCGACTCAACCGGGCGCGCTGGTTCCGGACGCCGTTGCACCGATCAGCCGCATCGGCGGCGGTGAGGTGCGGGTGGATCGCGCTGCGCTGGCCACTGCTGAAGTCGGCCCGCTGGATCCGGACACCAACTACACCGGTGGCCTGAGCTTCGGTTACGTCGACGTCGACAAGGCCACGAAGCTCACGCGGGAAGTGGGTATCGGGAACAACTCCTGGTCGAGCCAGACGTTCACGATCACCTCATCCTTCCGCTACGCCAATGATGCGGCGAATGGCGCGGTGACGCTGTCGATGCCGTCGTCGGTCACGGTCCCGGGGATGAACTCCAAGACCGTGAAGGTGACGATGAACATTGACGGCACGAAGCTGCGCGACAACCTGATGAACGCCGGCGATCGTGGCGCGGACCCGCGTCCGCTCACTGCCAACGAGTACGACGGCTACATCACCTTCACCAGCGCAAGCCAGACGCTGACACTGCCCTGGCATGTCCTGCCGCGCAAAGCGGCGAAGGTCGACAGCCGCAGCGGCACCGAGCTCAAGATCGTCAACGACGGCGACCCGAACACGGTCGACGCCGGCACGATGGTCCTGCGCAACCGCGGTGTGGGCACTGCCAATGTCGACGCGTACGCGTTGATGGCGATCAGCAATAACCTGCCGGAAGGCGCTCGCGGCGGCCAGAACCCGACGCCGGACCTCAAGGCGGTTGGCGTGAACACCTTCCCGGTCGGCCCGGGGGTGTGCGCGGCTGGTGCGTCCTTCGTGTGGGCGTTCGCCTTCAGCGATTGGGAGCGCCTCACGCTGCCGGGCTTTTACCGGCATGAAGTGTTGCTCGACACCAATCGCGACGGTGTGTTCGACTGGATCGTGTTCAACGCGCAGGCGACCAGTGGCCAGGTGGTGACCTTCTCGGGTCGCTACAGCCCGGCGCTCGACGGCGTAACCGGGGCTACCCAGGCGTTCTTCCTCACGGAGAACGGCACCAACTCCACCACCACGGTGCTCTACATCTGCGCCAACCAGGTCGGCCTCACAGCGGCTGACCTCCTCACGCGCAGTGTCGATGCCAAGTTCCGCGTCCGCGACTTCTACTTCGGCGGCGACGGCGACGAGGTCAACACCGTGACGCTGGTGCCGTTTGGTGAGCGGTTCCTCGGACTGCCGTCCGACATCGCCGGCAATACCAGTGCGAACCTGGACGTGCTCGATTTCGGTGAGCCTGGGCTGCCGAAGTCGCCCGACCTGGGCCTGCTGGTCATCACCAATGGCGATCGTTGCAGCGGCGCACCTGTCACCACAGGCAACTGTGGTGGTTCGACGCTGCAGACCGAGTCCCTGCTGTTCGCAGCGCCCGGAGGCGACGTCTTCGTACAGTAACGATCAGGACTGGTCAGTGACCAACGCCCCCCGGATGCAAGTCCGGGGGGCGTTTTCTTTTCAGCGGTCGGTCCTGGAGTTGTCTGGCGTGGAGAGCGAAGCGGCCGTCGAGCACAGCCGGAAGTAGCCGCTGTCGGCGACGCGGTAGTCCAGGATCTGCTCGCCCGCGTTCAGCAGCACTCGAAATCCCGAAGTCATCATCTGCGTGTAGAACTGGCCCGGCGTCGGGCAGCCCATCGACCCGTCGGCCCAGCTGGCGCGCTCGCTGGAAGCCACCTCCACCGTGGCATTCAGCCGCTTGGTGGCATCCGCCTTGACCTTGTCGAGCACGGCGGCTGGAGGTGACGCGGACACCGCCGGCGCCTGTTGTGCGACGGGTGCGGCGGGCTGATGGAAACGATCGCGCGCGGCTTTCTCGCTGGCTTCACGCCGCACGTCCGTTTTCGACGGGCTGGTAGCCGCAGGTGCATCCGGCTTGCTGGCGGGCGGGGGCTCCTCCGCGCGAGACTGCACGCCCATTGCCACGACGAGCATCGCGAACAGGCTGACACTGACTTTCATCGACTTGCGCTCCTGATCATCCGCATCGATCGGTCCAAAGTGTAACGCACGGATTGACGCTGGCGGGTTGAGTCGGCTAGAGACGCGGGCAAACGAGGGCCTCGCTTGAAGTATCGCCACGGCTACCACGCCGGCAATTTCGCCGACACGATGAAGCACCTCGTGTTGCTCGAGTTGCTGAACGCGCTGCTGCGCAAGCCCGGCGAATTCGCCTACATCGAGACTCATGCGGGCCGGGGTGAATACCCGCTCGATGCACGCGAAATGCGCACCACCGGCGAATACCGCGACGGTATCGGTCGTCTTCTCGAGCGCCGCGCCGAGCTCCAGGGACCGATTCGCGACTACGTGGAACTCGTGTTGCGTCTGGGAGGCGAGGCGACCTCAGGCGAGTTGCATCACTACCCGGGCTCTCCGCTCCTCGCCACGGCGCTGCTCAGGCCGACGGACCGCGCGGTGTTCGTGGAACTGGAGCCCGGCGAGCGACGCGCGCTGGAGCGCGCGCTGGGTGCGCGTCCCCACACCAGCGTGCGGGGTGAGGACGGCTACGTGGCGCTGCGCGGACTGCTGCCGCCGGTGGAGCGGCGCGGCATGGTGCTGATCGATCCGAGCTTCGAGCAGGACGAGGAGTTCCAGCGCGTTCACGAGGCGCTCCTCGATGGCCATCGTCGCTGGGCCACCGGGATCTTCGCGATCTGGTACCCGATCAAGCGCCGCGAGCCGATCACGCGCTTTCACGCCGAGCTGGTGCGCTCGGGATTGCGCCGCATCCTGTGCGCCGAGCTGAACGTCTATCCGCAGGACTCGCAGGTGGCGTTGAACGGCTGCGGCATGATCATCGTGAATCCGCCGTGGAAGCTCGATGAGTCGCTGAGCGCGCTGCTGCCGACGTTGCACTGCTTGCTCGATGGGCGCGGTGGAACCGGCACGCGCTGCGTGTGGCTGGTGCCCGAGTGAACCGCTACCAGCCGAGCGCCTTGCATTCCTCGTAGCGAAAGCACTCGAGCAGGTGGTCGTTCACCATGCCGACGGCCTGCATGTGCGCGTAGATGATGGTCGAGCCGACGAAGCGCAGACCGCGCTGCTTGAGGTCCTTCGACAGCGCGTCCGACTCGCGGCTGGTCGCCGGCACCTGGCGATGGCGGCGAAAGATGTTCTGGCGCGGACGGCCATCGACGAAGCGCCACACATAACGATCGAAACTGCCGAATTCCTCGCGGATGGCGATGAAACGACGAGCATTCTCGATCGTCGATTCGATCTTGGCGCGATTGCGGATGATCCCGGGATTGGCCAGCAGGCGCGTGACGCTGCGCGCGTTGAGGCGCGCGATCTTCTCGTAGTCGAAGTTCGCGAATGCGCGCTGGTAGGCCTGGCGCTTGTTGAGGACCGTCGACCAGCTGAGGCCGGCCTGCGCACCCTCGAGAACCAGGAACTCGAAGTGCGTGCGGTCGTCCCGCACCGGGACGCCCCATTCCTGGTCGTGATAGCGGAAATAGAGCTCGTTCCCGCTTGCGACCCAGCGACAACGGGATCTGCCGTCGCCGGCAAGTGCATGCACGACTTCTGGCTTCTTGCTCATCGCAGCGCCTCGCGCATGCGTTCGGCGATCGCATCCACCTGCGGCGCCTCGCGCGACAGCACCGCGATGCTGCCGTGCTCCGCGGGCATGATGACGCCGCGCATTCCGTCCTCATCGAAGGACACTTTGCCCGCGACGTTCTCCGCGCTGAGGATCAGCACCGTGACCGTTCCCTGCGTGTCGTGGACCACGAGGTGCGGCACGAGGTGACCGCGGAACCAGCAGTTGCGCGCATAGGTGACGCTGCCGGTGGGGAACTGCGCTCTCACGCTCGAGCGCTCCAGCACGTCCGCGAGCGTGCCGCTCGCGACTGCGTCGCGCGTGCCCCAGGATTGCGGCTCTTCTTCGACATGTGCCACGACTTCCGCGGCCAGCGTTGTGCGCGGAAAGGAGAACCAGGCGAGAGTCGCCACGCCGATGGCCGCGAGGATGCCAGCCGCCAGCGCGAAGCGGCGCGCCGGGAGCGCCGGCAGGAGTGGCAATTCCTTGGCAGGAGGCACGCCGACCTCCAGCGCGCGCTTGAGGCGCGATTCGAAGGCTCGCGCCTCCTCGCTCCAGGCCGTGCACGCGGCGCAATCCTGCGCGTGCGCCTGCATCTGCGGCGTCACGCGGTCTGGCTCGGTCTCGAGGGCGCGTCGATAGTCGAGGCAGTTCATGTGCTTTCCAGTCGCGCCGCCGGCACCGCACTCGTGTTCTCGCCCGCCAGGATCGCGCGCAGCTGATGGCGCGCGCGAAACAGCCGCGTGAGCACGGCGCCGACCTTGAGTCCCATGTGCTGCGCGATCTCCTCGGTCGAGTACCCCATCAGCACCTGCAGCACCAGCGGCTCGCGATAACTCTCCTCGAGCCTGAACAGCGCGCGCCGCACGTCCTGCACGGCGAGTTCATCCGGCGCGGCGAGCAGCGGCTCCTCGCGCTCGATCAGCTCGTCCACGTCCACGGTCGGCAGGCGCTTGCGCTCGTAGAGGCGCGCGTGCTCGCGTCTGACGATCGTCAGCAGCCATTGCCGGGCCGCCTTCTCGTCCCGCAGCTCGTCCATCGCGCGCCAGGCGCGCAGCAGTGTTTCCTGCACGACATCCTCGGCAATCGCGCGATCCCGGCTCAGCCAGAACGCGAAACGGAACAGGTCCGGACGCAGTGCCGCGCACAGCGCATCGAACCGCCGCCGTCGCTCGTTTCCGTCGTTCGCACGATTCATGTATAAAGACCCGCGCTGTCAGGGCATCATTACGGCGCAGATCGCGAAATCTACTCCATAGCCCTGGCCGAGTAATCAGCCGCATGAGCGATGCGAGTTCGAAGCCCGACCGCTACGCGGTGATGGGGCATCCGATAGAGCACAGCTGGTCGCCCTTCATACATGGAATGTTCGCGCGGCAGACCGGGCAGAACCTCACCTATCGCCTGATGGATGTGCCGCCGGAGAAATTCCGCGCGGCCGCCCTCGAGTTCTTTACCGGTGGCGGGCGCGGCCTGAACATCACGGTGCCCCACAAGCCCGCCGCCGCGGAATTCGTCAATCGCCTCACCGCCCGGGCGGAAACGGCGGGCGCGGTGAATACCATCCTCGTCGAGCCGAACGGCGAGCTGATGGGCGACAACACCGACGGCATCGGCCTCATCACCGACCTGACCGCAAACCTCGGCTTGAAGATCGCGGGCCTGCGGATCCTGATCCTCGGCGCGGGCGGTGCGACGCGCGGCGTGCTGGGGCCGCTGCTCGATGCCCGGCCCGCGACGCTGACCATCGCCAACCGGACACCGGAACGCGCGGCTGAGCTGGTCGAGGAGTTCGCGAAACCAGGCACGCTCTCGGGTTGCGCGTTCGACGCGATCAGCGAAGAGGAGCCCTGGGACCTCATCGTCAACGCGACCTCGGCGAGCCTGAAGGGCACGATTCCCGACATCTCCGCCAGCCTGATCACGGCCGAGACGCTCTGCTATGACATGGCGTACGGCAAGGGCGATACGAGCTTTACCGGCTGGGCGCGCGAGCAGGGTGCGACGCGCACCGTCAAGGGCTGGGGAATGCTGGTCGAGCAGGCCGCGGAGTCCTTCCACCTGTGGCGTGGTATCCGCCCGGATACAAAGCTCGTCCTCGCGGCCCTGCAGGCCACCTGAATCGCCGTCACTTCAGGGTCACGAGCTCCTCAGCGACGGTCGGGTGAATCGCGACCGTGTCGTCGAAATCCTGCTTGGTCGCTCCCATGCGCAGCGCGACCGCGAATCCCTGCAGCAGCTCGTCGGCGCCCAGGCCGATCACGTGACAGCCGACGATTCGCTGCTCGATCCCTGATGTGATCAGCTTGATCCGCACTCGCGGGCGGCGCGCCGTGAGCGCGTGATACAGCGGCACGAAGTCGCTCGTGAATACTTTCACGTCGGCGCCGAAGCGGCTGCGCGCCTGCGCTTCCGAGAGGCCGACGGTGCCGATCGGCGGATGGCTGAAGACCACTGTCGGGATCCACTGGTAGTCGAGATGCCGATCCGGCTGACCGCCGAACAACCGATCCGACAGCCGCCGTCCGGCCGCGATCGCCACCGGCGTCAGCGCCTCGCGGCCCGTGACGTCGCCGATCGCATAGACGCCCGCAATGTTGGTGTTCTGGTAGAGATCGGTGATCACCGCACCCGACGGATCGAGCGCGACACCGGCCCGGGCGACGTCGAGCCCGGCGAGGTTGGGGCCGCGACCGATCGCCCACAGCACGCAATTGAAGCCGGCGAAGTGCCGGCCGTCCTGCAGGCGCAAGGTGAGGTCGCCCCCCTGCTCCAGTGCCGCGGGCACTGCTTCGTTGATCACCTCGATGCCCGAGGTGCGCATCTCCTCGACCAGCGCCTCGCCCAGCATCGCATCGAACTCGCGCAGGATCCGGTCGCGCCGCGCGAACACGGTGGTTTGCGAGCCCAGCGCGTGCAGCACGCCACACAATTCCGCGGCCACGTAGCCCGTGCCGACAACGGCAACGCGCTGCGGCCGCGTCTCGAGTTCGAAGAATCCATCCGACGTGATACCGAGGGCGGCACCGGGCAGGTCGGGCAGGAGCGGCCGGCCACCGGTCGCAATGACGATGTGCGGCGCCTCGAGCACCTGGTCGGCGACGCGCACGCGTTGCGCAGACTCGAACTGCGCCCGGCCGCGCACCAGCGCAACCTTCGACTGCTCGAGGTTGCGCTGGTAGATGCCGTTGAGCTTCAGCACGTAGGCATCGCGGTGGCGCTTGAGCAGCCCCCAATCGTGACCGCGCACCTCGACATCGAAGCCATAGCCGCGCGCATCTTCCATGCCCTCGGCGAGCGACGCCGCGTTCCACATGATCTTCTTCGGGATGCAGCCCACATTCACACAGGTCCCGCCCAGGCGGTGGGATTCGATCACCACGGCGCGGGCCCCGTGCTGAGCCGCCCGCCTTGCGCAGGCGAGGCCCCCGCTGCCGCCGCCAATCACGATGAGATCGAATTGCTGAGACATGGACCCTTTCCTTCGACTTGACGGCGTTTAGTGAGAGCCGGGCAGCTCCCCGGTGCTGCTACAATTTGAGCAGCTTTCCACCCCGGTCACCACACGGCTCGCGCACGGCACAGGCGAACGCACTCACCATGGAAAACCCGCTGCTCCACACGGACGGCCTGCCCGGTTTCGACAGCATCCGCCCGGAGCATGTCGAACCTGCGATTCGCAGCCAGCTTGCCGACAACCGCGCTCAACTCCAGGCGCTGCTCGGTAAGAACGCGAGCACGTTCAGTTCCCTGGTGGAGCCGATCGAGGCCATGCAGCACCGCCTGCAACGCACCTGGTCGCCGGCCAGCCACCTCAATGGAGTCGTGAACTCGCCCGCGCTGCGCACCGCATACAACGCCTGCCTGCCGCTCATCAGCGAGTACCAGACCGAGCTCGGCCAGAACGAGAACCTGTATCGCGCCTACGCCGCCATTCTCGAGCGCGATGGCCAGCAGCTCGACGCGACGCAACGCAAGCTCATCGACAACGCACTGCGCGACTTCCGGCTCGCCGGCGTGGCGCTCGATGCGGATCGCAAGGCGCGCTTTCGCCAGCTGATGCAGGAGTTGGCGCGCGAACAGTCGCGATTCGAAGAGAACGTCCTCGACAGCGCGAACGCCTGGTCGCGCAGCGTGGCGGACGTCGGGACACTGCGCGGGCTGCCGGATAGCGTCATCGCCAGGGCCCGCGTGCTGGCGCAGGAGAAGGGTGCGTCCGGCTGGCTCCTGACGCTCGATCAACCGACCTATCTTGCCGTCCTCACGCACGCCGAAGACGAAGATCTGCGCCGCGAGCTGTACACCGCCTGGAGCACGCGCGCTTCAGAGCAGGGGCCCACGGGGGGTCAGTGGAACAACTCCGCGGTGATCGACAGCATCCTGCAGCACCGTCACGAGGCCGCCACCCTGCTCGGCTTCGCGCACTACGCCGCCTTCTCCCTGACGACCAAGATGGCACGCTCAGCGGATGAAGTGCGCGCGTTTCTCGAGAACCTGGCCGAGCACTGCGTGCCGGTCGCGCGTGCCGAGCTCGCCGAGCTGGAGCGGTTCGCAGGCCGCACGCTCAACGCCTGGGACGTTCCGTTCTACGCCGAGCGCTTGCAGCGCGAGCAGCACGATGTCTCTGATGAAGAGCTGCGGCCGTACTTCCCGCTGCCACGGGTGCTCGCTGGATTGTTCGCGGTTGCCGAGCGGCTCTACGGACTCAAGATCCGCGAGATCAGCGACGTCGCGGTGTGGCATCCGGACGTGCGCTACTTCGAGATCCGCAGCGCCCAGGGCGAGGTCGTCGGCAGTTTCTACGTCGATCCGTACGCACGCGCCAGCAAGCGCAGCGGCGCATGGATGGATGAGTGCATAGGCCGGCTCGAATTCGCTGCGCGCCGCGTGTTGCCGGTCGCTTACCTGGTATGCAACTTCCTGCCGCCGGTCGCCGGGCAGCCCGCATTGCTCACGCACGACGAGGTGATCACCCTGTTCCATGAGTTCGGTCATGGCCTGCACCACCTGCTGACGCGCGTGCGCTATCCGAGCCTCGCGGGCATCAATGGCGTGCCGTGGGATGCGGTCGAGTTGCCGAGCCAGTTCATGGAGAACTACGCGTGGAACGCCGATGTCCTGCGGCTGATCTCGGCGCACATCGACTCAGGCGCGCAGCTGCCGGACCCGCTGATCCGGCGATTGCGGGCGACGCGCACGTTTCACGCGGGCCTCAAGGCGGTGCGCCAGCTCGAGTTCGCCCTCTTCGACCTGCGCCTGCACAGCGAGTACGACCCGCAGCGGGGTTCGCGCCTGGCGCAGATCCTCGCGGAAGTGCGCGAGCGTGTCGCGGTAGTGCCGGCGCCCGCCTTCAATCGCTTCGCCCACAGTTTCAGCCACGTGTTCGCCGGCGGCTACGCCGCGGGTTACTACAGCTACAAGTGGGCGGAAGTGCTCGCGGCCGACGCATTTGCCGCGTTCGAGGAGGCCGGGGTGTTCGATGCCGCCGTGGCGCGGCGCTTCCTGGACTCCATCCTGTCGCGCGGCGGCAGCCGCGACGCGCTGGAAGCCTTCGTCGAGTTTCGCGGTCGGGCGCCGGACATCCGGCCGCTCCTGCGCCAATTCGGGATCGCAGCATGAAGCACGCGCTGGCGACGCTGCTACCCCTCGCGCTCATGGCGCTCACTGCGGGTGCCGACACCCTGTACGTCGCGGAGCGCACCGAAATTCCGATGTACTCGGCGCCGTCCCTCGACGGCGAGCGCGTCGGCGTCGTGCACAGCGCAGATGCGCTGGAACTGCTGGGTCGCGACGGCAATGCCGCGCAGGTGCGCCTCGCGGACGGCACAGAAGGGTGGGTCGAGGATTCGCTGCTGGCGCCGGACAAGCCCGCCGCAGTGCGGCTCGAGGCCGTCAACGCGGAGAACGAGCGCCTGCGTGCGGCAGCCAAGAGCGCATCGGGCGGCGCAGCGGACCTGAAGGCGCTGCAGGCGACCAATGCCGAACTGACCTCCTCCCTCGAACAGGCCCGCACGGAAGTCACCCGTTTGCGGACCGCTGCACGCGCGTCCGCAGCATCGCCCAGCGCCGAAGACCTTTCGCTCCAGCCGCCACGTCGGGAAGCCAGGCCCACGCCCTGGAACATCGTCCTGACCGTGCTCGCGATCGGCGCCGCACTGGGATTGGGATTCTGGTGGGGATACCGCACCCTCGAGAAGCGAGTGCTGGCGAAGTACGGCGGCCTCAAGGTTTATTGAGACTCAGTTCTCACTTCGCGCGCCGATCGTCACTTCCTCCCGTCGCGCCTTCGCTCCTCGCCCGCAGATGTCGGCGCTTATGTCGCATTGAAGAAATTCCATTGAGGGAATTCACCAATGGTCTTTGCCGGCAATTGCGCCTAGACTCATTCGCGTGGGGGTCGCGCGTTTCTCTTCGCGCGCGATGGGAAGAGTGCTCAGCGCCAGACGTAACGATTTCGACGTCAGTAATTCCGTGCAGGTGAGCTCGCCGAGCGCCGTCGGCGAAGCTGTCGAACAACTCTTCCATGCTTCCTGGCCCGGCGCCTCGTTCGAGCGCGTCGCGCAAGCCTTCGAAGACTTCGAGAAGCTCTTCAGCGGGCAGATGGCGGGCTATCACGGCGTCGACACCGTCTATCACGACCGCCAGCACACGCTCGACATGACGCTGGCGATGGCGCGCCTGCTGGCCGGTTACGAACACGCACATGGCGGCGAATCGCGCCTCGAGGCCGAACGCGCCACGATGGGTCTGGTCACTTCGTTGTTCCACGACTCGGGCTACATCCGCCAGACGAGCGATATCGAGCATCGCAACGGCGCCGAATTCACCCTCTACCATGTGACTCGCAGCGCGCGTTTCCTGGCTCGCTACCTGCCGACGCTGCACATGGAAGACTGGGTGCCGGTGGCGACACGCATCGTGCACTTCACCGGCTACGAGGTGCAGTTCGACCAGATCCATCTCGCCGACTCGCGCGACCGCAGGGTCGGGCACCTGCTCGGCACTGCCGACCTGATCGCACAGATGGCCGACCGCTGCTACCTGGAGAAGTGCCGCGATCGGCTGTACCCGGAGTTCGTTCTCGGCGGCGTCGCCACGCCCTATGCCGCGCAGGGCGAATTGCGGATCCGTTACAGCTCGGGCCTCGACCTGCTGCGCCAGACGCCGCAGTTCTTCGAGGACGTGCGCTCCAAGCGACTCGATGGCGAATTCTCGGGCGCGTATCGGTATCTCGAGCCGCTGTTCGGCGGACGCAACCCGTACATGGAAGCGATTGCGCAGAACCTCGAGTACCTGAAGGAGATCCTGCGTAGCGAGAACTGGACGCTCCTGCGGCGCAATCCGCCCTGCTTCACCGCCCAGCCGGCCCCGCTCCAGAACATCCGCGCGCTTATGCTCGGGCACCTGAAAGAGGTCTGGTCGCGGGCCTAGAGCAGGGCTCGGATCTGGGATCTCTTTTCAGGACCGCCGTGAATCCGTCCCTGGAGGCTTCGTGGAAAACGTCCTGTTTTCCACGATCCTGAAAAGAGATCCCAGACCCGAGCCCGAGATCGCCGGTCCCGCGACCAGGACTTTCAGGCGTACCGAGGGATGCACGGTGAGTCGACGCTCGTGATGTAGCGCGCGCGGATGTCGCTGAGGCGACGCAGCAGTTCGGCTTTGCCGTCGACCTCCGAGCTCTCCAGGACCTGGCGCAACACGGATTCGGTGAGTTGGTGGAGGGCGCCTTCAGCGATGGGCGCGTGGCTCAGGTGCCAGGGTTCGGGTGAGACGCCGCCGCGATCGGTGCAGTACGGCCGGAAGAATCCGAAGTGCTGCATGTTCTCGTCGAGCCACGCGTTGAGGCGCGCGAACGGGCCGTTGGGGCTGAATTCGATCGGCAGGAGCTTGACGCTGCGTGGATCGGGCAGCGCGCCGCGATCGATCACGTCGATCTCGCTGCCCCAGTGATGGCGGCTGGCGCCCGGCATCGCCGACCACCACAGGATCGCATCGACCAGGGCGGGTTCGCTCAGCGTCCCATGATCCAGTGCGCGGCCCGAACGATCGTAGAGCGCGCGCTTGCCGCGGTACTTGTCGTTCCAGATCCGCCGCTGATGCTCGAAATCACGAAAGCTGCTGATCGGCACGAGGTCGATGCCGGCGCTGAGCGCCGCTGCGCGCATCTCGAGAAACGGCTGGACGGTGTCGCGATGCAGGGCACAGCCCGGGTCATCGACGTCGACGATATGAGTGCGCGCCCGGCCGGTGAGCTCCAGCTCATTCATGCGACTTCGAGCCGCGCCGGCGTCCAGCGCTCGCGACGCCGCTGCACGCGCGTCGCCGGCGTCTCGCCCTCGTAGTTCATGGGGCTCGGCGCGCCGAACTGATCGCGGGCCTCGAGCACGTTGAGGTTGAGCACGCCCAGGTCGCCGCCGGGATCCTCCATGAACACGCCCATGTAGGTGCCGCAGCGCGCGCAGATCAGGAAATCGGAGAGCTTCAGCCCGAAGCGATAACGCACCAGCGCTTGCGGATCCGTCGCCTGAAACGTCAGCAGGCCGAGCGGGTCACTGATGCTGAGCGCGCCGTGCGTGCGGCAAAAACTGCATTGGCAGGCGCGCACCTGTAGCTGCGCCGGCTCGAGTGCGGTGGCGAATTCGACCCGCAGCGCACCGCAGTGGCACGCCCCTCTCAACCGGCGGGCAGCGCCGCGCTCGCTCATGCCGCGGAGACCGATCCCGACAGGCGATCAAAGAGCTGCAGGAATACTTCCACGGGCTGGGCTCCGGAGAGCGCATAACGGCCGTCGAAGATGAAAGTCGGCACGCCCGAGATGCCCCAATCGTGAGCCTGGGTTTCTTCCGCCAGGATGCGTTCGAGAACGGCGGGTTCATCGAAGGCCGTGGAAAGTTGCGCGCGATCGAGCCCTTGCGCGGCGCCCAGCGCCAGGAGGATGTCGCGATCGCCGATGTCGCGACCTGTTTCGAAGTAGGCGTTGAACAGCGCTTCGCTGACCGCATCCTGCCGGCCGTCTTCCGCAGCGACGGCCAGCAGCGCGTGCGCCGCGCGCGTGTTCGGCATGCGCTGGATGAGGTCGAAGCGAAAGCCGATGCCGACGCTCACACCGACGTCGTGCAGCTGCTCCTGCAGGCGCTTGAGGCGCTCGCCACCGCCGAACTTGGCGAGCAGGTACTCCTGCCGGTCCCGTCCCCCGGGTGCGATGCCCGGATTAAGTTCGAACGCCCGCCAGTGGACGTCCAGCTGCAGGCCCGGCCGCTGCCGCCGCGCCTCCTCGAAGCGGCGCTTGCCGATGAAGCACCACGGGCAGACGCAGTCCGAATAGATATCGACGTTCATCGCGCCGCATTGTAGAAGATCCGGCCCGCACCGAGCCGCAACGCGGCCGCCGGGATGGCGGCCGCGGCGTGCCGGGCGCACCGGCGGGAACGCTGAAACTCTTAGGAATAACCGCCACTTGCGAGTATGATGCGGAGCCATACCGAATAAGAAGGGCTACTGGGGAAAAAGCCCGGCACATTTGCAAGCCCGCCCCGGCCACAAACCGACGGGCACTGACGCAGGCCATCCAGGAAGTGACTGCACGGAGTCTCAAGACGAAGTACGCCCTGACCGCGCTGGGCATCGGTGCGGTCGTCGCGTTGCTGCTCGTCGGGGTGCTGTTCTGGCAGTACAAATTCGACGCGACGCGGCTCAATGGGCTGGCCTACGATTCCGTCGAGCAACGGCTGCTCAACGAGCTGGACCTGCGCGGCAAGGCGATGGTGGACGCGCGCGTGCGCGAACTCGCGCCGCTGATGGCGCAGGTCGATCGCTGGCCCGATGCTCACGCCGTCGCCAACGAGATCCTCGACTCGCGCGATGTGGCTGCCGTTGAGCTGAAGGACCAGGGCGGTACCCAGCTCTTCACCGCGCACAACCGCGACACGGCGCATCCCGCCGAAACGATTCAGCGGCCGATACAGATTCCTCCCGCGCAAGGAGCGGAGGGCCCGGCGAAGTCCGTGGGCTCGCTCTCGGTGACCCTGTCGCGCGACAGCGTGGACGAAGCACTCACGCAGCTGCAGAAGGACGTCGACGCTTCGCAGCAACGCCACCTCGCCAACCTGCTGAAGCTGCTGGCCATCGCCTGCACGGTGCTGATCGGCACGGGCTTCGTCGGCGCGTGGTTCCTCGCACGCCGCATCGAGCGGCCGATCACCGCGCTCATCAAGAGCGCAGATCGCATCGGGCAGGGCGATTACACGCGGCCCTTCAGCGTCGCGCGCGCCGACGAGATCGGCGAACTGCAGCAGGCGCTCGAACGCATGCGCGTGAAGCTGCGCCAGACGACCATCACCAAGAACTATCTCAACATCGTTCTCAACAGCATGAACGATGCGGTGCTGGTCACCTCGCCCGACGGGACCATCAAGGGCGCGAACGATGCCGCGCGCAAGCTCCTCGGTTACAACGAGGAGGACCTGATCGGCAAGTCGATCCAGTTCGTGATTGCCGAGGCCGAGCGCGGCACGTTCGCGCTCGACCAGGCGGCGCAGGCACAGGACACGCGCGAGACCGTGGTCCTGACGCGCAATGGCCAGACCATCCCGGTGTCCTTCTCGAGCTCGCAGATCACGACCGAGGATCCGCAGTTCCAGGGCAACATCTTCGTGGCGCGCAACATCACCGAGCGCAAGCGCGCCGAGCGCCGGATCCGTTACCTCGCGCGCTACGACACGCTCACCAAGATCCCCAACCGCATGCAGTTCCAGCACCTGCTGCAGCAGGCGCTGGCGCGCGCCGCGCGCGCCGGCACGAGCGTGGCGCTGCTGTACCTCGACATGGATCACTTCAAGGAAGTGAACGACACTTTCGGCCACTCCGCCGGCGATCGCACGCTCGAGATCCTCACCGAGCGCCTCATGCGGACCCTGCCGAAGGAGACCATGCTCGGACGCCTCGCGGGCGATGAGTTCGCGATCTTCATCGAGAACCTGCCGCGCGACACCGACAACCGCGGCCCGCTGTCGAGCCAGGCGCGCATCATCCTCGACGAGATCAGCAAGGCCTTCTACCTGCAGCAGCAGGAGGTGTTCCTCACCGCGAGCATCGGCATCGCCTTCTGTCCCGAGGATGCGGAGAACGTCATCGACCTGATCCGCAACGCGGATGCGGCGATGTACTACTCGAAGCAGAACGGCGGCAACTCGTTCGCCTTCTACTCGCGCGAGATGAATGCGGCGGCGGTCGAGCGGCTGATGCTCAAGAGCAAGCTGCGCCGCGCGCTGGAGCGCGA
>Ga0126377_10001318_pt1 | contig 16194 bp, 27 predicted proteins | sample PanSoiMetPlot_22_FD_92647 | JGI IMG/M metagenome (GOLD analysis project Ga0126377, IMG submission 92647) | Tropical forest soil microbial communities from Panama - MetaG Plot_22 | ecosystem: Environmental > Terrestrial > Soil > Tropical forest > Bulk soil | place: Panama | collected 2016-02-17
CCGTTCCGTCGCGTTGGACATCAACCGACTCACATGCGCCAACTGCGGGACCCAGTTCTACCGCTTGGTCCCCGAGGGCGCCAACGGCGAGATGATCCCAGCCGGTGAGTCCGAAGTCCGCGACCTACACAAAGAACTCACAGCCCTCGAAGCGCGCCGCCGAGTCATCCTCGAGCGCCTCGCTGCAATCTCCAGGGAACACATCAAGGTCCAGAAGATCGAGTACGCCGCGGAGCTCGAAGGCGATGCCCAGCTCTTCTCCGCCATGACCAAAGCCCGGCTTATGCAGATCATCGAGAGCCATTGGTCGATCCACCACATGGGCGCGGTCCAGCACTTCGAGACGCTCACCAAGGCTGACCTCGTCAACATGGTGATCTCGATCAAGGGCCTCACTGGCCACTACGAAAAGCCACCCGCGAAGACGCGGGTCGCCACGGGCCGCAGCTCGAGCGGCCGGGGGAGCAAGTCGCCATTGCTCGTCTAGTATGAAGCAGACATGCAAGCAGGTTGGCACTCACCTAGAGTGTCGCCTAGGCGCGGGTTCGCCCCGCAGGAGCAAACATGCACGTAACAAGAAGCGTGGGAAATGCCTAAGCCATACGTCCTCAAGCTCATCGAGTTCCTTGAGAACCATACCAACGGGGGCGCCACCTTCACTGGCACCCTGTGCAGGCAAATCGCTGAAAAGCTGCGCGCCGAGATGCCCACGCTCCCACCCCCACAGCCGCCCACGTACTGCGACAGTCCGAAGACCCATGCCCCGGACTGTGACTGCCGAACCGTGAAGTACGCGAGCGCCCACGACGAGGAGGACACATGAGACCCAAGACCAAGCTCCGCATCACCAAGCTCCTGAAAAGCCTCGAGGAAACCGCCGCCGACTACATCGCCCAGGGCCATGAGCACGTGCCCCAGATTATGGGCCTCCAGTTGGTCAGCGGCCACTTCATCGTACACACAATCGTCATGACTCCGGGCTTCAATACCGACGAGCAAAAGGACGCGCTCGCGGTCGCCATGGGCCAGATGGTTGAGCCATTTGATGCCTACATCTACATCTGTGAGGGCTGGATGGTTGTTCTGCCACCCGACTCTGATCCCGACGCTGAGGTTCGACCCAGCCTTCACCCCGACCGCATAGAAACCCTCAACGTGCACTTCGTCACCAAGCTCGGCGAAGAGCTCTTGCGAACCTGGAAGATCGTACGGCCCGTAGACGCCAAGCCCTACATCGAGCGCCTCAGCGACACCGAGCAACCGGCCCATGGTCGCTTCGCCAACTTCTATCGCTACACGATGCCTAACACAGGCGAGACGGAGCAGTAATGCCGATCGCGTGCAAGATCTGTATAGCAAAGGTGGGCTTACCGTGGTAGCGACGTCCCAGCGCTGCCCAAGAACAAGGAGGAATTCGAAAAGCACTTACAAGACGAACACGGCATCACAATCGAATCCTATGGCATGCCGGTAGATCGAGACGGCAAGGAGATCAAGAATGGCTGAGAACCCATTACACGTCAACCACATCCGCCAATTGCTGGCGGCCAGCGACTCCGACGATCCGCGCGTCCTTGATTGGACCTGCGACGTCCACCCGTGCTCCGAAACCCCGCGCTATTTCACCATTAGCGTGGACATCACAACCAACGATGTAGTCACCTCCTGCTACTGCCAGGCCCACGAGCCACAGGTCGTGATGCCCGATGCCTCAGACAATTAAACAGCTTCGGGCATACCTGGCCGATCTAATCATCCTAGCCGTGGGTCTGGCTAACACGATTGCTCTCGAGACAGCAACCATCCCCCAGCGGGATGCCATCCGTCTCCTCGAGCGATACCTAAACCAGATCCCCGCGTCGTTGCGAGGTTAACCGACATGCCATTCCCAATCTGGCACCTACCTCAACCGGCGCCCCACGAGGAGGTCTACATCACACCCGAAGGCCCGGCCTGGAAGTTCGACATGGGCGGTGGCCTTCATCTCACCATCAACCCCGACGATAGCAACACAATCATCGTCGAGCCCTCGGAGGACCACGATGAAGGGGAATAGCCGTAGCCGGGCCGACCAGCGCAAGATCGACGACACATGCGCTACCGCAATGGCGACCATCGAGCGCTTTCGCCAGCAAGGTAACATCCCGGCCCTCATGATCTTTGTCTCGCCAGATGACGGCTTCAAGGATGCCCACGCGATCACGCCCATGGGCATGGATCCGTACACCGTCATCTGCTTCATGAAGGAAAGCATGGAGCGCAAGCAGTGAGACGCCTGGTCCTAAGCTGTTGCGGCTACGTCGTGGACGCACACAGCGAGGTGCGGGTAGGCAACGGTCAACACCGAGATGTCCTACCCCGGAAAGGAGATGCAACCATATGCCTTAATTGTGGGAGCTGGCATCGCTACAAGGACAACAAGGGCAACACGCGGCCGTTCGATGCCAGGGATCTCGAGGATTTCCCGGACGATCAGCTGCACATCATGCGGCGCGCCACGCGCCTCATTAAAAAGAGAGGCCGGATGAAATAATGGTAGGTGGAGGTCTATGTCGGGCCCTGAACACCCACGCATGGGATATCTTCGGGGCCATCGTGATCCTGCGGGACAACAACAGACGTGTCACGTTGCTCTGCCGCCGGTGCGAAACCACACGCCAGGACGTGTGGGCCACGAACGGCAAGATGCTTACGCGATACTACAAACACGGCTCCGAGTACTCGGCGTTCATCAAGGACTACGATCGCCAAGAGGCTCGCGGGTATCTGCTCACGCAGATCAAGGCCGTCGAAGCACCTAGGGAGAAGGAACATGGGAAAGGCAACAATCCTGACGTGCGATTGGCACGAAAGCACGTGGCCCGCCGTGGCGACGTACGAGCTCTCGAACAACCGGGGAAAACCCCTAAGTCTTGATCTATGCACGGACCACGAAAAGGCGCTCCTGGAGGTCTTCCGCCCCCAGGCAATCACCACCACCCAGCCCAGCATCAGCAAGGCAGCCAGCAACATCGACAAGCTGGAGCGCAAGCGCAAAGCGGACCGCGATCGCAAGTACCGAAAGTACCACGCGGCCGCGGACACTCGGCAACACCGCCGCGGTGGCGACTACTGGAAGATGCGCGAGATGCAGGTCATGGAGGCTATGGCTCATTTAAAGTCCAACGTCCATATCAAGGACGTGATGAAGGACGCGGAGATCACCAAGGCCACAGCCGGCAACACCCTTCGCCGGCTGGTCGCCATGAAGAAGGTGACCGCAACCGGGGGCCGGGGCCGCTTCCGCCGCTATCACCTGCCGACCGCATAGCGTGGAAGTTCTCGCTCCCTAACCCGTTGCTCCAAGCATTCAACTACATGCACGAGCAAGACCTCGAGCCGGACTACCCGGGCAAGATCTGGTACCGCCCGGATCCCACCCTCGAGGAGCTCGAGCAACGGCCACTACCGGACGAAAGGAGAACCGATTGGTATAGGTACATGAAGAAGACGCAGTCATCCATGATCATCTGTGCGTTCTGCAAACAAGGCATCCGCCAGCATCACGGCCGGGGTGAAGGTTTTGCTGAAACCTACCAAGGCCCAGACGGCATGCCCAAGAAGCGATGGTTCCATGTCCGACGCTGTTGGACTTACGAACGTAATCGCCGCAAGAAAGCCGCACGAAAGGAGCTTGCATTGAAAGAGGAGCAACAGAAGGAAGCCCAGGCCTTAGCCCAGTTTAAGGCCGAAGCTACCAAGGAACCCGAGCCGCCGCCCGAGCCGCCACGCAACGGCCGGGCCAAGCGCGGCCTCGGTGCCAAAGCATTCGAGATTCTCGATAGCTTCGAACCGGGCCGGGAGTTCACAGCCCTCGACCTCGAGGAGAAGCTCAAGGTCCACGGCCTCACCACAACCCACGGCACGATCCAGCAGTTGCTTTGGACATACCGTGCGACCAGGCGCGAGGCCATCGTTGTCCGGCGCGTGGTCACTAACAAGTCCGGTTCGATGAAGGTGTACGCCTTCCCCGAGCCCGGCCCGGCCGAGCCGGCGACAGTCACCTCGCATCCCACCGCGTTGGTCAAGCCCAGCGCGCGCCCCGAGAAGAAGGAGGAACCTAAGCCCGAGATACCCGTAGTTGAGATCCCCATAGCTCCGTCTGCCCCAGGCACGACGAGGCCGTTGGCCAAGCCCGCTCCGACCCCGGGCTTGACTCGCGCCGATTTGAATAGGGCGTTCAACGACTTCCAGGCCTTTATCCTGGAAGCCCTAACCGACCTCCGCAACGAGCTTGCGAAGAAGGTCAACTAAAGGAGGATGCATGGCAGCAGCAAAGAAGCAGAAGATCTTCGAGATCGTGCCCGATGACGTCATCAATGGCGTCGAAGAAAAGCTCGGCCCGCAGTTCTTGAGCGGGAAACGGGCCTTCTACATGTACCACGACGATAACCACGAGGCCTTGTTCGTGTCCAAGGAACCCATCACCAAGCGCCTCGTGGCCCCGCTGCTCACCGATCTCGAAGCCGAAGAGGAGGACCAAATTGAGCCAGACGATGACTAGCGAGGAGTTCTTGGACGCGATGAACGATGAGTTGGAGCGCCGGGGCTTTGATGAGTTGCTAGAAGCCTACGACGCTCCAATCATCCCGGCCGCCCGGTACCTCGTCCGCGTGGCGCTCGCTGGTTGGATATCTGGCCAGACGCCCGAAGAAACGGCCGCCGAAATCTACAACGGGTTCACGCACGTCAAGAACAAGTTGTTTATACCCCATTAGCCAATGAACAACCGCGAGCGGGAGCTGTATCTAGAGTACATGCGACTATACCCCTGGGTCCGGGCGGAGTATGCGCTCCGCCTGGCCCAGGCGCTCGCGTATGCGGAGGAGACGAGGATGGATTGGACGAAGTGCCTTGCTTGCAACAAGGGGGTACTGCTCCCGCTCAGCGACTTCGGCCCCGAAGGCGCGTCCCTGCCCTTCAAAGCTTGGGCGTGCTCCAACCGCCAGTGCCGTTGGACCGTCCGGATCGACAAGGGCCAGGTCACGTACGAAGTGATCCCGGCCAATGGAGGAAGAAAGCCGTGAATAAGGAGGACACGGAGCACTACGCACTGGGCTTTATGCATGCGATGCAAGGCATAGAGCCCTACAAGTTCCAAGATCCCTACCTACAGGGACTGTATGACGCTGGCTGGAACGATTATCGCAACGGCCGCCAGCTCATCAGAAAGAAACTCGAAGCTAGGAGATAGCTATGAACATCCGCCCCTGTCCGGCTGACCGGACCCGGGCGCTAGCTCGGCTACGTAAGGGCCGGGCCGGCCGTGTTCGTCGGGTGGACCCCGCCACGGTCGAAGTCCTGTATCCATGTGGTTGTGTGGTTGAGGTAGACTTCGGCGACCCGGTCCTAGCGACCCTGCTGCAGAAGAAACTCAAGCACACAGGGTAGGCAACACAACACCAACTGGGGGAGAGCCGGCTCGAGATGAGCCGGCTCTTGTCCATTTCAATCGTTGAAATGGGGAAGTTGGATGCCATCTTACAACAATACCTCGAGCTCTCACGCCAATACGGCCACTGTCCTCGCGGCACCCGTGACCGCACTGCATACGACTACGCGCAGCACGAGCTGTGGGCCTTAGCCCAAGCAATCTGCCACCTTACCCATCCCACCATCCAACGCGAGCTAGACGCCGCTCGGCGCGACGTTGTAGCTCAAGTTAACCTACATATCGAACATGTGGGCCCGGTCGTCGTGCGTCCAGCGCGCCGATCTCGTCCCGCCAGTTGGGCCGAGTTCCAACTTACACCCGAGCTAGCTACAGATCTGACCATAACCGGGGCCACCGTTACCCTCGACGCTGCCAAGCGGCTCCGCGAAGCCCACAAGCGCCAGGTTTCTCACATCTACTCGGTTGTCCATAATTCGAGACGACCTTAACCGGAGGATTTCAAATGTTGAAACGGGGAGGTCCGTTGGCATCGGACTTGCATAGGTATTGCTGGGGCGGATTCCCCGCTCCCTTAACTCCCATTGAAATGGGACAGAGGTACAAGGAGATGCCACAGACTCTCGAGATTCCCGACAAGAACCAGGCGAACATGAAGGCAGTTCAGATCGACGTCAGTGCCGGCAAGGGAGACGACAAGGTCGAGACGAAGTTCGATGCCGAGTTGCCCGCAACCCTCGAGGACGCAATCGCGGTCTTCGGTAAGAAGGAGGTCTTCCGTCGGTTCATCAACGCCCACGTCGTGTACCTCCAGAGCCAGCAGCGCAACGAGCTGACCAAGCAGACCGCGGAGAAGGAGCGCAAGCGCGCCCCGTACCTGGAGTCGCTGGGCCTCTAATCGGCTTGCCCGGGGCTCAGTTAGGAATCCAGCAGACCGCCCCCGGCCTGCTCCCTCACCTAGCTGGGCTCCGGGCAGGGTTAGCAGGAGACGACGATGGGCAAAGCCATCAACGACATGTCAGACGACGAGATCTTGGCTGAGATCTCCAAGCTCCAGGCCATGAAGCCCCCGCAATCCAAGCCCAAGGCTCAGCCCAAGAGACTAGATGAAAAGAAGTTGGCAAAGACGAAGCGTTCGTGGAGGGATGACTTGTTCGATGATTAAGCCCTCCCTCGCGAACGTCAAGCACTTGCTGCACATGCTTGATTGGAGCGGCCACGTCGAGCTGCCGGACACCGACCTACACTGGTTGGCGGAGCAGCTTTCCGCACGTCTCTCCGCCTCGAGTCTGGAGACGTGCGACTCCTGCGGTCGTGCGATGACCGTAGTTGTGACGACAAAGCTGGGCAATATGTGCAACGAGTGTCTCGAAGAAGCGACCGATACCGCAGACAGCATCAAGGACGTCCTTACCGGAGGTGACGTCGATGCCCGTAATCCAACTGTCAGCGTCGCGCGTGGACACCTTTAACCTGTGCCCTCGCAAGTACTACTACAAGTATGAACTCAATCTTACTCCAGCAGATGAAGGACTTGATCTCCCTATCGCGTTCGGAGATGCCGTTCATCGGTCCCTTGCAAGTCTGTACCTGGGGACCGCTTTTGATTACGTGCCATGTCCCTGTGAATCCTTCTGCGACTTCTGCAAAGCCCGGCCCATCCAACGCATCGCGGCCGAGTTCCTTGCCCGTTACCCCACCGATCCCGATGACGTTCGAGACCCTCGTACGCGCATCCGCGGTCTCGAGCTTATCGCCGCGTACCTCGGGAAGTGGAAGCGGGAACCGTTCCGGGTCCTAGCGGTCGAAGTTCCGTTCGAGCTCGAGGTCGGCCCCGAACTTAAGTACGTGGGCAAGATGGACCTCCTTGTCGAGCAGGACGGCCTCGTCTATCCGCTCGACCACAAGACAACCAGTAGGACTGGTTATCTGTTCGACGCCCAGTTCAAGCTCTCAGTCCAGATCAGTGGCTACGTGGTCCTGGCTTCGATCATCACCGGCCAGCCCGTCCACCAAGCTATCATCAACGGTATCCGTGTCGCTGGGAAGGTAGACCCGGACCAAACCTTCTTTAGACAGATCACAACCCGCACGCCCGAAGACATCGCCGAGTGGGAGACCGGCATCCGCGATGTTCACCGCCTCATCCAGCAGTTTCGTTGGTCCCAGTTTCCCAAGGCAGCCCCCTACGCGTGCGTTGCCTACAACCGTCTGTGCGAATACTACCAGCTCTGTACCTCGGGCGCGGCGACCCGCGAGACTCTACTTGAGACAGCCTACAAACACCGCCCTGAGTACGATCTCATGAGCGAGGGCTAATGTATGAGTGAGTCAGAACGCATCGGCCCCATCGCCGCGGCGCCTCGGTTTAAGTCCTACCTGTTCTACGGCCCCCCAGGCTCGGGCAAGACCACGCTCGCAACCCGGCACCCGAGCAAGCGGAAGCTATGGCTGGACATGGACCAGAAGCTCGAGGAGATGGCCACGCTTACCGGCGACCCCACTATCAGCGTGTGGGCTCCCGGTGAACCACTCGGTAACCCCGAGCGCATCGACATCCCCTACAACCCAGACCCAAAGGACCCGCACAAGGGCACCATCCCAACCAAGAAGCCCATGGGCTACGAGAAGCTCGTGACCGTCAGCAACGAGTTGCTCCGGTCCGCCCTTGATTACGACGTCGTCGTTCTAGACACCCTAACGTCGACCGCGGACCACTGGCAGTCGTTGCTCATGTACACGCACCGCGTCAGCTACATGACCGAGCGACTGTGGGGTATCTATCTCGCCGGGCTCCAGGAATACATCAACGGGTTTCTGCAACTGCCGTGCGATCGGATCGTGATAGCGCACGAGAAACGGAACGTGGATGAAGACACCAAGCAAGAAGCCATCCGGCCCAGCGTGGCTGGACAACTTGGCAACAACCTCAATCGGTACTTCACCGAAGCGTACTACTTCCTCGGGCGCCAGCGGGGCGGAGACTACAAGATCCAGACCATCACCGACTCCCGAATCGCAGCCCGAACTTCCAGCGGACTTCCCCCGGAAACAGTGGCTGACCAAAACATCTTTCAACGACGGTGATCTGGTAGCCGGGGCTCGTATCTCGCAGTGGAACGTCGTGCGCCTTCGCAAGCTCGGCAAGTTCTTTCAGCTGAGCCGCAACGAGGACCAACTGGGCCGCTTCGAGCGACTCGAGAAGGCGGTCGACGCATTTGAACACGCCACACGCGGGACAATTTAGTCCCGTTAACTGCGCTGGGGTACCAGCGCGAGGAGGACAGATGGCCTACATCAACATAAACCTCGAGGACGTGGACGACGGCACAGAGCCGTTCCCCGAGGGTCAACACCTCGTCCGCATCAAGTCCGCAACGCACAAGCACAAGGAGGGCTCCGAGTACCCGTACATCGAGGTCCGCATGAACGCCCTCGATGTCGACGAGAAGTTCCAGAAGCGCGACTTGCGCCTCACGCTGTCCTTCCACCCGAACGCGCTTTGGAACATGAAGCGCTTCATCACCAAGGCTGGCATCCCTCAGGACAAGGGCGGCCTGGACACCGATGACTTCACTGGCCGCGAGCTGTTCGTTACCATCAAGAACCGCCCGGACAATGACGACCCGACCATGATCCGCACGGACGTGTCGCCGCCGTACTCCGTGGCGTAACCATCTCGCGTGGCCCCCTACCACACGTGCACAGCGCCAACTGTCCGGGTGAAGCGGAGGGGATAATTCCCGGGCGCTCTCAACTGATGAAGGGCTGATGTGTGGACCTACCAATTCAGTCGGTAATCGTAGGAGAAAGGGTACGTAAGGAGTTCGGCGATATCGAAGACCTAGCAAGCTCCCTCTCTCGGGTGGGCTTGCTCAATCCAATCATCGTCGACTCCGAGAACCGTCTACTCGCGGGCCACCGCCGCCTGCTCGCCGCTATGCATCTAGGCTGGAAGGACATCCCAGCCCGGCTGATCGACGAGCTGGACGAGGCGACCCGGCGCGAAGTAGAGTTAGAGGAGAACATCCGCCGCAAGGACCTGACCTGGGTTGAGGAGGTCACGGGCCTGCTCGAGCTCTATACCTGCAAGCAGTCCCGATACGGCAAGCGCAGTGCTAGTGTCATCGTCAACGAGGGCGAGAAGGGTTTCGGGATCGAGGACGCGGCTAAGGAGCTCGACCGATCCATTGGGTCTATCTCGATGGACCTCCAGCTAGCTCGCGGGCTTGCCGAGTTCCCCGAGCTTGCCAAAGAAAAGTCCAAGACCGCGGCCTTCAAGCGCTATCGTCGGATGAAGGAAACGCAGTTGCGAGCAGCGCTGGCCCAACGACAGTCCGTTGCAGACACGCCAGACGATGACGCCGACATGGCTGAGCGCCTTAACTACCAGGCCGATGATGGCCTCGGGTCGGTGCGTCAACCCATCCGCAAGGCCACGTGGAAGGGCAAGGGCATCCTCTACCACGCCGACAGCCGGGACGTGCTGGCGACGTGGGACGAAGCTAGCGTCGATCTGATCGTGACCGATCCACCGTACGGCCTGGACATGTTCCGCGGGGGTCGGGAGACCTCAGGTCAACGTCTTGCTGAACACCAGGGTACCATGTATGATGATGAGCCTACCAAAATCATGGATGTGCTCGATCAAGTGTTCATGCATGCTGCCCGGGTGTTGAAGCCAGATGGTCACGCATATGTCTTCTTCCACATGACTCGTTACGAGACCATCTATCTCATGCTCCGCAAGCACTTTGGTCACTGCGACGAGGTTCCGATCATCTGGATCAAGAATACACCCGGCATTGGTGACCCGAACCAGGCGTGGACATACGCGTACGAGCCATGCTTTTGGGTCAACCGAGGTCGCAGCCTCGTAAAGCCCCAGGCTTTTAACTACCTCAAGTACGACACTGTGTCGAAGAAGATCCATGGGACTCAGAAGCCGGTGCCTTTACTGCGGCATCTCATCCAAGCTAGTTCAGTCCCTGGTGAGGTTGTGCTGGATCCTTTTGCGGGCTCAGGCTCAACACTCATCGCGGCAGCACAGCTCGGGTGCAAGTTCGTTGGCATTGAACAGCACGAGGCATTCCACCGTTCGGCCGCGGAGTTCATCTCGACCGAACTAGCCTTGGTCGAGAGCGGCCAAGCCGAGGTCGTGGAGGAATGAAACCAACCAGAGCTGACACTGACCGATTCTGGTCCAAAGTCAACAAGAACCAGACGGAGTGCTGGCTCTGGACTGGCACCATGTTACCGAACGGGTACGGAGTAATAAAGCTGGCGGGAAAGAATGCATACGCACACAGACTCAGCTATCTCCTTGTCAACGGATATATCCCGACAGAGATAGACCACCTCTGTAAGGTAAAGCGTTGCGTAAATCCCAACCATTTACAGGACGTAACCCGTTCGGTTAACATGGTCCGGGCATATGGGGGAAGGTGTCGAAGAGGACACCGCTTCACTGGCCAACAATGCTATACGTGTAAGCAACAGGCTTGGCTCAACAGGACAGACCGATGAAGCCTACTGGTTCTCTCGGAGCCAACATAGCAGTAGTAGGCGCCCGACCGGGGCGAGACGAGGTACAAACGGGGATCCCTTTTACCGGTCCCTCAGGTAGTCTCCTGTGGAACCTGTTAAAAATCCCTAGAACGGAAGTGTACGCGACCAATGTCAGACGTGACTTTAGTAGGGATAACCCAACACCAACCGAGGCCGAGATTCTTGAGGTATTGCCCGCTCTGCGGCAGGAACTTGATAGTTGTGCGGCCAACATCTTCATCGCAGTCGGCGCTCAAGCACTTCGTGCTCTCACGGGCCAAACTTCTATTGAGAAGTGGCGGGGCACTGTACTCAGCTCTACTTTATTGCCCGGTCGAAAAGTCATCGGTACATATCACACCGCCGCAGCGCTTCGGGAATGGTATCTCACATACATCATCGAACACGACTTGAGGAGGGCCCGGCGTGAGAGCGCGTATCCACATATCGTACGACCCACCCGCGAGTTTCTTATCAACCCACAACTTGATGACGCAGTTGGGTTCCTCGATTCTTTGGGGGATCCTGTCTCAGTTGATATTGAGACCCGGGGCCAGGACGTCGTCTGCGTCGCTCTCTCTGACGATCCAAACCGAGCCATCTGCATTCCCTTCGTTGATGGAAGACTTGGACCTACTGAGCTCCTCTATCTCTGGCGCCGGCTGGACGGTATCTTTCGAACACGAGGGATCATCGGTCAGAACATTCAATTCGACGTCTCACGACTGGAGCGACTAGGCTTCGTGATCGACCGTATCGAATTTGATACGATGCTCGCTCACCACTTGCTGTACCCCGAGTTCCCGCACGACCTAGGCTTTATCACCAGCATCTACACCGAGGAGCCGTACTACAAACATGAAATCGAAAGCGATACCCTCGAAGGATTCTGGCGATACAACTGCAAAGACGCAGCCTGCACCTACGAAGCCTACCTGGGACTCCTTAGTGAACTTCGAGAAGTGGACCAAGAGTCCTACTTCCGGTCTCGTGTTATCCCGCTCCTACGACCAGTCATGCAAATGCAAAACCGCGGTCTGTTTGTCGATCAGCAAGTACTCTCGACGACACGGCGCCGCATGGAGCTTGAGACTGAGTACCTGCAATTGCAGCTCGACGCGGAGGTCAGTTTCCCATGCAATGTCCGCAGTCCACGAGATCTTAGATTCCTTCTTTACGACGTCCTCAAGTGCCCTACTGTTAAGCGAACCCCCAAAGGCGACACCAGCACCGACGAAGAAACGCTCCGCAAACTGGCGTACGGGGGGCACGCCAGCGCGGAGACGGTCCAGAAGATTCTCGACATCCGGGAACGTCGTACACTGACCAGCGGATTCTTGAACATCGCCCTTGGATCAGACAACCGATACAGGGCGAACTACCTGATCCATGGCACGGATAGCGGGCGGCTCTCATCTCGAGGGCCATCGACCGGCGGACCTCAGCTACAAAACATACCCAAGGTCGCCAGAAAGATCTTCGTAGCCCCGCCCGGGTTCGCCCTCGTCCAGGGCGACCTGCGCCGGGCCGAAGCCATGTTTGTGGCATACGACGCCGGCGAGGAGCGCCTAATCGCAATCTTCGACGACCCCGCCCGGGACCTCTACAAAGAAATGGCGGCAGCTGCCCTTGCAAAAGACATCAAAGGAATAGAACCCTGGGAGCGCGAGCTCTTCAAGCGTGTCTGCCACGCGTCGAACTACGGTATGGGCCCACTTAAGTTCATCACGGTCCTCCGGCTCGCCGGCATCAATATCGAAGATCTCGCCATTAGGGGCGTATACGGTGCCAAGAAAAAAGCCACATACGTAGTTGAGAGTTACCACACCGCCTACCCGGCCATCCGGCGCTGGCAGAAAGCTATCTGGAGTTATGTCCGAACCCGCCGTTACATCGTCGATGCCCTCGGGCGGCGCCGCACGTTCCTCGACCGGATGGACGAACACCTTGGTCGGGTCGCTTGTTCGACCCGTCCTCAATCCACGATAGTAGGAGTAACGAACATTGGGCTTGTTCGCCTTCATGCGAAAGGGTATGACCTTTGCGCGCAGGTTCATGATTCGCTCCTCGTGCAATGTCCCATCGAACACGTACAAGAAACCGCTATCGCTATCAGGGATGCCATGAGCGTACCTCTAACTGTCAACGGCCGGACCTTCACGATCCCCGTTGATCTACAGGCGGGTCATTCATGGGGGGAAATGGCACCAGTTTCCTTGACCGATATCTCCAGTACACCAGCAAGCAAGAATCCCCCGACCTATTCCACTTCTGGGTTGGGATGACCGTGACCGCGGCCGCCTTGGGCCGCAAGTGCTACCTTGATAAAGGCTATTATCGCCTTTTCCCAAACCTCTTTACGATCCTCGTGGCCGGGTCGGCCCGTTGCCGCAAGAGTACAGCCATCAATATCGGCGTCAGCCTTCTCGAGAAGGTGACGGGCGCACGGGTCGTCAGTGGCAAGATTACTCCAGAACGATTCATCGACGAGATCGCTCCCGACCCAGGTAGCGTCGCCCCATCGATCCTTGTCCACAGTAGTGAGCTCTCCGTTTTCCTCACAAAGCAGCAGTACGGTGAACCACTCATCTCCATCCTCACCGACATGTACGACTGCCCAGACAGCTGGTCCTACAAGACCAAGAACCGGGGCGAAACTAACCTCAAAGATTTGTTCCTCTGCATTATTGCCGCCAGCACACCCGATAGCATCGCCAGCTCGATACCGCAGACCGCGTTGACCGAGGGGTTTGCCTCCCGCGTTCTTTTTGTTTTTCAAGAGGACACCGAGAAGAGGAACGCCTTGCCCGAACTATCGTTGGAAGAACGTACCCTAAAGGTTGAGTTGATAGGTGAATTAGCAGACATACACAAAATGACTGGGTTGTTTACTCTGGACACCGAGGCCCGCGATTGGTACATCAACTGGTACGGGCAAGCGCGCCCACCCGAAGATAAACGCCTCGAGGGCATGTTCGCCCGGCGCCACGACCATTTGCTCAGGCTAGGGATGATTCTTGCGGCATCGTTTCACCGCCAGGTCATCGAGATCAATGATCTCCAGGCCGCTGACATGGCCCTTAACGACATAGAAAAGCTCACGCCGTTCGCTCTTCGTGAGATCGGTGGCGATGCCAAGACCAGCTTCCTCTCGAGGGCCGAGACCATGATCCGGCGCCGGGAACGGATTACCCATAGCGAACTCCTTCGTAATTTATATCCACTAACCGCCGACGATCTCCGCAAGATCATGGAGACCCTCATCAGTGCAGATCTTGTAGCAAGAGACCCCGAAAAGCCAAGCGTTTACGTGGCCAAGAAATGAACGTAGCCATACACACGAGGATCTTGTTTCACGTCAACAGAGCCGGGTTGTGGGAGTGTTGGATCTGGAAGGGCTCTACTATCAGATCCAGACACGGACTCCGCTATGGGCACTTCAATGTCAGAGGCACAATGAAGCTGTCCCATCGGGTAGCCTACGAGATTGTCAATGGCCCTATCCCACTAGGGCTGGTCCTAGATCATCTATGCAAGAACACACTCTGTATTAACCCGCTACACCTTGAGGCGGTTTCTCGGATCGAGAACCACCGTCGGGCTTACCGCGGGTGCTAGAAGCATACCTGCCTGGGGTATTTCAAACTTTGAAACAGGTAAGCTGCACGCCTCGCAGGGCGGCGGCTGGCCCAGCGCCCGAATCTTGTTCGTCGCCCCACACGTCCCGCACCGGACCATCAAATAGCCCGTCATCGTCCTAGCTCCATCCCTTCAGGATAGTTCGGCCCCGGCTGGTCCGGGCTCGACGGAGCCTCCTCGCGATCGCCACCGGCCTCGTGGTACGCCTTGTTCAACGCATCCACGTGCTCGTTCGACAGCTCCTCCCGCGCCCACCATTTCCCGACTAGCCGCTCCGCCACGTTCTTGTCCATGACTTGGCCCAGGACCTGCTTACCCATATACATCAATTTGTTCTTGGGATAATTCGGGCTGTTCAGTGCTTGCATGAACTTAACATATCGGTTGGCCCCTGGGCCACTCAAAAACCCAGCGGCGACCCGAGGCGTCGCGAGCAACGCCACCGAAGTCATCAGCGCCGGGCCAGCCCCAGCTCCCGCGCCATATGCCAACCCACCACCCATCAATGCTGGCCCGATGTTGTATGCGAGCCGAGCGAACTGGCTGCCCTGGGTCAACGCTGTCGCAACCCGGCCGGTCTCGCCCCGGCGAGCTCTACCCTGTAAGAACTCTCGAGCTTGCACGAACTTCTCCACGTTCTGGGACATCCCCTTGCCCAGGATTTCTTTCAGCGGCTTCTCGCCCACCGTTTCAGATACAGTTTTGCGCATCGAATCGCCTGTCATCTTGCCGCTAGGCAACATCGCGTTGCTCAGCGTCCGATCCAACAGCGCCCGCCTCATGCTATCCTTTACATCCGGGTCCTCAATTACGCTAATAACCTGCTGAAGTTGCTTGTAATCAGGCCGCTTCATCATACCCTCGACCCACTTCCGGGCCCGGGTCTTGTCGGACAGAATCCCTTCCACGAAGCTGTTGTTCCATGTGTCCTTGAAATCCCGTTCCCAGGATTGCAAGTCCTTCAGCGCGCTGAGGCCATCCGGGGGCAACGATCGCCGGGCCCGGCGGTCCAACTGCGCGACGTACTTCGTGGCCTGAGCCCGTAGCTCGGGGTCAGCCTTGAAGTCGCTAGCAATCTTTTGGGCCTGGTCCCTCAGCTGACGATACTGCTTGACTGTAATCTCGGGCGAATCCTCGAATGCATGCATAAACCCAAACGCTCGAGGTGACCCAGCGGTCCAGTCCATTGACTTGGTGTTAATCATCGCGCCCTTCGACTTGGCCTCGAGGGCATTCACGAGAGGAATCTTGCCTACTGATTCGATCGAGAACTTGTGCTGCACGCTATCCGCAACCGCGTCGGCTAAGTCCCGGCCGTCCATGTGCTTACCTACGTCATCCCCGAACTGCTTAGCCGTCAACCTAAACAGATCGTCCCGGGACTCTTCGGACCTCCGCATCATTCCGCCGCCCCAGTACCCAGCCGAGGCGACCCCATGAAACAGGTCGAACAACCGGTTGTTCAACTTTTCGGCTCGGGTCAACCCTTGGTTGGCGATCATCTTCTCTGCATACTTGGGATCCTTGATGATCTGCTTCCGCACGTCGTCCGCGGCTAGATTGTACGATCGCTTGAA
>Ga0126377_10001319_pt1 | contig 16188 bp, 13 predicted proteins | sample PanSoiMetPlot_22_FD_92647 | JGI IMG/M metagenome (GOLD analysis project Ga0126377, IMG submission 92647) | Tropical forest soil microbial communities from Panama - MetaG Plot_22 | ecosystem: Environmental > Terrestrial > Soil > Tropical forest > Bulk soil | place: Panama | collected 2016-02-17
CGGTTATGATGGATGAGAAACGGTTGCCGCAAATCTTTTCGAATTTGATCAGAAACGCCATTCAGCATTCCTCCCCGGGCGCGACCGTACATGTCGAGGCGGGGGAGATAAGCCTGGATAACCGGTTGTGGATTGAATGTCGCGTCAAGGACTCGGGCCCGGGTTTTCAGATCGAAGACCTTCCAAGGATCTTCGATCCTTTCTTCACCAAGCGCCGCGGCGGCACCGGCCTTGGGCTCTCAATCGCGCAGCGGATTGCGCAGGAACATGGGGGAAGGATCGTGGCTTGTAATCTTCCGGAGGGCGGCGCGGAAATCGTCTTAAGGATACCGGTCGAGCGAGACCTATAAAAATTGAGGGGATGTGCGCAGATGTCGAAAAGTAAGGTTCTGATAGTGGATGACGAACCTGGAGTCCGTTTCGGTATACGCGAATTTCTCGAGGCGCGCGGCCATAAGGCTGACGACACGAACTGTTGTCAGGGGGCGGAAAATATTTTTCGGACTATGCGCCCTGACGTGGCGGTCATCGATTATTTATTGCCGGACGGCACTGCGCTCGACCTCTTACCTCGACTGAAAGCGATAGACCCTGGCGTCCCTCTGATCATTCTGACTGGCCATGGGTCAATCGACCTCGCCGTGCGGGCGATTAAAGAGGGCGCCGACCAGTTTCTTACCAAGCCTGTAGACCTCCCGACACTTCTTGTCATCCTTGAACGTTCGCTTGAGAACCAGCGCAACCATCGGAAGCAAATCGCCTTGAAGTCGCAACAAGCCCGCCAAACAGTCGATCCATTTATCGGCTCCAGCGCCGCCATTAGGCAGTTGGCGGAACAAGCAAAAAAGGTGTTATTGACGGAGAGCCCGATCCTGCTACTGGGCCCCACAGGCGTCGGCAAAGGCGTTCTTGCGCGGTGGATACATGACAATAGTCCCCGATGCGAGGAAGTTTTCGTTGATCTTAACTGCGCGGGGCTGTCACGGGAGTTTCTTGAAACTGAGTTGTTCGGACACGAGAAGGGAGCATTCACGGGGGCGACGGCGAGTAAACTCGGCCTCTTCGAAGTCGCCCACCGCGGCGCAGTGTTCCTTGACGAGATCGGCGACGTTGATCTGCAGGTGCAACCCAAACTACTCAAGGTTCTGGAGGAGCAGAAATTCCGCAGGCTGGGAGACGTTCGCGACCGGCAAGTCGATGTTCGCCTCACCGCCGCCACCTGTCAGGACCTCGGCCGATTAATGAGGGAAAATAAGTTCCGCAGCGACCTTTACTATCGAATCAGCACAATTCCACTGGTGGTGCCGTCACTCCGGGAAAGGGTCGAGGACATACCGGCGCTCGCGCAGCATCTGCTGGCAAAATCCGGCGCCGATCTCGGTCGTAACGACCTGGAACTATCCCCGGACGCGGAGTGCGCGCTCCGGGCATATGCGTGGCCGGGCAATATCCGTGAATTGCGCAATGTGCTCGAACGCACGGCGCTGCTCAGCGAGCGGGGCGTCCTGCGGGGCGCGGACCTGCGCTTCGACGATGCGGCGAAGCAAGAAATCGCGGTCTACGATTCGCAGCTTACTCTGCAGGAACTCGAACGACGTCACATCGAGCTGGTGCTTGCGGAAGAGCATGGCCAGGTCGAGCCTGCGGCAAAGCGCCTCGGCATCCCGCGGAGTTCGCTTTACCAGAAAATCAAGAAGTTTCAGATACCGACATCCAAAGTCTAGACTCTTTGTCTAAATCCTAGACGACCCGCCTCCGATCTCCTACCCCCCCCAAATCAAAATCATCTATTTTCGAGGTTTAGCGAAAGTGTGAGGTCACATGCCTTGTGGAGCGCGACTTGCTGAAAGGAATGCGTGGATGATGAGAAAAGAATACTGATGGTTGACGATAAAGTGATGCTCTGCTTTGCAATGCGCGAATACTTCAAGCTGTACAACTACCGAGTCGATTGCGCGCACAGTGCAGATGACGCCACAACGCGTCTTATTGCGTCCCGTTACGCGGTCATGATTACGGACCTGGCCTTGGGTGGAGCTCATGAACTGAACGGATTCAAGGTAATAAAGATAGCGCGGGAACGCTTCCCTGATATGCGAATTATCGTCCTCACGGCTTACGGCACCGCCGAATCAGAGTCGGCGGCCCGGGACCTCGGAGTGAGCGCGTTCCTGCATAAGCCGAGCCCACTGTCAGAAGTGGCTCGGATCGTATTTGAGCTAGCCGCGGACAAACCGAAGGATTAAGGGGCCTGTTCCAATCAAGACACACTGAAGCGCATGGAGTCCGGCGTTTAGGCGGCTGGACTAAAGGCCGGACCTCGTGCGCTTTTTTTTGGAGGAGCCTTCATGTGGCGCCGCTACGCCCAGAAACAATGAAAGCGCGCCACGCAGTAACGACTTTAGTAGTTACGGCGCTACGTAGCTATTCTCAGAGGAGCTTAAAATGGGAGAAGGTAAGATAGATTTGTGTCGAGTCTCATCAATTATTGACGTATTGGACAGACGCGCCGAAATACAATCAGATCAGCTAAGTTATGTTTTCCTATCTGAGGGCGCCGAGGTCGACCGTCTGACCTTCGCGCAGTTGCGGCGCAGGGCGCGCGCCGTCGCATCCTGTCTTCAAGAGATGAAGGCGCAGGACGAACGGGCGCTGCTTCTCTATCCGGCGGGACTGGACTATGTTGTCGCTTTTTACGCATGTCTTTACGGGAAGGCTGTGGCGGTTCCCGCTTACCCGCCTCGCATGAACCAAAATCTGAGACGTTTGCTGGCCATCATTGAAGACGCGCGGCCGATGGTCGCGCTAACTACCTCGGCCATCTATTCCAGGCTTCAACGCTGGTTCGATCAGTCGCCCGACTTGAAATCCATACGGTGGGTAATAACAGACGACATCGACCTGGGGCTGGCGGACATGTGGGATGAGAACAAGGTGGATGAGGAGACCGTGGCGTTTCTGCAATACACGTCCGGTTCCACCGCGACTCCGAAAGGCGTAATGGTGAGTCATGGTAATCTCATGCATAACCAGGCGATGATGAGGGAGAGCCTGAAACATGACGACGACACAGTAATAGTATCTTGGTTGCCGATGTATCACGACATGGGCCTGATCGGGAACATTCTCGCGGGAATGTACAACGGCGCCCCATGTTACCTCATGGCGCACACGGATTTCCTACAAAACCCGGCGTGTTGGCTGAAGGCCATGTCTAAGTACAGGGCCACTTTCAGCGGGGGACCGAATTTCGCGTACGACCTTTGCGCGCGTAAAGCGCGTCAGGAACAGCTCGAGGGGCTGGATCTGAGTTGCTGGAGGACGGCGTTCAACGGTTCGGAGCCCATTCGGGCTGAGACTCTGAGACAGTTTGCCGAGGCCTTTTCGCCATACGGATTCCGTCCGGAGTCGTTATATCCATGCTATGGACTCGCCGAGGCGACATTGTTTGTGAGTGGAGGCGCCGTTTCGAAAGCTCCGGTCGCCACAACTTTCGACAAAGTCGAGTTGGAAAAACACAGAGCGGTAGCGTCTGATCGCCTTCAAGACGGCGTAACGCTTGTAAGCAGTGGAAAGCCATGTCTCGGAGAACGAATTGTCACTGTCAATCCGCAGACGCTCATCAGGTGTGATGAAGGTCAGGTTGGGGAGATATGGGTGTCGAGCGCCGCCGTGGCCCAAGGATACTGGGGAAGACCGGAGTTGACTGATGAAACTTTCCGCGCGCGGCTCTCCGGCGCCGAGGAAGGTGCGTACTTACGCACGGGAGACCTCGGAGTTATCTTTCAAGGCGCCTTATATGTGACCGGGCGCATTAAGGACCTGATCGTCATTCGCGGACGCAACCATTACCCGCAAGATATAGAACTCACGGCGGAGGCTAGCCACCCGGCTCTGCGCCCCGGTTGTTCGGCGGCCTTCGCCGTAGCCGGCGGAGAGACCGAGCGATTGGTCCTGGTCGCCGAAATAAATCGTGAGCGGCGGAACAGCGTCGATATGAATGAGGTGGTGGAAAGCGTCCGTCAGGCGATCTTGATAGAGCAGGAAATCGACATTTCCGCCGTTGCATTAATTAGACCCGGAAGTTTGCCGAAGACGTCCAGCGGGAAGATTCAGCGAAGCGCAATCCGCTCCGCTTTTCTCGACGGAAGCCTGAATACAATTTATCAAAGCCAATTCAAAGCCGGCCCGTCGGCGGGCGGGCAAACTGTCCAGACCGAAGACGCGTTGCGAACCTTGGGATCATTGAGAGATTGGCTCTCGCTCGAGTGTTCCTCCAGACTGAACATCAGCCCCGATAAAATAGACGCGGATCAACCTATTGCCTGTTATGGGTTGGACTCCCTCGCCGCAGCCGAGTTTGTCGTCAGCATTGAAGAATCGATAGGAGTACGGATTCACATCGACAAACTCTTCAGGGGGGCCCCGAGCATATCCGATTTAGCATTGTTCATGTATGAACAACTTCAACCAGCGGGGCCGGGTCACGGCGAGGCCATCTCTCAAGGTATCGGAATAGAGGGCCGGCAAATGGCGCCTCATCAAGTTATCCCCCTTTCGTACCCGACAAAGAATGAAAGGAACGACAAAGATGATAGGCGGACAAGAGAAATCTTTAAGACGAGATCACCCATTCTTCAACCATGTGAACCCGCGCCTCGGTCGTTTGATGTCGCAGCTTGAGATGGACAAGGTGTTTGTTCGAGGGGAAGGTTGCTACCTCTACGATCAGTCAGGAAGGCGCTATCTGGACTTTCTGGCTCAATATGGCGCCCTTCCATTCGGGTTCAACAATCCATATATCTGGCAAGCCGTCGAGCGGGTGCGAAACCGTTTTGAGCCGAGCTTTGTTCAGCCTTCTTATCTTGAAGCCGCCGGCGAACTCGCGAAACGGCTGGTCGACGTGGCCCCCCCGGGCATGAAATACGTGACTTTCGCCAACAGCGGGGCGGAAGCCGTCGAAGCCGCCATTAAGCTGTGCCGATCTCGCACCGGCAGGATCGGCGTCCTGGCCGCCAAGAACGGTTTCCACGGAAAAACCCTTGGGGCGCTTTCCGCGACGGATAAGAGGAAGTACCAAGAAGGTTTCGGGGCGCCGGTCGAAGGGTTTGATTACGTTCCTTTCGGCGATCTCGACGCGCTCGATCGCGCGCTCGCCGGACGGTTCTATGCGGCCTTCATAGTCGAACCGATTCAAGGAGAAGGAGGGATCATCGAATCTCCTCAAGGGTATCTAGCAGGGGCCGGAGAAATCTGTCGGAAAAACGGCACTAAGATGATCGTCGATGAAATCCAGACAGGTCTGGGGCGCGCCGGCGCGATGTTTGCGTGCGAAACCGAGAGCGTTATTCCGGATGTTATTACTGTCGCCAAAGCGCTCGGCGGAGGGCTGGTTCCGATCGGAGCCTGCGTTTACGGAGAAGATGTTTACAACGATGATTTCGCCCTCAAGCACACTTCGACTTTCGCCGGAAATACTCTCGCATGCAGGGTCGGATTGGCCACACTCGATCTCCTGGAGGAAAACGACCGTCACTTAATCCGGCAGGTCGCGGACAACGGCGCCCGCTTGAAACAGGAATTGCAGTACCTTAAGCGGAGACACCCGCATGTCCTCGACGTAATTCGCGGGCGCGGCTACATGCTGGGAGTTACTTTTGGCGTCAACCGTTTTAACTGGGGCTCCGGCCTGCTGGGCTGCCTCGGAGAAACCGAAGCCTTAACCTCGCTGGTGGTGAGTCGTATGCTGACGGTGAGCGGGGTACGCCTCGGTTACACGTTGAATCATGGAGGGGTGCTCCGCATCGAACCTCCACTGGTCGCCACATGGAAGGAGTGTGAGCTTTTCCTCGAGGCTTTTGATGAGACTCTGGCCGCGCTGGAGTTGCGCAACGCGGCGTATTTCACCGCCCATCTTACCGGAACGAATGTTGACGTCAATGATTTGAAGCCGCAGAGCCGCCCGGACCTACGCCTGTCCCCCGCGACTGATAGAAGCAATCGCTTCGCTTTTCTTCTGCATCCGTTGACAGTGCGCGACTATGCGAATATCGACCCGAGCCTCAGCATACTTTCGGATCAGCAGATTTCGCGACTGGCCGAGTGTGTCGCCGAGAACTTTGACCCGTTTGTAATCGGCGACGCGCACATCGTCTCAAAGACCGGGCAGACCGCTTACGGGGAGTTCATTATTGTGCCGCGCACGGCGGGAGAGCTGGCGCAAATGCCTTACTACGACGCCATGTCGGAAATAAGAGCGGCGGCGCGGACGGCGAATGAAAGAGGGGCAAAAATAATCGGCCTGGGGGCGTATACATCGGTGGTAACGCGCGGCGGTCTTTACCTCAAAGACGACGGATTGCCGGCGCTGACCACGGGCAACTCCTATACCGTCGTCGCGGCCATGCAGTCCATCGAAGCGGCCCTCGAGAGGACCGGGCGCGATCTGTCGACAAGCTGCGCGACGGTTGTGGGGGCGACCGGTTCCATAGGTCGCGCCGTTTCCATATTGCTCTCGCAGGACGTAGGGAAACTGATATTGGTCGGGAATCCGGCTCGTCCGACGGAAAGCAAGCGCCGCCTGATGCAGGTAATCGCTGACATTTTGCGCTCAATCGCGGGACTGCGGTCACAAGGCAAAAAGTTACCTGAAGGGACACTCGCCGGCGCAATTTACGATCTTCTGCCGCCTGAATGTCAGGGCTGGGACGGGTCGGACTGTACCAACCTTGTCACAGAAGTGGAGCAATACTTGTGTGTTGTTTACGACGCTTGCGACGTTCATCGGGCGCTACGGGAAGCGGACGTGGTGGTTATGGCGACCAATGCGGTTGGTGATTTAGCGCGACCTGAAGACATCAAAGCGGGAGCCGTGGTGTGCGACATTTCGCGCCCGCCGAATATAAGTCGAGACGTCAGGATGAAACGGCCCGACATCTTTGCGATCGATGGCGGCGTGGTGAGTTTGCCGCGCGAATCGAGACTCGGTTTAAACCTTGATATGGACCCCGGGCTTGCCTATGCCTGCATGGCCGAGACCATGATTCTGGCGCTGGAGCGTCGGTTTGAAGACGCCAGCCTTGGAATTGATCTGGACATGGATGGTGTCACTGAGATTGGACGGCTTGCTGAGCGTCATGGGTTCAGGCCGGCTATGAATCATACCGGCTGTATAACGCTGCAAGGCGTAAGCAAAGCAAAAGCCGCATAACCGTCGGGTGTTGTTTGGTCCGCGTCCCGAGCCTGAGGAAGGGAATCCGCATGGCCCAAACGACCGAATCAGGCAAGCCGCTACTCTTTGGAGGTATCATAAATGAGCTGCGCAATAGTAACTGATATTCCTTGTTGGTACGCAATTCACACGCACCCGAAGCAGGAAAATCGCGCCGAAATGAACTTAAAGGCTTGGAATGTGGAAACATTTTTTCCCAAGATGAGGGATTGCCGCTTCAACGAGTTCACGGGCGAGCCGTCTTATTTCATTAAGCCTTTGTTTCCCGGGTACCTCTTCGCCCGGTTCGCGCTGAACAATTTGCTTCATAAGGTCCGTTTCACCAGGGGGGTACACAGCGTTGTGTGTATAGGTATCGATCCTGCGCCGGTTGATGACAAGGTGATTGAAATCGTCGCCGCCCAGATTGACGCGGCAGGTTTTGTAAAAATTGGCGCTGACCTCGAACCAGGCGCTAAGGTCTTGATTCAAGCAGGCCCGTTCAAAGGGCTCACAGGAGTTTTTAAGCGGGAGGCGAGCTCCGCTGACCGAATCAGAATACTGCTGGACTGTGTATGTTTTCAAGCTCACGTGGAAGTCGAGAGGAATCACGTCAAGGCATTGGCCTGAGGCGCATGAGTTAAATGACATAGCGCGCTAAATCAAAGCGGAAAACATTGAGACAGACGTACGAACCGCTAAGAAACGAAGATTTAGCGTAACAGCATTCAGAGTTTTATCAGCTAAAGAAGCAGACCGGGAAGCGATGTTACTTGCGCATTGCGCATTCGTTCTCTCGGTAGTCGCTCACTAAACATCACCACCGGATAAGCCTGGAAGGGCGGGCGAAACCGCAAGGGCGGTAGCCTATCTGGAAGCCGAGAGCGGAGGGGAAATCCAAACGCAATGGCGGTAGCCTGCTTACGTTCGGGAATATTCGAGGCGTTGAAATATTGGGCAACCATTCCACCACTAACACGAAAGAGGGAAAAGTGAGTATGTCAACCAAAACAATCCAGAGTGACAAATTCTTGGTATATCCAACGCAATCAGAGTTGAATGCGACTCATCCGACCAGAAATGCCGCGCGAGTCTCAGGGTTGCTGTACCTGCTGGTCGCAATCACAGGCATATACGCCGTCATGTACGTTCCCGGCAAGCTTTTCGTGCGCGGAAACTCCGCCGCGACGGCCAATAACATCCTGGCCAATCAGCCGTTATTCCGGTCCTACATTGTGGCCTGGCTCGTGGCCGAGTTCTTCTTCATCGCTCTCGCCCTGTCTCTTTACCGACTGCTCAAGGGAGTGAACCCGCAGCATGCCGCGGTCATGTTGATCCTGGCGCTATTGGGCGCTCCGCTGGCATATGTGAGCGCGATGAACCGAGTGGCCACACTCGCATTCGTGCGCGGCGCCGAGTTCCTGGCCGTGTTCGACAAGCCTCAGCAGGACTCCATCTCAATGCTGTTTTTCAATTTTGAGGAGCAGAGCATTGCCGTCTATATGATCTTTTGGGGGCTTTGGCTCATTCCACTTGGGATGCTTGTGTTCAGGTCAGGCTTTCTTCCCCGCATCCTGGGCGTCTGGCTGATCATCAACGGTTTCACCTATGAAATCGTCAGTTTTACGGGCTTGCTGTCGCCGGAACATATGCAGACGGTCCAAAACTTTGTCACTCCTGCCCTTCTCGGAGAGATGGCGTTCACGTTCTGGCTGCTAATTGTAGGCGCCAGAGTGCGAGTGCAAACCCCGGCCGCGGCCGCGCCGGCGTTGAGCTGAAGAACCTGGGCTTTCAATCTATGGGCGCCCGACGCGCCGCCCGATCCCATTTGAACTGACCATGGGGAGGCAAGAGACGCCGACTCTTGGAGGGCGCCCAGTTGGCGCTGAATTCGTCGAAGCCGTAGCGCAAACTCTCCAGTTTGCGCCGCTTCGATCACTAAGTTCTTGAAGAAAACATGCGAGCCATCGGACCAGCTCAACTTCCAACAATGGGCGAGTGAAGGGGCGGCGCAAACTGGACAGTTTGCGCTACCGGCGCCGATGCGCTTGCCGTGATCCGATGGTCGCGATTCTCCTTCGAGGCCTCAGTAATGGAAGCGGCGCAAACTAAATCAGACCACGCAACATCGGTACAGAGAGCTTCACCGCAGAGGTTCGCAGAGGTTCGCAGAGAACGATCCGGACAGGTCTTACCTTTGCGTACCTTTGCGTCCTGCGGCGGTTGGTTGTACCAATCTTTGTTGTTCTGATTTAGACAACTAAAGTTTGTCTGTAGGGGTCTCCAAATTTTTCCGAGTGGGTTTAGTCGTGGCAAAGGGGAAAATTCTGATTGTCGAGGATGACGCTAACTACCGTTTCAGCGTCCGAGAATTCCTACAACTTCAGGGCTATGAGGTATACGAGGCAGAGTCTTGCCGGGCGACGCTGAGCGTTTTTGGGTCTTTCGGTCCTGACGTCGTGATTTCCGATTATTCATTACCTGATGGTAATGCGCTTGAGCTTCTGCCTCGCCTGAAAAGCGTCGATCCGAATCTTCGGTTTCTTGTCATGACAAGGCACGGGACTATTGACCTGGCTGTGCAGGTGATCAAGGCGGGAGCCGACCAGTTCCTTACGAAACCGGTTGAGATGCCATCCTTCCTCACTGTATTACAGCAAACCCTGGAACATCGGCGCAATGACAAGGATCGGTTAGTCAACCAGCCACGTAAATTAAGCCAGTCGCTCGACCCATTCCTTGGGACTGGTCCGGCGATACGCGCGCTCGCTCAAAAGGCCCGGAAGTTACTTTCAACAAACAATCCCATCCTGATTCAGGGAGAGACGGGAACCGGCAAGGGGGTGCTGGCCGCGTGGTTACATTTCCACGGACCCCGTCGTGATGGACCATTTGTTGATCTGAATTGCGCTTGTCTCTGCCGGGAATTGTTGGAATCCGACTTGTTCGGGCACGAAAGAGGGGCATTTACGGGAGCTGTCGCGGCGAAGAAGGGGCTGTTCGAAGTCGCCCAAGGTGGCACAGTTTTCCTTGATGAAATCGGAGACATGGATCCGCAAGTACAGCCGAAACTCCTGAAAGCGCTCGAAGAAAGGCGATTTCGCAGACTTGGTGATGTGTGTGAACGGTTGGTGGATGTTCGCCTTATTGCCGCGACGCACAAAGATCTCGGTCTCCTCGTCAGGGAGAGTAAATTCCGCATCGACCTTTACTTTCGGATCAATACCTTTCCACTTAAATTGCCGCCGCTGAGAGAAAGAATTGAGGATATCCCCATCCTGGCTCGGCATATGCTGAAAGGGATCGCCGCGGGTTTGGGGCGTAACGAGCTGGCGTTATCGCCGGATTTAGAGAGGGCCCTACAATCATACCGATGGCCAGGCAATATCAGAGAGCTACGCCAAGTACTGGAGCGCGCAGTGTTATTCTGCGAGGGCGGCGCCCTTACTTCCAAAGATTTGCATCTCGAGAGCCAGTCCGGCGGCGCTCCGTTTTCGGGGGATCAACTTTTGACTCTTTCGGAGATTGAGCGCCGGTACATTGAGAAAGCGCTCCAGGTCGAGCAGGGGCGCGTTGAAGAGGTGGCTAAGAAACTCGGATTATCGAGGAGCGCGCTTTATGAGAAGATCAAGAAGCATGGCATCAATCTGTCCAGAATCCCAAAAATGAGTCCTGAATTCAGGACTGCGCCCTCCTATGCGTTCAGCTAGATGAACTCACCGCCTTGGCAAACAATAAGGCCATCACGAGTTAAAAGAGTACGTCATTCCGTTGCTTGAGTGGCCCGCCGTTTGCTGATGAAGTTTAACGTAAGCTTCTACTTGACAGATGGATCAGAAGCCGGGCGAAAGAGTAATGCAACGGCGCTTTGCTCGGAAACCCGACAGAATCAGAGGCCGAAGGTAGTAACATCCTGTAATCGGCCTCGATACTTCACAAGCAGCGCGGAAGATCGGTCTTGCGCGACATGCGGTAGCTTATCAACTACAAATTTCAAAAAAGGGGAAGAAGATGGCTTCGCTCGAACCTCTATTACAACTGGAAGATGTAAATAAAACCTTCTACACCGACGAAGTCGAAACGCACGCGTTATCTGGAATTCACCTGGAGATCCGCCGGGGCGAGTACGTCTCAATCTCCGGGCCGTCGGGGTGCGGCAAATCAACGTTGCTTTCCATATTGGGGATGCTCGATTCGCCGACTGAGGGGAACTACTTGCTAGATGGCAAGCATGTAAATGAACTTGGTCACGGCGACCGGTCGCGCGTCCGCAATCGCGAAATCGGCTTCATTTTCCAAAGCTTCAATCTCATCGGCGACCTGACCGTGTTTGAAAACGTCGAACTGCCGCTGACTTATCGCGGTATAAACGCTACGGAGCGCCGCAATCGAGTTACCGCGGCGCTTGAGAAGGTGGGCATGCCGCACAGGGCCAAGCACCTTCCGTCGCAATTGTCAGGCGGGCAACAACAGCGGGTGGCGGTCGCGCGCGCGGTCGCCGGTGATCCGCTCATACTGCTCGCCGACGAGCCGACTGGTAACCTGGATTCGACCAACGGCGAAGCGGTGATGGGTCTGTTGCGAGATCTGCACCGCGGCGGGGCGACAATCTGTATGGTTACTCATGACCCGCGCTTCGCCAGACATGCCGACCGTTCGATTCACCTATTCGACGGGCGCGTAATCGAGGATAACTACGATCAGGACGCGTAGCGGAGAGGGCGGTAAGATGATTATCGAGATGGCGACATGCGAAGAAGACCTGTTGTCGATGCGTCGTATTCGCCAACAGGTTTTCGAATATGAAATGGGGTTGACGCTCCCGGCTCTGAATGTGCCGGCAGGCGTAGCCGCGGCGCACGTGATTGCGCGCGTCGAATTAACAGGCGAGCCGGTCGCGGCGCTCACGGTTATGGACACGACGAACGAAGCCGGCCTCATAGAGGGGTATGGCTTACATCTCCGTCCCGACGCCCGGACTGCCCGCTACACGCAGCTTGCGGTGAGTAAGCCTTATCGTGGGATGGACCTGCCACTGAGGTTAATTCTCAAAGCGCATTCCCACTTCGTGGCGCCGGGCGACTTCACCCACACATGGCTGTTATTCGACGCGAAACGCGCCGCGAATTCCTCCTTATGCGCCCGCCTCGGCTTTTCGGCGAGCGAGCGCGTCTTCCACTCTCAATACGGCATTAACCGCATTCTGGTAAGAGACGAACGGTCGGCCTTTTGCGAAAAGGCTATTCGGCAAACGCAACAATATCTTGCGGCGTTCGCGGGGAAAAACGGCCACAATTCGCGCCATGCCTACTATCCGTTAAACCATGACCATCTCACCACTGACGTCGGCGTGAGGCGCTGAATTGGAGGCAGGAACCGTTCCCATAACGGGGGCGATGAGGCGGCGGAAGGAGAGATTTATGACCTCCGATCTTTCCCAAATCGAAACAAGAGATCTCAGGCTGTGTTCCGCTTGCCTGGCAGAAGCCCGTGAACTCGACAAATTCTGCCGCCGCTGTGGCGTCAGACTCAGTAAAACCTTGGAAAACAATAGTGACCACTTTGCCCCGTCGGGGCATAACACTTGCCAGCTCGCGCAGGGCGACTATCAGAGTATTTCCGGCGCGCTCGTCGCGGCGGTGGCCACGGGCATTTCTCACAGTACAGCGCGACTGCACAGCCGCCTGGCCAAATGGCTGCTCTCGGCGCTGGTTTCAATTCCGATCTGGTTGCTCATCGTGCTGCTCTCGCCATTCGACGCATACGCTACGGCCAGAGCTATTTCGAAGCAGGTCTGAATCGATCTAGTAAGGGGGTTGCAATTGCGTGTACGGGAATGTGGCGCGAGTTGTTTACTCGCCCACGTTTCCTTGTCGTACAAAGCCAGAGACGGGGCGATTAAACAAATCGCCCCACACCGTAGACGCAATTGCAAACTGCACTAGCTGGCGCGCGCGCCTGCCGCCCGTACTTGAACAAGTCGTCGAAGATCCATCGTGAACACTGATCGGCCTCCGGCTTCTGCGATCGAAAACTGGAAGTAGGAGTGTGTCGAATTTTCGCCGCAATTCTCACATGAGTCATTGATGTGCGGGGAAGGCTCCCTCAGGTCAAGTCAATCCATGAATCCACAGCGAGCGGGCGCGATTCCGCTCGCCCCTCAACTATCCAACGAGGTTACTATCATGAAAAGAACGCTCTTTACCGCTCTCATCGCGCTAACAGTCCCGGCCGCCGTCTTCTTCGTGGCCCCGCCGAGCGGCGCCAACGGCCACGCGAAGTCGAAGGCCGCCATCATTTTCAACCAAGATGTGGCGCCGATCCTCTACAAGAACTGCGCCATATGCCACCGTCCGGGCGAGGCCGCGCCGATGTCGCTCTTGAACTACAAAGACGCGCGCCCCTGGGCCCGCAGCATCCGCGAAAAAGTCATCAGCCGCGAGATGCTGCCCTGGCACGCCGACCCGAACGTCGGCCAATTCACAAACGACCCCCGTCTGACTCAGGACGAAATTGACACCATCGTGGCCTGGGTCGATGGCGGCGCGAAAGAAGGCGAGCCGCGCGCGCTGCCGCCATTGCCGAAGTTCGTCAAAGGGTGGGGCATCGGCCAGCCGGACGTGGTCCTGAAGATGCAGGAAGAGTTCACCCTCGGAGCCAGTGGGCCGGACGAGTACCAGTACTTCCAGATTGATACCGGCTTCACCGAAGACAAATACGTGCAGACGGCTGAAGCGCGCCCTGGCAATCGCCGGATCGTCCATCACATGGCCGCCTTTATTATGCCGCCGATGCCGCAAGGCGCCCAACCGGCGAAAGAGCTGACCAAAGAGGAAATCGAAAAGCTGCGCGCCAAGCGGGATCCGATCCTTTTCTTCGACGGGTTCCTGCGGCGGCTGAGGCCGGACGTGCCGGTCTACGACGACGGCTGCCAACTTCCGACCGGCGGCGGCGGCAACCAGCTCGATGGCGGCGGTCAGCTCAGGTTCGGGACTATGCTCGCCAAATTCGCCCCGGGCGCGAGACCCGAGATCTGGGAGCCGGGCACGGTCAAGAAGATTCCCGCCGGCTCGAAGATACTTTTGCAGATCCACTATTCCAGGACGTCGGGCCAGGTCGAGAAGGATCGCTCGATGATCGGCCTGGTTTTCGCCAAGCAGCCGCCCCAGAAGGAGTTGATTACGCGCATGGTCGGCAACAATTACTTCATGGTTCCGGCTGGCGCGGTAAACCACCGGGTGACGGCTTGCTGGACGGCGCCGGAAGACATCCATCTCGTCAGCGCGGCGCCGCATATGCACAATAGAGGCAAGGCGATGGAGATCAAGGTCTTCTATCCTGACGGCCGCTCGGAGGTGTTGCTCAACGTGCCCAGGTACTCCTTCTCGTGGCAGACCACTTACAACTTCAAGCAATCCATCGCGATTCCCAAGGGAACCAGGTTCATGGTGACTGGTTACTTCGACAACTCGGCGAAGAATAAAAACAACCCCGATCCGCAGCAGGAGGTGCGCTTCGGCGAGCCGACTTACGACGAAATGATGATTGGCTGGATCGATTACACGTTGGACGGCCAGTCGCTCAAACCGCCCGCCGTGCAAAGCGGGGGAGGCTCGACGCAAAAATAGTCGAACACAACGGGAGGAGCAATGGGCTTCCCGATTGAATACCGCGACAGGATGCTGGCAGAGCAAATGGTAATGATGGACGCGTTACAATTCATTGCGCAGCTCATTATCTACTTTGCCCTTTTGGTCGCCTTCGTGATCCTGATTGTCGAAATAAGCGGCGTCATCCGGATCCGCCACAGCAAGAGGCGCTCGTTCGAACACCTCCCGCCGCAGCCGCCGGAGATTGCCACATATGACACTTTTGCCCAATCCGGGATTTCCCGCCATGTGTAAGAGTGAAAATATTGGACCAGGTCGTTTTTCATATCAGTGTACCGGCTAATGGAACGCGGATGACGCGGATACAGCGGATACGCGCTGATCTTTTCTAGTTCTTATCCGTGATGATCCATCGTATCCGCGCCATCCGCGCTCCATTGAATTCCAAGAGTTTGTTATGAAGAAGATGGAATTGCTCGATCTCATCGCGCGGCATACGCGAGAAATACTGCCCGGCCTCGACGCGCATCAGTTCGTCGCGTCTGACCGGCTGGCCGATCTGGGCGCCAATTCGGTGGATCGCGCCGAAATCGCGATGCTCGTGCAGGAGTCACTTCGCTTGTCGGTTTCGCGCGTCGAGCTGTTCGGGCCCAAGAACATCGGCGAGTTGGCCGATTTGTTCCTGGAGAAACTCAATGCCGCCTGAATTGGTCGTCACCGGGATGGGCGTCATTTCCGCCATCGGGCAAGGAAAGTCCGCGTTTGCGACCGCCTTGCTCGACGGTAAAGCCGCCTTTAACGTGATGCGGCGGCCGGGCCGCCAGCGGGAGTCCGCCTATATCGGCGCGGAAATTCGTGAAATGGAGTTTACTCCGAAGATCGCCCGGCAGACGCTGCGCGCGGCCTCGCTGTCCGCGCAGGCCGCCCTGGTCGCGCTCGAGGAAGCATGGGTCGAGGCGCGATTGTCTGACGTTGATCCTCGCCGCATGGGCCTGGTTGTCGGCGGCTCGAACATTCAGCAGCGGGAGTTGGCGCAGATTTACGAAGACTATCGCGACCGTTCGGCGTTCTTGCGGCCGACGTACGCGTTGTCATTCATGGATTCGGATCTGTGCGGCTTTTGCACAGCGCAATTCGGGATTCGCGGCCTGGCCTACACGGTGGGCGGCGCGTCGGCGAGCGGTCAATTGGCGATTATTCAAGCGGCGCAGGCGGTGTCCGCCGGTCAAGCCGATGTGTGCGTCGCGCTGGGCGCGTTGATGGATTTATCGTACTGGGAATGCCATAGCCTGCGCGCGCTCGGCGCCATGGGTTCGGATCGTTATGCTGACGAGCCCGCGCTCGCCTGTCGTCCCTTCGACCGCGATC